>Ga0214921_10000582_pt1 | contig 67240 bp, 66 predicted proteins | sample LL1505_MetaG_FD_177992 | JGI IMG/M metagenome (GOLD analysis project Ga0214921, IMG submission 177992) | Freshwater microbial communities from Lake Lanier, Atlanta, Georgia, United States - LL-1505 | ecosystem: Environmental > Aquatic > Freshwater > Lake | place: USA: Georgia | collected...
CAGAATTTTTTGACTCAAATTTTATCGAGGATTTTTGGCAGATTTTCTAGAATATTTTGTGTTCCAGAAAATATTTTGATGGAAAGGTTTGGGGGTTAGGGTTTAGAAATGGGTACTTCAGTGGGGACTAAATAAGATGTCAATGGATTTTATTAGACTATGTTGGATGGTAAAACTAGTTGAGATCTTGTAATTAGTGGCTTTACAAGACATTGTTGGACATCCCCGAATAAGGGGATGGCGGAGCTGACAGGATTCGAACCGAACCTGTCTCCATTTTTTGCCTTCAGCATTTATAAGGCTTCAAGATACCTCAAGCTTAACCGAAAATTTAGAGAAATTTTTTCTGGTTTACATACGGCATAAATTACTAAATCGGTAACTATAACTACGCTGCTGTCCAAAATTTTACAAGATTTGCTAAATGAGACACGTCACTTCCTTTAACAAAAAAGTCGTTCATGCCATTTCTTAAAAATTTGTGAATTTTCTCTTTTTCGCCATCGCCGCTATAAACAATAATTGGAATTCCGGCGTTTGTTTGTCCGGATTTTCTAATTTTTCTTACGACCTCATCACCATTCATTATCGGCATATTAATGTCGGTAATTACTAGATCGGGTGTTAGATTTTTATCGAAAAATTTGTCATGCAATTCTTGTCCATTTGATGCGACTTCAACTTCAAAACCAGATCTCTTTAAAGCATTTGCGAGTAAAAGCCTGTTTACCGGATCGTCATCGGCGAGCAATATTTGCTTGGGATTATTTTGATTAACTAAAGCACTAATCATGTTTTGTGGCAATTTATTGATTAAATTCCACTTGGCTACCGATCTTATGATGTGGAAATTAGCTGTCTGATTTTTTGTAATAACTTCATCAACCCCAAGATGGGCATAGTTTTCTTTTCGATCCTTGGTGGCATTATAAATTAAAATTGGAACTTCTGCGTGAAATTTTCTAACCCTTTGAATCAAATCACTGACAACGATTTCTTTATTCTCATCATCAACTAGCAATAAGTCGTAGTCGTAGTTTGATCTTAGTTCCCTTACAGCATCCTTCTCGTTATTAACAAAATTGGCATTAATATTTAGATTGTTATTTATCTCATCCTTAAACATCGCCAGATTTTCTAAAAATCCTTTTTCCTCAACGATCAGAATATTTTTTGATAAAGAATCGAAGTTAGTTTTACTGTTTTTTGGTAAAAGTTTTTTAACTTCAATATTTGAAATTTTTGGGAAATTCAAAATAAATTTGGTGAATTTTCCAACCTCAGATTCGCATTCAATTGTGCCACCAAAGCTTTCCATGGTTTTTTTACAAAAATCTAAACCAAGCCCAGTTCCTTCTTTTTTACCGGAGGTATAAAATGGCTCAAAAAGATTTTTAATTTTATCAGCTGGAATTCCTGGTCCGTTATCTTCAACTATTACTTGGTTAAAATCTGACTCGCTTGAACCTTTCTTAAAATAAATTTTAACATATTGATTCGGGTAAGAATTTAGATAATACAAAGCATTCTTGAGAAGATTGAAAATTACATAAGTGAAAGCTGTTTTATTGGCCTTGATGATGAAATTTTCTTTGGTGTTGAGTATAACTCTTTCTCTCTGAGTCTCGTGATCAAAACCATATTCCTGAATTACCGAAGCTAGAAGGTCGGAAGTCGAAACAAATTCCAATTTTTCCTTTTTACTTTTCTCTTTTAGGTTCGCCAAAATCATATCTATCACTTCAGAAGCTCTAGTGGTGCAGCCTAAAATGATGCTTAGATTTTTATTAATCTCTTCAATTTCATTGAATTCGAGCTGTTTTTTGACATTGCTATCATCGGTTAAAATCAAAGTTTTGATTCTGGCAGTTAAAAGATTTATGGCATTTAAAGGATTGCGCATTTCATGAGCAATGCCACCACCAAAAGATTTCATATTTTTTAGCTTAAACTGACTTTTAAGCTCAGTTCTGTGGCACAAAATTCCACTCACAATCGCAAATAAATATATCGGTATGTATTTGCTATCAAACCCATCGAAATTGGTGGTCGGCACAACCTGTATAAATGAATGCAAAAAAAGATTGAAAATAATTGCTAACGAAAACATCAAAATAATTAGCCACCAATGATAAATCAGCAAAACAGAAAGATACATTGCAGCCAAATATGACATTAGCCATACATCAGAAAAATTGTTGGCAAAGAGCATGTAGGTAAAGAAAATTGGAATACCAACAAACAGAGAAAAGAAGAAATATGCAGGAAAAAGTCTGATTAATCTTGTTGGCAGGTGGTTTGTAAACAGCCAAGGAATAAATAATACTGCGCAGGATAATCTTAAAGGAAGGCTTTCATAAGGCTGAGGATATAAATATTTCCACACGAAGTAATAAAGTGGATAGCCAAAAACACCAAGAATGCCGACTAAAAACAGGTTGTTTTGGGCATATTTAAAAACGTTGTCGTACTCTTTTTTTATTTTTTCTATCATTACTTAAACTAAAAAATGTCCTTGTCCTTAATGTCTTTGAAGCACTTAATAATGTAGTCTAGCTCTTCATAAGATAATTTACTGTTCACTGAAAACCTTATCAAAGCCCTGTTTTTCGGAGTTGCAGGAGAACAAAAAACAGATCCAAAAATATTACGCTCCTCAAGAGCATCTCTTAATATTTCTGTTTTTTCCTCACTTCCCGATTCAATTGAAACAATATGGGATTGGCTCTGAACTTCATACCCCATTTGTTTTAATTCTTTTCGCAAATACGCAGCCTTTGTTTTTAAGGCTTCTCTTAGGTCATCGGATTCTTTAATTACCTCCAATGTTGCTCTAAGGCCAGCAATTTCATGATCAAGTAAGGCAGAACTAAAAATTGCCGGATATGCAATATAAGGAAAATATCCAGCAAATCGTTCTGAACAAACAATAAGTCCAGCTCTGCCAGCAAAGGCTTTCGCAAGACTTAAAGTTATAAAATCAACCTGATCAGTAAGTCCAAGCTCTCTAACAAGACCAGAACCTTTAAAACCATGAGTTCCAACCGAGTGAGACTCATCAACCACAAAGATGCATTTGTATTGTTGCGACAACTTGGCGATTTGTGCAATCGGAGCAATATCACCAGTGGTGCTATACAAAGAATCGATCAAAATAATTCCAGGACCGTGCTTGCGCAGCATCTTTTCTAAATGAGTGACATTGTTGTGCAAAAAATATATCGCTTTTGCGCCCGCCGTTCTAATTCCTTCCCATAATGACATATGGGCAAAAAAATCTATATAGACTGGGACATCCTTCTCGGCGATTGCTTGCAATAATCCAACATTAGCCGCCCATCCAGATTGACAAAGTATCGAAGACTCATATCCAAAATATTCCGCCATCTCTTTTTCAAAGGTACCTTTTAGGCTATTACCCGTCATAAAAACCGCAGACATAATAACTTTATTATGCTGATTTTTTATTTCTTTTTCCTGAGCGGACAAAATTTTTGGATGATTTGCAATCGCCAAATAGTCGTTGCTAGTCAATACCAAAGAATCTTCTTGAGCACCTTTTCCAATAACTAAGTGCTTCTTATTTTTTCTGACTTCTATAACATTTTTATAGAAGTCGTTTATTCTTTTTATTAAAAAATCGCAATACATTGCCACCTCTTCTTAAGGATTAAAACTGATGATCATCTTAATCTTAATGACGATGATATCAAAAATCTATTTTGAGCGAAATGGCAATAACATCGATCTTATTTTTATAATTTGCTGAGATATTGGTGGTATTGCCTCCAGCAGCTTGCAGATCCACCTTATTTTTCTTATAAAACTCGTGTAGATATGTAGCATCGATTGTGGTGTTACTGCCAATTTTATAACCAAAACCAATGCTTGTCCAAACCTTATCACTGATTGGTAATCGTGGATTACGAGAATCATTGCCCACTGAGCCTTGTTCATAGGCTGTACCAATTTTTAATTTGAACCTCTCACTTTGCTGAAAATGAGCACCGAATGAATATCTGAAGCTATCTCTTAAATTAAGATTTGTAGAGTTGCTTAAATCGCTGTTTTGAGCGTTGATGTTTAAGGTTTTAACTCGTGACCATCTTGTCCAGCTTGTATCGTGCAATAATGTGATTTTGTCGTTTAATTTGTAACTAAAGCCAGCAGTGATATTTTCTGGGGTGGTAAGTTTGGCATTAAAATTTGAAGTTTGGTTTCCAACTGCTGCTGATTCTAGTTTTATATCTCCATCAAGTTTGTGTTTTATGGCTGACCTATAACCAACACCAAATGTTAAATCATCACTGAACTTATATTTTAATCCGCCATTAAAACCATATCCCCAATCATCACCTTTTACTTTAGCAAATCCATCACTGCTACCAGGACTGGAAAGGTATAATCCGCCAATATCAACCGCATTCGTTAGGGTTGCTTGCAGGTATTGAGCTTGCACGCCAAAACCCAAAGACAATTTTTTATCAAGCTCGTAAGAAATCATCGGATTGAAATTAACAGAGCTGATTTGGCTATCAATTGCATAATATCTTCCTGCCCAGTTTGGATTGTAAGATGTTGAAAGTCCAAATGGGGAGGTAATGCTAAGGCCCAAGGTAGTTTTATCGTTAATTCTTGATGCAATGTAGCCAGCTGGTATAATTGCATTTACTGTTTGTTTGTTATTTCTGACTCCAGAAACACTGGAACTGTTAGAATTATAAACCGAACTTGTATTGTCGTCATCGACCTTAAAATTGATGTAGGTCATAGATAACAAAGCTTCATTTTTCTTCGTATTTGAAATTGTAGCAGGATTAAAAAATGAATCTGATATATCATTTGCTCCACTAACAGAGCCAGCATAAGAAGTTCCAAGGGCTGAAGCAGAATGAGAATCGGTTGCAAAACCGGCGGCATGTGAAGTTTTAGAAAATGCGAAAGGCAAAGCAGCTAATAAAAGAATTTTACCCAAGGATTTGAGCTTTGTTATTTTATTGGGCGCCATGCTCACATTGAGATATAATTAAGAAAAATTTTAGAAAATTTCATTGCCTGAAACAGGCAAATTCTAATGAACACTTTCTAAATTCTCAATTTAATTGCATTTTCCACTAAATAATCGTCTTAAATTGTCTTAAAATGAGGCATTATCTATATTTTATTTGAAAAAATTTAAATTTACCAGGTTCAACAACAGCTTGCGCTGATTTCAAAATAAACCAGCTTATTTTCCTTCGTGGTTGAAGTGATTAAGCGCGATTGGTTTGTTGCCCAAGAATAAGTGAGCGATGCGTTAAAATATCTGCTGTTAAAGAGAGTTTTTATACCCGCACCAGAAAGTCTTCCATCCGCACCATTATCAACATATTTATTTTTGACATAGCCGTAATCGTAAAATGGCTCAAGTGAAAATTTGTTTAGATGAACAAGGTTTTTGCTAAAAAATCCTTGATTGCTTTGATCTTGGTTTTTTGTGAAAGGCGCAACTAATGATCCGATGTTAAAGTTGATTTTATTTCTGAGGTAATAGCCAGAATCGCCGTTGATATAATTTTCACGAAATCCGCGCACTGAATAATATCCACCAACCGAGAATTGCTCAGAACCATAAAGCGTTTGTTTGGCATATTGGCCGTTCATTTCTGTAACAAATACTGCCGGCGCATTAATTTTAGGGATAGTAAATCTTTTAGAAAGATTGGCATAAAGTTTAAAGACATCAAACTGCGCTCTTGGTGCGGTGTCCAACATTCCTGGCGTATCTTTCTTGGCATTCATTAACTTCAAGCCTTTCGAGTAAGATGGGTTAAAATAAATGCTAGTGGTGTTATCAAGATAAGAAGAAGCAGTAAAGCCAACATTGAGAATTGAGAGTCTTCTTTCAGAAGTGGTGATTTTTTCGCCGTTTAAATAGCTGGCAGATGATTTATCAGTTAATGAAGCGTTGGTTGATAGCCTTAGTTTAGTTTTATTTATCAAAACACGATCGAGAGTGATTTTTGATGATTGAGAAAAACCAGTTAATGTGCTTGGTCCATTAGTTCCAGGATTTTGTCCTTTGAAAGCAGAGTGAGAAAAATCGTAGGTTAAAGTGTTGTATTTAAACGGAAATGAAAGACTGCTAGAAAATGATTTTATGTCTTTAATTTGGTTATCATCGTGCATGTTAGTGGTGTAGTTCAAATTCAGATTATCGTTTAGCGATAACAGATTGTCGAAATTTCCAGATAAGTTGGTGCGCTGAATTCCTGTAAATTTATTTCCTAAATTATCTTTGCCGACTGTGAATTTGGCAGGGAATTTTTTGTTGTTGTCGATTTTTACAATGCTCTCACCACTTTCCGTTCCTGGTTCAATTTTCATCACCGCGGCGTTTGATTGTAGGCGGTTGATTTGATACATTCCTTGGTTGATGTCGTTGAGGTTTAAAACATCGCCTTCAGCCGCGCCAAATGCAGTGAATTCCTGTATTTTTTCAATTACACGATCTTTGCCGAAAGAAATTTTTTCAACTTTACCTTCGATGATTTGCAGCTCAAAAATTCCGCTTTGTAAATTTTGTTTTGGTACTTTTACCTGAGTGGTGACATAGCCTTTGCTTTGATAATAATCATTAACTGCTTTTATGACCGCAGCTAAAGTTTCGCCTTCAATACATTTGCCAATAAATGGTGAAACAATTTTTTTCTGACGATAGTTGGAAAGTGATTTGGCATCGAGTAGGTGAATTTCTTTAATCACAACGCAGCCTGGCATTTTGCCACTGACCATTGGCTGAGATTTCTTCAATTCTTCCTCTTCTTTTTCTTTGCGTTCATGCTCTTTGCTGATCGTATCAAACTCAGCGTTGCGCTTCTTATCTTCTAAAATGTTTTGCTGATTTCGCGTTATCCAGTCTTGTTGGTTGATAACATTTTGGTCAGTATCGGCAGCATTTGCGGTAAAAGAAAAAAGGAAAAACGAAAAGCAGGCAAAACATGCGGGATAAAGTTTAAATGAATATTTTTTACGCTGACTTTTTTTTTCCATGAAACCTAATTTTTTTAACTACTAAAAAGCCTGTTCGCAGTTTTTACGAACAGGCTCTTCATTTTTAGTCGTGTTAGAAGTTATAAACTAATCCGGTTTTTAAAGTGTTAACAGTGACTTTGCTTCCATTAAGAAAATATCTAAGATTGACTTTTTGTTGGTTAATTTCAGCTCTGATTGCCCAGTTATCGTTTAATTTAAATGCTGCACCCAATCCGTAAACTGGTGCATAATAACTTACTTTTCCTTGGCTATCAGGAGCTGATGGTGCATTGTTGATGTAACTAACTTGCGCTAATCCATAATTCAAATAAGTGGAGAACTTATTGGTAATATCGTAACCAAGATTCACCTTTGCGCCGTAACGTGAGCGTAAATTCATTTTATCACCTTGGTAGGTCGAAGATGTGTAACCGTAGTCTTTAACGGATGTGTTTAGGTAATCATAAAAAATTTCTGGTGCGACAAATACTTGGTCGAAATATTTTTTGTAACCGGCGGAAACGCCAACCCCAACTCCGTTACCATCAACCTTATTTACCCCACCTTCATCCGAAGGAAAATCAGAGTTGGTCTTGTTCTTAAATTTATACGTAGCGTTTGAGAAAATTAAATCTGCTCCAGCATAAAATCCGTCTTTAGCATTTGCTTGAGAGGAAAAAATTAAAGAACTTGCAATCACAATTAGTGATAATGTTTTTTTCATAAATTTTCTTTAAAAAAATTAACCAGGCTCATGTTAAAAACACTTACCTGAAAAGGGTTCTGGTCAACAATATTACTTAACCAAAATACTCATCTTCGCTTTCTCAAAGCTTTGTGAGACAAAGTCTTCAATTGCCTTTTTAGCTAGATTCTGTGCCAGCGCATCTTTTACTTTCTCATAAGGAGAAATTTCTGCTGGTCTTTCATCTTCAAATTTTATTATCGCCCATTTGCCATTAGAAAGTTGGATTGGTTTTGAAATTTGACCTTTGCTCATCACTTTAACTTGTTTGACTATTTCAGATGGTAGCGAGTCTTCCATAACAAATCCTAAATCACCGCCTTTTTTAGCGATTTCTTTATCAAGTGATTTCTTTTTAGCCTGAGTTGCAAATGAGTTTGGATATTTTGCAACAACTTGATAAAGCACTTCTGCTTCTTTCTCGGTTTTAACTGCAATATAACTGATTCTGATGTCTTTTTTATCTTTTAATTTTGCAGCCAATTCATCATAGTTTTTCTTCACATTTTTCTCGTCTGAGGCTTCTTTAGCTAAAGCAAAAACAAGTTTTTGTTTGAGTAATTCTGACTCAAAATTCTTTAGCGCTTCTTGATAATCTTTGTCTTTATCGAGCTTTCTTTTTTTAGCTTCTTTGAGAGCCATTTCTTTTATGATGACTTCTTTGATTACAGATTCTTTCTGCTCTTGATTGAGTTTCTCAAAAGTTAAGCCTTTTAGTTTTTCGTTTTTAGCGATGAGTTTATCGAGTTCGATGTTGGCATCTTTTAGGGTTACCTGTCCACCTGAATAGGTTGAGACGATGGTTTTGGAGGAATCTTTTGCTGAAAGATTTGCCTCCTTAGAGCTAACAGAATTTTGACATGATGCTAGAAGCAGGATCAAAGGTAATGCTGTTAGTAATTTTGTTTTTTGATTTATTATTTTTGTCATAGTCATTCGTCCGAATTGAGTTAGTGTATAATTTTATAGCTTGGCGTAGCTTTTTAGGTGATGAATTTGTTCTAATCTTTTTTGCTCGTATGTGTTCCAGACTGCATCAAATTCTGAGTAGCGAACAAAAGGAAACTGAATATAATAATGCTGATTATGAGAGTTAATGTGGTATACTTTTTCGCCTAAAATTGGATTTTCTGCGCACCAAACACCATTCTCTCCTCTTATTGTGGCTTTGTATATTGAAAATTCTTCTGACTCTGAATTGAAAATATAAGTGAAGAATTCCCCCTCTATCACATAAAAAGTGTTCGTTTCATCTGCGAATATTTTCTTTTTTGCTTCAGTTTCATCGGGGCTTACGAATATTATTTTTTTTTCCAATAAGTTAATTACTCCTTTGGGAGTTTCGATGGTAAGACCGAATATTTGAGCGCCTCCCATTCCAGCTTCTCCCATCGAATTAAGAATAAATTTTGTAGCTGCAGAACGATTACTTATTTGCTTAATACTCATATGTTAGTAACTGTTTAATTGAAAGTTTTGTAGGGGCTTTGTTGTTATCGCTTGAGTTGCACCACCAGTACCAAATTCAGGAAATGATTTAACTATTGGTTCTGAAATAACGCCCTGATTCCAATTTGTTTTTGGAATTTGGATCGAACCTATTTGATCAAGCGTATCAAAGGACGCGACATGAGAAGGTGTATATGGTAATTGCAAAACTGATTTTACCTGCGTTGGTGTCATATTAGATATGTTGTCAAAAGTAAAATAAGTAGGTCCATTTTCCGACATCAAATCTCCACTAACAGCTCTTGGAACCGCAGTGCCAGCAATAGCTCTATACCCAGTGCTTGGATAAGCAACTCCGGAAGGAGTTACATAGAAATCTACTCCACTAACTGCTGCGGAAGCTTTTCCACCACTACTAATTAAATTCTTACCCAAACTTCCTGCTCCAAGAACTGTAGTGGTTAATCCAAACGCGCCAGCGACTTCCTTAACATCTTCTGGAACATATTTATCATAGGTTTTTCCTGCCTTATTTAAAGCATCTCTTACTGGAGTGCTGCCTTCTTCTGCGCCCAATTTGTTGGCAACGACATCAGCGCCAGTAATCGCTGTATCAGCAACCTTTCCAACAGCTTTACCAGCATCAGAATTCATTATTGCGCTATTGGTATCTGACATGCCTTTCAAAGCATTACCTTCTCCTTTGTAAGCAAAATAAGCGGTTAGAGCTGCAGGAATAACTACTGGTAAAAATGGATGAACATCTTGTCCAAATTTCACATTACTTGCATAAGCATTTGAAAGTGGTGTCGGAGTTGGAAGCGATGAGTTAAAGCTGGTATTTCCTCCTTGATAAATATTCCAATTATCTTGCGTGGCTTGTCCAACAAAGTTAGCTACGAATTCACTGTCACCACCAATTTTGTGGCCGATTGCTTCGTGACCGATTAATCCAGCAACTTCACTATCGCTTAGTTTGGAAGTTATCGAGCTATTTAAAGCAGCATTATCACCTTTAGAATCATAGAAACTGTAAGCTCCTTTAGCGTCAGCAGTGTTACTTAAACTACTTCCTTCATAAGCAAGCAAAGTTGTGTCGCCAGCCAATTGCTGCGCCGTAATATTCTGATTTAAAAGAAGTCTTGTATTTGCAACTGTAGCTCCAGCTGTTGCATTTGCGAAGTTTTCAAGTTTGTTTTCCTCTTTGCTATTGTAAGAAGCGTAAGCAGCGGAAAAAGGAGTTACCGCTAAATTTTTGCTGTAATTCAGTTGCTTCAAGATGTCGTTTCTTCCTGATTCTGAGAGTAATCTGTGATCAACAGTTAAGCTTCCTTCAAAATCACCGCCGGTCATATCCTTAGTTGCAGAAGTGAGAGTTGAATCAAGTCCGCCAATTGTTGCATAAACTGATCTTGATGATTCGTTTTGTGCGTAATTTCCAGAGATGCTTGTTGAACCACCAGGGAATTGATTTGGTTGTCCGCCGGTTCCTGGAATTGTTGGTTGGCTTCCGTTAGTTGTGAAGTTAGTAGAAACTCCAATTCCCATGCTTTCAGAATAGTAAGAATCTTGCAGGTCTTTTTTGTTCACATTGCCGCTAACTGCGAGTGCAAGATTGTTTGATAGAAGTGCTGCGCCAGTTAAGTTTAAGTCTTTGCCGACATTAACTGCCATACTATCAGTTCCTTTGATAGTAGTAATATCGTCCACCCAAAGTCTGTGCATATCACCAGAAGAGAAGTTTACGCCTCCACCGATATTTCCGCCATTGCCGCCAGCACCAACTCCAGCACCAAAGCTAAATCCAAATCCGCTTGAAGAAAAATCCTCTTCGGTTTGTTTACTGCTTACATTCAAGTTATTGCCGATATTTAGGGCTACATTTTTAGCTAAAAGATTTGCACCAGAGATATTGGCATCGCTTCCTGTGTTTAAAGCAAGAGTGCCATTTTCAGCAGAAACTTGGCTGTTGGTGTAGAAAGTTTTGTTGTAATCAGATTCACCACTTGATAGGCCAACATTTACTTGAACGCCATTATTACCAACTGAACCACCGCCATAGATAGTTTCTTGTTTGGAAGTTTGAGCAAGGGTATTAGTTCCAGCTTCAATCTTGATGTCTTTGGCAGCGCTTAAAGATACATTGCCATTTGCTGAAGCTAGAATGCTGCCAACAAGATTTACGTTGTTGTTTGCTGCAATATCAACATCACCATTAGTAATGAAAGTAGAGCCTTGTGAGGTTGAGGTATCGGTTGTGTTTTTGATGCCAGATGAAGTGATATTTAAATATCCAGCTCCATACATACCTGTTCCAAGTGATGTTGAAGCGGCACTTGCAGCTCCAGCTGTTGCGGCAGCTGCAGCAAGTGTTGCAGAAGCTACAGCAGCTTGAGCTAAAACAACTTGAGCAGCAGCAAGTTCAACAGCTTTGTCAGATGCTTTTCCATCATCCTTTAAATCTTCCATTTTTTTGAGTTTTTCTACTGCCTGAATAGCTTTTTTCTCCGCATCGGCCACAGCTTTCCAAGCATAAGCTGCATCAACATAGGCGTTGCCAACTTTAGCTCCAGCTTCAACTGTTAGAGTGCTTTCCTTGCTTGAGTAAGAAGAAGTATTTTGCGCATCAGTTAAACTGAAATCTCCGGCAGTTTTGATAATTGAATCACCGCCAACTGTCATGTTGGAAGCGGCAAGATTCATATTGCCTGAATCAGCCGTGCTTAAGTTATTGGTAACATTGGCAAGAAGCGATCCACCAACATTGATGTTGGATGATTTTTGAGTTGTCGTAGTAAGAGACTCTTCAAATTTAGAACCCGTTCCTTCAACGCCAGCAGAACCAGAAGCGTGGCTAGTATCTCTAGTTAGTTTCATTGTGCCAATCTCAATTGACTGGGTTTGGCTGCTGGATTTATTAGTTTCAGCTGCTGAAGCGATGTTGATGTTACCATCAACATTCATCAAAGCATTTCCTGTCACATTAACATCTGACGCTGCAATATTCACATCACCAGTTGAATTGACCATCACATTACCACCAACTTCCAAGTTTGATGAATATTGTGTTGTAGATGCAGTGCTGGTTTTTGAGGAAGTTTTTTCGTATTTAGGTCCGTTATCAAACTCTAAGGTCGCCTTGTTGAAAGAAGGCGTTAGCATGAATTTGGCAACATTAAGCTCCATCTTTGCCACTTCAATTGGGTTGGCTAAAGTTTTTAAAGTATCACCAAGAGTGAGTTTAGATTTTGAATGAGATTCTGAATGTTCAGAATGAAGTTCTGCCGCCTTAATATTTACCCCAGCAACTGATCCACCATCAACAGTTTGGAAAGTTCCGTCAGCGTTGGTTTTGTAAGAACCATCGGTGTTTTGCGCAACAGTGAAGCTACCAATATTTAAATCGCCGCCAGTTTTAATGGTTGAACCAGTTAGATTCATTGTTCCTAACTCAGCACTTGCGGTTAAGTTGCCGCCAAAATTTAACTTTGATTCAACCGCAGATTCTTTGTAATCATAAACTGAATCAGAACGTGAAGAGAAGCTGCCTTTTTTCCACGCAGATTCTTGAGTCATTTTTGAATCAGTAGCATTGGCAATATTGATGTTGCCAAAGTCAGAAGTTAAAGAGCCGTTACCTGTGGCGCTTAAATTGCTTCCGATGATGTTAATACTGGCGGTTGTTGCAGTGTCAGAAAGACCAGTTGAGGTTATGTTTAGATCATTAGCGCTAGAGATATTGCTGCCAATATTGCTTACAGTATCGGTAATTGAGAGTCCGCCTTTTTTCTTACTGCCCCAAAAAGCTTCTGATCTGTTATGCAGTTGTAATGCTTCAATATTAATATTGTTTCCAGAGCTTATGCTTAAATTTCCTGAAGTAACCGATCCATCAGCAAGAGTATTTTTGTTTGTAGAAATATTTGCGGCTAAGTTAGTGAAATCATTGGCAGCGCTGATGGAAACTGATCCGCCTTTAATTGAAGCATTCTGCAGAAGTGTTGAGGTGATGTTGCCGGATGACCTTGCGCTATCTCCTAATTTTAACTGATAAGATTCAGAATTTTGTGCTAATAGATTTTTATCATTAGTTTGAACTATCGCAGTATTTAAGATACTGCCGTTAAGTGCGGTAATATTGAGTGCGCCAAGTGATCCAATGTTTGCGCCAATATTTTTGATGTCTCCATTGTTAGCGGTAATTGAAAGGTTGTTTGCTGCAACTATTTGAGCTTGTGCTAAAGAATTTGTTTTGTTGGTTAGAGAGCCAATGTTAAGAGCTAAATTTGCACCACTAACAATTGAGCCGTTATTAGTAAGAGAAGCGGTTGGCGAGTCGATAGTTAAACCACTTTGACCAAAAAGAGTTGAAGAACTTGCCAAAGCGTTGCCACCAGTTAGAGAGTTAGAATTAAACAATCTGTTTCTGGTATCCTGACTCAAATAAATTTTTGGCGCTAAAACGCTGATGCCATTAACAGTCGTCAATTCAAAAGTTACGATGTCTTTTGTTAGAGAATTTGTTTGGTCTTTGGTTAAACCTTTTATGGCAACATCTTCGGCATTTAACCCAAGAGCAGCAAATTGGTTAACTGAATTATCAAGAAGTTCTTTGATTTGCTGATTGTGATCAGTGGTATTTTTTGAAAGGAATAATGAGTCGTTAGTTAGGTTTTTTAACTGATCCATTATCAACTTGGTTTCAGTAAAAGAATCTCCAAGCATTCTGATATTGTTGACTCTAGTTTGGCGATCAAGGTCAGCTAAAACAGATGAGCCAGTTAATCCAAGTTGATCAAAATAATAAGAACTGCCGAAGAATTTTGAAGCATCAGTAAATTGAGATCTGGATTCAACAAGCGGAGTTGTTGCAGCTGGGTCTAAGTTAATTTTGAAGTTGCCAGAGAAAGTAACATTGGCATTAGAGCTAGTTAATCCTGCAGCCTCCACACTAACATTTGATGCCGTTGGCGTTGAAATGTCAGAACCAGAAGTTGGAGCAGCGACATCACTTTTTGCAACTTCTTGGCTTGATATTGTTTTGTTTAACGAGCCAGTTTGAGAAGAGTTATTGTCTGGGTTACTTAATTCTGAAGTTTTGATACTAAGATTTGATGACTTGCTAGAAGTTGGAGCGGCAACATCAGCTTTTATTATTTGATGATTTGAAATCGCTGTATTTATTGATCCAACTTGAGCGTTAGCAACATTAAGAGCTGTAGCATTTTTGCTATTACTGCTATTGTTGATTGCATTAATTATCGATGATAAATCAACCGCCAATGCACCGGTTTGTGAAAGTTGGTAACTATCGATGTGATTAATTGAAGTGTTTTGTGATTGTTTAGAATTTCCACCAGAAGCAGTATATTGAACAACATTGCTACCATTGATTAGGCTAGGATTTGATGCTCCATTTTGAGTTATGGTTAGTGCGCCACCAGATTTGATATAGGCGTTATAATATTCGTAACTTCTACTGGTGTCATCATATTGAACGAAAGTGTATGAATTGTTGTTAAATATTGAGGTATTAATTCCGAAGTTTGATGAAGAGATCATCGAAGAAGCATCATTCAACAAACTGTTTGAGTTGATGGTGATGCCATTTCCAGAAAATATTGATGCTTCAAGACCAGCAACGCCTAATATGTTTGCAGCATGTAAATCACGATAAATTCTTGGATTGCAGCTTAACTTTCCTCTCCAGTTTCTATGACAGTCACCGCCAGTAACATAAGCCTGTCCATAAACATAATCAGCTCCTTGGCTTTTCATCGAGCTTCTTTTGTTTTCCAAAGTAACGGCTTTGATATTTATGTCGCCGCTGTAGGTCTCAATATTTCCTGAAATATTTTGAACTAAGTTTGTTTTATTTTGACTGGCATCAGTAGAAGAATTTTTCTGGATGGTGAGATTTCTGTCGGCATAAATATCGGCCTGATTATTTAGGAATGTATTAGCAACATTGAAAATAATATCATGACCACTCCAGATCAAAGCGGTCGGATTGTTGGTTAAGTTATTAGTAACATTGGTGGTTAAGTCATTTGCGACAGAAATTTCACCGGTGTTGTTTAGGTCTTTAACGTTAAAGGCTGCATTATTATTCGCGGTGAAGACAGAAGTTTGGCTGCTATTGTTGAATGATCCATTAGCAGCATTAACAGTTGTTGTCCCACTGCCACCGGTAATTTCACCAGTGCTGTAGTTATTTACACTACCATTGGTAGCTGTTAAAGTTGTGTCTGTAGTTCCAAGAATTGCGCCATAGTTGTTGATGTTATTCTTGGCAACTAAGTTTACGTAAGTTCCAGCAGCAAGTTGCACATTTGAGTTATCACCGCTGGCAAAGCCGTTGGTGATATTTCCACTTCCTGCCACACCACTATTTCCGGTAGCGTTTAGATTGATAAAATCAGAAGCAGTTACATTACCTTGGTTAGTGATGTTATTTGCAGTAATATCAACATTGCTTGCCGTAACAGTTCCGGTGATTGTGTAATCAAGATTTCCTAAGTTTAAACTAACTGATGCCGTTGATATGAATGCACCAAGCGTGTTGTAAAGATTAACGCTCGAATTATTTAGCGCAGAAACTGATGTTGATTTACCTGCGATAATTCCTGAGTTGTTATTAAGAGTATCAGCAAAAATATTTACCGCTCCATTAGCAGATACAATTCCAGAAGTGATATTAGAGTTAGATGGTTTGGTGTTTTGGTTGGTGACCGAAGCAGCGCTGATATTTAGGTTGCCTCCAGCAAGAATCAGTGAATTAGATGAATTAGTGAAGTTATTGGTGTTAAGACTCAATGTTCCAGCTGATTGCAAACTTCCCAAGTTGGAAACAGAAGCAGCCGAAACAATGCTTAGGTTTTTGTTTGAAGAGATATTTTGAGAGTTAGTTAAGTTGCTTAAAGAAAGAGCAATATTTCCGTTTGATTGAATAGAGCTTGAGTTGGTCAAATTGGTTGCAGCAATTCTTAAATCACCATTACTTAGAATTTGGTTGCTGTTGGTAATTGTGCTATTGCTGTTAATTGTTAGATTACCAACTGAACTTAAGCTGCCTGAGTTGGTAAGAGTGTTTGTTAACGACAAAACTAAATCACTATTTGCAAATATTTCTCCGCTATTGGTGGCTGATCCTGAGTTGATCGTCAGCTTCGAATCAGATAAAATGCTGCCACGATTAGTAATCGAGGTCGCTGAAACAATTGTCGCATCAAGATTTGAGTAAATTACCGCATTAGCTTGGTTGGTAATTGAATTAGCGGTGATTGCGCTTGTACCGAAAGATTTGATTGATCCAGAGTTATCGAGTGCTGAAGAGGTAACTGTTGAATCAGAAAGGCTTTGAAAGTTTCCAGAATTGCTAATTTGATTTGTAGCAATCGTATTTAGTTTAGCCCCAGCTAAAACATCACCAGAATTGGTAAAATTTTTAGCTGTGATAGAAAGATCATTTGCCGAAGAAACTTGTCCGTTGTTAGTAAAATCATTCACAACTGCTAAATTCACTCCGTTAGAAAGTGAGGCGATCGCAGAAGAAGAGTTATTGCTTAGACTGTTTGTTGAAACACTTAAAAGCCCACCGCTTAGAATCTTATTTGAATTGCTGATATTTCCTGAGCTGACTATCGCTAAATTTCCTAAAGCAGAAATTTCGCCAGAATTGCTGATGCTGTCAGTTGCAAGAGCTAAATTTTGAGTGGCTAAAACTGTTCCTGAGTTGTTGAAAGCGGTTTGTGTGTTGATTGATAAGTTCTTCGCAGAAGATAGGTTTCCTTGATTGGTGAAGCTATTTGTTGAGGTGATTGTTAAGTCGTCGCTAGCACTACTTGATACGATATTTCCTGAATTAGAAAAACTCTTAACTTTTAGATTTGAGTTAGAGTTGGAAAGTTTGTTGAAATAAATTGCACCAGAATTGGTAACGGAATTTAGCTGTGCATCACTTGCAAGATTTGCTAAAGTGAAATTAGTTTTAGCAAAAATTGTTCCTGAGTTATCTAGATAATCGCTGATGTTTAAAGTGAGCGCCTGATTGATTGAAGCTAGTGTTGCGTCAGAGCTGTTGCTAACTGAAGAGGTGCGGATTGTTAGATCATTATTAGCAAGAACAGATCCTTTATTGGTAAATGATGAAGAAGAAATCGTGGCCGAATTTACCGCAGAAATTTCACCAGAGTTGTTTAAAGTTCCGTTTGAGTTAAGAGCAAAATTTCTACCAACAGAAATTGCTGCACCTGACTGGTTTGTAAGATTGCCACTTAAAGCAAAATTAGAATTTCCAAGATTTTTGATTAAGCCAGAATTAGTAAGATTTGTTGCTGATAAAGTGACATCATTTTGGCTGCCAATCGATCCTGAGTTTGTGATATCACCAGCATTATTGAAAATTATTTGATCGCCAATAATAACTCCCGAATTGTCGGTGTTTCTGCCAATCAACAAATTCAGATTGGCTGCTGCCTGAATGTTTCCAGAGTTAGTTAGGTTAAGATTTGAAGTGAGGGAAATATCTTTGCTGCCGTAAATCCAAGCTGAGTTATTGTTTGTGATGTTATTGCTTAAAATTGCTAAACTTCCGTTTGAATAGAAAGTTCCTGAATTGGTTAGATCAGAAATATTGGTAATGCTAAAATTGTTAGCTGAATAGATGCTTCCTGAATTTGTAAATGACGAAGAATTTGCGACAAAATTATTTCCAGTAGAAATCGCGCCAAGATTACTGAAGCTGTTTGTGATAATGCTTAAATCACCATTGCTGGCGATTGAGGAACTAAGCTGGTTATCAAATGAAATAGAATTGATAGTCGCTTTACCAAGAGACTTAATCAAACCTGAGTTAGAAAGCGATGAAGCGGAATTAATGCTGGTATCTTTGGTGCTTTGCAAGTTTCCTAAATTGCTAGAATTGCCAGATGAATTGATGGTTAGATTTCCCAGTGAAAGAATTGATCCATCAGTTTTGGAAATGCTGCCAGCTAAAATATTTCCAGAGTTAGAAAAATTTGCAGAAGAAATTTTAACATCTGTGATCGCACCTAAATCACCAGCATTTTGTAAATCGCCAACAAGTGTAAAAGTTAATGATTTTGCAAGTGAAGCAATTGAGCTATCAGCGTTATTATTAAGACTTGCAGCAGAAATATTTAAATCAGAGTTAGAAAGAATTTTGTTCGAATTACTGATGACTGAGTTGCCAGTAATGGTTAAATTTCCTTGAGAAGAAATTGATCCCAAATTACTAAGAGATTCACTCAGATTTAAGTTGAGTGCTGAATCAGAATAAATTGACGCATCTGAATAGTTGACGAGAGAAGATAGATTAAATGTTGATGCACCGCCACTTTGCACTGCACCAGAATTGGTTAGTGAAGTAGCGTTGATGTTTAAATTGCTTAAAGAATTCAGAGTTCCAGAATTATCGAAGCTGTTGCTGGTTATTGTTAAATCTTGAGCTGAAACGAAATTTCCAGAGTTGGAAAAATCTTTGGTTAATAATCCTCCAACCAAATTGTTAAAAGAAATATTACCATCATTCGTAACAGAGTTTAACTGTGCGCCACTTGCAAAATTTGCTAAAGTGAAATTAGTTTTAGCAAAAATCCTTCCTGAGTTGTTCAGGTAATCACTGATATTTAGAGTAAGCGCCTGATTTATTGAGGCTAATGTTGCATCTGCGCCATTATCAATTGATGCGGCATTTATTGTTAAGTTATTATTGGCAAGAAGACTGCCTTGATTGGTAAGTGACGAAGAAGAAATTGTCGCTGAATTTACTGCAGAAATTTCCCCAGAATTGTTAAAAGAAAAATTTGAAGTAGAGCTAAAATTTCTACCTGAGTAAATTGTTGATCCAGCTTGATTATCAAAACTTCCGCTTAGGTTAATTTGCGTGTCGCGAAGACTTTGTAACAAACCTGAGTTAGTGAAGTTTGTTGCTGATAAAATAATGTCATTTTCACTACCAAGAGAGCCGGAATTGGTGAGACTGCCAGAGTTGGTGAAAGTTAACCAATTACCAACAATAGTTCCTGAATTATTGGCGTTTCTGCCAACTGCTAAAGTTAGATCAGTTGCTGCCTGAATATTTCCTGCGTTTTTGAGATCAAGATTTGAGGTGAGAGAAATATCTTTGCTGCCATAAATCCAGGCAGAAGAATTATTGGTTAGTTGATTGCTTAAAATTGCTAAACTTCCATCAGAATAAAAAGTGCCTGAGTTAGTTAGATCAGAACTATTTGTGATGCTGAAATTGTTAGCAGAATAAATACTTCCTGAGTTGGTAAGAGATGAAGAATTTGCGGTAAAATTATTGCCTGAAGAAATTAAGCCAAGATTGCTTACAGAAGTTGAAGTAAAAGCTAAATCACTTGTTGTTGATATTACGCCATCAGTTTGATTGCTGATTTCATCAGAGTTAATTGTTGCACTTTGAAGAGAATTGATAAGGCCAGAATTGTAAAGAGATGCGGTGTTGATCGTTGTATCTTCGCTGCTTTGAATATTTCCGCTGTTAAAAAGATTAAATGACGCAGAAAGATTTAAGTTTTTACTACCGATAATATTTCCAAAGTTAGCAAAGTTTGGACTGTTAATAGTTAGTACATCACTTGAACTTAATTCACCAAAATTTTGTAAGTTGGTAGCAAGAGAAAGATTTAATGATTTGGTCAGTGAAGAAATCACTGCATCAGAATTTTTACCAAAATCAGGACTATTTATATCAACAAAAACTCCATCAAGTAGCGACAGCATCCCATAAGAACCGCTTCTCAAGCTATTCGCAGAAATATTTAGATTGCCACTGCTAAGAATTTTTGAGTAATTGCTGATGGTAGAATTTCCGGTAATTGTTAAATCATTTGCTGCAGAAATTTTACCGAAATTCTTTAGAGTGTTTGCAACATTAAGATTTAGAGAATTTTTTGAATAAATCGTGGCATCTTTTTGATTAGTCAGCGAAGAAAGGTTAAATGTTGAGTCTCCATTGCTTTGGGTTGCGCCAGAATTTGTCAGCGAATCAGCGCTAAAATTTAGAGTATTGCCAGCAATTAAATTTCCTGAGTTAGTTGCTGAACCGGCGACTGAAAAAGTCAGATTATTTTGTGCGGAAATTTCAGAAGAGTTGTTTAATTGATTTGAGTTTACGCTCAAATTATTTCCTGAATTTATTAACCCAGCGTTAGTCAAAAGACCGCTAAGAGAAATTGTATAGCTTTGCGGTGAATAAATGCTTCCTGCAGAACTGTTGGTTAAATTGCCTCCAGAAATCGCTAAAGAGTTTTCTCCATAGATGGAGCCAGAGTTGTTAATATTTGCGATGTTAGAAAGATTTAAACTCAGCGCTTCAAGATTTCCGGAATTATTAAGAGTTCCGCTATTTAGAATATTTAAGTTATAAGCTGATGCTAACCCAGAGTTATTAAACTGATTTGCCGTAACATTAATAATAGGGGCAGAAATTGAAGAGCTAGAATCAACAGTTTTAATCTTGCCGCTTGATCTTAGAGTTGCGGTATCACCAACAGAAATGCTATTATAATAAATATCGCCGTTCGCATCAAGATTAAGAGTTTGAGAAGCTAAAATCTCACCTTCCATCTTCACACCAACACCTTGTTTGGTGGCGATCAAATAAACTTGACCAGCTTGTATTTGAGCAAGAGCTGAAGCATCAATTGCAAAAACAGGATCGGTATTATTTTGAGTATTATTTCCGGTGATCGTTTTTGTGGCATAATCATATCTGCCTTCGCCAGTTCTTATCGCAACTGAATTGCTATCGCTTCCAAAAATTGAGGAAAGAAGTTTTACTGAAGACGCCACAATTTCAGTTCCAGATGTGCGGGTAACATCAAGACCAAGTCCATCAATAGTAATTAATGGAACATAAAGATTTGGATTAGCTTGTTCTTTTAAGTTAAAACCAAGATTGCCATTCGCATCAAAATTACTACTTCCTGCAACCATTAAAAGCTTCGCGGTGTTAATGAATCCACAGCCCGCGCACGCGATCCCATTAGGATTCGCCAGAATTAAATCCGCTTTCGAACCTGCAATTTCTGTATAACCTAAAAGTTGAGAAGTGTTTCCGGAAGTAACTTCATTAAGGATAACTTTTGCGCTTCCTGATGAAACTAAATTTGGATTCGCAGTAACCAATCCACCAATCTGAGTTTGCGTAACAGCATTTGCTCCAGTTCCTGCAACAGCACCGCTGCCAGAGAAGTTATTAATGATCTGTCCACCGGTATTAACGTTGTAAGATTCAAATTTATTATGAGAAAGCCCGCCAGCATTGGGTGCAGCGATATTAACTTGATCAACGCCAGAAGCGGTTTGAGTAACTTGTGTGTTGGTAGTTCCATCTGGAGTAATTGGAAGCGCAGATGCTGAAGCAGTGCTTACGAAGATGAATTGTTCTAATACCAAAGAGATGATGGCAAGCTGCGCCAAGAAGTTTTTGGTAAATCTTAATAATGTTGAAATGCTCATACTTAAAATATCTTTGTGGTGAAAAGTTTTTAAATTCTGTTTAAAGATTTGACGGGATCATGAAATCATCAATCTATCTAAAAAAGAGATTATATCTTTGACAGTCAGTAAAAAAACCATACCATGGGTGCATATAATAATGAGCCAATATTATGCACAGCTAGATTTTCTTGTAAACTTGTTCTTTAAGAAAGGTTTAAGGTATTACAGAGCTCTGTATCATTTTGAGACAAGATTAGGTGTATTTAACTTTTTTTAAAAAATTTTAGTAGATTTTTAGATTGATGAATCTGTCAGAAAAATTCCTATCCAAAATAAAAAAAGATGTAAATGACAATGGTTGCTGGTATCTGAAATCTGATGATGGGTCTAGCTTTAAAGATGTTTTTTACTTTAAGCGCAAAGGTTACAAGGCGAAAAGATTCGCCTATATACATTATAAGGGGAAGATAAAGGCGGGATTAAAAGTTTTGTGTAAGTGCAATGATAAGTTCTGCATTAATCCGGATCATCATTTTTTAGGAACTGGTTCAGATCAGATAAAGCTGATAATGTCGCGCGGTTGGAAACATAAAAAAGGATGGAAGCAAAAACCGGAAGTAATCAAAATAATCAGCAAAACTCATAAAGGGAAAGTTATCTCGCAAGAAATGCGTGAACATTTAAGAAAGGTGAATCTTGGCAAAAAACATAGCCTTATCACTAGAATGAAGATGTCGAGGAATAGGATCGGGATTTCGGTTAATGAAGAAGCGAGGAAAAAGATAGCGGCAACTAAGCAAGGAGAGAAGAATTACAACACAAGGCTAGACGCGGAAACAGTAAGAAAAATAAGAAGTTTGGAGGGGAAAATGAAAATTTCTAAAGTGGCGGATAAATTCTCAATATCTTATGTGCATGTGGTGAACATCTGGAAAAAGAAGGTTTGGAAGCATGTTAAATAAAAAAAAATTATAGGAACTACTTGGCGCAATGTTCCTCAAATTCTTGGTTAAAATTATCAATTTGACGAAGAGTTTCCTCAGTTAAGCTGTTAAATTCCTCTTCGGTAATTATTATCGGTTTTGCCCACAAACAGAAGCTATTTGCGGATGTATTTTTGCATCCGCTTTCTAACAGCAGAAATATCGTCATTACGGCGATTTTCTTGGCGTTTTTTTGATTCAATTGCATCTTCGAAATCTTCTTCGAGCTGTTTAGTTTTTTGTGATTTTTTGCCGTAAAAATTGCCTAATGTAAAAATGGTGATTATTGTGCCAGCGATTGCCGCTAATCTTGCCAGTAAGTTTGGGATCATTTTTTGCTTTGTCTTAAAAGTTCGAGTAATCCTGAGCCAATCAAAGCTGCGCCAACATAAATTAGGCTATCTGCGCAGCCATCAAGCCGATCAAAAGGTGTTGCTGTGACATGACGCAAGCCATAAATAAACAGGATAAATTTCATCATCGAGCCGATGACTAAACAAAAAGCTCCAGCAAGTCTTTTTGACGATTTATTGCCGTTAAAATCTTCTAAAAATTTGCAAGCCATGGTTAATCGGTTACTAATTCAAAATGTGGTAAGTCGTAAAAGTTTTGATCTTTCAAATCGTTGTCAGAATCCCAGTCGCCACCCCAGCGGATTTTGATGTTGAGCATTTGCGCGATTCCCTGAACTTTGCCGGCGAAGTGGTAAAAACGGTTTTTGTCATTCCAATCAACTGGCCACGGCGCAACATCAACTGCGAGTGACGGTGTTTTGTTGTGCATGCCACCTGACTTGATTTTTGATTTGCCGGCGTTGAATGCTTTTAGCTGATCTTCATCTGATCTGTGACCTTCAATGATGGTGCAGTCGTAATGCTTAATCACCTCATTGAAGAGTTTCTGTAAATCTGGGTGGCAAGTTGATAATTTCGTTAATGAATCTTTTCCAAATTGCGGCATAAATTTTTTATTTGAGTTTGATATGATCGCCAAGAAGAGAAATAAATCCGGCGGTTAAAATGGTTACGAAGCCGATTACGATGCACTTAACCAAAATTCTGAAGCTGTCCTTCTTTGCCATACGAAATGCCTTTAGAAGCTCGCGCAAATCACGAATATCAGTTGGTGCGTTTTCATCATGAAGACCAAGTTCGGTTAAGGCTTTTTTGGCACCTTCTTTGGAAGCCTGCTCAAGGAGTAATTCCAATTCGCATTTGGTGATGATGAATTCTCCATCGTCAGATTTTTTGATTTTACTCCACATCGGATAGTTTGATGATTGCGGTTACTTGAGTTGTGAATCCTTGATCGCTGAGCGAATGGTTAACGCTCGTGATGATCCAATTTTTGTTTTTTAGATATTTGATGTCGGTGAAAGTGATCTTGTTTTCGGCGCTGAGTTTTGGATTTCCTGTAGTGGAAAAATTTAAGTTTTCTGCACCGCGTTTAAATTCAGCGAGCTTGGCTTTTGCTGCGGCAAGCGCTCTGTCGGCGCTGACAAATTTATATCGCATCGTGTAGGCTGGATCGCCAGTTCCGGCAAAAACATCTTCTTCTTTTCCGGTGGCAAAATTATGCCATTTAGCAATTACCTTGCCGAATTTTTCCATGTCGGAAACTCGCAATTTCCAGTCAGAAATTTGTGAGGCAGAAAGTTTTGTTGTTGGCAGCTCTTTGCCGTTTTCTGAAACGCTGATGCCTCTTCTGAAAAATAATAATCTTCCCAAAGACAGCTTGGCGAAAGCACCATAGCTTTGTGCCAGAGTGTTCAGGAAAGATATGTCGCTTTCGTCAGTTTGATCTAGGTGCGAGATGTAAATTTGTTTGAAATACTCATCTATCGCTGCCTTAAAACCATGGTTGTTGGCAATCGCTGTGATGATTCCAACCAGCGTGTAGCCGTGCCAAGATTTGCTCTTCGGTGCTTTGATTTTTTTGCTTAAATTTTTGTCGAGTGTGTTGCTTGCTTTGCCGGTGATTCGCATTTGCAAAGGCGGCGATGAAGCCTCGACATCGTCAACAATGTAGCTTCCCATCTTGGTTAATGGCTTGTCTTCATAACCAAGAGAAACTTCAAGAACAGCGCCGCGCGGAGGGATTTCTAATTTTTCATCGCGGTTGTCTAAAAGAATTTCGCAAGTGTCGGAAACAAGACCGGTTTCGTCAGTGATGTTTATTGAGACCAATCTTTGCGCGATTAACGCTGTGACATCTTTTTTATCGGCGGTAATTTTAAATGCGGGATTCACGACCAAAGTTTAACGCTTTCCGTTTCTTCTGCTAAAGTTAAATCCGGCAAAATAATTTTTACGCCGGCACTAAATATCACGGCTAATTCTGCTAAATGACGATTGGCTTCCAAAACTTTTTCAACCACGCCAGTTGTGCTGCCATAATACTTCCAGCAAATTGCATCAAGCACATCACCATCTTTTGTGACATAAGTGATCATATTGCTTTAACGATGTTTTGGATAATGCCTTTAACACCTGGCTTGGCATCTTCGCCATAACGCTTAAGACTGATTGAAAATTCGATTTTGAGTGGTGCGCCGTCTTTCATAAAAACGCTTTGATTTTCTGAAATTTTCACGATGCACCATTTACCAAAAGCATTGCCGTTTCCTGAAATCAAAAACAGCGGTTTGCCAAGTCCTGCCTCAGCGCGCATCAATGTCACTTGACGAAGTCCGCCTTTAAAGTGCGGATAAATTACGCCATCAAGATCAATGGTTTCCACGCCAAATCCGGTGAATTGCAAAGCGGGATCAGCGCCAATTCTGTTAACTTCCTGCCAGCGATATTCGCTTTGTCTTTTGAGACTTTGAAAAGCAGCAGAGCTGATCGCAAAACGATAAGCACCAAGAATCATCATCATGTTGATTCCAAGCGCGCTGTTTAGATTCAGCTTGCCGCCTAAGTTTTTAAAGGAATCAAAAATCATTGATCGTAATTTAAAGCGAGTTTTCTTGCGGATAATTTTCTGAAAGTTTCATCAATAGCGATTCGCACCTGATCAGCGATTTTCTTTTCATCCATATTGCCGCCCGCATTGATTGTGATCGGTACAGAGATTGAAATTTGCGGTGATGAATTTTTGTTTGGTGAAGCTGAAATATTTGGAATTTCAAAAGATGAATTTTTTGGAGCATCATTTTTTGCATCAAAACCGCTGACAATATTTCCAACTGTAGCAGCTGATTTTTGATCTTTTGAATCAGAACTTCCGGTGACAAAATTCCACGCTTTTCCAGCGACATTTGTGATTGAGCCAACAACTGATTTGAGTGGTTCAACCAACTTCATCACCCAGTCAAAAGCACTTTTTACCCAACCGATAATTCCACTAAAAATATTCTTAAAAAATTCACCAACCGGCTTCCAATTTGCAATCAGCAAAGTTGCAGCAAGTGCGATTCCTGCAATTATGAGTCCGATTGGATTGCTGATCAAAGCCAAACCCATTGCACGAATTGCTGTGGTGATGACTGGCATTGCCAAACCAACCAAAGTTATTGTAGTTCTAAATGCTAAGATAACACCTTGAGCCGTTAAGAAAGCGCCTCTTACAAAAGTAAAAGAATATCCCAGAGCAATAGTAGCAATTTTAAGTCCAATAACGCTGACAACAGTCAGTCCGATATATTTGGTTAATACCGGAAATTTTTCTGAAAAATTACTGACCTTCAAAGCCATACCTGCAATTTCTCTGGCAGTTGTAGAAATGGTTGGAAGTAATGTAGTTCCAAGCGAAATTCCGATTGATTCAATTGCTGACTGAAACTCAAGAAACGAACCACGAGCGGTGTCGCTTAGTCGATCAGCCATTCTTTTGGCAGTACCATCGGCGTTATTAACTTTCTTTAAAACTTCATCAACTGATCCAGTTTCAAAGCCTTTAAAAATTGCCAAAGCACCAGATGTTGAATAAGTGCCAAAAATATCTTTGATAACTCCAAGTTTTTGATCATCAGAAAGATTTTTGGTCGCTTTGTGAATATCGCGCATAATCTCAACCATTGGGCGCATTTTGCCGGCGCTGGTAAAGATTTTAACTCCAAGACCATGAAGTCTATTTTGTGCAAGTAATGATTCCTTGGCAACATCAGGCATTTCTTCGGCCGTGATCTGCATTTTGTTTTTGAATTCACCAAGTGCTTTTGCACCAGCTCTTGCCGGAGCAGCGAGGCGTAAATATGCTGATCTGAGCATGGTTCCTGCCATTGTCGCCTGAATACCTGCGTTGCTTAAAACGCCAGCAAGAGCTGTGGTTTCTTGCAAACTTCCACCAACTGCTGCTGCTGCGGGGGCTACGAATTTCATCGTTTCACCGAGCATTTTGACATCGGTGTTGGTGGCAATTGCAGCTTGTGCTAAAACATCTGCTGCTTCGCCAGCTTGTTCAGCTTTCATGGCAAAGCCATTCAGGATATTTGAAACAATCTCAGCTGATTGCCCTAACTCCATATTGTCGGCAATTGCTAAGTTCAAAATTGCCGGAGTCGCTGCTAAAATCTGATTGGTGTTAAAGCCAGCCATACCCAAAAATTTCATACCTTGGGCAGCCTGGGCAGAAGTAAATTGAGTGGTATTTCCTAACTCTCTTGCTTTAGCAGTGAGCTTTTTAAATCCTTCAGAATTTGCCGCTTCTTCAGTTACAGCTCCTACCTGAGCCATGGCATATTCAAAATCTACTGCTGGTTTAACTACGGAATAAAGAACTGCTCCAAGTGCAATCGCATCTCCCATCTGTGTGCGATAGTTTGCGCGATTGATGCGATTTTGTGATTTGGCATCGGCATTTGCTTGAAGGGCTGCCTGTCTCTTTTTTAAAGTTTCGAGAGTCTTTCCTAAAACCTGTTGCTGCTGATTGAGATTTTTGAAATCAACGCCAGCAGCACTTAAGGCTTTGCCCATTTCGCGCGTTGCTTGCGCTGACTCCATGAAAGCGGTTTTTGCTCTTTGTGCAGCCGTCTCTGCCTTACGAAAATTGTTCTGAAGCTCTTTAGAAGGTTTGTCGGTTTTACTGATTTCAGCGCTTAAAAGATTCAGCTTTTGCTTCGCTTCCTGATATGCTAGAGACGCTTCTTTTGTGGCGCGCGATGATTTTCTGAAAGCCTCAATTTCTCCCGCTTTATCATTTACTTTTTTGATTGCATCACCAAGTGCAGAGAGCTGTTTATTCGCTCCGCTGAAAGAACCTCGGAAGGATTTTCCCAAATCAGCACCGATTAAAATCGATACGGCAGCGTGAGTTGAGTTGGTCATGTTTTTATTTCGGAGTATTCTTTGTGAACATCAATTGCGGCATCGAAAAAAAGAGAAAAATCTTCTTCAGTCATTTCTGAAATTTCAGAAAGTTGCCAGTTGGTTATTTTCGAGAGGATGATGATTGCTCTGGTGACATCCCCTCGGAATTGAAAAAACCCAAATACACCTTTTGCAAATTTGAGTAATCAGCTTCATCGAGTTCTTCAATTACCTTTGGTTCAACCTCACAAAGATTAGCAAAAAGTCTGATTTCTTTTTCTTCGTCAGATGCGGTTTTCATTTTAGCGACCAAAAGACGATCTTTTATTTTTGAACGTCTCATGGTTAAATTGGTGATAGTTTCGCCGGCAGATTCAACCGGATATCTCAGTTCAATGTTTTGCATATTTTTTGTTAAATGAAGATTTCTATAAAAGTAGTTCCAGGCGCCAAACAAAATGAAATTTCTGATGATTTTGATGAGGCTGGCACAAGGATTATCAAGGTAAGAGTCAATCAACCTGCGGAAGATGGAAAAGCCAACAAAGCAGCAATTGAGCTGTTAGCTAAATATTTTAAAGTGAAGAAAAGTGCCGTTGCGATAATCTCTGGCGAAACTTCACGAAATAAAATTGTGGAAATTGATTTAGATTAAATTCCAAGCGCTTTGCGAACATCAACTAGCTTGTCTTGACCACCGATTTTTCTGGTCATGTTGTCGATGTCGATTTCGATTAATTGCTGACCATCAATTTCAAGTGAGTAATAGCGGCAAGCGATGGTGCATTGCAGCGTTCCTTTTTCTCCTGCTGACATTTTTCCCATGTCCATTTCGGTATACATGCCACGCAGTTTGATGATGATTGCAGAAACTGTGGTGTCGTCTTGGATAGCTCCGCGAAGTGTTACCTGCACAGCATTTCCAGCAATAAGACCAAACTGTTTCAAAACATCTTTGTCATATTCAAGAAGTGTGAAAGAGCCTTCCAGTTTCTCGACACCCATATCAACCATAACCGGAGAGTCCATTCCGCCCGCACGGAACTCTTCAGTTTTGATGTTTAATTTTGGCGGATTTACTTCTTCAACTTTGCCCACATAGCCTCGGCCATCAATGAACAAATTGAAGTTCTTTAAAATTTTAGGAATCATATTTGTCTGTGTTTTTAGTTAGAAAAAAGCTCCTCAAGATACTCATCAGTCATTCTTGAGCGGAATGTGATGTGCTCTGCCGGATAAGGTGGAGTAAAGTCAAAATCGAAAGTGATTTTACCCTGAGCGATTTGATCAGGAGTGTTTAACTCTGGATTGACAAAAGCATTACCCTCAATGATTGCACCGATACTTTTCAGATAGCGCAGATAGTTGTTAACTCCTTCCAAAACATCTTCGATGTAAGTTTTGGTGATATTGCGATCTACCGCCCACAAGTGAGCTTTTAAAAGTGAATCGTTGATCATATCTGCTGTTCTTCTGCTTTGTAAGAACATCCATTTTGGATCAGCTGAAGCCGTTCTGTTGCCCCACAATCTGAAACCATCTTGCTGAATGATGGTGGCAATATCGTTTTCATTGAGAAAATTTGCGGTGCAGTTGGTATCACCTAAAGCAAAATCAATCGGCTTGGAAATTCCAACAATGCCGTTGATTACCATATTTGATGGCGACCACCAAAAGCCGCGCTCATTATCTGACTTAGCAATGAGGCCGGCTATTCTCCCTGAAGAAGGTTTTTCAACTATCGTGTTGTTGGCAGTGTTTAAAATTTTTACCCACGGAAAAGCAGGATAAATTCTTGAGCTTCCCCAATCTTCGCGATAATGAACTGCATCGGTTTTGTTGGTGTTTGGACAGTCAGCGACAATTATTGCCCTTAATCTTTCAGCAACAGTTAAAAGCTCTGCAACGACAGGATTTGCTACTGGCTCGTCATCTTCATCAAGAGGTGTTTGATGAGTAAATCCTGGCGCAATCAAAATTCTTGGCGTTACAGCAACTTCAGACTGTGCAGCAAGAAGTGCTGAAACGCCTTTATATTTGCCAGTAGTTCCATCAACGCCGCCAATAATATCACTCAGAGTAATTTTGGTTGGATCAAGAACACCAGAAGTTTTGTGAGCTGAATTATCAGGATCGGCAACATTGATCACCACAACCATTGCACCAGTCTGTTTAAAGATCGCATCAAGCGCCGATGGAATACTGAAATTGGCATCAGAGCCAAAAATCGTAACAGCTTCCGCTGGAGAACCTAAAATCAAAGTCGGTGTATTTACTGGTCCTTTGGAAGCCGTTCCAACAAGTCCGATTACTGAAGATTTAACTGTTTGTATAGGGCGCGCACCATCATCTATTTCGATGATTTCTACGCCGTGTAGAAATTGCTCGGTCATAAGTTTGATTATTTTTTTGTTATTGGTTTAAAATTTGATTTGAAATTTCTTCGACTTCTTCAATCGTCTGGGCATTTGCTATCTCTATCTCTGAGGCACTGCTAATTTTGTAATTGTTGTCGTTTCTATCTATAATTCTTTGACGAAGAATGGTGGCAATTTCTACAGTGAGTTCGACAGTAATTTGTTTTCCTTCATTATCCTTCGTGAAATAAGGCATCGATCCCAGCGCAATTGCTCTTGCTATTATTGCTTCTGGGTCTGATGCAGGGTTTGTCTGATGGCGATTTGTATAAAAAACAAAGCAGGATTCTTGCGAAGTTGTATTGCCATTTTCATCAATAAGAAAGGCTTGTTGATCGGTGATAGGTTCAATATTCTTTTGATCTCGTATCGATTTAATTTTAGCAATTTTTTCCAATTTGGTTTTTGCTAAAATATCCTCTTTCTCAACAATCCCTCCATCAGCAATCCATCGTTGAATTCTTTGATAATCAGAGTTATCAGGGTTTTTTGGAACAGCATTGCAATCATTGACGATATAGCACTGTTCCATCTCTTTTACTTTTTCTATAGTTATCATAATTCGGCGTTTAGAGTTATGCAGTTTGAGTTGTTTTCTACTGTAGGGCATGAGCAAGAAATGCTGTTGGTCTGACCAGAGGTATTGAAATTACCTAGCATTACATAGCACGAATCTTGAGTTGCATAAGATGAACTTATGTTTGGGGAAGATTGAGTTATATTAAATCCAGTGCCATTTTGTGCGTTTATGATTCCAGTCTGACCTATAGTAGGAGATGTTCTCATTTGCTGCCTAAAATTTGCCTTTACAGACACGATACCTGCTGAAGCATGAATGATAGAAATGAAAGACGATCCTGAATAAAGAAACTGGTAGTATCTCTGGCATAACATCAATTCATGCTGGAAAGACCTTTGTTCAAAAGGAGTAGCAATTGATCCTGCTTCTAGTTGAACCCCGCACAATCTGAAATTATTAGATGCACTGTCACAGGCATTAACCTGATTTGAGGTGGCAAAATAATTAGCATTTTGCCATGCATCCGCTGTTGCCTGATAAGAAGAACCGGCGGCAAGACATATACTGACTCTTATTCCTATGCCGTTGGTAAAATCCCATGTTCCTGATGCAGGACTTGCTGGGAAAGTTATCGTTTTATATTCCCAAGTATCAGAGGCATTAATTGTGAATTCTTTTATTATCGATTTGTCAAAGGGCGAACCATTACCAAGAGAAGCACAATATTTGCCAGTTTTTGTAGCCTTAATCCAAAATGATAAGGTAACTGGTTTCTGCGCCAAAGGCAGCCAATTGTAGCCTTCGACTCTTTGCTGTATTACACAAAAATCAGATGATCCAATTGAGGAATCTATGGTTTGGCAATCTATCAGCAGTGAGTAATTAAATAATCTTCCCGCCTGAGCTAAAGACGGAACATCAGTTGAACGACTGATGTCATGAACCATCGTGCCGCTTTTATAGTAAGTCCATCTGTCGGCACAGTAAGCGCCATCTGCAAAGTTAGTAAAAGATGTTGCTCGTTGCCAAATATTAAAATCACCATTGATGATGATATTTTTATTGGAAAACAAATCGGCCAATCCCATCTGACCAGAGCCAGTAAAAATCGGAAGTTTGTTTGATGCTCCTGATAATCCAGCAAGAGCAGCCAGATTGGCAGCAAAGGCTTGAACATTTACTCCAATTTGTAGTCCCAGATTATTTCTTGCTTGAGCAGCATCAGCTACATCAGAAAGATTTGCAGCCTTGGCTAATTTTAGCGCAATTGCCGCAAAAACATTGGTCGAAAAATTTGGATCATAATTCAGATTTTCAGACTGAACAAGATTGACTTGAGGCGAACTGGCAAATGCCAAGATCATCCTGACATATAATTTTTTTCCTGAGCCGCTTGGTAAATTTGGTTTGAAAGTTTCAGGAAATTTTCCAATCGCAAACAACGCTCCGCTTGAATCAAAAACTCCAACTTCACGCACATAAAACGGACCAACTGTTTCATTAATAACAGCTTCAACGATTAACTGATTTGGATTGCTTCCATCAATTTGAACATAAGTTAAAGTTGTTCTGTAGCGTTCATTTTGAAGTGCTGTTGCAGTTGCAACTGGATTGTATGAAGTTCCGTTTGAATCTCCGACTGCCAAATGCGTTAAATCAATTGGCGCACCACCAAGACTTGCCGCAGCTTGTTTTGCCAAACCGCTGTTGGTTATAATGCTGTAATATTCTTGAGTCATTAAAGACTAATTTTCTGCTGAGGATTTTACTTTTCTGATTGCCGATAAATTCTTTCGCTTTTGCTCCACAAGGTTGACATTTTAAGCGATTTTAAATTGCTAATTTTGGCTTGATTGATTGCATTCTTTACTTCCGTTTCAATCAAATAGAGCTTGCTATCACGCTCTGAAATTAGCGTTGCGATTTCTTTAAAATTTTTTGCACTAAATTCGTGAGCTGCATCATTTTTATCTCTCCAATATTTCTTTTCTGATTGGCTTAAAATAAGAATGTTGGTTGCAATATTCTGACGCGCCATTTCAGAAGTGGAGAACTGGGCTTTTTGATAAACGATTGGCTGAAACTGTAAAAACTTTCTGTAGTTTTCAGCTTCGGATAATTTTTGCGATTTCAATTGCTCTAAATTTGCTTCCGGTTCTTTTGCTGATTCTTGATAATCGCCGATGATTTTTTCTTTATTTTTTAGCAGATATTTAATGTTTTTTTCTTCCTGCTTACTAAGAGCGCTTTGAGTTCCGCTCTTAACTTTAAAAGATTTGCCTTCATCAACGCACAAAAAATCAGCGTCAAATTTTAACTTCAGATTTTTCTCAAGAAATTCGCGCGGAATATTTGCATCTCCGAAATACAATTTTTCTTTTGTGATTCTTAGCATTCTTTAACCGCCAAATATGAATAAATTTCCAACAAACCCAGTTGGTTGCATGATATTAAAAGGCATATCCGATCCACCAGAATTGATGCTTACGTTATAACTTCGATAATCGCATCCACCTCGTGCTTCTCTGTCTTCCCATATGCCAGAGGTGCAAGCACCTTGTCCTCTCGTTAATGTAAGATTGTAATTTGGTAATTCTTGCTTGGTTAAAAGATGTTGTTCTGAGCCAACTGAATTCCCAATAGATCGGTTAGTTAAACCTGAACCTTGTCCAGCGATTCCCGGAACTCTTCCGCGCATATCAGGAAGGTTGAAGGTTGTTGATCCGTTACCAACTCCAAAACTTGTTCCAATCAAAGAAAACAGAGCTGCTTTACCTGTTCTTGAAGCCTCTTGCCCATTACAAATAAGCCATTTGCCATGATTTGCATTTTGTGCAGAAATTTTGTAATCACCGACAAAATAAGTTTCAGATTTGCTGTATACATCAATGTTATTTCTTGCAGAGGCTGGGTCTGATAAATCTGCTAAATTCTGAGTTTTAACAAGACGATTGGCGAGTGCATTATTTACATCGGTTGAAAAATTTGGATCATTGTTGATGTCATCAGAAATTATCAGCTCAACATTTGGTGAGCTGGCGAATCCAAGAAGCATTCTGATATAAAGACGCTTACCTGAACCGGCTGGCAAATCTGGCTTGAAAGTTTCTGGATATTTTCCGATCGCAAATAAAGTTCCTGCGGAATCAAAAATTCCTACTTCGCGAATGTAAAATGGTCCGATGGTTTCGTTAATTACTGCTTCAACAATCAGTTGGTTCGGGTTATTTTCGTCAATTGCAACATGGGTAAGTGTCGTGCGATATTTTTCATTTTGTAAAGCTGTTGCAGCACCTGTTGGATTGTATGAAGCATCACCAACCGCCAAGTGCGTAAGATTTACAAGCGACCCTCCAGGAGCATTTGCCGCAGCATTTTTTAGCAAGCCTGCATTTGTTATGATGCTGTAATATTGCTGGGTCATTAATCACTTATTCTATAGTTTATTTATAGTTCCGCACTGGCAGCGTAGTGCCACAAATGAGCCGCATTAACTGTCATTGATGCTGAGTTTATTCTATATCCTTTATTCGACACATTTGAAATCACGGCAGTTCTGTTAACCACGGTAGAAATATCTCTTATCTGACCAGTTGTTCCACCAACGGGATTATATATTGTGATACTTGGTGCAGTTCGCATCTCAACATTAAAACTTCTCACTCCGTAATCGTAAAAATCGCCAGTATTTATCGACACACTGCCTTCTGCACCAATTGTTGTTGATGATCCCAAGGCTGTCTCTGGTTCATAAGTTTTTTTAAAATACCTTTGGCATAAAATTATTTCTTGTTGAATATTTCTTTGTTCAAAAGGTGTGGCAACTGATCCAGCTTCAAGCTGAACTCCGCATACTTTGAAATTGTTTACGATGTTGTCATAGTGATTTACTTGATTTGCTGATCCGTAGAATTCTCCATTAGCATAAGAACCGGCGGTGGTCTGATAAGTAGAACCGCTGATTAGCGTAAATCCAACTCTCGCTCCAATACCATTTGTATAATTCCAAGTTCCATCAGAAGGAGATGCTGGAAATGTGACAGTTTTAAATTCCCATGTATCACTTGCATTGATTGTAAATTCTTTAACACATGTTTTATCGCTGCCGTTGTTAGTAATAAAAACACATGAAGTACCAACCTTTGTTGATTTAACCCAAAATGAGAGAGTGATTGGTTTTTGAGCTAAATTCGCAAAATTGTAGCCCTCGATTCTTTGTTCAAAGAATGCAACATCACCAGATGCAACCGAATTATCAGCAGTTTGGCAATCAACCAACATCGAGTAGTTAAAAACTCTTCCAGCTTGAGCGAATGTTGGAACATCGGTTGAACGACTGATGTCAATTATTCCAGTAGTTCCAGCTTTACCGAATCTCCACCGATCAGCACAATATCCGCTGGCTATACTGACAAATGAAGTTCCGTACTGCCATATGTTGAAATCACCATTGATGATTCCATTTTTATTGGAAAACAAATCCGCCAATCCCATCTGGCCAGAGCCAGTAAAAATCGGCATTTTGTTTGATGCTCCAGTTAAACCAGCAAGAGCTGCTAGATTCGCAGCAAAAGCTTGAACATTTACACCAATTTGCAGTCCAAGATTATTTCTTGCCTGAACCGCATCAGCTACATCAGAAAGATTTGCAGACTTTGCTAACTTTTGATTAATGGAAGCACTGAGAGCAGAAAACCCAGAGTTAAGAGATAAAATTCCAGAATTGATCTCATCAATTGTTGCTAAAACATTCGCATTAAAATTCGGATCGTTGTTTAAATCTTCTGATTGAATCAGACTAACTTCTGGGGCATTTGTGAACCCCAAAATCATCCGCACATAAAGCCGTTTTCCTGATCCGCTTGATGATGTTGATTTGTAGGTTTCTGGATATTTACCAATCGCAAAAAGCTGTCCGTCAGAATCGAAAATTCCAACCTCGCGAATGTAAAACGGTCCTACTGTTTCATTGATTACTCCTTCAACAATCAGTTGATTTGGATTAGCTCCATCAATTGCGACATGGGTTAAAGTTGTTCTGTAAACTTCATGCACTAAAGCAGTTTGCGCGCCGCTTGGATTGTAGCTGGTGCCATTTGCATCACCAACTGCTAGGTGAGTTAAATTTACTTGTGTGGCTTCTGAAATTCTTGCTGCCGCTTCCTTCAACAGACCATTATTGGTAATAATGCTGTAGTAGCTTTGCGTCATGTGTTTTTACTATGTTTGGGGATAGATCGTAGTAATTTCTTTAGTGATAAAGAATGCACCCAAAGTTGGTGCGTCTGATTGATTTTCTAATTCGTCATCGTGATCAAAAATCACGGGATTGAGCGAGGTAACTTCTTTTGAAATAATGATGCTTCCGATGCTCACCAATCCCATTTCGGATGAGAGATAAGCTCTCAAACTTTCAAGATGCGATCTGGCATTTTTGGTGCTCTCAATAACTTTTTGAACTTGCGGCAAAATATTCACATCAAAGCCAGGCTCGTTTACATCAAAAAACACTCTGAAAAAATAAGGGTCTGCGCCATATTCAAACCATTCTTCAACTTTGACATTAGTGTAGTTGAAAGCCTGCAGCGCTTTTTTGAGAGCGCCTATAGTTCCCTTTTTTCTGTGAACTTCGACACTTGCTTTAATTACATTGCGGCGCACTTGCTCTGACCAATTATCGCTCCAATCATCAACCGATAATTCCCAGGCAAGCCACGGTAAAATATGCACTGGTGCAAGATCAGGATTTACAACGTAACGATTAAGCGTTGGCAGATCGAAAGAATCGCCAAAAACACTTTCCAAATCTCTCAGCAATTGGCTCGCATTTGGCGGCAATAAAGATTTATTATTTTCGTCACTCATCAACTACGATTGAGATTGTTTTGCTGTTGCAATATGCCGCTTGTTCATCGGTTGTTACAACATCGGATGTTGGATGAATAAGCTGAACTTTCTTTACGCCGTCAACATGAAGAGCGTCATAAATTCCTGACACTGCAACCAGCTTTTCAATTGCGTGTCTTTCATCTAAAAATTTATCCAGAGCAGCTCTCGCTTCGGTTTCAACCACGGCGGAAGATGGTCCTGAATAAACTGTGATTACTGCTTCAACTGCGTAATTAACTATTGCAGCGCTTTGCACGAAAACCTGATCGGTAAGTGGTCTAACATCTTCCTCGCTTAATTTTTCTAAAACTGCATCAATCAGTCCTTCTGAAGCAGTTCCATTTCCAGTTTTAGAAAGAATCGTGACTAAAACCTCACCAGGATTAGGGCTTTTAACTGAAACCGATTTTATATCGCTTGATGCAGAAAGTGCATGAAATGTATAAGCGCCAATCGATCCAGCATTAGTAAATGCTTCTGGTGCAAGCTGAACTCTTTGCCTTAATTGATCATCGCTTTCACCAACGAGCTTTTGCACACCAAGAGAAGCTGCTAAATTTTCTAAATCACTTCCAGTTGCATAAGCGAGCATTGTTGCTTTTGCGGCTTCATTAATGCGATTGCGAAGAAGCAATTCACGATAAGCGCAAACCTCCAGTAGAATCATCGCCGGATCGCTTTCAAGTAAAGTTGAGTAAGTTGGATTTTTTTCTAAAAAATCACTTAAGATGTCCTGAAAAATTGTCTCATAACTTAGCTCTTCAATTACCTTTGGTGCCGGTAATTTTGATAAATCTATTGCGGTAAAATTGCCCATTATCTGCTGCTTATAGAAATATTTTCTAAAACTATTTTTTGTCCGTCTTTTACATAACTGCCTTCAAGGTCGATTGTGATTTTTCCTTTCTCAATGCTTTGAACAGTGACTTGCTCAACTTCAAAACGAGGCTCCCAAGTGAAGAGTGCTTCGACAACATCGGAATAAATTTCTGCAATCAAATCGCCGTTTATCGGTTGATCAATTCTTTCAAAAAGCCGCGAACCATAATCGCGGCGCATAATTCTTGAGCCAATCGGTGTGGTAAGAATATTGGTGATTGATTGCTTGATATGAGCAATTTCTGAAATTGTTTTGCCGGTATTTACATTCATGTTGCTTTCACTTTGCTTGATCCGCCAATGATCGGCCATTCACCAGCAGAAGAACCTGAATCAATTTTTACTTTATCGCCAACTCGTGCGACCGCATTTCCACCGCTACCACCAAGATCAACATTTCCTTTTAGAGTGATGTTTGCGGCTTCAATTTGTGCGTTTCCTGCAACTTTAATTGTGGCACTGCCTTTGATGTCTAAATCCAAATTTCCGTTCGTTTTATTGAAGGAAATTTTTGATCCATCGGCAAAAGTTATACTTTTGATATCGCCGGAATTTTCGGGAGCTGATCCGCGATAAAGTGATGGAAAAATCACTCCCTGATTTAACTCTCCACAAGGAGATAAAATCATCACTTGCTCATCAATTTCAGGAGGATTCCAATCCTTGTTGTTGCCGCTGTTTGAAGTAATCCATGGCAACCAATCTGTTTCAAGATCACCGATTTTTACTCGTGCTTTTGCTGTTTCAAAATTGATCGCAAATATCTGACCAAGGCGAATTATGTTGGCGAGTCTTCGTGCAAGATCGTTTAAATTAAATCCGTCTTTTTCATCGAAGTTCATTGATCATTTTTCTTGGATTTTTTGTTTCCTTTGTCGCTGTTTTTTTCTTCAGAATTTTCTTCAGTTTTTTCCGCTGCGACATCATCTTTTTTGCGGTGAATTTTTAACGCTTTTCCGTTAGTTAAAAAGTTGATTGCCTGCTTTTCTTCAAGCTCAACAATTTGTCCTTTTTTGTAGTCTTGATGGTCGGTGATGATTTGAATTTTTATTGTTTTACTCATGGAAAATTTGCCTCAATTTCAGTTGGTATTGTTCCTGAATTATCAGGTTCTTTGCTTGTTGTGTAATAAGTAATCGTGTAGGTAAGCCTTACAGCCCCATAGATTTTACTGCCATCAATCGAGATGTCGATTTCGGTAGATTTCAATTTCAAAACATCAGCTTTTCTTGTCGGCATTTCCCATCCATCAAAAGCATTTTCAATTTGCTCGGCGATTTTATCGAGGGCGGTATCAACTTCTTCACCTCCTAAAACCACAGCTTCGAAAGCAATATCTAACTCTCGTTTTGTTGCTCCAAAACCGTCACTCGCAAATCTTTCTTCAACGACATTTTCGTTTCGCGCATAAACTAAAATCGCCGGCAGAAACTGATCAAATAAAGGCTTCACTCTGCTGCCGTAAATTCTGTCTAAAGCATCAGTTGGAAAATCATCGCCGATTTTGGTTTTTAACTTATCGACCAAAGCCTGTCTAATCGCTGCTCTCGGATGACTCATGAAGGACTAATTTTTTACTGCCTGGTATGTGTTGTTGAATGTCGATGATTTGGTATCTGGTGTTTTCAACTTCAACAAAATCACCTTGATTTGCTTTTGAATAATTTTCGGGCATCGCAACATCGCGGACGAATAAAACGATTTCATTTGAACTGATTTGCACTTCAGCAGAATCAGTTTTTACGCTTTTGTAATCCTTGTGAAAATCACCTTTGAGGGTAAAAGAATCGAAATCGTTATTCGCCGGAATGTAAGTGACAACACGTCCAAAAATTTCAACGCATGGCTTATTGATGAAGTTGTCGAAATCTAACATAGGTCTTCTTTAAGAAGCGTTATCCGAGCCATTCGCGCCATTGTCAGATTGTTTCTTCTCTGAGCTTTCTTCATCTTCGTTGGCGTTATCATCACTTTCATTTTTCTTGATAAGTTCCGCCAATATTTTTTCAGCTTCATCTTTTTTAATTGGTTTGGGAGTTAATAAATTTTTCTCCGCATCAAACACATTGTATTTACCAAAACTAATATGCTGGATGCAGGGATATTCTGTCGACACTTCTGGTTTGTTGCCGTCAGATTTTTTGTCAGAAATTTCTTTGAGATTTTCCAAAAGAGATTTTGTCAAAGACTCCGGCGAGATGGTGATTTTCTCGCCGCGTTTGAATTGCACTGGTTCAGCAACTTCAAAAATGTCTTTGGTTTTCTTTTTCAAAGAAGTAGCACGGCTCTCAACCTGACTTTCAGAAAGTTTTAGTTCAGTGCCGATGCCAAAAGTGATGTGTCTGCCAGTTACTTCGTAAGTTTGCATGATTCACCTCCGTTTAAGATTTGATTAGCTTCACTTGGCAGGCGTGTTGCCAGAATCCGTAACCAACGTTACGCCATGTATCAACGCCGTACTCATGCTTATCATGTCTGAATTCCAGCTCTGATCCTTCAGCAATTGCTTTCATCTTAACACCTTCTTCTTCCTGACGAATGAAAGGTTTGATCGAGCTGTCAGTTCTAAAAATCGCAAACTTATCGCTCCAAGGTAGTCGAGGATTTTGTGCAATAGTGATATTAAGCTCATTCATAACTTTTAGTGAGTTAGTACTGCCACCAACAGTTAAAGGAACAGCTACTGCAGCTTGAGCAATAAACCACATTGGAGTTGGAACTACGATTAAGAAATTAGTGGCATTCTCGTTCATCGGCTCACCTTGATCATCTTTAAATGACAAGATTTGCTGAATGCCTCGAAGCGCAGCCAAACGAAATGCTGCTTCACTTGGTGCAGAGATAGAGCCAACTTTTCCACCATCGATCTGATCAACGAAGGCAGTTAAATCGACTTGAATTTTGTTGCTTTGAGCACCGCTTTTTCCCTCTGCATGATCGGTATCAAAGAAATACTGACCATCATAACAAACTGTGCTTTCAGCATTGTTAATGAGCTTAGAAAGAATCTGCGCCCAATGTGCATTTGTTCTATCGGCAAATTCATTAATTCTGACTTTGATTTGTCCGGTTTTATCGCGGCGTAAATCTTTAACGTTAAACTCTAAAGTGCCTTCAAAGTGTTTGTTTTCGATGGTTAATCCGTTGGTTAAGAAACCTTTAGATTGTCTGCCACCAACCCATTCACGCATCACAGGAGATTGACCTAACCATTTGTAGGTTTCAGATTCCTGATCAGATGTGAAGTAATTGGAAATTGCCTCGATCCAGTCCATACCGGTTTTTTGTTCGAGACGTTTGTAGTAAAGGCCAATAATAGCCCTTGATGATAATTCGTTAAGAGACATAAAAATTTTGATTTGAAGTTGTTAAAGTTACCTAAGCGGCTACAGGAGGAAGCAATGCGACATCGAATTCAACGAGTGCTACACCGCTTGAATCAATGCGGGAGATTTGTCCGATATAAACTGCGTTTGTTGCTGAGAGCGTGAAAGTATTGTCATCAGTGGCATAAACTGATTTTCCAATATCACCAAGCGCTACACCTGAAATATCTAACAATATTGCGCCGCGTTTACGCACACGCACAGTTTTTACACCATCTCCGCCACCAGAGTTATCAATTTTTTCATCGGCAAAACCTAAGAATTTATCACCATTGGCAATTGGTCTGGCATAGCCGGAAGAGTGACCGCCAACAGCAGCTCCCTGATAAATGATTGCTGAGGCTTTAACCGGAACTTGGTTAATATCGCCTAATTCATAAACGCGATTTGCGTCAGTTGCTAATCCTGTCATGTTCTACCTCTTTGAATTTTGTGTTGATAAAATTTTTACCTGATTTGCCTCGCTGGCTTTTTTGAAAGCGAGATAAGCATCGTAATCATCAGCAAACTCAGATCTGAGTTTGGAGTCGCTTTGCCATTCTGATTTTGCTCTTTCTTCAAGAGGTGCATCATTGCTGACTTTTGATTTTTCCTGCGATGCGCTTTCAAAATTTGGAGCAACTTTTGGCATTTCTTTTTCTGCCGCCGCCGCTTGTTCAACAAATCTTGTGCCGCGCTGTTTTTCTCGTGCAACAATTTGCGAAGCGAGTTTGTCTGCTGTCATTTCGGCATCCTGTTTTGCTTTTGCGACCAAGTCTTCATGACCAGGAAGAGAGGCTTCCTCGATTGCTAAAATTCTTTTTCGCTCGGATTCAGCACCTTCAAAAAAACCAGCTTTTTTGCCTTCAGCAAAAGCAGTTTCTTTGGTTTCACTTCTGATTTTGTCAGAATTTTCCTTTGCCAATTTTTCAGCAATTTCAGGAAATTCTGACTTGATGAAATCTGCGTTAATCGCAGACCTTTCGATTGTTTCTTTATTCATAATTTTTTGTTTTTTCGTTTGAATGAATTGCAAATTACTCGAAGTCTCTGACGAGACTTCTCCGTCATTTGTGGACATGAAATTGATCGGTTTGTTTGTTGAAAATTTTTGATTTAGTTGAAGCAGCACTTCTTCGTAAGTGCCAAGACCATCTGCCATATTGTTTGCAATCGCATTTTTTCCGATCAGAACTCCACCTTGTCCGAAGTCATTTTTGACTGTTTCAACGCTTACATTTCGGTAACGCGCGATTGCTTCGATAAATTGCGATTCGAGGTCATCGAGTTCGCGCTTTATCTCTGACATTCCTTCGGTTGTGCGTGGATCAGGTCTCTTTTGTTTGGCGTTGCTTGAAACAATTTCGATGTTTTTGTAGCCTTCAGAATCAGGCTTCTCTTGCACAGGAATTGTTGTAACAACACCAATACTGCCCAAAAGTGCAGAAGGGTTAGCGATAATTTTTTCAGTTGCTGATGCGATCCAGTAAGCTGCTGAGGAACAGTTTCTGCCGACATAACTCCAGATTGGTTTTTTGCCTCGTGCTTTGAAAATAGCGTCTGCCATTTCAGATGGTCCGAGTGCAACGCCACCAGGAGAATCAACATCAAACAAAATTGCTTTTACCTGATCGTCACCCAGTGCTACCTGAAAATCTTTTGCGAGATCGGAAAGAGAAGTGCCTCCAAAAAAGAAACTGAAGAGATCGCTTCTCGCAGTGATTGGTCCGTAAAGCGGAATTATCGCCGTGCCGTCTCGAATCAGAACTGATCTCGTATTGCTTAATCGTCTTTCTGATTGAAATGAGAGTGATTTAATTTCGTCCAGGCGACAGAAGCTCTTCAAAATATCGGGTTCAATCGCCCAATATTTTGCGATTTTTAGAATTTCATTCATTGCTGTTTTTCTGTTGTTGCGAGGGTTGAACTACTTCTTTTGGAATGATTCCTGCTTCTTGTTTGAGTCGGTATTCCTTAAGGATTTGCGGATATTTTCTCTCAAAATCTCCACCAGTTAAAATCGCCGTTTCTTCAGCGAGTGTGCTGACACCAATTTCAATTCTTGTTTGCGCGGCTCTTACTTCTTTTAACTGATCAATTTGTCCACGTGGCGGTCCAATCCATTCAGCTCCCAAGTAAGCATTTTTGATTGTTGGATTAGCGAAAAAGTTCGGTGCATTTAATTCACCTCTGGCAACGGCTTCAGAAATCACCATCTCATAAATCGGCTGACAAAGCTGAATTGCGAGCCATTTGCGTCTGCTTGAGAAAAACTTCCACGCTTCAACCAAAGCCGCTTGAGCAGCTGAATAGCTGGCTGTGAAATGTTTAACCAGAATTTCAAAAGGCAGTTCAAGAGCTACACCAACTTGACGAAGCACCGCTTGCACGAACGGATCAAATCCTTGATTCGGTCTTTTCGGATCAGCGATTTCAATATTTTCACCAGGCTGTAAATCAAGAATTGCACCAGGGCCTAATTTGTAATCACCATCGTCACGCCTTGATCCTTCAGGAGGAGTCATTGGCGCTAAACCTTCTTCATCTTCTGATTTTACAAAAACTGTAAACATCGCTGACACAACAGCAGCCATAACTTCTGCTTCGGTGTAGCGATCTAGTTGTTTTAAACTTTCAATTACTGGCGCTAAATAAGGAACTCCGCGAGTGAGTCCTGGTCTGGTTCTGCTAAAAATATGAAAGACTTGACGGTTGCCGTATTTATCAAAAGCCGGAACTTTGACAAACTTTCTTTCCTTTTGGTTTTGATAATCAGTTGGATGTTGATTACAAACCGAGTAAGAAACAGGTGCGCCGTCAGAATCCATTTCAACGCCGCCAGCAAGAGTGGCTGAGTCAGCTTTAAAATCAGGGTTAGCAACGCGATCAGCTTCAACAATTTGCAGCGCAAGATTGATGTTTCGATTTGGTCGCGGGGCATAGCGTTTAAGAATAAAAACATCGCCACTTTCAAGAACTGAACGCAAAATCAAATTTTGAATTTCGCTAAAAGTTTGGCAGCGTGTAATATCGCAATCTTGATTCTCAGACCAGTTACGAAATATCCTTTCAGCGTTTCTTTCAAAGGCATCGAACTCATCTTCGTTTTTGAAGTAAGGTTTCAAAACATCGCGATCTAGGTGCGACTGAACTTTCAAACCAGTTCCGACAACATTTGTGACAACAGTATTTACCGCACCGCAAGCAAGTGGAGCATTACGCAGTAAATCGCGTGATCTTTGGCGAAGCTCTGGTAAATCAGGAAGTGTGATATTGTCGGCAGAACCATCAGAAACATTCCAACTTGAAGTTTGTCTGCGATCACGCCTTGCGCCGGTGTAACCGCCAGCGATTGCTAGTCTTGTTCTTGCTTCAAATCTTTTTAATCCAGTTTGTGGACTGAGATAAGTGATTGTTTTATCAATCCAATTTTGATTCGTGTTGAATTTTTTTTTCATTATCGATACAGTTTTTGAGCTATGATCGAGACAATTTTTTAGAATTTCCCTATGAAAAATAAGAAGGAATGGAGTGATTTAACGACAAAACAAAAGATAAGCGGGATATCAGCTCTGGTATTTTTTATCTTCATTGTTTATTTGGCTATTAACGATTTTAGCGAAGAAAAAACTCCTGATTTTTCAATTGAGAACAAAGATTGTATAGGAACTATCAAATGTTCGTTTGATGTCAGAATTTCCCAAAAAATTTCTGAGAAGGAAATTGCTGCTATCGCCAATAAAATAAAAAAATCGTCTTCAGCTACTGATGCTAATTTTATCTTATACTACCTTCCTTGCATGAAGGTTAATGATGGCGCTTGGGCTACTTCTCATTTTAATCCTGATCTAAAAATTGAGATTCAGGATTACATGTTAGAAACAAATCCAAGCTGTTCTAATTAACAGGGAGTGACTCCTCTCACTCTAATACCACCACGATTCTTTCTTTTGATCTGAACCAGTAATCTTTTTTCTCTTTCTTCCAAAACCGCCAGATCAGCTTTTCTAACTTTCTGCCCGTTATACCACGCTTCTTGGGCGTTTAACAAAATGTCAGAAATTGCCTGTTGGACTTCAGTTAATTGCTCTTCGAGTGTTTTCAATTTTAGTAAATTCCTTTGCTGCGAACTCTTCTAATTTTTTGATGCGCTGTTGGTGCGATGTTTTGAAACTGCTTATTTTCTGGTCGCAAATGAACTTCTTTGATTCGCTCAACCGCTTTGTTTAAATCAAATTTCCAGTTGCGAACCAAACCACGCAGTGCCGCAAAAGCATAAACTCTGCAATCAAGTGCTTCGGTTTTTGCTCCTTCGCGGCGCGGTGTCCATTCACGAATTGGTCTGCCTTTTACATATTTTGTTCTAACAATTTCCGAAGTAAGTTGCGCAAACCATTCTGCATCGCGCTCAATTGGAAAGTGCCAATAACCAGCACCTTCTTCATTGATGCGAAGCCTTTGCATCAGAGTTTCTTTGGCATCGTTAACACCAATCACATAAACTGGTTTTTTTAATCTTTTATTTTGACTGGCACGAGGTGGCCAGATTGGAACTCCTGAACCAGCAGAACTTCCTTTGATGGCAAAAACTTTTTTGTGTCTACGTGCATCGCAGTAGTTGATAACATGATCCGTATAGTGACCGCCGCTATCGATACACACGGCAGCAATTGAAAAATTTGGTAATTCTCTTTGATGCTCAAAAGTTGTTTCCAAAATTTTATCAAGATCATTCCAAAGATGCGGAGTTGATGGGTCGCCATAAATTACTTGGTAATCAAGCGACCAGCTTTCTTCGTCGCGTCCCCAGCCAACAATTTCGATCTCAAGACGATTGTCTTGTACATCCACGCCAGCGGTGATGATGGCGATGTCTTTGAAAAGACGAGTGCCAAAATTTTTACGGCGCTTCATTAAGCCGGTTGGGTCAATAACTTCACCAGCCATATCCTCCCAAGTTTCTGCGAGTTTGGTGTTCGTCCAAACTTGTAATCTTGGTGGGTCTTTATGAACCTCTAAAAATTCCTGCGCTATATCACCAAAACTTGTCCAGCCGTGCGGGCTGTAAAGTGATGACAGATGGAAAGAAATTGTTTTATTGTTGGTGTTAGGATTGGTCGCAATCCATTTTCCATTTTTTAGAATTTCTGCTTTTTGATAATCTTCCCAAACGCTGCCGCATTTTTCGCATGCGTAATAAGCTGATTCAGGTTTGCCTTTCGGCCATTTTATTTGCGCCCATTTAAGAGTTTGAAACTCGCCACAATCAGGGCATGGAACGAAAAAATATCTTTGATCACCTTCTAAAAATGCAGTTTCGATTCTGCTAAAATTTTTGATCGTTGGTGTCGAGATCATGAAAATTTTGCGATTGCTAAAAGTAGCAGTTCTTTGAATCGCAAGATTTACCGGATCACCTTCACCAGCGGCATCATCAGGATAGCCGTCTACTTCATCGAGAAATAAATATCGAATCGGCATTGAACGAAGTCCAACGGCAGAATTCGCACCAGTCATAACCAAGACACCGCCTGGAAATTCCTTCATCAAGATTGTGTTGCCAGAATCGCGCGATCTTGGATCAGAAACTTTTTCTTTTAATGCCGGACAATTTTCTATTGCTGGATCAATCCTCATTTTTGAGGTGCGCTTGGCAGTCTCAACTGTCGGATTTACAATCAGCATTGGTCCTGGTGCATGATGAATTACAAAACCCATCCAATTGTTGCCGCACTCGGTTCCACCAATTTGCGCGCCTTTCATGAAGACAACTTTTTCGCAAGGGTGGGAAGGTGACAGACAATCCATAATCTCTTTGAGATATGGTGTTCTGTCAGTTCTCCATGGTCCAGGTTCTGCCGAAGAAATGCTGCTTAAGATGCGGTGATTATCAGCCCAACTTGATACTGTAAAATTTGGATCTGGTTTTAGCCCATCGCAAAAGCTCTGAAAATAAATGTCGTCATAGTTTATCATTAACCTTCGATAATTCTTCGAGCGCTTTAATCAGTTCGGCTTTTAAAATTTCTTTCATCTCAAAAATGTTGGTCTTGCCAACAAGTTGCGGAATCACGCGATCAGGAATATTTAAAATTCGATCTCTGGTCATTCGTGCGGCATTGAACGCCGACACCTTAACATCATCTATGGAAATCAGCTTTTTTGATTCCTTTTCAAACTGTAATCGAAGCAGTTTTGCACCATAAGCCTCTTTAATCGCACGACTTTGCTGATAACTTGGTCCGCCAATTGAATTTTGATTTGGATATTGTGCAGAATTTTGGCTGTAATCATGTTTTTCCTCGGCAAATGTCGTCTTTATTTGCGCTGGATCGGTATTTTTGCTCCATTCTTTATCGGCAATTTCAGGGTTTATTCTGCCGTTTTTATCCTTGGTAATTCTTCCCTGTTTTATTGCCTTCCTAACCGCTGCTTCGGTTACTCCGCGGCGTTTCGCGTATGCTCTTAGCGATAATTCCATGCTTTTTGGTCATCAATTTTGGTCTTTTTTAGGTTAAAAATGCACTAATTAGCTTGCTAGTAATAGCTCTCAGAGCTAAGCTATTACTGCTTTTGTGAGCTATTAACCATAACTTAAATGCTAAAATGAAAAATATTAAAATAGTGACCAATTTTAAGGTTAAAAAAAGCGAATATGATTTTGGTATCGTCAGAACAATTTCTGTCGGGATTGAGTACCATATTGTAATTGGTCCAAAACAATGGGAAGAAATTGCTAAACTCGGCTCGGAGGAAACCATAACCTTCAAAGACGAGCAGAAAGAAGAATGGGAAGTTTGGCTTGATGAAGATAATAATTTCACTTTCTTTAACCCAAAAGACCGAAATCTTCTTACTATAAAAGCAGAAAAATTGTCTTAAATTTTTAGATCAATTTAAATTTTCCGCCAGCTTCTCAACCTCGGTTAACAGCATGAGAGCAGAATCTTTTTCCCGACAATCTTTTTGAAAGGCGTTAGCTTTTCTTGTGGCAATTTCAACCGCACCTTTACCGTGTTTTTCTACCAATTCTTTTGCTCTGTTTTGCAGATCGTTATTGCTGTTGTTGGTCATCATTTTCTCTCTTAAAAATTTCATTAAAGCTTTCTCCAGTTTTTTGAAGAACTGCGTCTTTACCGGTCAAATTTTGCCACCTTTTTACGATCACGTCGACATATTTCTGATCGAGTTCGATCATTCTACATCTTCGATTGGTCTGCTCAGAGGCGATAAGTGTTGAACCTGAACCGCCAAAGCAATCGAGAATAATATCATCGGTTTTGCTAGAATTGAGAATTGCGCGCTTGCACAATTCAATTGGCTTCATGGTTGGGTGAAGATCGTTCTTAATTGGTCGGTTGTAAAACCAAATGTCACTTTGATCTCTGGCTCCACACCAGTAACGATCGTGATTATTTTTCCAGCCATAAAGGATTGGCTCATACTGTCTTTGGTAATCTGACCTTCCAAGGGTGAAGGCATTTTTTACCCAAATTATGAAAGCTGAGAATCTACCACCGGCATCAATGAAGGCTTTGTGCAAAGTCTGTAATTCGCTACGACTCATGCAAATATAGCAGGCTCCTTTGGTGACAGACAGAGCGTTTCTACAAAAATCTGAGAGAAATTTTCCAAAATCTTCGCCGAGATTATCGTTTAAAATTTTGGTCTTGTTGATGATGCTGTTCTTATAATTTTCAGGAAGATGGTCGCCATAATTTACGTTGTAAGGTGGGTCAGTGAATAGCATGTCAGCCAACTCATTACCAAGTAGATTTTGGTAAGTTTCTGTTTTGCAGGAATCGCCGCAAATCAATTTGTGATTTCCAAGTATCCAAACATCTCCTGATTGCGAGATTGGATTTTCTTCAGCTTCAGGAATTTCTTCAGTTCCTTGATCTTCGTCTTTGTTGTAGAGTGAAGAGAAAATCTTCTCCAATTCTTTGTCTTCAAAGCCGATCAGATCAAGATTAAAGTCCTCATTTTTTAAATCTGCTAACTCACTTGCTAAAATTTCTTCATCCCATCCTGCATTTTCAGCGAGTTTGTTGTCGGCGATGATGTAAGCTTTCTTTTGTGTTTCGCTTAAGTGATCAAGAATCACAACCGGCACTTCTTTTAAACCCAGTTTTTTTGCTGCCATCAATCTTCCGTGACCAGCAATAATTCCTTTTTCACCATCAATCAGAATCGGATTTGTAAAACCAAATTCAATGATACTTGCGGCAATTTGCGCTACCTGCGCTTCTGAATGGAGCCGTGCATTTTTGCTGTAGGGGATCAATTCATCGACTTTTTTAAGCTCTATGTGATCAGCCATTTTTAGATCAAGATTATCCATGGTTTTCGAAGTTATTTTCTAATTTATTTTTTGTGAGAGACATTCCATTCGTAAGAGTTCGCCACGCATAAGCCGCAACCAACGGAACCACTCCGTTTCCGCAAGCTCTGATTCTGTCCACCCGATCGGCCAGCCCATCAGCCATTCGGTGAAGCGCGGGTTTAAGGTCATCTGGGATTCCGTCCCACATTTCATAGTCCGAGGGGCTTGGCGGCCAAGTAGGGAATTTATCGGAACATCTGCATTCGCATTGTCCTTCCAGTCTCTTGCTGTTGGTGTTGCCCAATTCGCAGTCATTACTTCCAATCTCTGTTTTGGATTTCCCGCTTCCACTTCTTTGCTGCTCGCACCATTGGCAGAGGAAGTTCTCACAGTTGGCCAGGTCTGCTTTGTTTGATAAAGCAAACCCTGATTCATGTTTTGGAGGTCTTCCTTGCTCTTTGGAAAATTCGCAGGCTGCAAAATCGTTTCTGCAAGCGATGGATTTCTCAATGAGTTCCTGCCATCTTTCCTGACCATTTTTTCTGGCGGTCTTGCCTTCATCACTGATGCATCGGTTACTGTTATTGTAGGCCAGGATAAAAAGTCTTTCTCTTTGGTGAGGAGCACCAACTTCCTGCGCTGTAAACAAGCCTGCCTTAATTTTGTAACCCAGTTGTCGTAGGTCATTTGCGACTTCTTCAAATCCAACTCGTAAATGGTTGGACACATTTTCAAAGAAGCAGATTGGTGGCTCGATTTCTTCGATGAGTCGCTTGATGTCTGGCCAGAGATGTCTTGGGTCGTTTGTGCCGAGTTTTTTTCCAGCAACGCTAAACGGCTGGCAGGGATATCCGCCAGTGATGCAATCCACTTTTCCACGCCACGGCTTGCCATCGAAGGTTTTAAGATTCGTCCAAATAGGCGCTGCATCCAGTCTTTTTTCTTCCATGCGGCGAGCCAAGATTTCGCACGCAAAGGCTTCGATCTCGACATAACAGACTGTTCGAGAAGTTGGCTCTGCGAGCTTAAATCCAAGCTCGATTCCGCCAACTCCTGAACATAGGGATAAAATTCTGAAGGGATGTAAATCCACACGTAAGTTTTTCTTTAAAAAAAGCGCAAAAAAAATGCGTACCTAAAATTTTCAGGTACGCACCTTGCGAATGCCGTTATTTATTGGTTTTGTTTTAAAAAGTGCGAACCAGCGCGAACCCTTTTAAAAATTCTGTCGGTAGAAAAGGCCTGGGGTCGCGCGTTACCCGCGAAAAAAAGTGCGTCACAGTACCTTTTGATTTAATACCTCGCTCACATTGCCCTTTAGCTGCGCGTCAAAGCGATCTTTAACTGTGTTTGTTGTTATCTCAATCATATCCAATCTCTTGTTGATGTGAGCGCTCTTACGCAAGAAGAAGAGGATTTTAAATTCCTTACCTTTGCGTTGTGCTATCGCTTCTGCACCTGATTTTGTTTTAATTTTAAACGCGTCTCCCGCGAGGTAAGACGATGGACTGTTTGAATCGCTTCTCTTCTTTACTTGACTGATTGCCTGATAAGAGGGGATTGCAAGCCGTCCATCTTTTGCTTGTTTAACACCACCTGTTTGTTGCAAGGCTGCAAAGGCAACCATCGTGTAGACCTCGGAGGTTAATTTTGTTTTTGTTGCCGGTTTGATTCGAATTGAGCTTTCAAATCCACCGGACTTTTTTCTGATAAAGAATTTTTCGCGGATGTTTTTTCTAACTTCCTGCTGACTTTGCTGTGCGATTTGCGTCAGAGTTTTTGCAACTGCGAAGGGGATATGCTTTGATGCAATAGCAGCAAGTTCATCACTTGCCTTGCTCTTAATCTGAAGGCTGATGATTGCCATTTTTTCAAGTGAATTTCTTGGACACACTTTTCGACTATTGCTAAACATAGTCTCCGAAAATGTCTCAAATGTCTAATGGTTTTTCAGGGGTGCGTACACAAACGCACTTCTTCTAACTTCTGCGTAATTCTGCGTATAGCATTTTTCCATTTCCGATTTGCAGTTGCTCTGGAAAAGCCAAATTCACAGCAAATTAACTGCCACGGAGTTCTTGTTGCACGAAGCCAAATAATTTTTCTTTCCTCGGTTTCCTCGAGAAAATGAATCCAACTGCAAGTTGTTTCCATGCGCGAAATAGCTTCCGGAGTTGCTGGCCATTTTTTTGGTTTTTGATCCATTCGCAAAATTTCAATTTCTTTGTAAATAACTTGTGGCCAGCTTGTGAAATAATCACGCAGCTTTGCTGATGGTAATTTTTTAATTGTTCTGATCGCTTCTTCAAAAGCATGAATCACCATTTCTTCGGTCCAGATAGTTTCTTTATTTTGCATATTTTTCTCCCTTTTTATTTTTGTAAATTTTATCGCCGATCTGCTTGATCAGCTCTTTCTCAGGCCAACTAAGTCTTTCATCATCAACTTTGACGACCAAAATTCCGTCATTGTTCCAGCCTTCGCGTTTGATTTTTTCGGCATCAATTTGCTTTGGTTGCATGCGTCCGAGATTTGATTTTAGAGGATTCATAGCAAACCTCCGTCAATTTTTTTGATCACCAAATCAAGCAGTGCTAGAGCATCTGCTTCGTTGTCATCAGCGGGATTGAAGCCAAGTTTTTTTATCTCGTTTATGATTTCTGATTTTCCGGCATTGCCTTTGCTTGTGATGTGCTTTTTGATTGTGCCAACGGGAATGCCGAGATACGGGATTTTTTCTTCTTCACACCAGGCGGTAAGGTGAGATAATAAACCTCCATAAGTATGAGCCGCATCAACTCCAAGGTGGCGTCTTACTTCTTCAAAATAAACCTGATCAATTCCATCAAATAGCAAATCCATTTCTCTGAGCCATTTGGTGAATCGTAAATAACGCATTCCTCCGCCTTCAAATCTTTGTGGCTTGAAATATGCAACTCCGCTGTTGATACGGCCACTTTCTCTGGAATTGACTGCCCATCCGGTAGTAGTTCCAAGATCAAGAGCTAGAAATGTTTTGCTGCGGTTGTTACTGTAGATACGACTGCAAGTGCTTCTACAAATTCCATCATCACTGATATGACTGTCCTGGCAATTAGTACTGTTTTGAATTTTTTTATTTTTCATATTTGTTTAAATTTTGTTGTTAAAAAAGTTGCAAATCTGGAAGCCGAAAAATCGAAACCTCCATTCCATCCATGGAGGGTATATTATACCCTCCATGTAATGGAGGGGGATGAATCCGAAAACTTGGAAACTTGCCACGAACCCAATAGCAGAGGAAGTTTGCGCCGCCGAAAACTTGAAATTTTTTTTGCACACTTTCCGAAAACTTGGAAACTTGCCTACAATTAGTCACACCAAGGCTTTTGGGATTTTTGCCGTTTTTCAAAAATGAAGTTTTCGGATAGTTTCCGGAAACTTGGCGAAAACTTAGACGGGAGTAAGATCGAGGGGTAAGTTTTCGGAATTCCGAAAACTTGATCCGAAAACTTGGAAACTTGAATTTTTTGCCAGTTTTTTTCATTGCTGATCCTCCTCATTTTGGAGAATCCAAACCGATGAATTTTCTACCGGAAGAAGAGCTCCAGTTTTAGCACATTTGTAATGGGTTGGTAGGATCAGCTTTTCTGCGCCATCAACTCCTTTGTAAATCATCTGTTCAACACAGAGCAGACCAAGTTTTGACTTGGTTTTTTGCAGCGAAAATTCTGACCAGTTACGGGTAAATTTTATGTAACCTTTGGTAGTTAAAACAGAAATCCTGTCATTAATCGCCGTTTTACCACCAAGCCCTGCGGCATTCTCAAACCTTTCAGCAAACTGATTTCCTGTGTAAACATTTCCTTTGAAAGCCTCATCGGCAATAAGCTGTAAAATAACATCTGATTTGCGGTCTCGCTCTGCATCGAGTTTATAGCCGTAATCTTGCTGGATTAACCTTTCTGAGAACGCATTAACTTCTGTCCATTTGCCATCAATTTTTTCGATTATTTTTTTTGGAATTGATGAACCATTTCTTAGCTCAAAATAAAGATTAATCTTTGCTTCATGTTCGTTTGGGCGATGCATTATCAAGCCGCTGGTGTAAAAACTTCTCAAACTTCCGGCGCCAGAAAATGCTTGAAATGGATCATCCTCAACATCCTTCTTTTTCATCTTTTTGGTGTGGTGGCAAAGAATAATTCCAATGTCGGGATTTATCATTGAACGAAGTTTTCCTACACGATTTTGCAGGAAAAACAGCATCGCATTGTTATCGTTCTCACTGCCGCTTTCTGCGCCGCCATCAAAGACATTTCGAATTGGATCAATACACACAATGTCAGGTAGTAAACCATCGCCAAAACCATTCTTAATCGTGTTGTAAGCCATCTCAACACCATGATCATTTAGAATGGTTTCTATCTGTGGCGTTGTGCAGAAATTTTTTAATCCGCGATGAAGAATATCTTTTGGAATTTGCAGCTTTTTTATGCGTTCACGCAAATAGTGATAGCCAATCTCTGATTGTAGGTAGAAAACTTTGAGGGGCTTCGGTGGTTTTAATCCTAAAAAACTTTCTCCTGCGGCGATATGAATCAGGAAATTAATCAAAAAATCACTTTTTCCCACTTTCGGAGCGCCGCCAATTAAAAGCATTCCGCGCGGTGTTAAAAATCTTGGTGAGATCAAATCATCTGGCATTGGGCTTTCATCGCGCCATAATTCATCGCCTAGGTAACTAGGAAATCTTTGCTCAAAACTTTTAGCAGTTTCAAAAAGTGAATTGATGTTAAAACTTTCAGCAACTGCATCTGCCGCATCCCACTTATGAGGTTTGTGTTTTGGTGGTGTGATAAGTGAAACAAAGGAAGCGACTTTAAGCAGATGAGCAGCAACTTTCCCGCCATACTCAGCTCCCGCTTCATCATTGTCCGGCCAGATTATCACTTCTTTGCCAATTAGCGGCGACCAATCAGTTTTGTTAATTGGTGCGTTTGCACCAAACATTGCGGTTGTTGCAGTGAGTCCATAAGCAATCAAAGCGTCAGCAGATTTTTCACCTTCAACTAAGATGATTCTTTTGGCAAAGGTGATTGCTGGAATGTTGTAAAGCGGTCGTGGATCAGGTGATTTGGCTTTTCTATTTTTGACATCCCAGACTCTGAATTCTTTTCCATCTTCGGTGTCGTAGCGATAAACACAGGCAATCAGCTTATTGTTTTTATCAAAATAATCCCATTTAGCAGTTGGTTTTCCAAGGTCATCGGCAAAACTACGCTTAACAGTTTTTTGCTGAACTTCAGGTGAAACAGGACTGCCAAGCCACTGACTGATTTCAGCGAGCAGTTTGTTAAAATCGGATTTGTGATAACCACTGACTTCTTCCCACAGCGTAAAAATATCGCCGCCTTTATTTTCAGCGAAATCAAACCATTGTCCTTGTTTTTCACCAGCAAGCTGAACGATTAAACTTTTTCCCGCTTCACCTTTGATGCTACCAATATGAAAGCAGTTATTTTTGATGTGACCATTCGGCAGAAGATAAAACAAAACATCTTCAATTCTGTTAAGAAGAGCTTGTCTGATTAACTCGACATCAATTTTTACATTTTCTTTTTGTTGATTGTCGGCGCTGTTAAAATCTAGAAGTTGGTTCATACATTCAACCTCCAGCAACGCTGCTGCCATGGACAGAATTTACACTCAAAGTGTGTTGAATCTGTTGCAATTCTTGGAAGTAATTCGTGCGCTTCGGTAGCACATAAAATTTTTACTGCTCGATCACTAGTTTTTTGTGCAAGCTCCTGATCAAAAGGAATTAACTCAAAATGAATTTCTGCGGTGTCTTTGTTGATTGCAGTAAAGAGAGCGGGATTTTGAGAAATGCCTTCAATCTGGCTTTCCATGTAAGCCTGATAAATCGCAACCTGTGCCGCATAAATTGGTTTTGAAATCGTAAGACCTTTTTTAACAACATCTTTCCACGATTTGTCATTGAGTGATTTGCATTCCCAAAGCATCGGGAATGTGAAATTCAAATCTGTTGGCGCATCAATAATAACGCCGTCAATATGTCCTTTTACTTTGCCGCCAGCGACAGCAAATCCAAATTGATTTCCGTTTTGTTTTTGAGTTAAGAGATTGATGCCAGCAAGCCTCAACCACTTAATCATCAGCTCTTCAAAGACATGTCCAGCTTGGAAAATTCTTAAAATTCTTCCGGTAAAATTCTGATCCTCATCTTTCGGCGTGTCGGTATATTCAAACTGCAAAGCACGAGCACAGGATGTTCCAAGCCTTGATGCGCCAAGATAATCACGCGGTATTTGTTTTGATTGTTCCGCTGTTAATCCTTTATCAATCAGCAGATTTATTTTTTCTGAAAGTTTGGGTTGGTGATTAAAATCTAACATGGCACCTCTGACATTTCAGTTTCAGATTCTTTGCCTTGCATGAAGTCAAAATAAGCAGTGACGGCCACTTCAATTAAACACAAAACTTCTTCTCTTGTGTAATTGGAGAGTGGGCGATCCATGCCGATTTCTGCTACATATTCACCAACTGGTTTTAATGCAGATTCAATGGCTTCTTTTTCATTTTTGGTTAAGTCGATCATATTATTTTCTTTGTAAGCGTTGCTATAAATTCCTTGGCATATCATGGAGCAGAAATACTTGCGTCTCTTGCGGTTAGCGGGATGACTGGCTCGAAGTGGTGGTGGAATAAAACCAAAACCACCGGCTTCTCTTTTACAGACAGAACAGATTCTCATGCGTGACCTCCCATAACATTTGCCACGTGTCTTTTGGCATCAGCTTCAAACAGCAGTTTTTGGATGGAGGATTTGTTGAAGTAGAATTTTAGAAGGTTGGCAGCTTTATATTTTGTGATGCTGTAATCGTTGCGGTATGCTAAAGGCAGGCATTGCAGCTGCCTTGTTGACGCAGTTTGTTTTAACCAACTTTTTGATTTGTGAGCGTTGTCAGCAGTTTCATTTTCATTGAGAAAATCATCAGCTTGCGCGAGGCAAATTTCTTGTGATCCGGTGCTTAAAATTTTAATTCCAAACTCAGTTCCGCCGATTGAATACCAGTGATCGTTTAAGAAAAAAATTCCAGCAAAAGCATTAAAACCTGATGCCATCAAAGCCGCGCCATCACCAAAAATATCGCACCATTCGAAATTTGATCTCTGAGTTAGCAGATCAATTTCCGACATAACGAATCCTGATAATTCGCCTTTTGATGAATCAGCTTCTGCTTTTTCAAATTCATAATCACAAATCGGACAGCTATTTGATGCCGATGGAACAAGCATCGAGCATGACGGGCATTCTTTTTGAAATCTTGATTCAACTTTCTTCTTTGGCTGCTTTGCCTTCTCAAGATCAACATCCACATCAAGCGAGCCGTGAATTAAGCTCGAAGTTCCAAAATCAAGAACAACGCAATCTTCTTTGATAACATTTGGATAAAGCTCGGTATCAACAACACGAAGCCCACGCCCAATCATCTGAATCATGGTTGATTTGAAAGATGACGGGCGAAGTAAAACAACGCAGGAAGTTGGTTGATAATCCCAACCCTCCGTAAGCACAGCGACATTGACTATTACTTGCGCATCACCTTGTTCAAATTCAGCTAAAACATTCTTTCTTTCTAACTCTGATAAATCACCACTGATAAAAACTGTTTTGATTCTGTGAGCATTAAAAACTTCCGCAACTGATTTGGCGTGGGCGATAGTTGAACAAAAAATTACTGTTTTGCGATTGCCCGCAAGTTCCTGCCATTTGGCAAAAACTTCTTCGGTGATCGGCAATTTATTCATGATTTTTTCAACCGCCGCCATGTCGAAATCGCCGGCAGTTTTTTTGACATTTTTCAGCTCGCTTTGAGTTCCAACATCGATGATGTAAGTCCGTGGACGAACCAAATGACCAGATGCAACCAACTCAGAAATTTTGATCTGATCAGCAACATTGGAAAAAATATCGCCTAAATCTTTTTTATCGCCGCGACTTGGCGTGGCAGTCACGCCATAAATCAGAACTGACGGATTTTTTTCTTTTACCTCGTTGATGATGTTGCGATAGCTTGGTGAAACGCAGTGATGTCCTTCATCAATTGCCAAAATATCAATTGCTGGAATCAGGTTTAAATTTTCTTTGCGCGATAAGGTTTGCACCATCGCAAAAACCGCCTGACCAGCGAATGATTTGGTTTTAGCATCAAAGACAGAAGTGCTAATTTTTGGATTAATCCGCAAAAACTTTTCCTGATTTTGTGAAGTCAATTCATCACGATGAGCAAGAATTAAGGCTTTATTATCAGCGCCAAGAAGTTCGCCAACAACAGCAGAGAACATAAGCGTTTTTCCTGCTCCTGTTGGCGCGATGCCAAGAGTGTTGCCGTGCTGTTTTAGCGCGGTAACACTCTTTTCTACGAACTCCTTTTGTCTTTTGCGAAGTATCATGGCTGCTCCTTGAGTCTATCTAGCCCAAGCTGGACGATTGTTAGCAGCTGGTGCTGCAGGAGTTGGAGCTTTGACAGCAGCCTGTGCAACGCTTCCCATGAATGCCTGATAATCCTTGTGATCAGGAGTTATCGCAAAGCGGATTTCATTTCTTAGTTCCTCATTCTGATCTTTTTTGGTGGTGATTTTGGCAACAAACTCAATGCCATCTAAATCACCAATGCCGTTGATTTTTCTGGCGCTTTGCGCTGCTGGCGAGTTGTCATTTTCAGAAACTCCGCGAGCAGAATTGAGAATCGCTTTGATGAAAGAGCGACCCATATTTCCCCATTCTGCACCTTTACTACTGTAAAGACCAATCAGCCCCCAGACTTTGCGCCGCGCATATTCACCCTCAAGAATTACAAATTCGCAGGATAGATAAATTGAGCCGGTATTTTCATTTCTTGTTGCGTAACCACCAAGCCATCCTTGGTTTGGATCATCATAGCCACCTGGCTTGATTGACATTCTGACTTTTGCCAGAGTGTTGTTTGGAATAAGATCAAAATTTGATTGGTTTTCGCTGTTGTTAAAATCCATAGACATAAAATCTCCTTGTTGTTTTTAGTTATTATTAAAAATGAGTTGTTCGTTGATTGGCTTGGCTTCAGACCTGATTTTTTCCATCAGATTGCCGAGGTGTGGTTCCTCTATTTGCTCAAGTCTTCGTGAACGATCTTTAGCCGGATAATTGAACTGATTGATGGTGTGACAGATGAAGGCGCGGTAAGATTGCCCTTTATCTTCTGGCTGAATTTCCGCCATGGTGATCACCTGATCGACAATGCCTGGAAGCTCTAAACCGGTTTTGCTGCCTTCAATTTGCGGCTGGTAATATTTGCGATTAAAGTCATCGAGTTTTTCATCTAAGATGCCGACAAACCAAATATTCTTACTGCGCGTGTGCTGAAGGTGAGTTAACCAAGAGATCATCTCGCGACCATGCAAACCATAAGCTCCACGAGTATCAGGTTTTCCTGATTTTTCACTGAACGCTTCCGGTTGACCTTGGCAATATCCAAAACACAAACGACCGGCGACTGTTATACTGTCGATGAAAATGGTCTCGTATTTGTCGAGGAAGGAAGGATCGCCATACTTTTGACAGACTTCGTCAAAGTGGCGCTGACTAAACTTTTGATCAGGACGAAGAGCGCGATTTGGTCCGCCGATAAAGACTGCAAAGTCGCAACATTCCTGCCAAGTTTTCGGTCGGATTGTATCGCCTTGCCAGCCTTCAACAGCGAGATCACCAGCTTCAAGATCAAAAAATAAAGTGGTTTTTGGATTGAGAGTCCAAAGCAGAGAAGTTTTGCCGATACCCGATTTTCCAAATATGCAGCCTTTGATTCCCCGCGTTTCTTTTAAGCGCTCATCCGCGCTGATGATTGGTAGATTACTCATCTCTACCTCCTTCAGACAAAGGCTGAATCTTAAAAGTTTCTGCGCCGGTTTTTAATACGCGCGCTGGTTTAAAAATGTTTTTGATATGCTCTGGCCATGAAGTGTATTTGGTTTCAGAGATGCGATAAGAGCTTTCGACATATTCATCAGGATTGTCGCCGTGCTTCTTGATGGCAGTGACAACATCCTTGAGTTTTGCCTGATCCCAATCGACCTTTTTAGCAAGGGTCGAAGTGATTCGGTAATTGCCATCTGAAAAGTGAACAGTGCCAGTATCTTTACAGTCGAGACTTCTGATATTGGCGGCAATGTTGCGGTATTTAAAGGCAATGCTGTTATCCAACCATTCTTTAAGCATTTTAGCTTTTTGGAAGTGCTGGATTGCCTGTTCTTGTAAAATCAGTAACTGCTCAGGTGGCAGTGCTGATAATTTTCCAACCGGAATGTTTGGAACATCCGATAAATTAATTTTGCTTTGATTCATATTTTCTTAAAAATTATGCTGTTGATAAATCTTTGTTTTGAGAGGTTTGAATTTGGCTTTTGTCTTGGTGCCAGTTTTCCTCTTCAAATTTTGTGATGTTGTCGAGGCGGTAACGGATACGACCGCCGATTTTGATGTATGGAGGGCCAGTGCCTTTCCATCGCCAGCGCTGCAAAGTGCGAAATGATATGCCCCATCTTTTGGCGAGGCTTTTGTCTGATAGGTAGAATTGTTCTGAATTTCCCATACACAGCTTTAGTTGGTTGATTAACGATTAACTGCGTACAGGTTAGAATGTGAGGGAGGAGGAGATCGGGAGGGGAAAAGGGAGGAATTTAGTTTTTTAATTTTTTTTCAGGCGCGACAAAACATCTTTAAAAACAGCTAACAACCCAGACAAAACAAGCGTCCAAGATTATTAATGCGACAAAACAAAATTGATCTGAAGGAAGAAAAAAGAGGAAGAAGTGGGAATTTTTTAGAAGAAAAAGTGGAGGTAGATCAAACCATCATTCTGCGAACCAAACATAACCATCTTTGTTGGCTATAAGCCCTTTAATTTTACTGTCTTTAAACATATCCCTGAATCTTGAAGTGGTGCTTTCATCAATGTCGGCTTCAATCAGCAATTCATCCCATTTCAACTTCTTTTTTGGATCTGTGGCGTAGTGGTCACACATCAATTTTATTATTTGGCGTTTTTTACTGCCGCCAACATGAAAACTTTCTTCACCGATAAAAAGCATACTGCCATCTTCAGTGCAGTGGATATAAGGTTTTGGATCTTCGTTATTTTTGTTGAATACAACATTGGCAACGTAATCAAGGTTGAAGAGTTTTTTGCTGTTAGCCATTTCCAGCAATTTTGGCACTGAAATAATGCTTGCGCCGGTTTTCGTGGTTTCAGGATGAATATTAGGTGAAGAGGTAAGGATCAGCTTTTTTAATCTAGTGGTTGATTGCCTTAGAAAAAATTCATCAATTTTCTTAAAATTTTCAGAATCAGAAAGCCTTCTAGCAAAATAAACCGAGATCATTTTTTTGTTGGCGAGACGAACATCGCCTACAAAATAAAGCAGATTTTCAATATGCTCATTGCTTTTAACTCTACTGCTACTTGTCACATCGAATTCATCGGCAATAAATTTTACAACTTGCGAGAAATTTACATCATAGGTCTTAAGATCATCCTCGCTAACTTCGACAAGACCGCTAAGTGAAAGATAAGCAAAAGAATCAAGATGGTCATACCAATCAACAAACTTGTCATCATCGCCATCCCAATAATGATCTAAACTTCGTCCCTTGGTAAGAAAATTTTCTTTGAGTAAAAATTTTGCTCCTTGATCACCAAGTTCGGAAAGCAGAACTCTGTTAGCAATATTGGCTTCATATTGCTCAATAATTCCCATCAATAATTTGCAGACTTGAACCGAGATATTTTTTTCTGCCATTATATTCTTTCCATCAAGCCCCATCGTTCCAAATATTTATTTCCAATCATTTTCTGCTTTTCGCTACGGTCTTTTAGATCACAGCCATTAGGATTGGTGATGGTAACATGCAAAAGCTCACCACGAGGTTTTTTATCAGTGGCTCTGAATCTTATTGAAAGTTTTGCTCTTCTGACTTCAAAGGCTGGATTGTTTAGTGGATTGTGGGTTGAGAAAGATTTTTCGGCAAATTCATAGACATTTAACTGGCTGGTAAATGGCGCTTCAAGTGTAGTGGAGCTTTTTCCATTTGCCGTTCCAAGTTTAAGCATGGTTACTTTTATATCTTCAATAAGATCTGCGGCATCAACATCTTTCATAAAATCACAAGGTGATCTCAGTTTTGAAAGATCGTATTTTTTGATCATGATTTCACCAATATCATTTTCAGCTTTTAAAAATGCGTTAGCAAAAGTCTTGGCGAGTTTACCGCGGTTTTCTTTGGAATCGGATATTACTTCAATTATTCCACTATGCGGCTCATAGCTGATTGAAAATTCATTTACCGAAGAAATGAATTTGGTGACAACTTCTTCTTGTTCAAAAGTCTGTATTGATCTGTGCAGTCCGTCATGATAAGCAACCAATTGAAAAACCACTATTTCCTTGTCGTGATGATCAGTTTTAACTCGGTCAAATAAGTCAACTTTGATTTTTTTGCTGATATTAAACTGCTCAAGAGCCAGCTGCTTAAAATTTTCTATATTTTCCTTACTGGCATGAATTTCTCTTCCTTGTGGCGCTACAAAAGAGCTCCATTCTCTTGATTTTCTTTTGTAATCAGAAGAGGCGCAAAATTCTGCTTTTTGAAATTCCAAAGGGTAATTCTGTATTGCCCAAAGACATCTGGCATGATCACTTTTTAGCTCAAGAAAATTATCATTGCTGGCAATTACGGGCTGGGAATGCAGGGCTGCTTGTCCAAGCTCATCAATCATTTCGTGAATGCGCTCAACAATTTCAAACAGACGAACTTTTCTTTCTTCGTCATTTATGCTCCAAATAGAATCAAAGAGGTGGGAGTGATATTTTTTACTATCGCGATTCCATCTAAAATCATTGGGCAGGTTCAACTCGTATCCATCAAGAAACGATTTTAAATCTTCTTCAGGAACGTTGCGGATGAACTTCTTTATTTTTTCTTGCATGTCATTGAACGCTTTAGGTGAAAGAGCGCTGTGCCATTTAAGTGATCAAGTTGGACATTAAAACATCAAAATTTCTCACCCGCCTACAATGAGCTAGGAAAAAAGCGCGGCACTCCGAATCTTAAAATAACTTTAAGATCATATCCTCCTGATTCATTTTGTAAATGTTTTGATGTTCTTTGTGCTAAAAATGGGACGATTCTGTCTAAAAAACGAACATTTTTTGGCTCGCTATGTGTGATGAAAACGCACTTCTGCATATTTAAGGGTCATTGTGCGTTTAGCGTGTTTTTGGGTTAATTGGTGAACTTTTTAATCAATTAACTGCTATCATATGACAATACAAACTAAACAAAAAATTACACAAAGAACCAATCCTCTTAATCAAGACAGATTATCCGAAGTCGCTGAAATATTGCTAAATGGTATTCGTCGTCTGGAAGAGCGAAAAAAAGCCGAAAATCCTCAGATTCTGCTTGCTAGTAAAACCTTTCCGAGCCTTCATAGTACTGATTACAAGCCTTATTAACTAACAGAATTATACTATGAGCAAAACAATTATTCGTCAAATTATTGAACTTGAAGAAAAGCCTACGACAGAGTTAAGGCAGCTTTACAACAAGATCATGCCAAAACCGGCAGCGCCTACTGCAAATAAAGAATATTTAAAACCAAGAATTGCCCATCGCTTGCAAGAATTGGCTTTTGGCAGCCTTAAACAGGAAACCAAAGATCATCTGCTAAAAATTGCCGATGGAGCTTCTGCCAATTCACTAAGGCGCCATACTAACCTGATGCCAGGAACAAAAATCTGTCGCGAGTGGAATGGAGTGATGTATGAGGTGGAAGTTATGAAAGATTGCTTCGCCTATCAGGGCAAAAAGTTTCGTAGCCTGTCATCAATTGCCAAGAATATTACCGGAACCAAATGGAATGGTCCCAAATTTTTTAAACTAAGAACAGAATAAAATTATGACAAATGACGCAGGCGATAGCCGAGTAATTTGCATGATTCGACTAATAACAAAATAAAACTAATCATGAAAAATTATCAAACTTCAGAAACCAAGACTGATTCGTCAGAAAACCAAATTGATTTAAGTAATAAGCCAAAAATCCGTTGCGCCATCTATACCAGAAAATCCAGCGAAGATGGTCTTGAGCAGGATTTTAATTCAATTGATGCCCAAAGACTTTCCGGAGAAAATTTTATCGCCTCACAAGTAAGCAAAGGATGGGTTATGATTCCTGAATATTACGATGACGGAGGATTTTCCGGAGGAACATTGGAGCGTCCGGCGTTAAAGAGGCTTTTCAACGATATCAGAAACGGTAAAATTGATTGTATCGTCATTTACAAAATTGATCGACTCAGCAGATCACTTTTTGACTTCCAACAAATCATCGAGCTTTTTGATCAATACAAAGTCAGCTTTGCTTCAGTTACCCAGAATTTTACCACCGATGACTCGGTTGGAAGGTTGATGCTAAATGTAATGCTGAGTTTTGCTCAGTACGAAAGAGAATTAACTGGTGAACGCATTCGTGACAAAATTGACGCTTCGAAAAAGAAAGGAATGTGGATGGGCGGAACTGTGCCTCTTGGCTACGATGCCAAGGAAAGAAAGCTGACAATAAACCCTGAAGAATCAAAAATTATCGCCGCTCTTTTTGACATTTTTATTGAAACCGAATCCGTCACCGAAACTGCCAGAGAATTAAACCGACTTGGCTTTAGCACTAAAACCTGGATTTCTCGAACAGGAAAAATCCAAAGAGGCAAAAAATTCAATAAGGCTGCCGTTAGAAGAATAATCGAAAATCCGCTTTATACAGGCAAAATAAAACACAAAAACAAAGTTTATGATGGGCTACACCAAGGGATAATCACTAATGAAATTTGGCAGGAAGCAAACAGCATTATTAAAAGAAACCATGAAACAAAAATTATTTCTCCCATCTCCAGAATAAGCGCCGCTCCGCTTCTAAAAGGCATTATGAATTGCGGAATCTGCGGTTCAAAAATGACACCGACTTACACTTCAAAAAAAGGCAAAAGATATCGCTACTACATTTGCTCCGCCAGTTCCAAAGGAAATAACGATTTATGCAAGGTTGGCAGGATACCGGCATCTGAAGCTGAAAATGTCGTAACCAGTCAGATTCTTAACATCTTAAAAAAACCGGAATTCATTGTGCGGGCAATAAGTCAATCTTCCAAAGTTTTTGCCGAAAATACTGTAATCAATAATTTCAAACAAATTGAAAAAGTCTGGGACGAGCTATTTCCAGTTGAACAGGCAAGAATCATCAATCTTTTGGTCAAAGATATCGAGGTGAAACCAGAGGGTTTTAATATCAGGATTTTTAAGGAAGGAATTAACTCATTATCAAACGAATTAACCGCATAAAATTATGAACGATAAACAACAAAACACCCAAATTGCCAACGATGAAATCATCGATCTTTTTGTGCCGCTAGAAATTAAAAAGAGAGGCGGAACAGCAATGATTATTTTGCCAAAAAATCTTAAAAAAGAAGATATGGCCAAATGCTTTGATGAAAAAATGATCAAGGCATTCGCTAAAGCCTACAAGTGGAAAAATATGCTGGAGGAGCGACAAATAGATTCGCTGGCACAAATTGCCGTCAGGGAAAACATAACTGGCTCTTATGTCAGCAAAGTTTTTAATCTGAATTTTATTGCGCCCGAAATAGTGGAAACAATTTTAAATGGTGAACAACCAAGGGATTTAAAATTGCAGGATATGTTGATTGGCAAATTTCCTTTATTGTGGCAGGAACAAAAAGAATTGTGGGGATTCTAAAACTGATTTTTTGAAGTTAGTTTTGTGAAGTGATTCTTTGAACTATCTAAACATCTTTTTTGAGAGAGCTATTCTGTGGTCGAAATTTTGGTGGTTAAAAATGGTTAATGTTGCTGCTTTATTTTCTGTCCAATCTTCTTTCCAGCTCGCGTTTTACATTTGCCATATTGTCGCGGATGTGATCGCAAAAAGATACTATGGCATAAAGCTGCTCATCTGAAAAACTGTAAACCTCTTTAGAAAAATGGTGCAAATCTGAAGAAAATTTCTCGGCAGAACTGCGTAAAAAATAAAACTCGATTTTATTGACGGGATGATCTTTTTGTTCATTATTGTTTTTCATAAAGCTCCTAAAAGTTAATATTAAAAACCCTGTGAAGCCTCTGAAATACAGGCTTCATGATCTATTATATTAACTCCGCAGAAGTGTTCTAGCAAGCTAAAAGAAGGAAAAAATGAGCAAAAAATATTTATTAACTGGAGCGGGTTTTAGCAAAAGTTTTGGTGCTTTGTTATGTAGTGAATTAACAGCTATTTTCTTTAACTCCTTGATTCAGGAAAAAGAGATCCAAAAGGAAATTATCAATCGAGCCGATTTGCATAATTTTGAGCAAATTCTTTCAGAAATAAGAAAAAGTTACCCTGACAAAATCGGAACTATTCAAAAGATTCTTGAAGACATATTCAGGCAAATGCAATCCAATATGAATCATCGTCATGAATTACCGAATCAGACTAATTTTCAGGAAAATTCAGTAGCGCATTTCTTTTGGAAATTTGACTGCATTTTTACTCTAAATCAGGACTCATTTTCTGACATGAAAAAAGACAAATTTTCAACCAGGTTTGGTGATCATCATCCAAATATGGCTTTTTCAAATCAAAGAAATTCTGACAAACTCTCCTTAAAAAATGGTAACAATATTCCTTATATAGAATTGCATGGAGCTTATGATTGGAAGGATGTATTTATCCTTGGAAGTAATAAAGAAGAGGAAATTCAGAGCCGACCGCAAATAAAAAAATTTCACGAATTCTTTGAAAAATCATTGTGTGAGAATGGTTCAAAGCTGGTGATTATCGGCTATAGTTTTTGTGATTCGCACATTAATAAAATTATTCACAAAGGAATTGAAAGAGGTTTGGAAATTTTTATTTGGGACCCAGGAGTTTTAAATATTCTCAACGGCATAAAATCTAATACGATTGATGGTGGTTGGCTCACATATGATGATTTTCTACCTGAAGTTAAAAAAGATGATTTGAGGAAAACTCTAAGAGGATATCTGCCAAAAAACTTTATCCTTACTGGTAATGATAAAGAGCATATTTACAGATTCCTTGATTCTTAGAATTTATAATTTTTTAGCTGCCACGCTCTATCTAACTTAAATCCAGAGAGAAAATTTCGCAAATGAGACAAAAATTTTGCTCGTAGTAGTACTTGGATAAGTTTAGGTGAGACATCGCAAAGCCAATGTTTTAGAGGCTAAACTTTTTAAATAAGGTTAAGCATATTTGGAGAAACGGAGAGAAAAATACCGAGAAATTGGCAGCAATTCAGAATTTTAGAGAAGAAATGGTGAAGGAGAATTAAAAATTACAACCCCCCTTGACCCCCCAAATACAGGGATTGGAGGGGATATAGAAAATTACAAAAACTGAGCGGAGATAGTTTTTGAGCTGGTATGTTGGCGGAGAAAGAGGGATTCGAACCCTCGATACAGTCACCCGTATACTTTCTTAGCAGGAAAGCGCCTTCGGCCACTCGGCCATTTCTCCATTGTGTTTAAGCAGCTGTCTAGTGCGCTTAATTGGTCTCTAATTGAATTTTTAAAAGAAGAGATTGGTTAAGATAGGGGGTAATTAATTTTTTGCAAGGGGCTTGCGGAAGTTATTTTGATAATTAGTCGGTGCTAAAGAACCCACTTTCCAAACTAACAATTTCTAAAAACCTATCCCTAAATAATATTTGATATTTACAAAATAAAACGCATAATTTTGTTGTTCACTTAGTTATCAACAAAACAACAAATTATGTCTAATTTTTTTCAT
>Ga0214921_10000583_pt1 | contig 67162 bp, 56 predicted proteins | sample LL1505_MetaG_FD_177992 | JGI IMG/M metagenome (GOLD analysis project Ga0214921, IMG submission 177992) | Freshwater microbial communities from Lake Lanier, Atlanta, Georgia, United States - LL-1505 | ecosystem: Environmental > Aquatic > Freshwater > Lake | place: USA: Georgia | collected...
CGAGTTGATTGAGTCCGCCGCGGCCGCGGTGGAAATGGTCCACAACTACAGTCTGATCCACGACGACTTGCCGTGTATGGATGACGATGACCTGCGTCGTGGCCGGCCAACCTTGCACAAGGTTTACAACGAGGCGACGGCGTTGCTGGCGGGCGACGCGTTGTTGACGGACGCGTTCGCGATCATTTCAGATGTCGCGTTACCGCGCGAACATGCCCATGAGGCTTTGGCGTGCGTCCGCGAGTTGTCATCGGCAGCCGGGGGGCGCGGCATGGTCATGGGGCAGGCCTTGGATCTTGTCAATGACGGGATGAAGTCACTTGGCCGGGATGAGGCCATCGTGCGACTGGAGAAGATCCATGTGAACAAGACTGGTGCCCTTCTGGGCGCGGCATGCGCGATGGGGGCGGCGTCGGCCGGGGCCGGCACGGACGTGATCGCGGCTTTCAGGAGCGCGGGCCACAAGCTGGGCCTCGCGTTCCAGGTGATGGACGATCTTCTGGACGACTCGCCCAACACTGGGAAAACACAGGGAAAAGACGCGCACGCGGGAAAGTTGACGTACCTCGACCTGTTGGGGCGCGAATCGGGGTTGAGGTATGTGAAGGACTTGACCGGAGAAGCCCTGCGGGGTTTGAAGGAACTGGGCGTTCTGACGCCGGCATTCGAGGAATTCGCCACGGCCCTGTGCGGCCGGAAAAACTGAACGGAGTTCAAAGTGAGTTTTGGGACAACACAAGATCAAGTTTTGGCCTCGCCTGACCATGGTTGGAAACTGACGAGCGAGAATTTCGAGTACAAGATTTTGCAGTTTCGTGAACGTCAGGCCGGCGTCGGCCTGGTTTTCGATCCGGAATCGAGTAAATACAGTTACAATGCCTACTGCATCGAGACGAAGCTTCTCACAGAGCTGTTCTCGTGCGAGTATGATTTTCTTGATGACGCGCTGGCAGTGATCAACAGCGAATTCGGGACCTGGGAACTTGTCGACCTGTCTGCGAAACAAGGTTGTGGCAGTTGTGTGGCGAAAGGCAATTGACCTTTCGCCCGTGCTCATCCCGTTTCTCGTTATTTTTGCGTTTCTTAGTCATTCCGGCTCCGCGGATGCGGCAGCCAAGTCCTGCGAAGTCTTGACGATAGCGCCGTCGGGCAAGATCGTTGACCGCCCGAAATCCTTGCCCGGTTCCGTCCTGGACAAGGCATCACCGGCATCTAACGATGATTTTGCCGCCGTGGTGGAAAAAATCTCGAATGGCATGCGGAAGGGTGACGCGGCGGATCTTGTATCCCTGTTTCATCCGCGACTGAAGATGACTTCGCCTGTCCTTGCCAACACGTTGGCCGAACTGCGCGCGCGTTACGGTGACCCGGTGGACATCGCGCCCCTGAAAGTCATGTGGCTGGACACGGTGGACGGCGATCCGGCGCCAATCCCATGTGATTTCGATGGTGCCATCCTGAATCCACTCTATGGTTACGCGCAACAAGCGTCCTTGTGGTTGCAGGCTACCGGCCAGGCGGACATCGCGCGCGTCATGGTCGGGATCGTTCCAGTACCAGCCAGCCGTGGCGGCGGATGGAAGATTGGTTACTTCCATGTCCAGCAATGGACGCACGCTGGAAAGGATCCGCTGGCGTGGATCGAAAGCGCTCGCGCGGCCCGTGACAAGAAACAACTTTTCGGCGCGTGGACCCAGTTCGATATCGCTGAAAAACTACTGCGCAGCAGTGGTTTCGCGTCCTATGCGGTGCAATCAGGTGCCGCTACCGAGCGTGACGCGATCATGTCTCGCAAGGATTGGCTGGCAAAGGCTGGCGGACATTCAGGAAGTCTCTCCGGAGGCCCCGCCTTTGAGGACGCGGTCTCATTGCTGGCCCCTGGTGGCGCGGGCGTCTGGATGAAGTTGCGCCTCGCGAAAGAACTGTCCACGGTCGAGATCCAGGACCATTGCAAGTCGGTCGCCAAAAGTTTGACGCAGGCGAAACTTTCCGACGGATTGTCTGGAGTACGTTGTTCTTATTACCTTCCTCGTGAGTCTTTGGCGAAAGACAGCGCCACCGGCGGCCTTTTTGTCCCGTTCTGAGTTCCTTGTTAAAATAATTGAGAAGCCCAATCAAACTGACTCCTGTCCCGTGACTCTTGTCCCGCGAGGGTAGCCATGAAGAAAGTAACTGCGGCGCGGCAGCTGCAGAAACTTCATGAATCCCTGTACCGGCGTGCTCACGCCGACGCGAACGCATTGGGCGCTGGCCCCAGCGGCAAACTGGTCAGGTACGCCCAGGATTTCGAAAGATCCCTGCCCCGCTCGTTTTCCCGCGTCAGCAATAGCCACTTGATCGAGACGGTCCTGCGCCGGCGCATTGTTCTCTTTGGTGACTTCCACACATTCAAGCAGACCCAGCGGGCGTTGCTGCGCTTGTTGCGTGACGTCCTCTCGGTCACGCCCCGCCCCAAGATCGTCCTGGCCCTGGAGTTCCTCAAGAACCGGTATCAGAAGCAGCTCGAGTCCTGGATGGCGGGCGAGATTTCCGAGGAGGAATTCCTCCAGGCCGTGAATTACAGCCGGGAATGGGGATTCCCGTGGAACCATTACAAGCCGCTGCTGGAACTCGCCCGTGACCACATGATGCCTGTCATTTGCGTCAACAGCGACCATCCGGGGCCACGCAGCCTCGAGATGCGCGACCGTACTTGCGCGCGCTTGCTGGCCAGCGCGAGCGAGGATTATCCCGATCACATCGTCGTATGCATGATCGGGGAATATCACCTGGCGGACAATCATTTACCGGCGACTTTATGGAACGAGCTGGCGCGACGCGATGCCGAGGCCTCCACGCCACTGATGCGGATCTTGTGCAATGTCGATCGCTACTATTTCGGCCTCGAGGGCGCCGGGACCACGGTTTCCAGCACCGAATTCCTTCGCTTGAAACGCGACATGTATTGTGTCGTGAATTCGCCGCCCTGGATGAAGTGGCAGTCATTCGCGATCTGGGAAGAGATGCGGACAGGATTTCCAGGGTCGGTTGAACACGCCGAGACTGGTCAGGACGGTGACGAGGATCACGCGGATGACGACGCGTTTGACCTGGATTTCCAGTTCCTCGGTATCGTACAGACCCTTTCCTCGTTTCTCGGACTTGATATTCCGAAAAGAGATCTGGCGAAGTTCCACTCGCAATTCTCACCGACCGCGGAATTCACGACGGATCCTCTTCTGGCCGCTGGCTATACGAAAAACGAAGTTTCCCAGATGGTCGAACGGGCCGCCCTGGAGGGCTACTGGTTTGATTGCAGGACGCGGACACTGCTGATAACTACAATGTCGATCAACAACCTCGCCGAGGCAGCTGGTCAGTACCTTCTGGCTCTCAGTGCCGGATTCAACGAACAAAGTCAGACGGAAATGGACCGTTTTTCCCGCAATGCCTTGAAACATGCCGCGGGCATCATTGGTTCCAAAATCCTGAATCCGCGCCGCAAAACCAAGGACATGGCATTCCACATCAATTACGTCGATCAGACCGCCCGCCGGCGACTGCTTGGATACGCAAAAATTCGCAGGCAAGTCAGCCGCGCCGTGTTGTCCATCCTTGAGACATTTGACTCCCTGCCTGGTACGTGGGACGGTGGTCGCCCCTCAAGGCAGGTCTCATCGTTGTTGAAGACCGAGAGTCTTTCGCGCGGTGAAGTCAGCGCGGATTTCGGGCGCTTACTCGGCGCGGGTGTTTATAGCGGGGTCATGCGCAACAGGGTTCCGGCCGAATGGATCAAGCGGTTGTTCCGCAACCGGATCTCGCAGGTCAACCCGGCCTCTGTGTTGCTGGGGGATTTCGTGCGTGTCGTGACATCCCTGAACAGCGGGAATTCACTCAACCGTCCAGCACGCCTTCCTGCCGCGTCTTGACGACCATCCCGCCGGCCGTGGCGAGTCGCGACACCTCGATCATTCTTTCCACTGACAATGCGAGGGATTTTGCGGTACCCGTCGCACCTGTCAAAGAGTCAATCACATCATCCACGGCCGCGCGCAATTCCTCGGTTCCGTCCCGTCGCGTTTTTCCCGATCGCGCGATGGCATCAATCGCAACGCCAAGATGTTCCACCTGCCGCTGGATGACGGAAGCGAGATTGTTCGCGTGATCACGGGTCGCGACGCGTTCCGCTCCGATGCGTGAGGATTCGGCAGTCAGCGCCTCACGACAGGAGTCGAGGTCTCGCCGCAAGGCCTCGAGTTCCGGGGCCAGAGGTGAAATGAACGCCCCGATTTTCTCAAGATCGGACGCGATGGAAGTGGTCTCAATGGCGAGGCTTTCGAGCAATTCCGGCGTTTCCGGCTCGATAGGACGGTCCTTCAGGATCCGCGCGTTCATCGCGGCCACCTTGGCGTGATCGGCAGTCTCCTCGAGCCGGTTCTGGAGTTTCATCAGGCCAGCGAATACATGATCGATGGAACCCGGCACTTTGAACTCAATCAGCGATCCGTCACCGGGTGCCGGGACGGATTTCGCTGCCTCGAGCGCCGCGAGCAGCCCGGATAGTCCGGTTTGCACTCCGGTTTCGCGCCTGTCGTCGTGTGGCGGGACGGCGAGCTGGCCAGACGCGAGTCGCTCGAGGTTGGCGAGGGAAGCAAGCAAGGCCTGCTCAACGTGTCCGATACCAGCGCGGAAGTCGTCCAGTGACGTTTGCTGCGCGTTGATCCACTCATCGCGCTGCCGGATTTCATCTTTGAGCTCCTGCGATTCCCGGAACTCGATTCCGTCGTCGGAGCGTTGCGTCGGTCGCGCGAGGCTTTCCCCGATCGTGTTTGCCGAAGCCTGTCGTATCAAGTCGACCCGTTCGCGCATCAAGTCGTCGTTGCGCTGGCGGAATTCCTGTAGTTCGCCCTCCAGCGACTGCACCCGCATTGATTCCATCCGCAGCCTGCCCTGCAGGACTTGAATCTCAGCCGATAGCGCTGGTTGTGGTGACAGAAACTCCGGGCCGCTTGGGGCCTTCCCGGGTGCCGTGTCAGTCTTGGCTGCCGAATACCCTCGTGCGTTGTTCATGACGAGCCATCCGACCACGAGAGTCACGCAGGCCGCGAGGCTGCTCAACGTCGCCGGGGCGTCCACAAGAGGTCCGATGATCGCCGTCAACGCGGAGAACAGGAATACAATCAGGCTTGGCATGGCGCGGTCTCCATCGGGATCGATTTACTTCCAGAGTTTCTCGAACTCTGTGGTATTCGGGTCGAGTCGTGCCTTCGCGAAACTGACTTCCGGGCTCGCCGGAGAGCCTTTGCTGATGATCAATGCCCAAAGGTTTTTGGCGAGATTTTTTGCGGCGCTGGGAAGGGGTTGAGTCTTCTTCTGGACAAGATTTTCCGAGACCGCCCACACATGGGTCAACGTCTCTGGCGAGAATTTCCAGTCCTTTCTGTCAAGGTAGCGTTTCGCGAGCTCCTCCGGCCTGCCGGACATCACATTGAACTCGAGGTCCAGCAACGTTGCCGCGCACGACGTGTCGTCGTCCATCAGGTCTGGCATGTACTCGTCGATGGCGGTCGTGATTCGCTTCTCAAGTTCCATGGCTGTTCTTGCCTTCGTGGACTTTGCCGGCATGGCGGCGGCCCTGGTTAGAAGCGTCAGCTGCGTCTCGCAGATCAATGACTCGTCCGTCTGCGCCCAGTGATCTTGCAATCTCAGCAACCACGGAAGGTTTACCTGATCCACGTTTGATTCCATCACGCGTGTGACAAGTTGAGTTGCCGCCGGTGTTTGATCGATTTTCCAGTCCCGTTTGGCCAGTTTGCCGGCGAGTTGCCACATCCTTTTTGCATCTCGCGTCTCCGCAAAAACGGCCGCCGCGCGCAGCACATCGATATCCGTGGATTTCTCATCCGCCAAGGAGCCGAGAAACTCGCGGGCTTTCTCTGGTTTTCCGATGTCGCTATACGCGCGGAAGAGTTCCGCGGCGATCTTGGATGGCACGCCCTTGGGGAACAGGCGCTTTCGGTTTTCCTCGAAAAACGCGACCGCCCCGTAGTCGTCATTTCTCGCGAAGTAGTTCTCAATCGTCATGGCCTGTGTTTCGCGGACCGGTTCAATCATGTCCTTCAGGAAGCGTGATTCGGGGTAGGCCTTTGAGAACGCCCTGACCTTGGCGAGCATCTCCGACGTGCGTTCGCGCGAGGCGAAGGATGCCGTGTGACAGGCCCAGGCGAGTTCCTTGGCCTGCGGCGGAAGTTCCGCGTCCTCTCTGAGTTTCGCGAGGTTGTCTCGCGCGTGTTCTATATTTTTTCCCTCGTAAAATGGCAGGTCCAGGCAGGCCTGGCGGATCTTCGCGATCCGCGCGGCGGGTGTGCCCCGGTACTCGTTCTCGACCTTGAAATAGGCGAGCCTGGCCTTGTCGATTTCCTTCAGCGCGAGATGGATGTCCGCGAACCGGAGGCTCGCCCAGGCCTCTGTGCCAAACGAGGGCCGGTTCTTCTCCGCCCGGAAGGCGACGCCCTCAAGGGCATTGTGCAGGTACATGCGGGCCTCGGTGAATCGTTTCAGCCAGAAGAGCGATTCCCCGCGCAGGATGAGTTGCGCCGGGCTGATTTGACGCAGGGTCTCGTCCGCCTTCGCCCCGAGTTCGTAGGCTTCCTCGGCCAGTTCGTAATTGTTCAGGTTGAAGTAGATGTCCCCGGCGCGGTGCATGATCGCGGCGGCTTCGGCCTGGTTGTAGTCCTGCCGCAATGCCTGGTCGAGTTCCTGGATTGCCTCGAGGAAGGTTCCGTTCTTGATATAGTTCTCGGCGTTGATCCGGCGCAGTGACATCCGGTAATCGGACCTTCCCGTGGCACGCAAGTAATCGAGGCCCATCTCTGCAGCCGCGAATGACGCCGCGAACCGGTCATAACGGAAATAAATCGCCGCCAGGTTGTAGAGGCCTTTTGGCGTGAGTTTATCGACGACGGGATCTGGAACGTCCTTTTTCAGGTTGAATGCCCAGCTCAAAAACGTCGCGGCGTTGCTGAACTTGCTCTTGATGCGGGCGTCGTCCCAGGAGACATGCCTTTTGGCCATGTCTTCCGTTCCTTCCTTCATGAAGACATAGGCGAGCATGTAATCGGTGCGGCGATGGAAAGGATGTTCCTTTCCGTATCGTGCCTTTGCCGACAACAGGCTCTTCCGCGCGGACTCGAAATCGCCCTCGAGGTAGGCCAGCCTCGCGCGGTTCAGGTGCTGGACAGCGCGTCCGTCCCCGTCTGTCCGTGGCAACTCCAGATCGGGATTCGTCAATTCCGGGTAAACCTGGAACTCAACCTTGGGCAGTTCCAGGGGGTAACGCCAGAACAGTTCGGTCGATATTTCCCTCTCGGGTTCCTTGGGCGTGAAGTCCGCGACAAAACGGAAATCCCGGATCTGCTGCTCGACCGTTTTTGGCTTGGGGCTGCTTTTCGCGCCCTGAAGCAATACCGCGGCTGCCGCAAGGGTAAGGGTCTTCCTCATTCTGGTCCCGATTCCTGTCACTGATGATCCCGGGGGATGATCACGGACGATCACTGATTTTTGAAGATTTTCCTCTTTGATTCTAGCACGCTGGACTCAATCTGCTCCAGCGACTCGCGGACGATGACGCTGTCGCCGTTCAGGAACCGGACGACGGTGTCGGGCACGGACTCGGCATACTTGACCGTCTCGAGGTTGATGAGGATGGGGCTGTTGTCCAGTTTTGTCAGCTTGATCATCGGTTTAACTCCCCCGGCGTTGTTTTATTGCCGGTTGGTCCATAGGCATCAAAAACCCGTCCAGTTACTGTAATCGACGCTGGAGCCCCCCGGCAAATTCTGTTAATCCTTCGGGACGATGGATTTGCACTCGATCTCCAGTGAAGCCAAAGAGCAACGCGTCAAGTTTGAACGCGTATGGGGGTTTCTTTGACGTCGCTACGAAAAAGCGGCGCCTCGAAGACCTTGAAATCCAGATTGAAGCCACTCCCGATTTTTGGAACCGCCCGGAATCGGCGGCTCCGGTCCTGAAAGAAAAAAAACTCCTCGAGATCAGCCTCGCTACGGCGGACCGGTTGAAGCGTTCGGTCGAGGATCTCGATGCTGCCATTGAGCTTGCGGTTGACGGCGACGAGGACTACCGCGCCGAAGCAGAGACCCTGCTCGTCGGTTTGAAAAAGGAATTGGCAACGGTCGAGGCCCAGAGCCTTCTCAGTGGCGAAACCGACGCGAATTCAGCCATTGTCTCAATCAACGCGGGCGCTGGCGGGACCGAGTCTTGTGACTGGGCCCAGATGCTGCTGCGCATGTACTTGCGTTACGCGGAGCGCAAGGGTTGGAAAACAGAGCTCTACGATATCCTGGCCGGGGATACCGCCGGGATCCGGAACGCGACGTTCGAGGTGCAAGGCGATTTCGCCTACGGGTTGTTGAAATGCGAGAACGGTGTCCACCGCCTGGTCCGGATCAGTCCGTATGACTCAAACGCACGTCGCCACACAAGTTTCGCGTCGGTGTTCGTCACACCGGTGGTCGATGACTCGATCGTGATCGAGATCAATCCCGCTGACTTGCGCGTGGATACCTTCCGCTCCAGCGGCGCCGGCGGCCAGCATGTCAACAAGACGGACTCCGCCGTCCGCCTCACGCACATCCCGACCGGTGTCGTGGTGGCTTGCCAGACCCAGCGTTCGCAACACCAGAACCGCGATCAGGCGATGAAACTCTTGCGCAGCGCGCTCTACGAGCGGGAACTGGCCGAGCGCCGCAAGGCAAAAGATGCCCTCGAGGCATCGAAGACCGACATCTCGTTCGGTCACCAGATCCGCAGTTACGTCCTGCACCCGTACCAGCTGGTCAAGGACCACAGGACCGACTTTGAGTCCCACACGCCATCGGAAGTCCTCGATGGCGACCTTGACGCGTTCATCAATCGATTCCTCGAAGATGCCTTCAAGCAAGGCAAGAATCCCGACAAGTAGTCCATTTACCAAATCTCAGTTTGTGATTTTGCAAACCGGTTTTGTCGCGACGATTAGCGGCGATTAGCGCCGGTTAGCGACGATTCCGGGCATTTAGCCGCAGAATGGCTTAAAATCGAAGGTGGGGCATCGTCTCAGGCCAACACGCCTCACCGAAGGGGTTACCATGAACGGCAAGCGATTGATGGAAGTCATCAACAGCGCGGACTTCGACCGCCAGTACGCGGAACTGAACTGGACCGGTACTTTCGAGGAGTACCTCGACATGGTCGTCGAGCGGCCGGCCATCGCACGCACGGCGTTCCAGCGTTTGTACGACATGATCGCCAGCTACGGATCCTACAACTACACCGAGTACAAGAAGCAAATCACGCACTTCAAGTTCTTTGATGACCCGATCGACGGCGGCAAGGACGCGATCTTTGGCCTCGATGTTCAGCTCATGAAACTGGTCAACGTGCTGAAGGCCGCGGCGTATCGCTACGGGCCTGAAAAACGCGTCCTGTTGCTCCATGGCCCGGTTGGTTCATCGAAATCAACCATCGCCCGCCTCCTGAAAAAAGGCGTCGAAGCCTACTCAAGGACACCCCAGGGTGCCCTTTACACTTACTCATGGACGAACCTGCGGGAAGTCCTGCGCATGGAAGAGACCATGCCGTGTCCTTTGCATGAGGACCCACTTCACCTGGTTCCGCCCGAGCGTCGTGTAGCCCTGCTGAAGCAGATCAACGACGGACGTGACCATTCCGAGGCCGTCCACATCGAAGGGGATGTCTGTCCGGCGTGCCGGTTTGTTTTCCGCGAGTTGATGAATCATTATCGCGGCAACTGGGAAATGATGGTGAAGAACCACATCCAGATCCGTCGCCTGATCTTGTCAGAGCGTGACCGGGTCGGAATCGGCACGTTCCAGCCGAAAGACGAGAAGAACCAGGACTCGACGGAACTCACTGGTGACATCAACTACCGGAAGATCGCCGAGTACGGGTCCGATTCGGATCCGCGCGCGTTCAACTTTGACGGCGAGTTCAATGTCGCCAACCGCGGGATCATTGAGTTCATCGAAGTCCTGAAACTCGATGTGGCCTTCCTGTATGACCTGTTGACGGCCAGCCAGGAACACAAGATCAAGCCGAAGAAATTCGCGCAGACTGACATCGACGAAGTCATCCTTGGCCACACCAACGAGCCCGAGTACCGGAAACTCCAGAGCAACGAGTTCATGGAGGCCTTGCGTGACCGTACGGTGAAGATTGATATCCCGTACATCACGAAACTCAACGAGGAGATCAAGATCTACGAGAAGGACTTCAACGCGCACTCTGTCCCGCATATCCACATCGCGCCGCATACCCTCGAGATGGCCGCCATGTGGGGGATCCTGACGCGCCTTGAGGAGCCAAAGAAGGCCAACCTGACGTTGATGCAGAAGATGAAGCTTTATAACGGCAAGACCATGGCCCAGTTCACCGAGGACAACATCAAGGAACTGCGCAAAGAGGCCGTCCGCGAAGGCATGGAGGGGATCAGTCCGCGTTATATCCAGGACAAGATCTCGCAGTCCCTGGTGCTCGACAAGGGCGAGGGATGCATCAACCCGTTTATCGTGTTGAACGAGCTTGACTCGGGTCTCAAAACCCACTCGCTGATCAATGACGAGGAACAGCGCAAGCGTTACCGCGAGATCCTGGCCGAAGTCCGCCGCGAGTACGAGGACGTCGTGAAGCATGAAGTGCAGCGTGCCGTATCGGCGGATGAGGGGGCAATCCAGAAGCTTTGCGGGAACTACATCGACAACTTGAAGGCATACGTACAGCGCGAGAAGGTCCGTAACCCGTTCACGGGAGCGGATGAGGAACCGGATGAGCGCCTGCTGCGTTCCATCGAGGAGAAGATCGATATCGCCGAGAGCCGCAAGGACGATTTCCGTCGCGAGCTCATGAATTACATTGGCGCCCTGGCCATCGAGGGCAAGTCGTTTGATTTCCGGACCAACGAGCGACTGCACAAGGCCCTGGAACTGAAACTCTTCGAGGACCAGAAGGACACCATCAAGCTGACGACTTTGGTATCGAACGTCGTTGACCGCGAGACGCAGGCGAAAATTGACATCGTGAAGAACCGCCTGATCAAGAATTACGGGTATTGCGAGATTTGCGCGAGCGACGCGCTGGGCTTTGTGGCCAGCATTTTTGCCCGCGGCGACATCGTCAAGAGTGACAAGGAGAAGCACTGATGAAGATGGAATCGGACCTCAACCGATTCCGCAAGATCGTTCGCGGGAAGATCAAGCAGGAACTCCGCCGGTTCATCGCCAACGGTGACTTGCTTGCTCGCCAGGGGAAGAAGGTGGTCACCATCCCCCTGCCGCGGATTGAGATCCCGCATTTCCAGTTTGGCGGGCAGGAGCAAGGTGGTGTCGGTCAGGGCGAAGGCGAGGTCGGGGACAACGTCCAGCCAGGCCAGCCCGGGCAGGGCGAGCCCGGCGAGGGTGAGGCTGGAAACCAGGAGGGCAAGCATTCCCTCGAGGTTGATGTCTCTTTGCAGGAGCTGGCGCAGATCCTGGGTGAGGAACTCGCGCTGCCCAACATCGAGAACAAGGGCAAGAAGAACATCAAGGACAAGCAGTACAAGTACACGGGCATCCTGCGCCAGGGCCCCGAATCGTTGCGGCACTTCAAGAAGACATACAAGGAAGCCTTGAAGCGCTCCATTTCATCTGGAACGTACAACCCGGACAACCCGGTGATCGTCCCGGTGAAAGACGACAAGCGATACCGGTCGTATAAAGTGGTCAACCTGCCCGTCGCCAACGCAGTGATCCTCTATATGATGGACGTGTCTGGATCGATGGGGGATGAGCAAAAGGAGATCGTGCGGCTGACCAGTTTCTGGCTGGATACGTGGCTGCAGACACAGTACCAGGGCCTCGAACGGCGTTATATCATCCACGACGCGACCGCCAGGGAAGTGGACCAGGACACGTTTTACCGGACCAAGGAATCAGGCGGCACGCTGATCAGCTCAGCCTACCGGCTGGCGGCGAAGTTGATTGAGGACCATTTTCCACCTTCCGAATGGAATATCTACCTGTTCCACTTCTCGGATGGCGACAACTGGTCCGGAAACGACACGGCGGAGTGCATGAAAATCCTGGAGGCGGGCCTGTTGCCGGTCTCCAACCTGTTTTGTTACGGGCAGGTCGAGTCGCGTTACGGATCCGGCCAGTTCCTGAGGGATTTGCAGAAGCATTTCGGGGAGAAGAGCGATCGTGTCACGATCGCGCAGATCAAGGATCGTGACTCGATCATCGACGCCATCAAGGTTTTCCTGGGCAAGGGCAAGTGAGCATGGAATTCAAGACACAACTCACTCCTGAACTCCGCGAGGTCGCGGGCCAGCTGGCGGATGTCGCCAAGGCGGCGGGCCTCGATTTCTTCCCGACCATTTTCGAGCTGATCGACTACCAGCAATTGAATGAGATCGCCGCATACGGCGGATTTCCAACCAGATACCCGCATTGGCGGTTCGGGATGGAATATGACCGCCTCTCAAAAAGTTACACGTACGGTCTCAGTGTCATTTATGAGATGGTGATCAACAACAACCCCTGCTACGCGTATCTTCTGCGGGCAAACAGCCTTGCCTTCCAGAAGACGGTGATCGCGCACGTTTACGCGCATTGCGATTTCTTCAAGAACAATTACTGGTTCAGCAAGACTAACCGGAAGATGCTGGACCAGATGGCGAATCACGCGAGCTATGTCAGGTCTGTGATCGATGACGTTGGTCACGACGAGGTCGAGGGGTTCATTGACACATGCCTGTCGATCGAGAACCTGATCGACATTCATTCCCCTTTCCGTCCCGCGCCGAAGAGGCCCGGTCAGGGCGATGAGGTCGCGCGACCAAAGCCGGTGCCCAAGATCAAGGCGAAGTCCTACATGGACCGGTATATCAACCCCAAGGAATTTCTCGACGCGCAGGTCCAGAAGCAAGCCGAGGCGGCGGAAAAATCCCGGGGTTTTCCGGAAAATCCGGAGCGGGATGTGCTCAAGTTCCTGGTTGACCACGCTCCACTGAACCATTGGCAAAAGCGCTTGCTCGAGATCGTCCGTGACGAGTCATACTACTTCGCGCCCCAGGGCCAGACCAAGATCTTGAACGAGGGTTGGGCTACCTACTGGCACAGCGAGATGATGACCAGGCTGGCTCCCCTCACCGAGAGCGAGATCATCGACTACTGCGAACAGTACGCCGGCGTCGTGGCTTCGCAGCCTGGTCAGCTGAATCCATACAAGCTGGGCGTCGAGCTCTTGAGGCATGTCGAGAGACGCTGGGACAAGGGTCGATTCGGCAAGGATTACATTGAGTGCGACGACCCGAAGAAGCGCGCCGAATGGGACACCCGCGCCATGCAAGGACGTGCGAAGTTGTTCGAGATCCGGCGCATCCACAATGACATCACTTTCATCGACGAGTTCCTGGATGAAGACTTCTGTCACGAGACGAAGATGTTTCTCTATGACTACGATCGCCGCAGTGGCCAGCATGTGATCACCGGCCGGGACTTCCCCGGGATCAAGAAGAGGCTGTTGCAACAGCTGACCAATTTTGGCCAGCCCGTCATTTACGTCAAGGACGGGAATTTCAAGAATCGCGGTGAACTGTTGCTGCTTCATCAGCACGAAGGCGTGGACCTGAAACATGACTTCGCGCTGGAAACCTTGCGGAACGTTTTCAAGATCTGGCGCAGGCCTGTTCACGTTGAGACCATGGTCGAGGATTCAAGGCGCCGGGTGACCTTTGACGGGTCGAACCACCAGGTTGAGAAAATCTGACGACGGGAGTGCCGAATGTCCAGGAAGCTGATCAACATGGTGATGCTCATGATCCTGCCCATGGCGGGCCTTCGCGCCGCGATAGCGGCCGAGACGACGGAGATGTCACGCCTGGAGCGGGCCATCGTATTCACGCCAGATTTCTCCGCGTCCATCTTGTCGAACTCCCGGATGGCTGATTTCCGCGCGACGGTAGGCAAAGCTTTCCCCGGAGTCGTAGAGGCATCCGGAAAATTCCGTGTCATAAACCAGGAACTCGCCCGCTCCGCGAAGACCGATGAGAAGGTTCGCAACGAATTGATTTCCCAGTACGAGGTGGACGCGTTCCTCTCCCTCGAGGTTCTTGATCGCTTCGACACCCTTGATTTCGTCGCGCGCATGATGGGACGAAAGCTGGAGATCCTGCTGCAGGAATCTGAATCCGTCGATCTCGCGGCATTGGACGCCGGTGGTCCGGCCGCGACAGTCAAACTGATCGAGACCCTGGTTTTCCGCCTGTTCAACCGGGTTCCCTACGATGCCAAGGTCCTGTCCATGCAGGGACGGTATGTCGTGATCTCGGGAGGTATTGAACAAGGCGTCCAGCCTGGCGATGAATTTTCCGTGACTCGTGTGAGCGTCACGTCGCGCCATCCCGCCACCGGGGCATGGAACAAGTTCGCGATCGAGGATCTGGGCCGCGGACAGGTCATGGAAGTCAAGGAACGTACCTCGATCGCGAGGATGATCTCCCAGATCAAGCCTGGCGCGGTCCGGGTTGGTGATGTCGTCAAGCTGTCCAGGATACCGTCGCGCGCCCGTTTCGCGCGCGAGGCGACGGAGCCAGCCTACGGCACCGATGTCCTTGGCGCGAAGGCGCGTCCCATTCCTGTCGAGCCGATCACGCAACCCGCGAGTCCGGTGCCGGTGACGCCCGCGGGTACCACGGCGCTGGTATCCAGCGCGCCCGCCCCGGCGGATCCCGCTGCTGCCAAAGCCCTTGCAACGGAAAAACCCGCTGCCGTATCCGAGGATGAAGGTGGGGTTGGCGGTGGGCGACAGGACACCTGGTTCGGTGGCGTCGTGTCCGGGATTTTCTCGGAGGGTGAACTCGGTCTCGGTTTGCGTTCGTGGTCCGTCTCCGGTCCAGTCAGCGCGTCCACGGCGGCACCATACACTCTGGTCAACAACGTCAGCCTGCGCGGGACTCGACGGCTGAGCGTCGAGGCATCTGGCGACTTTGAGGCCGATTTCTCATTCGGTTCGACCCGCAAGGGCAGCTTCACAGGCTATGACTTGCGCGCCAATGGGTACCTTGAATATCCAGTTGCCCGCGAGACGGTGAACGGTCCTTTGCAGATCAGGCGCTGGCGCTACGGCGGAATCGGGCGGCTCGTGGGTCTTAATGTCGCCGGCGAGTCGTTCGGTGGCCTCGACGCATTCTTTCTTGCTGGATTTGTTGGCGGGCGCGGGGACTGGAATCTTGGCGAGGGGTCCAGGAAACTTGGCGTGCAGGGCGACCTCTTCTTGTATCCCCTGACCGTCGGCAGTTACGGTTACAAGGGAACAAAACAGTCCATCGATTCATCCCTTGGCACCGGTATTGAATTGAAGCTTTTCCGTCCGGCGGACGTCAAAGGCGACCCCGAGTACGGTCTGACCTGGCAGTACGAATCGCACGCGTTCTCTCTGGGTAACGGCAAGCGCGCCGCCTATGAATCTTCACGATTCTATCTGGGGATCAGGTCTGAGTTGTGATCAGCGCGCGCCGGTGAGAACACCAGTGGCTGGCCTGGGCCACTGGAAAATCCGCGGTGGAAACCCTCGCCGTCGAAAAGCAGCAAATTAGGTTTTTCCCACGAGTTCATGCACAACATGAGGCTTTCGCGCTGGTGCTGTCTTTCGGCGCCGATCGGAATCGTCCACGGCATGTGAAAATGGCCGAACAGCAGATGGTCCGCATTTTGGGCGACCGCGAATTTCCTGGCGTCGTCGAGAATCGCCGCCTCGTCGAGTGTGCGATACGGGTCGCGGGATCGTGACACTTTCGCGTGCCGCAGGGCATATGCGTCCATCAGGAATCCCGGCACCATCGAGACAGCCGTCAGGGTGGGCGTTGATTTGATCAGCCTGCGAAAGGCGAGATAGGCCGCCGGCGCGTGGAACAGGTCACCATGTGTCATGACAATACGCGCGCCCGATGCCGATCGCCAGGCCAGGCCACGGCGTGACTCTGTCTCGCTGACAACCTCGACCCCGCGCCATCCCATCGCGCTCATCTTGAACTCGTGGTTGCCCTCGACGAACAGGACGCGGGTTCCTCCAGCCGCCAGGGATTCAAGGCGTTCCCCGATCGTCGAGAATTTTTTCCGGAAGTAAGCGCCGCCGCCCAGGCAAAAGTCGAAAATATCCCCGAGCAAGGCGAAACACGGGACCTTGGCGGCGGAGCACGCGTCGATAATGTCGACCAGGACGCGGCTGCGGTCATCACCGGCGTGCTGCAGGTGAATGTCCGAGACCGCGACAAATTCTGCTTTGGAAAACATCAAAAAATCCCTGGATTTCTCGTGAGATCGTGGAGTCAGCACGGAGCCAGCATGGATCCGGTGCGACGTTGTCTTTTTACCGGGCGCTCCAGAGTCCCGCGGCAATTCCGAATACAAATTCATGTTACTTACCAGAAAATGGCTGGTGCCTCCAACGTTGACGATGCTCATGGTGGGTACGACGTTACTGGCTGGTCCATTTTCCCATCAACGCAACCAGTTGCCAGGCCCGCGGGCCGCCGCCATGGGTGGCGCTTTTGTCGCGGTCGCCGATGACCCGTCTGCCGTGTACTGGAATCCCGCCGGGTATAGCCTCATCGACCGTTCTGAAGTCAGTGTGTCCGGCATTGGTTTGATCCAGTCATCAACCACCTATGACGAAACGGTGAGCGACAAGCCGTTTGTCGAGCGCGCCCAATCTCTTTCCCCCGGGTTTTTCGGGGCCAGCATCCGCAATGGTCGATTGGGCGCTGGATATGGATTCGCGGCGCTGGACGAACGCAACGTCAACCAGAACGATTCATTCCGGGACGTCGCGCTGGTCACCGGAGAGGTCGTGGACTACTACCGGACCTATCAGGAGTCATCGACCCTGTCCTCAGCCGGAGCCGGAATATCGTGGCTCCTTGGTGGCGGACTGTCCCTCGGGATTTCTGGCGCGTACTACCGGCGGCAGTCGGCAGTTTCCAACTATCAGAACGTCTCTGGTCCGGGTGACTCTTTCACAACGCGTAACTTGAAGTACGAGACTTTGAACGAGGGATTGCTGGGCACCGGTGGTGTCTTGATGGTGGCAGGTAACTTCCGGGCGGGGCTCAGTTATCGTTACCCGTTGCCTATCGCGAACAACACGACCGTCTCGAACTCTGTTGCGGACAGTCCGGGGTCGTCCAGTTTGCCAGGCAGCCAGAACCAGCTGTCCTCGGTCGAGGGGAAGTCGGATGACATGGACGAGCCCGGGATCAGGACATATCAGCTGGGACTGGCCTGGAGAGTGCCTGGGGCGGGGATTGTCGCCGTCGATCTGGTCAAGCACGCCCCGGGCAAGGCTGAAGAAGGACGTGGATTTCAGTCGACCTATAATTATTCGGCCGGGTTTGAGGCCGGTATTGGCGGGGTGGTTTTCAGGGGTGGCATGTTTTCGAACACCAGCCTGTATCCCAACCCGGCACCAGGAAAGGCCAACCAGCCGACGGCAATCGACTACCACGGTTTGTCCTGGGGGGTGGGGCTGGCCCAAAAATCCCGTGAAGTTGCCGTAACTTACGTTCGCCAGACGGGTTCTGGAACGGCCCAGATGGTGGCGGATTCCTACGAAACCCAGCAAGTACAGGGGACCCTGGAGAGCCTGCTGCTCTCGTCCCGGGTCTTCTTTTGACCGGCGGCATTTTCCTGGCGCGGCGGTTGGAAAGCGTCTTGCCAAAAACCACTGATTTTGATTCCATTTCCGGCACCGAGTGGCGTGAATGATCGCCTGTAGACCATTTTGAGGAGTTGCATAATGTCCGCTTCCGTTGAGGAAAAAGTAAAGCAGATCGTGGTGAGCCAGCTGGGTGTTGAAGAGTCCTCAGTGACGACCAACGCCAAGTTCATTGAAGACCTCGGTGCCGATTCCCTCGATATCGTCGAGCTCGTCATGGCCATGGAAGAAGCCTTCGGCGTGGATATCCCGGACGAGGAAGCCGAGAACATCCGTACGGTCAACGACGCGATCGCGTTCATCAAGAAGACTGAAGAAGCCTGATTGCCATTTGTGGCGCAAGGATTCACGGGGGTATCACCTGCAACCCTGAAATGGGTTTGTTGATGAGACCCCCGTTTTTTTTCATTTGAATCTCAGGGGTGCGGCATGATTGTGGGATTGGCGGCAGATCACGCAGGCAAGGAACTCAAGGAAGCCCTTGTTGGCCTTGTCAAGGCGCTTGGTCATGAGGTTGTCGACTACGGCGTTGCCATGTCAAACGAACAATCGGTCGATTACCCCGACTATGCAGCACTGCTGGCCCATGACATCTCCACCGGAAAACTTGAAGCCGGCGTCGCGGTCTGCGGCAGCGGCATTGGAATGTCGATTGTGGCCAACAAGTTCCCGGGTGTCCGCGCGGCGGTGGTTTGGGATGAATTCAGCGCAAGGATGTCCCGCGCGCACAATGACGCGAACATGATTTGCCTTGGGGCCCGCGTGCTGACGGTTCACCGTGCGGCCGATCTCTTGAAATTGTGGTTGGAAACCGGGTTTGAGGGTGGACGACACAAGATGCGCCGCGACAAGATCCGGGAGCTCGAGAAGAAAAATTTCAAGCTTCGCGTTGAAGAATAAACGGAGAAACCGATGATGCACCGTGAATCACCCTGGGCGATCCTCGATCATGGCGATCCCGAAGTCTTCACGCTGATCCAGGAGGAGCTGGAGCGCCAGCGTCACGGCCTGGAACTCATCGCATCCGAGAATTTCGCGTCGCCGGCTGTTTTATCCGCCGCGGCAAACCCATTCACCAACAAGTACGCCGAGGGCCTGCCAGGCAAGCGCTATTACGGTGGTTGTGAAGTCGTCGACCAGTTGGAATCCCTGGCGATCAGTCGGGCATGTGAACTTTTTGGCGCGCGGCACGCAAACGTGCAACCACACTCCGGCGCGCAGGCCAACGCGGCAGTTTACCTGGCGCTTCTGAATCCCGGGGACAAGATCCTCGGTCTTGATCTCGCGCACGGCGGGCACTTGACTCACGGCTCTAAAGTCAACTTTTCCGGGATCCTTTACGAGTCGCACTTCTACGGCGTCGATCCGGCAACGGAAACGATCAACTTTGACGCGGTCCGTACCAAAGCACTGGAAGTTCGCCCACGGATGATCCTCGCGGGCGCCAGCGCTTACTCGCGGACGATTGACTTCGCGAAGTTCCGCGCGATCGCCGACGAGGTTGGCGCGTACTTAATGGTCGACATGGCTCACATCGCGGGTCTCGTCGCGGCTGGCGTGCATCCCAGTCCCCTTCCGCACGCCCATGTCGTGACGACCACGACGCACAAGACATTGCGAGGTCCGCGCGGCGGATTGATCCTGACCAACGACGATGATCTCGCCGTGAAACTCAACAAGGCGATGTTCCCTGGGATCCAGGGCGGGCCCCTTGAGCACATCATCGCGGCGAAAGCGGTATGCTTCCGTGAGGCCCTGAAGCCAGAGTTCAAGGCGTACCAGCAGCAAGTGGTCGCCAACGCCTCAGCCCTGGCCAAGGCGTTGATGGATCTTGATTTCAAGATTGTGTCCGGTGGTACGGACAATCATCTCTTGCTGATCGACCTGTCGCCAGTCTCCGTCAGTGGAAAACTGCTCGAGGAAGCCCTCGGCAAGGCTGCGATCACGGTCAACAAGAATACGGTCCCCAATGAGAAGCGCTCTCCTTTTGTCACCAGTGGTGTCCGCATGGGAACTCCGGCAGTGACGACACGCGGCATGGGTGTCGACGAGATGGAGCTGATCGCGCGGTTCACGCGCACCGCGTTCGAGCACGTCAAAAATGACGAGAAGCTGGCGATGTTGCGTCGTGAGGTAATCGCCTTGGCCGGACGTTATCCGCTCTACAAGATCTGGAGCTGAATCGTGAAGTGTCCGCAGTGCGGTTTTGAGGATACGAAAGTTCTGGAGAGTCGCCTTTCCCACGAAGGCCGCAGTGTCCGGCGCCGCCGGTCATGTGTCCAGTGCAACTACCGGTTCACGACGTACGAGAAAGAAGAGGAATTCAGTTTCCAGGTCGTCAAGAAGGATGGCCGTGTCGAGGCCTATCACAGGCAGAAAGCCCTCCGCTCACTGCAAGTCGCGTGTAGCAAGCGTCCGATCTCGATGGAACAAATCGAGGAGATGATGGACCGTATCGAGCGCGCGATCCAGGAGCATGGCGAACGGACAGTCCCCAGCCAGAAACTGGGGGACATGATCATGGAGGCCCTCCACGGGTTGGACAAGGTTGCTTATGTCCGGTTCGCGTCCGTTTACAAGGATTTCAAGGATCCTGACGAGTTCCTCGCCGAACTGAAAGGTTTGAGTTGAGATGTTCACAGGCTTGATCGAGCGTACCGGCACGTTGATTGAAGTCGTCCAGGCGAGCGGCTCGGCGCCGGCCCGTTTCTGGATTGACGTTGGCGCTGGTTTTGACGCGGCAGATGGCGACAGTATCGCGGTCAACGGTTGCTGCCTCACCGTGGTCGAGCGCAAAGATTCGCGGTACGCCTTTGACGTCAGCAGTGAGACGATCGCCTGCACGTCGTTCGGACGGCACGGATCGCAAGGTTCCACCGTCAACCTCGAGAGGGCGCTTCGGGTCGGTGATCGGCTAGGCGGGCATCTTGTGTCAGGCCACGTGGATGGCACTGGTCGTGTTCTTGCCATGGAACCGTCCAGCACGGGATGGTCGTTTCGCGTCCATTTGGAAAAGCCCATGGCACGTTTTGTCATCTCCAAGGGGTCCATCTGCGTTGACGGGGTCAGCTTGACGGTCAATGCCGTGAAGGACGACGCGAGTGGCACGGTTGTCGAGATGATGATCATTCCCGCAACCCTCCGGATTACCAACCTCTCCCAGAGAAAATCCGGTGATTACGTAAATATCGAACTCGACATGATCGCGAAATTTGCCGCCCGGCAAAGTGAGTACCAGTCCTGAGCGAGGCAATTCCTGCCCCTCGAAAACAACTTGATCCCCGTGTCACCCTGTAAATTGCGGTAATTTTTTGCGGCCATTTTCGCGTGTCGGAAGACAACGGGAGGACTCATGTTTTGGCATGATGGGGTTCGTCGTCGCTTTTACCTGGTTGCTCTTTTCGTGACTGGCAGCGTGGCTGGTTGCGGCGGTTCGTCGACTCAAATGGGGACGTCTCTCAACGGCCTGGTGCACAGCCCGGCTGGACGCAATGTCGCGGTGCTGATGGGCGCGCCGAACGGTTTGCCCGGTGTTCCCACGGACATCGTCGAACTGGATCGTGTCTTCAAAAGCACGCAACTTGATCTCGGGTTTGACGAGGTCGTGAAAGACGACACGGCAAACACGGAAGAGATTTTCGAGGCGAGCGCCAGTGCCGCGTCGAACGCGGACACGTTGTTCTGGTATTTCTCCGGGCATGGCAACACAGGTATTTTGCTGGCCGAGGACCGTTCGTTCACTTTCTCCGAGGTGGCGTCAGCCATCATGGCGGCTCGCAACAACCGTCCCCTCGAGCGCCTCGTCGTCATGATCGATTCGTGCTACAGCGGCTCGTTCGTTGACGGTCGTACGCCGATCATCCCGTCAGGTCAGGGCAGCGCCCCGGACGATGGCGAAACGGTGCGCAGCAAGTGTGTTCCGATGGCTGGAGCCATGGCCAGTGTCGACGATGCCCTGGCGGAATTCGCCAGTTTCCAGGGGACCCTGTACAACCAGGCCTTCGTTTTGGCCTCATCGACCAAGAATGAGACCTCGGCGGACCTGGGCCGTTCCCGGGGCGGTGCCTTCACCTGGTCCCTTCGTGGGGTCATCAACGAAGCCAGCGCCAACGACCGGGACGCGACCATCCGGGAAATTGCTGAAAGAACTCGCAGGGATACAGAAGACGTCGGCGGCCATACTCCCGTTTGGCGGGGATTTCCGTCGGCTGTGATCCTCGGCGAGAAGTTCTTCCTTTACGAGTAATCGAGATGCCTTGTAGAAGGCTCCCTGTATGACAGTAATGACGAGCGAAACCCAAGAGAAAACCATATCCCGTGTCCTGCACGCGATCGACGCGATCCGTGCTGGACAAATGGTGATCATGGTCGATGACGAAGACCGTGAGAACGAGGGTGACCTCGTTTTTGCGGCGGAACATGTCTCGGCCGACAAGATCAATTTCATGGTGCGCGAGGCCCGCGGACTTGTCTGCCTCGCGGTCGCGCCAGCCGTCATTGACCGATTGAAGCTGCCAATGATGACCGATACAGGCAAACAGGTGAGCACGAAGTCCACGGCGTTCACGGTTTCAATCGAGGCGCGTCACGGTGTGTCGACGGGGATCAGTGCTGCGGACCGCGCGGAAACCATCCGGGTTGCCATCGACGAGAAGTCGACGCCCGACGATATCGTTGTTCCGGGGCATGTCTTCCCCCTCAAGGCCAAGTCGGGCGGCGTGCTCGAACGTTCGGGCCACACCGAGGGATCGGTGGATCTCGTCAGGCTCGCCGGTCTCAAACCGGCCGCAGTCATTTGCGAGATCATGAAGGACGATGGAACCATGGCGCGCATGCCGGACCTTGAGGTCTTTTCGCGTCGCCACAACATGCCGGTGGTCTCGATCGCTGATTTGATTGAGTTCCGCCTTTTGAGGGATTCTCTGGTCGAGGAAGTCGTCCGTTCCCAGGTCGAAACGCCGGCGGGCGTCTTCGAGGCTCGCTGTTTCCGCAATGTGGTTGACGGCGCGCAGCACTTTGCCCTTGTCAAGGGTGAGTCGTTTCATGCCGATCAGGTGGTCGAGGTCCGGGTTCACCGGCAGCGGCCATTGATCGATGTGTTCAGCAGCCGTGAGACGGGCCGGAAGTTGGTCGACTACGGACTGAACCTGCTCAAGTCGTCGGACCATTGTGTCGTGCTGTATTTGTCGCACCCGGGCGGGTCGCAGGCATTCTCGGACGATACCTTGGAAATGCGACCCGTCGCTGATGCCGTCGCCGGTAACGGTACGCCTGGACAGGCTCAGGGCGGCAACAAATGGCGCGCCATGGATCCCAGGTTGTATGGGATCGGTGCCCAGATTTTGCGACAGCTGGGCGTGCGCCGCATGCGTATCCATGTGTCAACGCCGCGCTCTTTGAAGGGGCTGGCTGGTTTCGGGCTTGAGATTGTCGACTCGGTTGTGATCGGACACTGAGAATCAGGATGAGGGCAGAAAACGTGAACTTGAACCAAAAGAAAATCCTCATCGTCGTCGCGCGTTTCAACGACATGATCACGCGCTCACTTCTTGTCGGTGCCACGGATTGCCTGCGGGACAGTGGTGTTCACGACTCTGATGTCCAGTTCGTCTGGGTTCCGGGTAGTTTTGAGATCCCGGTGGTGGCCGCCAAGGCAGCACGCAGCGGAAAATACGCGGCAGTGATTTGTCTCGGGGCTGTCATTCGCGGTGAGACCCCTCATTTTGATTTCGTCGCGGGCCAGGCAGCCAGCGGCTGCATGAGTGTTGCCCTGGAGACAGGATTGCCCGTGATTTTTGGCGTTTTGACGACGGACACGATCGAGCAGGCCTTGGCCCGTAGCGGGATCAAGGGCGGCAACAAAGGCCGTGATGCCGCGCAGGCAGCCCTTGAGATGATCAAGGCGCTGGATGCCGTCGGTGGCGCGAAGGCAGGCGTGTCCAAATGAGTGACAATCGCAACAGCATAGCCCGGGATTTCGCGCTCCAGTTCCTCTACCAGTGCGAGTCGGAAAAGCTGTTTTATTTCAGCCCGTCGCACTTTGATGCTTTTGTCGCGAACTTCCATGTTCCGCACGATGTGATCCAGGCCCTGCGGGCCCTTGTTCGCGCAACCCTCGATAAACGCAATGATAATGACCCGGTTATTGAGACTCATACCAAAAACTGGAAACTGACCCGCCTCGCGGTGACGGACCGGGCGGTCCTGAGGATGGCCCTGGCCGAATTGCAAGCATTCAATACCCCGGTTAAGGTAGTATTGAATGAGGCAGTCGAGCTGGCGAAGCGCTACGGGAACGAGCAGTCCGGAGCGTTCGTCAATGGTGTTCTCGACGGGATCATCAAAGCAGGCAAAGGCCTGGAATCGGCGGGAGACGGTAATGAGCGTGAACCCCTCGGCGGACAATCCAATAGACACTGAATCCGATTCCCACGCCGACCATCAGGCCAGTCTCCATCCCGGCCCCTCGATCGTTGTTTCCGGATCCCAGGATCCTGACCACAAGGTCGAGAATGTCCAGATCAATATCAAGGCATCTGATGCACGCGCGATTAATCCAGGTGGCGATCCGGCGCTTGGGATCCCCGACCGGCGCATGGTCAGTTTTCACATTTCGACGGGCGCTACCGTCCAGCAGTGTCCATTCTGGATCGGTATCGCCAGTCACGGTGAAATCCAGCCGCCTTCCCTCTTGAACCACATCGCGATGGAAGACCTCTTCAGTGAGGCTGCCGTCAGGGGCATTTCCGACAGCGACTCCGTGATGCTCACGGATACGCTGACCCAGCCTCCCCGTTACATCTTCCTGATGCCGCGGCCGGGACACGACTTTCGCGAGACCAGTTCCTGGATCGCATCGCTGGTTTCGACCGTGCGCGCGTGGTCACCGACCATCGCGGGATTCTATCTCGCGCCGGAAGTCCTGGTTGCCCAGGAGGCCCACGACATCCTCTCGAAGGTCCTGCGTGAGTTGATTTCCACCATGCCCAACATCACGGCATTCCATTTGCTCGTCGGCAGGCACAGCTTCAACGGGGTGCTGAACATGGCGCTGCGGTTGAAGTCCGATCTGGAAGGCGACGACCTCAACGTGTTCGTCTATCACTGATCCGGGGCCGCTGGATGTGGCTTCAGCCGATGCGGTTTTTTCCGCACACCATCGTCCTGCTGGCCCTGATGTGGTGCCTTTCCCGCGCACTGTTCCTGCTGCCTGATGGTTCCATCGCGACGGCATTTCCATCAGTGTGGGGCGACTGGTCGTTGCACATGGCCCATGCGTGGTGGTTCGCGGAGCAATCCCCTGCCGCCTGGCTGGATCCGCGGATTCTCAGGTTCGACGAGTCCTTCTCCTACCCTCCCTTGATCAATTTCATTTCCGGGATGCTGTTGCGCGCGGGGTTTGGAATCCAGGCCGCGATGCTGCTGCCGTGTGTCTTGTTCGCGGGCATGCTCGGATATGGGCTTAACATGCTTTACCGTCACGCGGGGGCCAGGCCCTGGATCGCGGGATTCCTGCCTTTGGCCCTGCTCCTTGCCGGCGGAACCCGCGGCATCGCGAGCCTCGCCGCGTGGGGCATTGGAAAATCCGGCATCATCGGAGACCCCTCCGCAGTGACAAACTTGCCACGACTGTTTGATGAGCTTGAACAACCAATCAACAGGGGTTTACTTGCGCAGGCATGGCTGAATCCCCTCTTTACCCTGATCATTCCACAAAGGACTTTCCTGGCCGGGATGGCGCTGGGTAGTGTCGCGTTGCTCATCTTGTTGAAATGCGACCGTCGCGGTCCACGGATCAGGCCGTTTTTAGCGATGTCGTGTCTGGCGTGTTTGATGCCGTTGCTCGCGGTGGCGCACGTGCATTCATGGTTGGCGGTGGTGTGCGTGATTGCCGTCATGGTCGTCAGGGATTCATGGGGTTCGCCATCCGCGACCGTGCGAATCCTGCGCCATTGGCTCAGGTTGACCGGGCCCGGGTTGATCTTGTCCATCGCGGTGATTTCCCTCACCATGCCGGCCATCAGCGGTAAGGTCTCTGGTTTTGGCTGGGCTCCCGGTTGGATGATGCGCGAGGCCAACCAGTCGGGGCTCATGTTCTGGCTCGTGAACTGGAATGTGCTGATCCCTCTTGTGATTCTCGCGGCCCTTTTTTCCCGTGATTTCCGGCGCGATCCGTGTTTTCTTGCCGGCGCGATCATTTTCACGGTGATGAACCTTGTGAAACTGCAGCCGTGGAGCTGGGACAACAGCAAGCTTCTCTTCTGGTCGATGTTGCTTTTGTCGTTGCCCTTGGTGCGATTCTTCTCCCGTCTCCGATGGAAGGCGATAGGCATTGTTGCCGTCGTGGTATTTTGCTGTGACGGCATGCTTTCACTTGGACACCGGATCTTTCAACCCGGGAACCCGTTCGTGATCTGGACGGCCCCGGACCAGGCGATCGCGGCGTGGGCACGCGAAAAACTGCCACTCGACGCATTGATCTTGTCGCCTTCACCGGTGGAACATCGCTACTGGTCCTTCGCCCTGACCGGCAGGAGGAACGTGCAGGCCTACGGTGGCTGGATGTGGACGCATGGCTTGCCGGTCCAGCCCCTGCAGTCGAGGATCGAGATCATGCTCGAGAAACCTGGCGAAAACCTGGTCGCAATGAAAGGACTGGGAATCACTCATGTCGCCGTCCCCGAAAACCCGGGCTCGCTCAAAATCGGTTTCACGGAATTGCACCAATCGTTCAAGTTGCTCATTTCCTTCGATAACCAGGCAGTTTTCACGATTCCGTGAAATTGACGCGTGAAGTCCGCAATTGTCCGGATTAACGGCGGCATTTCCGTTTTTTTATCTCCTGCGAAGCTCCTGCCAGATGATTTCCCCTAAACCCCGGCCCGCCGCCTCCGAAACACCAGATGGTGTTCTGGTCCTTTTGACCAGGGAGAGGCGTCATGAAGATCCAGGGACAGGGATCGCCGATGAGTGCCGTCGCGGGTATGCAACAAAGCGTTGCCAATGCCGCGGGCGGAATTGATCTCGGGATCGTCGACAAGATCATGGCGGGCGAGAAGGCTGCGGTCGACGCCCTTGCCGGCAAACGTGAGAATCTCGTCAAGGAAAAGAACGGTTACTCGGCAATCACGTCGGCCCTTGGCGAGCTTGCCAGCCAGCTTGGCAATTTGAGCCTTCCGGAAAAATTCCAGCGTTTGAAGATCGAATCTTCCCACCCCGATGTGATTGGGGCAGAACTCCTGGATTCAGCAAAAAAATTGAAGCCCGGCCAGTTCAATCTTGAGGTGAAGGAACTCGCTGGCGCGGCAAAGTATCTCGAGCAGGGATTTACCGATGTCGCGGATTCGGCCGTCGGTTTTGGTTTCATGGCAATCGAGCGTGGTGGCGGTTTGCCCGACCTGGACATCACGGTGGAACCAGGTTCGACTCTGAAGGATGTCGCGGACAAGATCAACGCGAGCGCCGGTGACGTCAGTGCCTCGATCATCAATACCGGGATCGGTGATGAGCCGTTCAAGCTGCTCGTCCGCAGCGCGAAGACAGGAGAGGCGGCCAGGATCAAGATCGATCCGGATTCGACCTTTCTCAACTTCAAGGAACTGGGCAAGGCAAAGAACCTCGCCATGAAGTTCGAGGATGTCGATGTGGCCAGGGCTGACAACAGTTTTTCTGATTTGATCGACGGTGTGAAACTTACCGCGAAGAAGGCGATGCCAGGCACGAGCGTCAGCCTTAACATCACGCAGGATGTGGAGAATACCGCCTCTGGCGTCAAGGATTTTGTCGAGAAGTACAACAAGGTCTTCTCAGCGATGTCGGACCAGATGGTTCCAAAAGAAGGCGAGCGACTCTCGTTGGGCAGCGCGTCCTCAATGCGCCAGGCAATGCGCACGTTGCAGTCCAGTGTCAGTCAGGCCGGAGGAGCTGTGGTAGCAGGCGCCTCTGGCGCCGTGGCACTGGCGGATGCCGGCGTGACTACCAATGCCAAGACGGGAAAACTTGAGGTCAATGAGGACAAACTCAAGAAAGCCCTCAGTTCGAATTATGACGGCGTCATGAAAATCTTCGCTAGTTCCGGCGAGGGTCCCGGGTTGGCGGAAAAACTTGGCGACGCGGTCAAGTCCTTGCAGGACCGGCAGAGTGGAGTCGTCTCCCTGCGCCAGAAGACCCTGGATGATCAGATCCGTCGCCAGGACAAGGAAATCGAGCGTCAGCAACAGATGATGGAACAAAAGCAGCAGCGTCTGCAAAAAACGTTCACTGACCTTGGCTCCAAAATGCAAATGATGCAGTCACAGCAACAGGCCATGACCGCGAAATTGGAGGCTTGATTCGATGCCGCAGACAAGAAGCCACAAGATTGAACTCGCCAATACCGCGATCCAGAAAGTGGTCGCTTTGTTTTGTGCGCGTTGCGCCGCGGCCGTCGATGCCCTTGAGTGCGACAACCTGGACAAATTCGATGAGTTTTTCCAGTTGCAGCGCATGGCCTGGGTGAATCTGGATTCCATGATCACAAAATACGAGTCCGAGTTGGTGTCGGGGGGCGAGGCCCGCAACATCATCCGGGGATGGATGATTCCGTGCCAGCAAGCCGCCGCCGCGTTGCAAGCGAAGATGGGCACAAAGCTCGCTGAACTTGAGAGTCAGGGAAGGATCTCAGGACGCCTCAAGATGCGTTTGGCCGCATTCCAGTCGTCTCAGTCGGGGATTCGTGAGCCAGGATTTTTTGCCAAGGGCGCATGATTTGGCCCGGAAGACAGAAAAAAGGCTGGTGGCGAAGGGGAGAATCGAACTCCCGACCTGTGGGTTATGAATCCACCGCTCTAACCATCTGAGCTACCTCGCCAGGCCACTTGCGACGATGCGGGCGCAACATCGCAAGCGGTTGGATTATGGCGAGGGGGCTCAAAAGTCAAGGGACAATCAGGCCGCGGTCTTGCGGCCAAAACGGGCTTCCCCGGGGACGCGGCGGGCGGCCTTCTCTGATTCCGAAACCGTAGAAAAGTTCAGTACTTTGTATAGGTTACAGCATCCCGAAGCACCTCGAATCAGCAGGTCGGCGCCAGCCAGGCTGACCAGGCGGTTGGTGACTCCCGGGCGTCTCATCCCAAGCAATATCAGGGCGGATCCCAGGACGCCGCTGATGACGCGCTCCGGGCGACCCACGTTGACGCTGGCACGACGCTCGGCCCTGTCGGCCTGCCACTGTTCGGCGACCCTGTGCTGGACGTTGGTGCCGATTTCCAGACCTTTGTTTTTGAATTCCTTCAAGTTCATCTGTGCCTCCCCCGGGATCCCCGGCGTTGATGGTTTTCAATGAATCGGGGTAGCAATCGTGGTGCCATGGACGAAACTTTCAGCTAACTTCTCCCAGGTTATCCAGATTATCCGGGTAATTATTTTCGAGCGATCCCGTCGGTTGGGGTTCTTGTCGGAGGTTCTTTCATGGCTCAAACCGTTATTGTTTACGCAGGCCGCACTCCCGTCGGCAAACTCAGTGGCGCATTCTCAACGCTCCCGGCTTCGCGACTTGGCGCGGCCCTGGTCAAGGATGCCCTGGCCAAGACGAAAATCGATCCGTCAAAAGTTGACGAGATCATCATGGGCAACGTCCTTACCGCAGGCGTCGGTCAGGCGCCGGCGCGTCAGGCAGCCATTTACGGCGGGCTGCCGAAATCTGTCTGCGCGACGACCATCAACCGCGTTTGCGGCAGCGGCCTGAAGTCGGTCATGCTGGCGGACCAGGCCATTCGCCTGGGTGACGCGAAGGTTGTCTTCGCCGGCGGCCAGGAAAACATGACCTTGGCCCCGCACCTGTTGATGAACTCGCGCGCCGGTTACAAGTTCGGTGGCGTCGAGGCGAAGGACCACATGCAGTGGGACGGCCTGTGGGATCCGTACGGCGACGTCGCGATGGGCAATTGCGGTGAGTTGTGCGCGAAGGAATACAAGTTCTCGCGCGAGGAACAAGACAAGTACGCGCAGGAAAGTTACGCGCGCGCCCGCAACGCCTGGGAGAGCGGACACTTCAAGCACGAGGTCGTCGCGGTTGAGGTCCCGGGCAAGAAGGGTCCCGTGACGATCGACAAGGACGAGGAACCGTTCTCGGTCGACCTGGCGAAGTTGCCTGAATTGCGCCCGGCTTTCGACAAGTCAGGCACCATCACGGCAGGCAACGCGTCATCGATCAACGATGGCGCGGCTCTTGTCGTCGCGTGCAGTGAAGAAAAGGCGAAGGAACTTGGCGTCAAGCCCCTGGTGCGTATCGTCGCGCAATCGTCGCATGCCCAGGACCCGTCGTGGTTCACCACGGCTCCTGTCGAGTGCATCCGGAAGGTTCTGCACAAGGCGAAACTCTCCGCGAGCGACATCGATTTGTTCGAGATCAACGAGGCCTTCGCGGTGGTCCCGATGGCTGCCATGCGTGACCTCGAGATTCCGCATGACAAGGTGAACGTCCATGGCGGAGCGGTCGCCATCGGTCATCCAATCGGCGCCAGCGGAACCCGGGTTCTCGTCACGCTGATCCACTCCTTGCGCGCGGCTGGAAAACGCCGTGGTCTCGCGACCCTGTGCATCGGCGGCGGCGAGGCAAGCGCGGTGATTGTCGAGGTTGTTTGAGGACCCCGTCATTCTGAGGGCAAAGCCCGAAGAATCCTCTCCTAAAGAATTCCCCCCGATTGCCGAAAACACCGGTAATCGGGGTGTTTTTTTGACTGTCATCAAAAAGGACAACGCAAGTGCTCCGGCGGCGAATCGCGACATCGCGGAATCGCTGATGGATGTTCGCGTCAAGATAACGGTCGAGATCGGCCACGCGCGGATGCCGATCGCTGACATTTTGAAACTTCAACCGGGTCAGATGGTCGCGTTGCAGGAAGGCGCGAATGATCCCCTGAAGATTTTCGTCAATGACAAACTGTTTGCCTATGGCGAGGCGGTGGAAGTCAACGGCAAGACAGGCGTGCGAATTAGGCAAGTAATTGCCAAGGGCAAGGCAGACCCGGTCAAGCGTTCGGCGTGATGTAGATTTTTCCCTTGCTGGTGTTCTTCAGAAGTTCCGGCAACTTTGTAGCGATTTGATCCAGAGTCAAATGGTCCTGTGCCTCTGTCTTGAGATCCGTTTCAAGAAGGCTTGTCGCGTGGCGCATCCGCATCGCGATCCGCGCGAGCCCGAGTGGACCACGGTCCTTGAATTCACTCGACAACCAGAATCCCGTCACGGTCTGGCCCCGGAAAATCAGGTCCCCGGGGTTGACGCGGGATTCCGTACCCGAAAGCACGCCGTAAACGGCAATCGTGCTGCCTTGTGGCATGCATGAGGCAAGGATCCCGGTCATCTCACCGGCGACGGCGTCGGCGGCCCAGGTCGCGCCCAGTTCGTGGGCTAGAGTGGCCAGGTCATGCTTGAATCCCGGATCGGAACTGTCAAGAACGTGCCGCGCGCCTTTGCTCTTCAGTTCTTCCGCGAGTGACTTCCTGTGCACGATGTTGATCAATCGAAATCCATGGCGTTGCGACAACCGGATGATCATTCGTCCCAGCTGTGATCCCGCGGCAGTCTGGATCATCGCCGGGTGCCTGCCCTGGACAACCGGCCGCGCCAGGGCGACCGCGGTCAGTGGATTCACGAACGCGGAGGCCGCCGATTCGTTGGTGACGCCCGGCGGCATCAACATCGTTTCCATCGCTTTCAAAACAACGTATTGGGACCAGAATCCCCTTCCCGCCTGGACAGCCCCCGCGACGCGCTTCCCGATCAAGCGATCCGCCAGAAAACCGCCGCCGGAGGCGGCGACAACGCCGCAGCCCTCGAATCCTGGAGTCACCGGCAACTGCGGTGGTTTGCCGTATAAACCAGAGCAGTAAAGGACGTCGGACGGGTTCACGGGCGAGCAGGTCACTTTGACGAGGACCTCGCCTGGCCCGGGCTCAGGGGTCGGAATGTCCCTGACAACGACACTGGCTGGTCCAGAAAAACTTTCCAGTATGGCCGCGCGCATGGTCACCATCCCTTCAGGATTTGCGCGAGTTGAAACGGAGAGGCTTCTCAACCATCTTGAGTGCCCGGTAGTCGATGTTGCCGAGGACCTTCAGTTCCTTCAGCAGGCTGGTCGCCTTGGCATCGCCGGCGTCAGCCGTTTTCCTGATCTTCAGGATCCGCTGTTTCGACATCTCGCTGGTCTTGGGAGTGTCGATTTCCATTTTCTTCCCGGTCTTCATGGCATCCTTGACCCGCTGCTGCAATCCACCGACCTTTATCGAAAGGCGTCCGTCCATGGACGAGATCGACAGGGGATCGATGCTGGCGGCTGTTTTCTCTGCCGCCGCAAGGTCGCCCTTGCGGGCCAGGGCCAGCGCCATGTTGTAGGTGACAAATGGCGCGAAAGACTTTTGGTTTTGTGTCTGCCCCTTCGGCGCTGCCGCGAGGGCTTCGCGATAAAGGGCGATTCCCCGGTCGTGTTCGCCCTTCCATGCCAGGGCAACGGCACGGTTGTTCAAATGCGCGACGATGTCCATCAGGTCGTTCAACTGGGCCATCATGGCGGCGGCCTCGTCAAGGTCACCCTTCTCGATGGCGACCATGGCCTTTGTCTCGACAACCCTGGGATTGCTGGCGTCGATTTTCTCCGCGTTCGATGCCATCTCAGACGCGCGTTCCGTGTCGCCGCGGTGCAGTTCCACAGTGGCAAGGTCGGTAAGCCTCTGGATATTGATCGCGACTTCCTTGTTGGCCTTTTCAAACCACCCGGCCGAACTGTCAAAGTCGCCAAGGGCGAAGGTAATCTTGCCCAGCAGGTTGTAGAAATAGGCACCCGTCGCGCCCAGTTTCGCGGCCGCCTGGGCCTCGAGATAAGCCTCTTCCAGCCTGGCCTCAGCAAGCAGGATTTCAGCGTCCATGATCTTGCGGTGCGGTCCCGGCACCAACATGTCCTTGGAGCTCGCGGTCCACAGTTTCTTGGCAGCCGGTACGTTGTTTTGTCGCAGCAGTGAACGGACCTTGCGGATGACGCCCTTGAACGACGATGGGAGGTTCTCTTCTTTAACGGCGATCCGGATGTGCGTGTCGAGGGCCTCGATCGAAAGAGGCTTCTGGAGCAATACGCCACTGCCCAGTTCCTCGAGCAGCCCCCGGTCCTCGGGACCCAGTTGCGCGCTCGAGATGATGACCGGCGTGTCATGAATGCCCTTCTGGTGCATGCGCTGCAGGAGCGCCATCCCGGATAATTTCGGCAGTTTCCATTCCATGATCAGGATGGAACCAGTGTGATGGTCCCGGAGGAAATCCCATGCGGACTCACCGTCCTCAAACTCGGTCACATCCTTGATGCCAAGCCCCTCGAGCGCCGTCCGCAGGTGGGTGCGGGCAGCATTGTCGGGATCAACGATGACGCACCTTGAGATGCCAAAGGCTCCCAGCACGGACGTCCCTGACTGTTCCAGTGTGGCAATTTCGTCCCGGGTAAAAAGGTTTCCCTGGTCCTTGTCCCTCATATCCGCGACCCGTTGCATCAGGCTCTTGTCCATCCAGATTGCCTTGGTCGCGTGTCGTTTTGCGGTGTCCAGCTGTTTGTTGAGGGCGAGGGCGTCGGCGTAAAAATAAAGGAATTCGGCGTTTTCCGGTCTCAGCTCGACCATCGCGCCGGTCAGTTTGAGGAGGCGGTCGTAAGCCTGGGTGATGCGCAAGTGAAGGCGCGCGTAGAGCAGGGCGACGAGGTCCGGGTTGCAGTCAAGACGGATTGCGACATCAATGAGGCTGGTAATCTCGTTCCTGATCGCCTCCACGGCCGCAAACTGGTCGACCGGGTGCCACGACAACAGTCCCTGTTCGATCGCCAGGGGCAGAACGTAGGAATCTTCCTGCGAGGCGATGAGAGACCAGAAGGTTTTGTCGAGTTCTTCCGTTTCGTGCAGCAAACGGCCAAGCTGCAGCGCGTTGGCCTTGTCCTCCGGGTAAAGTGTGGTCAGGATCCACACCGGCCGGGATTGCGGTTTTGGTTCCTCTCCGAGAAGGCGGACAATGTCGCCGACCTCTGTGGCGCCGTTGACGGTCTTGAATCCGAGAGTCTTGAACGTACTGGTGATCTGGCTACGGAGGGAGTTGGTCGGATGGGCAACGATGATCGAGGCGTCTTTCGCCTCGAACAATTTTTTGAGATCCGATTGATCTGCCATTTTCGACCTTCCCTGGCCATGGGGTATCGTCTCGGGACGCACCCCATGATTCTGCCTTTTCTTGAGGCCGAGGACAATGCGGTCGCTGGCGGTAAGTCACTGGTAACCTTTTTCGTAACGCCCCGTCATTTCTGCGATTTTGATCCGGTAAACCACGCCCAGGGTCGAGTTGGCCCGGATCCCTTCCAGGACCTGATCCGTGGTCGCTTCACCAGTATCTGACTGCGGCAGGGCGCCTTTGGTCGGCAGGCTCGTCTGGCTGCGGATGATGGGGGTCAGCCTGCGGAACAGGAAGTCGAGCGCGTTGGCCTTTTCCCGCCCGCTGAGTTCCTCGAACTGGCCCCAGGCGACGACGGACCTCCAGTTGGCCATGTTATCCAGATGGTCCACCTCAAAGCACACGCTGGGATTGGACCTCAGCATCTCGAGCTTGAGACCCGGATTTGTGTGCCCGTAGATCGCGCCGTCTTCGAACACATAGGTCACCGGGACGATGTAGGTCTGCCCTGCCGCGTGGCAGCCGAGACGACCGATATGCTCCGTCTTCAGGAGAATTTCGCAGTGGTTGGGGTCAAGTCGTCCGATACTCATTTCAAGCGGCCTCCGGCGGGACGATGAGAGCCATTTTTCCGAGTCGCGCCATCTCGCCGAACGGCACACTTCCAGCCCGGAACGGTTTGCGGTGGAAACTCCGGTGTTGCCCGAACACGATGAGACCCGCGTCCCAGCCTTGTTCTTTGCTGATTGCCGTCTCGATCGTGTCCAGCACGGGTCCGTGCAGCACCGATGCCGTGTAATGCCCCTCGCGGTCCGGATACCATATGGTCTCGTCACTCGCGCGTTCACGCAGTTGCAGGGAAAGATCGTGTTCGAGGTCCTTGAAGAACTCGGACGCGGCCTCTGGCCTGACGTGCGTGCCCTGGCGCGAGGCATAGCGGCGCAAGGCTGCGGCGAATCGTTCGCGCTGCAGGGGATTGACGTGCATGTGATAGACATGCGCGGCATCCAATGCTTCTGCGAAATAAAAACCGGTGCGAATGGCGGATCGGGACCAAGGGGTGAGATCATCCGCGATGGCTACTGCCTGGACCTTCTCGTCGATCTTCCCGGATCCGACAACGAGCACCGGGCATGGCGCCTCGTGAAGGACGCTGAGCAGTGTTGTCAGGCGATGTTCCTTGTGGCGCCATGAGTCCTCGGGTGAACCGAGCACAAGTATCTGCGCCTGGCTCAGGACCGCCTCGGCGACAATCACTTGATTGGCAATCCCCGCGACGACCCGAAGCTCGACCGACAATTCGCCCTTGAGTTTCTTGGCGACGTCTTCCAGTTGTTGTCGCGCGTCCTCGATCTCAGCCTGCAGGTTGGCAGCCATGACGTCCCCGAGCGGGAGGCTCATGTTGCCTTCGATGCTGGACGTCACGTAGCCGCTCCATTCGCGCACGGAGTGCAGCAGGATCAACTTTGAACGGCTGCGTCTGGCGAATTCTGCGGCGACCTTGACGGTGTTTCCCATGGCAGAGTCGAAATCGACGGCCGCGATGACGGGAGTGTGTTTCAGTCTTTTCGGGTCTGACATCGGGCCTCCTTGCTCACGAGTTCTAAATTCCATGCAGCAAGAATGATACCGGCACAAAACCGGCTATCTCAGGTCCAGAAGTCGTTGATGTGACCGGCGAGGCTTTCGCCTGGACGGGCCTCGTGGATGTGATCGATCCAGTGGGCGGGCAGGGATGCCATGCTGGAGACGTCCGAGAAACGCCGGTCCATCAAGACGACAATGCCCCGGTCGTCCCCGTTCCGGATGACACGTCCTGCGGCCTGCACGGATTTTGCCATCGCTGGATAGGTGTACGCGTAATCGAATCCGGCCCCGTATTTTTTTTCGAAGTATTCACGCATTTTTTCGCGGACGGGAGTCACGGCAGGCAAGCCCGGCCCGACGATGAATGCGCCAATCAGTTGATCGCCTGGCAAGTCGATACCCTCGGCGAACGTCCCGCCCTGGACAGCGAGCATCAACAAGGTCTTGCCGGGTAGCGGCTCTCGGAACCGTTCCAGCATCGCGGCCGTATCCCGCAGGGATTGTCCGGGCACCTGGGTGAGGATCTCGATATCGCCCGGGGAAAGTCGCGCGGCCATCTGGTCAAGAAAGGCGAAACTCGGAAAAAAGGCCATGTAATGGCCAGTCTTCATGGCGACGATGCGCTGGATCGCGGAGGCAATCTTGCCGTAATTCTGTTCCCTCTCGCGCCACAGGGTCGAGACTTGCGGGATCAGGATCGTCTTCTGGTTTACGGCGTCAAACGGTGACGCCCATTCAATCGCCTTGTCGGCGGGACGGGTGAGTCCCAGTTCGTTGCGGTAAAAATCAAGGGGCTTCAATGTCGCGGAGAACGCGATGATACTGCTGAAATCTTCGAATTTTTCCGCGATGTACGCCGCCGCGTCGAGGCAGTGAACTTCCCACATCCCCGGTTGCGGGTTGCGCAGGAAAAAGTGGTCGCGCTCGATGGAGGCCGACAAGAGCGCCGTAAAACGCCGGACCGCGAAGAAAAGTTCGAGATCGAGATTGGCTCTCTCACGAGTTTTTTCGACCGGACCGGCACTTTCGTCGAGGATCGCGTCCAGCATTTTCGTGGCGATCCGGTTCAGCTTGTCCGGATCAGGATGTGTCGTCGCGCCCGTGCTGAGGATTTTTGCCAGGGCGCGGTGCCACCGTGTCCCCTCGGCGTCCGCGACCTTGAGGGATCCACTCCAATGGTCGCGCGCGCGGTCTGGCAAGTTGTGCGCCTCGTCGACCAGGACAACCGGGCGCGGGGCCTCAAGGTCGGCGCCGGCCATTTTCGCGCGTAAATTGGATTCAGGACTGAACGCGTGATTGTAGTCGCTGATCAGCACGTCACGTCGCGGGATGAGTTGCATGGACAACGTATAGGGACAGACTTGATGCTTTTTGGCGATGGCCTTGATCGACTGTGGAGTCAGCACGGCGCGTCGCGAGAGTTTCCTCAGCAGTCCGGAGTCGGCGACTTTGTCGTAGTGCCCTTTCGCGTAGGGGCAGGATTCCGGGGTGCAGTTCACTTCATCGTTCAGGCACAGCTTTGCCTTGGCTACCAGGGTGATCGACCTCAAAGGGACACTCTTGGCGAGCTGCTGCGCGGCGTTCTCTGCGACGGTGAACTGGCTGTTTTTTGGTGTCAGGAACGCGACCTTCGTGCCGCCCTCCATGGCGTATTTCAGCGCTGGGAACAGGCTGCCCAGCGATTTCCCGATTCCCGTCGGCGCCTGGCCCAGCAATCGTCCCTTGGCGCGACAGGTCGCGTTGATCTCGTCCATGAAGCCTTGCTGGCCAGAGCGGACTTCGGTGAAGGGAAACGCGAGGAGGCCCGCCAGTTTCTTCTGGCGTTTCACGAACGCGCGACGTTCGCCTTCCCTTTTGATGATGGCCTCAAGGCGTTTGACGAGCCACGACTCGAAATCATCCGGGGTCCAGTGGCGCGCGTCGAGAGTTTCACACTCAAGGGATCTCGCGTCGACCACGATGAGGCGATCGGGGATTTCCTCCGTAGCGTCGTGCGATTCCGCGCTCATCCAACGGTAGCAAGCGAGTTGCAACCAGTACGGATGATGCGGGTCGGACTCCAGTTTTCTGACAAGACTCCCCGGGCGGTAGGTGCTCTTGATTTCGTCGTATGATCCGTCCGGGTGCAGTCCGTCAGCCCGGCCCTGGATGGTGACCTCGTCCTTGCCGAGAAGGATTGTTTTTCGCAACGCGATTTCCGTGCGATACCCGGGGATTGTTCCCTTCATGCGTGACTGGATGGTCTCGTGGATCTCAATGCCAAGGGCAGGATCCCCGAAAATCTCGCCGGGCGATTCTTTGATGTCGCCTCGTGGATCGGGATCAACAAGGATATCGTGAACGGAAAGCTGGAGCTTAATGGGTCACCTTACTCACCCGGAACGCCTTGCGGGAATGGTCAGAACTCGAAAGACAGCCTTCCAATCTGCCGTCATTCTGTTGCTGCAGGTGGAGATGGTACCGCCGTGTTTTTTAATTGTTGATTTGCACAACAGGTTCTTGCCTGTGCCAGTGTGCCGCAAAGGCACGTTTCATACATTTTGTCCATATTTGCCAGACATTTTTCTAAGGTTTTATCGCATTCAGCTTCGCATTCTTTCCTTCCCCAACAGGTGTTGATGAGGCATTTCGTCCGGCGGCACTCAGTTTTACACGCGGCGACATTCTGTTGATTGTTCCGCGTGCAGGTGTCGCGGTCTGCGTCCTTCGGACCCAGACAGGCGCGCGCATCCCGGACGTGCTGTACCTGACACGGTCCGAGGCAGGGTTCATCATTTAGGTCGCATTGGGACACCGGCGCGGGAGTTGCCGTGATAGATACATTAGCCGCGCGCGCGTGCCCTCCCGCCACAACGGCTAAAAACCATGAGATCAGTAACGTCAAAAACATTCCGAAATTACGCCTATTCATGGAAGTACCCCTTTTGCGATGTCATGGTATCGCGTGTCAAAAAAACCTGCATCCTCGATGGCAAGTTTCACCTGTGAGGCCGTTCGGCTTAGGCATCAGGGACTTGAGGTTAGCTGATTTATAACGGTAATAATGGCGGGTTACCTTTTCGTGATTCGTTTCCGTCATTCGGGTCTGGGTGACTTCGTTTTGGACTTCCGGTCGCGACAGTATTTGGCGAGGCCAAGGCGGATGAAGGCGATGCGGGTGTTGTGGTATCCAGGTCGCGGAAAAGAGTCGATGCCGACCTCCGAGAGGATGACTGCGGCAGAATGCGCAAAATTTTCGGGAGTTTCGACCACACAGATCTATCGCGTACCCCAGGATCCACTGGCAGGCGCAGTCATGTAGAGCAGTTTACAATTAATTCGATCAACAAGGAGTCTTGATGTCAGGAGCGTGCAGCACAGCGACGGTACATTCCCGGATCGGCACAGCATTAAGTGCCGTATCCATCGCAGCGTGCATCACATCATCCCTCACAGCGTGCATCCAAAAACCAAAGAATACCCCCGTCAAAGTCATCGGCGGGAAGGAAACCGATGGCTTCCCGTCTGTCGCGCTGATTGGAAACAAAATTTTCTGCAGCGGAACATTTGTGTCCGCCAACACCATGATTACAGCGGCGCACTGCGTCGAGGCCGATCCTGTCGTCGCCGGGGTGAAAGCTGTCAAGCGAATCCTGCCCAAGCCATACCTTGATCTTGATGACGAAAAATCAATCAGGGCCACATTCAGGAAGTCATCCTTCGACGTCATGGTCGTGGTCTTTGACCGGGACATTGCCCGGGCAACATCGAAACTGGCGGCACAGCCGATTCCAATGGACGCAAAGGCCCAGATCGTCGGGTTTGGCTGCAACGCAGCCGAGGACAAACCTGAAGGCTTCATCAACATGTCCGGCGGAAGGACCAAGCGCGTTGCGGACGTGACTATCAGCCTTGCCGACGACGGCGTCCTGGCGATTCAAGAACAGCCTGTTGCTGCCTGCCCCGGGGACAGCGGCGGCCCGCTGTTCAATAGCGCGGGAGAGCTGGCCGGAGTCACATCCGTTGGCAACACCGCCGTAAGTGTCTGGGCGGACGTCAAGAGTGCGGCTAACCAGAAATTCCTGGGCGATGCCGTCACACTGGGCGCAACCATTCCCGGCGTTGAGCCGGGAGACGGGAACACCGCCGTCGAACGTTGAAGCATGTACAAATGGGGCTGGACCTTATGGAATCCCATTTCCCAATGACGGCAAAAAATGAAGTTGGACAACTCCCCGGAAGTAAGGGACTTATTGGCCATACCTCAATCGTCACGTCCTACTCGCCGATACAAATAGGAGTTATTTCTTGGGGGTTCAAATGATTCGTATGTCGATCAAATCCGGTCTCATGTTCATCGCGCTCGGTGCCGGGGTAGTCGCCTGCAAACCCGCCATCAGCGGAAATCTGAAATCGGATGATGAATTCGTTGGAGCGGAAGACATAGAGCCCGAGCCCGACTATGACCAGTCCGACATTGAGAATAGATCGGTTAATTCAGCAGACCGCGAGTCTGAGGACCTGAAGCCAATTCAGGACTCTTGTTACCGCAACACCGTTAGCTACGCCGATACTTGTCAGGACAGCCTTGCGAGGGCCAAGAGCAATAGAACTTACACTGACTATTTGTATGACGTCGTACCCTATGGCTCATCGCAGCCGAGCTTCATCGGCCCCGGCGTTGGTTACAGCGCCCCCCACGTCGGCTACACGGAGAACGACGGTAGAGACCGAGTCTCGGAACAAGAATACCTGAACAGGTGCGTTAACGACGCTCAACGGGCCTATCGGTGTCGATTTCTTGCATGCATGATCCAGAATGCCCCTGGGTCTCAGAGGCAATTATTCAGATCTGAGTACGCCAGTCGCCAGTGTCGTCTGTAATAGCCCCCGTTCATTGCCGACTTCCGAGGGGATGAACGGGGCAGTATGCGCAAAATTTTCGGCAGTTTCGACCACGCAGATCTATCGCGTACCCCAGGATCCACTGGCAGGCGCAGTCATGTAGAGCAGTTTATTGCTCTTTCTGGCTCCAGTGCACGGAAGTCTCCATAAGTTAAGGGCGGATCATTACCAACGTTGGAATTCAAGACAAGATGCCGATCATGGAGAGCGCATTTTGTTATGATGCCCGCTTTCGCTTAACTGGCTTTGCTTCGACTGAAAGCTTAAGCCCCATTGTCTTCAGCAGAGTAGACAAGGTTTCGATCTTTGGATTACCGGATTTTGACAGGCTTTTATACAAGCTTTCGCGACCAAGATCCGATTTTTTTGCCACGTTTGCGAAACCATGCGCAGTCGCGACATCTCGCAGCGCCAACAGAAAAGCTTCTACGGCATGATCGTCGTCTTCAGCTAGATGGGCATTTAAATATTCAGCAGCATAGGCTGAATCTTTAAGCCGCTCATGCAACCCTTCCTCATAAGAAATAGCTTTCTTTCTTCTCATATTAGTTCTCCAAATACTCAGCCCAATATTGCTGAGCCAGCTTGATATCCGCAGACTGCGTTTTTTTGTCTCCGCCAATCAAAAGAACGACCACTCTCCCTGAATCCTCGCCAAAATAAACACGGTAACCTGGTCCAAAGTCGATTTTAAGCTCTGAGACACCATGTCCAACTGACTTACTATTTCCCAGGTTGCCCATCCGGACCCTTGTCAGCCGAGCGTCGATGATTGCCGCAGCCTTCCTGTCTTTTAGCCTTTCAAGCCAATAACGAAACGGGACTCGCCCCTTCCTGTCCATGTACTCAACGATTTCTCTTGGCACATTCCGCACAGGATCTCCCTGTTGGTCACTAACAGTGGCGAGCTGTATCCTACCAGATACAATTCAGCAAGGCAATGTGAAGGTTTTAACCCAAGACGGTTGCTGGTCGAAGGGATCGAAGTCTTGCCGGTAGAAAACTTTCTGGATGAATTGCACAGGGGAATGATTTTTTGAGTTCTGCGAGCAAGTCCAATCGTGATTCAAATGTCTGCGTATGATCGCACTCGATTGAGTCACCGGGTGACATCAAGTGTCACCCGGTTCGCACACAACAAATATTTTCGGCGCGTTCGGAAATCATTTGGAGTTGTCTGGGACATAGCGCTCTTGGTAGTGGTCGACTGGGACAAAGCCATCTGTGGAATCGGACGGCGTAGGGCAAGTGCTGGAACCCGTCGCGGGCGACGCCGTCCACCAAGATTCCCTCGGGTTCGGTTTTTCACATTTCGTGGCCGAATAACGTTTATAGTACGGGGCCCATAGAGCCGTCACAGCGCTTTCGAATTTTTGATTGCACGAGTCGAGACATTCATTCTGCTTCATTTTCACAAGGTTGTTGAGGCCCTCTGCCGCTTCAGAAGTTCCTTCACCTGGCTTCGGGTCCTCGGGTAGCGTAACGTACCTTCCGTAGCAGTTACAATCGCAAGCGTTCTTTTCATCTGAAAGTTTTGCTCTGTCAGCATCAAACTTTTCAATCAGCTTCGCGGCGTCGAGGCACTCCTTCCCGGATCCCCTTGCCGTCGTAGTGGCTTCTGTTTCCTCGCTCCCAAACCCCGATCCCCCTGGAGTCACCCCGGCGGGGGTAGGTGGCGCTGTTACCGGTCTTCCGGGAGTTGTCGATACTGGGGGCTTCACGGGTGCTGGCGGTGTATTAGGCTGCGGGGGTCTAGGTCGTTTTTTGTTAAAGAACAGGCCTTTCCCCCCCTTCTTGGGCCGTTAGGGTTTGTGCTAGGCCTTCTTGCGTGCAATTCACTGCAGTGAACAGCAGGCAGACGCAGGCGATCGGGGTGAAAAAAATTCCGTTTTTTGGGCGGATCGTGATGCGGTCCCTTCTACGTAACGGTGAGAGAGAGTTTCAGAATGCGAAACACCATTCAATTGTTCGACTCTGAGCCCGATAACTTTAGCCTGAAGTGAGATCCCGAATGGACCCACAAAAAAGTTACCGAAAATCGGATGGAAATTAGGGGTTTGGGTGCGTACCCTGGCGCGAGGGGGTCGCGGGTGTTACCTCGCCCGGGTCACCTTGTCGATGAACTTGTCTGCTGAAGCCAAAAGCGCCTTTTTCTGCGCGGGCGTCTTCTTGTTCCACGTCGCGACCATCATCGAAAGACGCGGATTCTTCTGCAGGTACTGGAACTTTTCTGACACGAATTTCCAGTAAAGACCATCCCACGTCTCGCACCAAGGGCCCTTTTTCCAGTCGCTCATTTTCAGGATGTAGTTCGATCCGCAAATATACGGTTTCGTTGCGAAAATTCCCCCATCGCTGAACTGTCCCATGCCGTAGACGTTGGGTCCCATGACCCAGTCCGAGGAGTCGACGTACATTTCCATGAACCAGCGGTGGACATCCTGTGGATGAACTTCGCAGAGGAGCATCAGGCAGCTGATGATCATGAGGCGCTCGATGTGATGGGCCCAGCCGTGCTTGATGGATTTGCCGAGCGCGTCGTCCAGGGGCGGGATCCCGGTTGTGGCCGAGTACCACTCCGGGCCGAGGCGGCGCGTGTGCTTGAAGAAGTTGGTCGTGTCTTCCCGGTCACTGAAGTTCTGGTAGATCCCCCGGATGAACTCCCGCCATCCGATCACTTGCCGGATGAAACCCTCGAGGCTGTTCATCGGGGTCTTGTTGGCTTTGGCGAATTCAAGCGTCCGTCGGACGATGTCCTCGGGCGTCAGGAGGCCCAGGTTCATCACCGGCGACAATACGGAGTGAAAGAGGCTGAAATGGCGCGATGTGATCGAATCCTCGAAACGCCCGAAATGCTCGAGGCGGTTTTCCAGAAAATCGTCCAGCCACGCGTCGGCCTGCCTGGTTGTCACGGGTAGCCAAAAGTCCGCCGAAGAGCCCGGGTGGTCCGCGAACAGCTCGTCCACGGCGGCGCTGACTTCCTTGACGTGAGCGTTTGGTTTGATCACGGGCAGGGCAGGGATCTTGATATCGGGGTCGAGGCGTTCGCGGTTCTCGGTGTCAAAACTCCATTTGCCGCCGACGGGTTCGCCATTTTTCGTGACGAGAATTCCTGATTCCCTGCGGCGCTGTTCATAGAAGGTCTTCATGAACGGCTTCTTGTTGCGTTTCAAGTACGCCTGGAATTCATCTCGTCCGGTGAGGAACATCGGACTTTTCAGGACTTCGTGACGCCATCCGGACTTTGCGGCGAGTTCATGGATCCGTTTTTCCATGAACTTGTCCTCGATCTCGAAGTGGACAAGTCCTGATTCCGGATGGTCCTTCAGGAAACGGGCAAGTTTTTCCTCGAATGTTTTTTTGCGACCAGTGGCGTCCGTGATCTTGACGTAGTGGACCCGGTAGCCGGCGGCACGGGCATCATCAGCCCAGGAGCGCATCGCGGCGAGGAACAGGATGATCTTGTGCTTGTGGAACCGGTAGTACGTGCAGAGTTCCGGGTCCTCGGCCATGAAAAGGACGACCCGGTCCTTTAGCGGAAGGTACCTCAGCGGGAACAACTGGTTGCCAAAAACAAGAAGGACGCCAGAGGCGTCCTTCGGCAAAGCGGTCTTCATCAAGCGCCTCGTCTTGGGGATCTTCAGGCTTTGGGCAAGTTATCCCACGCGAAGGATTCGATTTCAACCGCATGATCGGCGAGGGCCTTGATCGCCTCGTCATCGTTGTCGTCGATGCGGCTGAGGTTCTCGCCTACGCGGCGTTTGACTTGCCATGTGAACGCGTCGAGGATCTGGCGTTCGTGGATGGTCCCCTTCTCGCCTTTTTCCGCGACGGCCGAGCTGACGCGGCTGATCGTGCATGCCAGGACGTACATGTCGATCATGATGTCGGCCAGGCGGCGTGTCGCGAACTGCTTCTCGATGATGCCCTTGCCGTGCTTGCGCAAGATCCTGTCAGCCGCGCTGGCGAGGTCGCCGGTCAGGCGCTCATAGGTGTCGGTATACGATTTGAGCGACGGATGGATCTTGCCGAACTTGTCGTGACCAATTCCGGTCGCGGTTGTGATGCGCTTTCCGGCATACTCGGAAATCACGCCGAATCCCTTGATCGGATCGCTGAAGACGTTGCCCAGCGAACTGGCGACGTCCTTCAACTGGCTGCCGACATCGTTCATGGCCGTGAGGGCGATGAAAAGGCGCAGGATGTCGTTGGTTCCCTCAAAGATCCGGTTGATGCGGGAATCGCGCATGGCACGCTCGTACATGAACTCGCGCATGAATCCGTTGCCGCCCGCGATCTGCAGGGCTTCGTCGACGGTGCGCCACAGGGCCTCGGTCGCGAAGACTTTGCTGATCGCGGCCTCGACCGCGTAGTCCTCGAACCCGTCGTCAATGTTCCCGGCGACCATCGCGACGACTGCCTCGGCCGTATAGCAATCAACAACCATGTTCCCGATCTTTTGCTTGATCAGGCCAAATTCCGCGATCGCGCGGCCAAACTGCTTGCGTTGCTTTGCCTGTTTCGTGCAGGCGGCAATCGCCTTCTTCATTCCACCGATGCAGCCGCCGCCAAGTCCTGTGCGTCCATTGTTCAGGATCTTCATGGCAACCTTGAAACCCTTGCCGACTTCGCCAAGAACGTTCTCGTCCGGAACCTCGACGTTCTCGAGGTAAATGGTGGTCGTGCTGCTGGCGCGAATCCCCATCTTGTCCTCGTGGGTGCCCGAGCGCACGCCTTTCATGTCCTTCGTGACGATGAACGCCGTGATCTTGCCTTCGGGCGTGTCCGTCGCCGCGAAGACAGTGAAGAAGTCCGCGATCCCGCCATTGGTGATCCAGATTTTCTCGCCGTTGATCACCCATTTGCCGTCCTTGCGTTCGGCCTTGGTCCTGATCGCCGCGGCGTCGGATCCGGCCCCGGACTCGGTCAGGCAGAACGCAGCGATCATTTCGCCCGTCGCGAGTTTTGGCAGGAACTTTTTCTTTTGCTCGTCGTTGCCAAAAAGGACGAGGCCCTTCATTCCGATGGAACTGTGGGCGCCAGCGGTCAGGGCAAGTGACCCGTCGTACATGGTCAGTTGTTGCAGGGCGCGCGAGTAGCCCGTCGCGGAAAGGCCAAGGCCACCGAACTCCTCGGGCACGATCAGGCTGAACAGGCCAAATTCCTTCATCTCGTCGATGAAGGTCTTCGGCATTTCACCTTTGACATCCCATTCGCGGAAGTCCTTGTCCTTGCTCTTGAGCCAGCCGTTGAGCGAGTCAAAGATGGTCCGCAGCGACTCGCCCTCTTCCTTTTTCATTGCCGGGAACGGCACGATCAGGTCCTCTTCAATCTTCCCCATGCAAAGGGAGCGCATGAAGCTGGATGTTTTCTTGTCGGGTTTGGTCATGGTCTCAACTCCCTCGGGCCGGTTGCTTTGGTGGCCACGAATTATTTTACCGGGTATCAATACCTTTGCCATAATGGTCGGTAAAATTGCCTGAATATTAGGCAGGAAGATTTGCCGAGTCAGGCGCGGCAGCGTAACCTTCGAGGAACGAACGCCTTTCCAGCTGATGCACAGCGGAGGTCCCATGGGTCACTCAAAAGCGAATTCTAGCCAACAAAATCACGCAAACCCCCTGATCGCCGCGGCAACGTCCGGGCCCGGGAAATTGCCCGAGTATCCGCGAATTTCGCCGGAACACGTGATGCCCGCGGTACAGTGGCTGGTGTCCGAGGCCAACGGGCGCATGGCGGCGGTAGAAAAGGCGCTCGGGGCGCCCGGCGTCAAGGCCTGGGACGCGATCATGGTGCCGCTCGAAGAGGTTGCCGCGACGATTCACGCCGTCTGGTCGCCCGTGACGCACCTTTTTGGTGTCTTGAATTCCCCTGAACTGCGCAAGGCGTATGACGAGGCCCTGCCCCTGATGGTGGACCTCGACTTGCGACTCGGCCAGAACGAGACGGTATACCGCGGTTTGAAATCGTGGCAGTCCGACGCCGGGGCGTGGGGCAAGTTGTCGGCGGCCCAGCGGCGGATCATCGAAAAGCGCCTTCTCGCGGCGGAACATACGGGCGTGGCCCTGACGGGCGCGTCGCGCGCAAGGTTCAATGAAGTCGAGAAGGAACTTTCGCAGCTGGCAACGAAGTTCTCGAACCAGCTCCTCGACGCGACCAAGGATTTCGCGCTGAACATGAGTTCGAAGGCGGATGTCGATGGCCTGCCGGATCATTTGCTGGAACTTGCGGCGCATGAATACGCCCGGCGCAACAAGACGGAACCAAACGTGAAGGACGGACCATGGGCGATAACGCTCGATGGCCCGAGTTTCATCCCGTTCATGGAATTCAGCAAGCGCCCGGACCTGCGCGAAAAAATTTACATGGCGAGCATCAGGCGCGCCTCATCGGGCGAACGGGACAACAGTCCATTGATCAACCAGATCTTGGTTTTGCGCCGGGAGAAAGCGCGACTGCTCGGGTTCAACACGTACGCGGCGCTCAGCCTGTCGAGCAAGATGGCGCCGTCGGTCGCGGAAGTCAGGGGACTTCTTGATCAACTCCTGACCGCTGCGCTGCCTGCGGCGCGTCGTGACCTTGAGGACCTGAAAGCATTCCGCGAGGCGCACCCCACGTTGGATGGCAATCGTGCCGATGGCGCCTCGACGGAGGCGTTGTCCCACTGGGACATCGCGTTCTGGGCGGAACGGGTGAAGGAGGCCAAATACCAGTATTCCGAAGAGGAACTGCGGCCCTACTTTTCTCTTGAGCGCGTTCTCGACGGGCTGTTTGCCCTGGTCAAGAAGGCGTTCCGGATTGAGGTCCGCCGCGCTGAGGGCGAGGCACCTGTGTGGCATGAGGACGTCCGGTTTTTCAAGGTTCTCGACGAGCGCGGCAAGCACATCGCGTCGTTCTACCTGGATCCATACTCGCGCCCGCAAAACAAAAAAGGCGGGGCATGGATGGCAGGATGCCTGGACCGGTGGCAATCCCCGGCGGGCCTGCAAATCCCGGTCGCGCATCTTATCTGTAACGGGACGCCACCGGTCGGGGATACACCGAGCCTCATGACGTTCGACCAGGCGCGGACGCTGTTCCATGAATTCGGGCACGGCCTGCATCATATGTTGACCGAAGTGCCGCACATCGAGGCGGCCGGCATCAACAATGTCGAGTGGGACGCGGTCGAGTTGCCGAGCCAGTTCATGGAGAACTGGCTGTTCCATGTCCCGACGTTGAAGTCTCTGGCGCGCCATTACCAGACGGGCGAGACTCTGCCCGACCATTACATCCAGAAGATCCTCGCGGCGCGGACCTACCGTTCCGGATCAATGATCATCCGCCAGCTGCAATTCGCGTTCACCGACCTTGAATTGCACGAGGAGTTTGACCCGGCGGGCAAGGAGACTGCCTTTGACGTCCAGAACCGGCACATGATGCGGGCCGGCGTCATGGCGCCGCATCCTGAGAACAAGTTCCTGTGCTCGTTCAGCCACATTTTCGCCGGGGGATATTCGGCCGGGTACTACAGTTACAAGTGGGCAGAGGTGCTGAGCGCCGACGCCTTCGCGGCGTTCGAAGAAGCTGGCCTGGAAAACGAGGCGACGGTCGCCAATGTCGGCATGAAGTTCCGAAAGGTCATCCTGGCGCAGGGTGGCAGCCGCCATCCGATGGAACTCTTTGTAGAGTTCCGCGGTCGCAAGCCGGAGCCAGAGGCTCTCTTGCGGCACGAGGGACTTTTGTCATCCTGAGCGGAGCACTGTCATCCTGAGCGGAGCGAAGGATCCTCTCTTATGCCCCTTGACCTGAACAACATCCGCCTTGTCACGTTCGACGTTTTCGGCACGCTGCTCGACTGGCGTTCTTACGTTGAGGGATACTTCCCGTCCAAATTCCTGCATTTCGCGCGCTTGAGCGAGGCCCATCAGACCGACAAGGGATCGGCCCAGCTTTCGTACGCGTCGATGTTGAAGGCGGTCGCTTACGAGTTGCATCGGGGGATGCCGGCCGCGCAGCTGGACCGGTTCGCGGAGGGTTTCGGTACGGCGCCCGCTTTCGCGGATGCCAACGCGCTGCATGATTTGCGTCTTCTGGCCCAGTTGGGTTGCATCTCGAATTCGGACATGAGCCATCAGCAAGACGCGCAACGCGGCCTTGGTCTGCACTGGGACGTTTGCCTGGCGGCGGAACAACTACGGGCCTGGAAGCCTGACGCGCGCGCGTGGGACGCGGCCCTGAATCACGTGACCAGGGAACTCGGGTTCGAATTGTCGCAGTGGCTTCATGTCAGCGCGTTCAGTTTCTATGACTTGGATCCTTGCCGCCAGCGCGGCATACAGACTTGTTTTGTGCCGCGCCCGGGGGCCGGGTCGGCGCGCGACGCGGAACTAAGCAATCCTGACCTTGTTGTGTCGGATTTGTTCGACCTCGTGTCGCGGATGCAGGCGGCAAAGGACGGGCCTTGGCGTTACCGTGTCAGGGCGTCGTGCGTGGATGGTGACACGGCAGAGAATTTCCTGCGCTGGATGCGTTACGAGCACGGCGCGGATTTGCTACGCATCACAGGCTGCGGGGAATTCAGGGCGTTCAGGATTTCCGACGTCGAGATCAACTGCGAGTATCTATTCACGACCCGCCGGGCGCTGGACAGGTATCTTGGTGGCGCGGCGCAAGACCTGCGCAAAAAAGGTCGCGAGATGTTCAGCGAGGCGGAAGTCGCGTTCGAGCGCGACGAGACGCGCCTTGCCTGCCAGGGCGTCAGCCGGAAGAAGCGCGACTTCGCGTGAGGAACGCGAAAGACCCGCATCCAGCGATGATCAGCAATGCCGGTGGAATCAAGTAGGCGCGTTGCGCGCCAAGTTCATCAAATACAGCGCCAAGGACCACGTGAGAGAGAGCCAGGGCGACTTGCATCGTGGTCAGGATGACGACGGTCAGGCGTTGCCATGACTCGTGATAAATCGTGCTGACACGGGCCAGCATCATCGGGAAGAAAGGTCCGATGATACCGGCGAGAGGGAAGAGGAACACGAGGCCACTGGATGATTTGCCGGGCTGGGACAGCACAATTCCTGTGATCATGAGGCACGCCCCGATTATCAGTGGCAAATAGACGAGAGGTTTGTGAAACCTCTCGCGCATGAAGATGACCACCAGAAGGCGGGCGACCGAGAAGGTCAGGAAAAATCCTGCCGAAGTTTTGTTTGCTTGCTCAAAATCAAGTTTGAAGTGATCCATCAGGAATGACGGCATCCACATGGAAGCAAGTACCTCGCCGGTCACATAGGCCAGGAAGATCGCGACGACGAACCATTCGGCGGGCGACATGCCGCGCCAAAGTGGTAAGCGCGCAGATGTCTTTCCGTTTTTCAGTCGTGTGGCGGAGGTTTGTTTTCCAGGGCCGAGGCGCAGGCTCCAGATGGTTGGCATGGCGATGAGGGCCAGCGGAACGATGAAAATCCAGGGCCATGCCAGGTTTTTCGCGAAGGCGAGACCGGCGACGGCGGGTGCGGTGAGGGCCCCGGCCCCGTACATCAAATGAAGTCCCGCGAGCATCTTGGCGCGACGCGCCGAACGTGCGTCGAGCGTCATGGTGGAGGTGTCGTGGGCCTTTTCTGGTGTGTCGCCGGTTTCGGACCCCATGACCATGAGCAGGTTTGAGACGGTACCGAGGGAAGTGATGGCGCCACCAAGGGGGATCGACATCAAGGCGAGGGTTGCGGCGCCGCTGACCTGGATGGCGAGGACGGCGGTCAGAAGCATCAAGGACGCCGCGAAGAAAACGATCCCCCGGATTCCTTGATGATCTTCGATGCGCAGAAGTTGTGTGTTGAATAGGGCTCCGGCAACGCCAGCGACGGTCAGCAGCAAGCCGCCGGTGTGGGCGAAACTCATCCCGAGCTCATTGTGGAGGAGAGGGATCAGGCTGGCGCGGAGATTGTCAGTGAATGCCGACGCGAGCATCAGCAAGAACGCGGACACGACGAGGGTCTTGCGCTTCGGATTCAAGTTCGTGCGCCGGGGTGGTTGAAAGAGATGTTCAGGCCGCAGGCGAGGGCGATGGCGACGGCGTCCGTCGCGTCGAATGGCAGTTTACCCTTGTCGAATCCCAAAAGGACTGTGACCGCGCGGCAAACGTCTTCCTTGGACGCCGATCCCTTGCAGGCGATCGTACGTTTTACTTCCGCGGGGGTGATCTCGAAGATCGACAGGCCGTGACGCCGGACGGCGGCCAGGATGGCGCCGCGAGCCTCGCCAAGTTTGATGGCGGAGGCGGCGTTGATACCGTGAAAGGCTTTCTCGATTGCGCAGTGCGTCGGGGCCAGTTCTCCCGCGAGTCCGTGGACGGCTTCGTGGATCAATCCCAGGCGTTCGGGCAGGGTCAAGTCTGCCTTGGCCTTGATGACGCCGGCGTCGACGACCTCGAAGTCGCGCGGCATCCGGGGGCGGGCGACTTTCCCGCGCAGGACGGCAAAACCAACGACGCGCGAACCCGGGTCGATCCCAAGAATCACTGGAAAATCAGTTGATTGCATCAAACGTGCCTCATGACATCGGTAAACTATAGATCAATCCGCGGAATTGTGAAAACAAGGACTCCGCGGCTTAGAGAAAAGGTAAGGATTCATGACGCGACAATTCGATCACGGTCAGTTTCCGCGGGTTCGGCCGCGCCGGCTTCGCCGCGCGCCATTCATCAGGGATCTCGTTCGCGAGTCGTCCCTGCAGGTCAAAGACCTCATTTATCCAGTATTTGTCGTAGAAACCTCTGGGGAGGAGACAGACATCCCTTCCATGCCCGGCATCCGGCGCTGGAGCATCGAAAACCTTGTCCGCCATTTGACCGGCGCGGTCAAACTGGACATACCGGCCGTGGCGATCTTTCCGGTTGTTGACACGTCATTGAAATCGATCGACGGCCGGGAGGCTTTCAATCCCGATGGACTTGTCCCACGCACGATCGTTCGCTTGAAAAAAGAATTTCCGGACCTGGGCCTGATCACTGATGTTGCCCTCGACCCCTACACGAGTCATGGGCAAGACGGCATCGTTGACGATTCGGGTCATATCCTCAACGACATCACAGTCGACGCCCTCGCACGCCAGGCACTCGTGCAGGCCGAGGCCGGCGCCGACATCGTTGCCCCCTCCGACATGATGGATGGCCGCGTTGGCCTTATCCGTCGTGCCCTTGAGGAACGTGGGCACAGCAACACGATGATCCTTTCGTACGCTGCGAAATACGCCTCGGCATTTTACTCGCCGTTTCGCGACGCGGTGGGTTCGGCCGCTGCCCTCGGCAAGGCCGACAAGAAAACCTATCAGATGGACCCGGCCAACTCGGCCGAAGCCCTGCGCGAAGTCGCCCTCGATATCGCCGAAGGCGCTGACATGGTGATGGTGAAGCCGGGCCTCCCCTACCTCGACATCATCCGGCGCGTAAAAGACGCTTTCGATGTTCCTGTCCTCGCCTACAACGTCAGTGGCGAATACGCCATGGTGAAGGCCGCGGCGCACGCGGGCTTCATCGACGAAAAATCTTGCGTGTTGGAATCTTTGCTGGCGTTCAGGCGGGCAGGGGCGGACGGCATCCTGACGTATCACGCCCTGGATGCCGCCCGTTGGATGACGACTTGATCAGCGGTTGAGGCGCAGGCAGCTTTCCACCATGGTGCGCAGTCCGTAAGCGGAACCACCGCTGGCCGGGAATCCGGTCGCCTTTGTGTTCCAGCCTGTTCCCGCGATGTCCAGATGGACCCACTTGCGATCGCCAACAAAGTGCTTGAGGAACATGGCGCCCATGATGGTGCCAGCCTTCACGTTCGGTTTGGCGATGTTGTTCAGGTCGGCGTATTCGCCCTTTGTTTCCTTTTCGAGTTCCGGCCACATCGGGAGCTGCCACATGGGTTCGCCGGCTGCCTTGGAGGCGCCAAGAACAAAGTCGGCCGCGTCCTGGTCGTTGGTCATGAGGCCTGCACCCGCGGTGCCGAGAGCCATCAGCACCGCGCCCGTCAGGGTCGCGATGTCGATCATGAGTTCCGGCTGGAACGTGGTGGACGCATAGTGCAACAAGTCCGCGAGGACAAGGCGCCCTTCGGCATCCGTGTTCTGGATCTCGATGGTCTTGCCATTCATCGCCACGACGATGTCGCCTGGCTTGGTTGCCTTGCCGGACGGCATGTTTTCCGTCGCGCCGATGATGCACACGACTTTCGTGGGGGGCTTCTTGAAACCCAGGAACATCGCGCTGCCCAGTACGGCCGCGCCGCCGGACATGTCGTACTTCATTTCTTCCATGCCGCCCGAGGGCTTGATGCTGATGCCGCCGGAGTCAAACGTGAGCCCCTTGCCGATCAGCGCGACGCAACGGCTATTGTCCACTCCGTCGATTTCCAGCGTGATCAGGCGCGGCTCGATATCGCTGCCGTTTGACACGCTGACGAAAGATCCCATTCCCATCGCGACCAGTTCTTCTTTGGTGCGGACGGAACACTTGATCCCCGATTCTTTCGCGACATCTTTCGCGATGTCCCCGAAACGCACAGGGTCAAGCCAGTTGGCGGGCGCGTCTTGCAGCATGCGGGTGAAAGCAATCGAACGACACAGGTGGCGCATGGTCTCGATGTCGTTGGCGTTAGGCGCCGCGCCGATGAAAGCGATTTTGCCCGGCAGTTTTCCGCCGTTCGCGTCGTTGTATTTCGCTTCGCCATTTTTCGTGTCCTTCTTTTTGCCTTTGAAGCCTGACGCCGTGTACAGCGAGTACGTCACGCCCTCAAAGATATCGAGGACGTTGAAGTTGCGCGGCGCGCAAATGGCGATCGTTTCGCAGCGCATGTCCTTCAGGGCCTTGGCTGCGTCGATGCCAAGGGCACGGGCGCGCTGCTTGTCACTGGTCCTGGTCTTGACGGGCACAACCATCAACACGGCGTGGCCGTCGACGACGACATGCATGCAGCCAGCGCTGGCTTTCCAGCCTAGAGCCTTGCCGGCCGCGACCAGTTTGCCCTTGAAGTCCGCGCTGAGGTTCGGGGCGTCGATGTCCCAGTTGTCGCTGGCGTCATCGTTCGCGGATACGGCGACGACATGGTGCGCGCCCGGGACTGGATTCTGGCCGGTGGTGAATTCGATTTTGCCAAGCCAGTTGTAGACTTCGGGCAAGAAGTTCTTCCAGGACTCATTTTGGAAACCGGTGTTCAGCATGAAAATGCGCCTTTATCTCCGGGTTAAATCTGGTCAACGAACCCCGAATATAATGGCGAAAATGTGTGGCAGGCAAGGGGCCGTTTTTATATAAATTCCGGCATCAAATCCCTTTTCGGAGGCCCGTCACGTCATGAGCGCCATTTCCCACGTCCACGCCCGTGAAATTTTGGATTCTCGTGGAAATCCTACTGTTGAAGTCGAGATTGGCACTGAGAGCGGGTTTTTTGGCCGGGCGGCGGTGCCATCGGGCGCGTCGACCGGCGAATACGAAGCCTGCGAGCTTCGCGACGGGGACAAGTCACGGTACCTCGGCAAGGGCGTTCAGAAGGCCGTCCGTAACGTCCAGGACGTCATCGCCCCGAAATTGATCGGCATGGATGTCAGTGGCCAGCCAGAGATCGACGCGGCGCTGATCGCGGCAGACGGCACAGAAAACAAATCCGGACTGGGCGCGAACGCCATCCTCGGTGTCTCGCTGGCATGCGCCAAGGCCGCCGCGGAAATGGCCAGCTTGCCCCTTTACCGCTACATCGGCGGCGCCCGCGCGGTGCGCATGCCGGTGCCCCTCATGAACATCCTCAATGGCGGCGCCCACGCCGACAACAACGTCGACATCCAGGAATTCATGGTCGTCCCGGTTGGCATGACCTCGTTCCGTGAGGCTCTGCGTTGCGGCACGGAGATTTTCCATTCGCTGCGCAAAGTCCTGAAAGCCAAGGGCCTTAACACGGGCGTGGGTGATGAGGGCGGTTTCGCGCCAGATTTGAAGTCAAACCGCGAAGCCCTGGATGTCATCATGCAGGCCATCGATGGGGCTGGTTACGAGGCGGGCAAGGAAGTCGCCCTGGCCCTCGACGTCGCGGCCTCCAGTTTTTTCAAGTCCGGAAAATACGACCTCGCCGGCGAAGGCAAGAAACTCGACCGCGATGGCATGATTGCCTACCTCGCAGGCCTGGCTGAATCCTACCCGATCGTCAGCATCGAAGACGGCCTCGAGGAAAACGACTGGGACGGTTTTGTCGCGATGACAAAACAAATCGGATCGCGCGTGCAGATTGTCGGGGACGACTTGTTCGTGACGAACCCGAGGCGCTTGCGCGACGGGATCCAGCGCCATGCCGCCAACGCGATCCTCGTCAAGCTCAACCAGATCGGGACATTGACGGAAACCCTTGAGGCCGTGGACATGGCGCGCGCCAATGGTTACGGTGCGATCATCTCGCACCGTTCCGGCGAGACCGAAGACACGACCATCGCGGACCTGGCGGTCGCGACCAATTGCGGCCAGATCAAGACGGGCTCGGCTTCGCGCACGGACCGCATCTGCAAATACAACCAGCTGCTGCGCATCGAGGAAGAACTCGGCGCGAACGCGACCTACTGGTGGGGCAAGCTGCCGCATGCGTGAGCGGCTGCTGGCCCTGGCATGGTTGACTCCCGCGTTTCTCGCCGTGACGGCTTGGCGTTGTCCCGGGGTGACGCACTCAAGTGGTGCGATTCGGGAGGACGCCAAGGCCATCGCGTCGTCCATGTCCGTCGATGTGGCGACGTTTACGGCGGATTTGAACTGGATGGCGTCGTCGCCGCACCCGATGGGGTCTGTTCGGCAATCGGAAATCACCTCGTACTTGAAGCGCCGCATCGAGGAGTCGGGTGCGCGCGCCGAGGTCCAGGAATTCAAGGCAGAAGTCCCGAATCCCGCCGCCCTGTCGGGGCCTGCGCCTTTGACCCGTGTGGTCACCGGGCGCAACGTCTACGCGTGGCCAGACCGGTTCGAGACCGGCGATCAAACGGGCAAGAAATGCGTCGTCTTGATCGCGTCCCATTACGACACCAAGAACGTCGGGGGCATCACGTACACTGGTGCCAATGACAGTGGTTCATCCTCTGCCGCACTTTTGCAAATCCTGCATCATTTGAAGTCGGTCCCGTTTCCGCCTGAGATGAGATGCGCGATTGGATTCGCGTGGTTTGATGGCGAGGAGTCCACATTGTCCGGATGGAGTGACGGTGAGACTTCCTTCCCGAAGAAGATTGTCGACAACACCTGGGGCAGTCGTCACGCCGCCAGTCAGTCGTTTTCCCGGGATTTGGCGGGCCTTGTCCTTCTGGACATGATTGGTTCGCCAGAATTGCGGATCACGCGCGACGCGCATTCGACTCCCTCAATGATGAAGTTGATGGAATCGGCGGTTGACGCGCTTGGATATCCGTCGTCGCTGTTGACTCCGGATTTCCTGCCAGTCGAGGATGACCACATTCCGTTTCTCGCCAAAGGGATTCCGGCACTGAACATCATCGATTTCAATGACCTTTCCGTATGGCACGCGCCCGGTGACGAACCTTTGCGCGTAAATCCAAAAAGCGTTGAAAAGGCCTCTCGAATCGGGGTCCTGGTCTCCCTGATGGCCGCCATGGATCCTCAAGCCATCCGGTAAATTGCCGAAATCCTGATAGAACAATCAGGTTCGTGGGGACATTTCCCCCTCCGGAGGCATGACCACATGAGTCAGGCAACATACAACACCGTCAATTTCGGCGCCCTGAAGATCACGATCGACCAGGTGGCCGATGTGGTTACCTACACGTTTGACGGCGATGTGGACGAGAATTTCCGCCACAAGGAAGTCCCCCGGGTGGCCGCGAAGCACATCGACTTTGTCCTCGAGAATGTCAACAATTTCAACTCGGTTGGCATCAGGGAATGGGTCTATCTCGTTCGTGATTTGAGCGCTCTTGGCAGTCTTTGCTTCAAACGTTGTTCCGTGACGATGGTTGACCAGATCAACATGGTCCCGGACTCGCTGGGCAACGGCGTTGTCGAATCGTTTTACGCGCCCTACGCGTGTGACGAGCACGGCGAGACTAGCCGTCTGATCGTCACGAAGGATCACGCGAGGGAGATCATGTCGCACGAGGCTCCTGTGATGATTTGCGAACAATGCAGAAAGAAACTGGATTTCGACGCGCTGGAAGACGCCTATTTCATGTTTGTGAGCGCAAACATCCCAAAAAACGCCTCGTGAGAGAGGTCGATCATTCGAGATGACGATGGATCCGGTGACATCGACGGCGTTTGAGAGCCTGGCGCACGAGGTCTTGCCAGCCTTGCAGCGGCGTCTTGCCGCGCTTGCGGCATTGCCCGCGGATGATCGCCGCTGCGACGAGGCCACGCGCCATCTGATCATCAACACGCTTGAACTTTTCCCGATGCTACGCGAATGGATGGAAAACAAGGTTCCGTCCGGAAAACCAGTGGTCGCCCCTGCCGATCCCGGGCTGGTCCAGGTACCTGGGGAGTTGTTGGACACGCTTGTCGAGTACGCGGACCTTTTGGAGCTGGATCAACTGAGATTGCGCGCGATGGTAAAGGGGCTTTCTGCGAATGACCGGCAGGAGTCCGGGGCGCTCGAATTGTCCGCCGTCGCGGCGCGCCTTTCGCAGGACGTGAATGGCATCAGGCGGGTCGCGGCCGGGTTGCAACAGCGGACATCGTCAGAACTCGCGACGGCGCTGCAGAGGATTGTCGCGGGCCACGTGGCGGAGCATCCAGCCCATTACGCTGTGCGTACTTCGTTTGAGGCATTCAATCTGGATCAGGCCCAGATTGATGTGGCAGCCAACTCGTTTGCGAGCGCGGTCCGTGTCGTCGCAGAGGGGGCTGTGGCCCAGGGAGAAAAAAGCCCGGTGATTGAGGTGTCGGCTCGATTGACGGCCGGACTCGTTCGCGCGACCTTGCGCTGCGCGGGCTTGAAATCCCTCGACGGTGTGGAAGTTGACGCGCTCGCCCGGACTTTCGCGCTAGTCAAGGGATCTGTGTTCATCGTCCGGGGGGAACGACTCGCGATTGCCTGTGAGGTTCCGGCCTCGCTGCGTGCCATGACGGGAATCGTGGTCAAGGCTGGCGAGGAAAATTACGCCCTGCCAGTTCACGGAATCATCGAAACCATGCGGATTGATCCCTCCCTTGTGCAACAGATCGCCGGCCAGGAATTCCTGAACCTCAGGTCAACGAGCCTGCCATTGGTCCCGCTGACGGCCGTCGTGGGCAAGCCAGTTTCGAAATCTGGCGACGGGCGCTACGCAGTGGTCGTGGCCTCAGGTAGCAACCGTTTCGGGCTCGTGGTTGACCGTTTGATCGAACATCGCGACTTGTCCCTGCGCCCGTTGGGGGGCAGTCTCGCCAATCGCCCTGAAGTTATCGGTGGCGCGCTGGATTCCGACGGCAACGTGATCATGGTGATCGACCCGCGCCATATACGGATCACGGCTGCAAAATCGTCAGCCGCGTGATCTCCCGTCATTCTGAGGCGCAGCCTCGTCATTCTGAGCCCGAAGGGCGAAGAATCCTCTCCCCCACCGCCCCCTTCACAGCGTCTTCATGTCGATCACGAAACGGTAACGAACCTTGCCCGCGATCATGCGCTCATAGGCTTCGTTGATGTCGTTGATCGGGATCAGTTCTATATCGGACACGATTCCGTGCTTGCCGCAATAATCCAGCATCTCCTGCGTCTCCTTGATGCCGCCGATCAACGACCCGGCGAGACGCCGGCGCTTGCCGATCACGCTGAACGCGGACACGGGAATCCTCTCCGGCGAGACGCCGACCAGGACCATCGTCCCGTCGCGCTTGAGCAGGTTCAGGTACGCGTCCATGTCGTGAGGCGCGGAAACCGTGTTGATCATCAGGTCCATGGTCCGCGCGTTGGCTTCCATGGCGCCGGCGGAAGAGGTTGCCACAAATGACTTGGCCCCAAGACGACGCGCATCCGCCTCTTTCGCCTTCGAGGTGCTGAACACGGTAACCTCGGCACCCATCGATGCCGCGAGTTTCACCGCCATATGGCCAAGCCCACCAAGGCCGATGACGCCAACCTTCATCCCTGGACCTGCCTTCCAGTGAACCAGGGGCGACCATGTCGTGACGCCAGCGCAAAGAAGGGGCGCCGACGCCGCCAGATCCAAATTTGCCGGCATTTTCAGCGTGTATTTTTCATCCACCACGATGCAATTCGAATACCCGCCATAAGTCGGGGTCTTCAGGTCTTTCTCAAGTCCGTTGTATGTGACCACCGAGTGGCCTTCGCAGTATTGCTCAAGTCCCTCGCCGCAACTGGCGCATGTGCGGCATGAGTCGACCATGCAGCCGACGCCGGCAAGGTCGCCGACCTTGAACTTGTGGACCGAAGAACCAACTTTGGTGACCTTCCCCACGATCTCGTGTCCCGGGACCATCGGAAAGATCGATCCTCCCCACTCGTCCCGCGCCTGGTGGATGTCCGAGTGGCATACGCCGCAATATGCGATCTCAATCAGCACGTCATGAGGGCCAACTTCGCGGCGTGAGAACGAGAATGGGGCCAGTGGTGATGTCGCCGTCTTCGCGGCCCAGGCTTTCGCAGAAATCATTTTTCGGTCTCCTTTACGGGGCGTTGCCGACATTGTACGCTTTTTGCAACCAACAGGGAGCCTCATTCGATGGCCAGCAAGTCGAAATGTGTCCGTCGTGTCGTGTTCAACCAAAAAGGCGGGGTCGGCAAGACGTCGATCACTTGCAACCTCGCTGCGGCCTTTGCCGCCGCTGGCCTGAAGACCCTGGTCGTGGACCTCGATGCCCAGGGCAACACAAGTCATTACCTCTTGTGCGAGGGCGCCATCGGCGGGCGGACGATCACCGATTTCTTCGAGTCGACGCTCAGCACCCTCAAGATATTTGGCCAGCCACTCAGTGACTGCCTTTACCAGTCTGACTTCAAAAACCTGTGGGTGATTCCCGCGGACGCGCGCCTTGCCGAGTTACAGCCAAAACTCGAGGCGCGGTACAAGGTTTTCAAGCTGTCGCAGGCTCTGGATGATTTGATCGATAACCAAAAGTTCGACGCCGTCTTTATTGACACTCCTCCCGCACTCAATTTTTACAGCATGAGCGCCCTCATGGCCTCGGACCGCGTTTTGGTTCCGTTTGATTGCGACGCCTTCAGCGCGGCTGCGGTGCAACACGTTTCCGACATCGTCCAGGAAGTCGCAATGGACCACCGCCTCGACCTGAGTATCGAGGGGATCGTGATCAACCATTTCCAGGCCCAGGCGAATCATCACAAGGCCGCGATTGATGCCATCAGCCAACACGGGATTCCCCTGCTCAAGCCTTACCTGTCGCCGTCAGTCGTGATGCGCGAGAGTCACGCGGCACGTGTTCCGCTCGTCTTTTACAAGCCAGCCCACAAACTCTCCGCGGAGTTCAACCAACTCGCAGCTCTTTTGCGGAGCCTGCGTGAAACGAGGTCGGGCAAACAATCCGCCAAATCCGTTTCGCGGTCTGTGAAGGCAAAAACCAAACAGACGTGAGGAGACCCGTGTTGAGCGGATCCTTGTTGAACGGAATCAAAGCAAGAAAGTATGGATTCGGCCTTGCCGCGATTCTTTCGCTGGCGCTCATGGCCCCGGTTGCTATTTACGTGGTCCGCCCGGCCGCGGTTCTCGCCAGCTTGTTGGCGCTGAGATCCAAATGGAACGAGCCATCCATGCCCGACGCGCACGAATGCACGGGCCGGTGGTCCGTCCCGGTTTCTGGCAGGGATTCAAGGTGGATTCCCGCGTTCCCCCAGACCAGCGCCACTTATTTTTTGCTGCCCGTAGCCACGCGGTATGACGGCAGGCCATCACGATTTGAGCTGGCCGGTGATTTTCCGATGGCGCGATTCATGAGTTTCGCGCTCTATGACTCCGATTCGGGCCGTCTATTATCCAGCCTGCGCGACTCAGAGATCAGACCCTACGTGGAGTCCGTAAATCCGTTCGTAAAAAAAGTCGAGCGCGATACCCCTGACAGGCGCTTTGTCGTGCGCGTGGCTCCGGCTGGCTACTTTGCGGATCTGATGCCGAACAAGCTCACGTTCCCGAAAGACGTCGGCTATGTGACCCTGATCTTGCGAATCTATCGCCCGGACGTTGACGCCGCGGGTCATTCCCTGGACGCGACTGGGGGCGTTGGGCTGCCACGCGTGCATGCCTATCATGTCGACGATGGAACGCCTGTTCCCGGATGTGTTTCAGCCTGGCGCCTTCCGAGGCTGGACGTTGATTCGAAACAGCAGGCGATTGATGACGCCATCGCCAAGGATCAAAAGGCGCGCGATGGCAAGCCTTTCCCTTTTTACGCGCATCATTCAGGGATACCAGGTCCGTTCCCTGATCCGCATGTGGCCTTTGGTTTTACCAACGTCAATCGCGCGCTGGGAGATGTGGTGACGATCCGTTTTCGCGCGCCGTCATTCTTCAACAGCGCCTCGAAAAGCCGTTTCGTCGACACACGAACGGATGTCCGTTACTGGTCCGTGTGCCTCGGTGGCCGCCGCGAGACCAACACGGTTGGCTGTGTCGCGGACGCGGAAACCTCGGCAGACAAGGATGGATTCACCAACATCGCGATCATTCCGCCGGGCGACAAGGAACTTGCCGACGCGGCGACTGCCCGTGGCATGTCCGTCCTGTACTGGGGTAAATGGATCAGCGGTGGATACCGCGTCATCATCCGGTTTGTGGAGAACGAGACCCCGTTCGCGCGCAGTTATTCCCGCGTTCCTGATCTGGCGATGGACCGTACCTCCGTACAACCTGCGGATCTGGAACCATACGAGGCCGGCAAGGTCCTCGGGGATTTCGGGGCGTACGGAACCTATCTGTCACGAAAACAGTTTCTCGATCCGGGAGTGAAATGAGCAGGGCCTCCCACCGGAATTGTCGATTGACCAAGGAGCCTTTGGTCGATTGCGAAAAATCGCGCTCGATTGTGTCTTTTTTGCCACATGGATTTCCGTCGTTCGCAATCGCTAGACGCCGGATATTGTCAATCAAATTCTGATCCTGATACGATCTCCTCTAGTCTATTCCCACTACTGTTGTTGCGAGGATCATCATGACCAATTTTGGCAAACGTCCTTCTGCTTGGAAGCAGCTTGGCGCGGCAGTTTGCATCTCCGGCATCGCCGGTGTGGCATTCTCCGTACAGGCAATGGCTCAGGAAAAAGCTCAGCCCAGCGAACGCCCCGCTCCTTACGCGATGTCGCCGGAATCCACGACTTTGCCTGAGAAAGTTTTGCGCGCGCGTATCCCGTACATTTCGGCCACCTCCTCTGGCGCCGCTTACGACATCGATGGCAAGAAAATCGATGGCGGTCTCTCCGCGAACGTCGTGGCTTCCGGTCTTGCCATCGAGTACGGCATCTCGGACAAGATGAGCTTCGGTATGCTCATTCCCTACGTCGTGAAGAACGACCTCGGCATGAACGCCGAGAACTTCAGAAACCAGCGTGGATACCAGCTCAGCAAGCGTAACTTCTACGTTTCCGCGTCGTCCTTGATGATGAAGCAAGGCATCTGTTCGAACCTCTCTGCGTGTTGGGCTCTCATCGACACAGGTTACGCTTTCCCCTACGACACCACTGTTCAGTTGACCACCGGTGAAGGACTCACGGTTCCCGCAGGCGTTCCGCTGAATCAGGGCGTCTACCACCTCATCACCAATGCCTCGAAGCCCGGAGCCGGCGAGACTGGCATGGGCGACATCGACCTCGGCCTCAAGTATCGTTGGCTGAACGAGGGACCGATGGGCCACGCGGTCAGTCTGGTGTTGCACACCCCGACCGGCAAGTATGAGGACGTTCCTCTCGCGCATCGCGCGACCGGTCGCGGCATCCTTGAAGTCGGACTGCGCTCCAGCTTTGATTACAAACTCGGCGAAGACTTCATCGCGGGATGGCAGCACACCATCGATTACGCGGTTGGCAAGGGCAAGATCAAGCGGACGCAGTTGCTCAAGAACACGGAACTTGATGACGTCCAGGACGAAGCGGCTGATGGCAGCTTCGCTGACGGTTACGCCAACGACAACAAGTTTGATCGCCCGGGCGTGCGCAACAGCGGCTTTATTGACGTGAAGACCAGTTTTGGGCGCTTCTCATCGGTTCTGAATCCGCTCGGTGCCAAGGTCCGTTATGGTTACGACTACGATTCAGCCGTTCGCGTGGAAGAGCGCGAAGACGCGGTTTCCAACGGCTTCCGTGGCGCGACTGAGCGCTCCAGCATGCGCACCCTCGGTCTTGGCCTCGTGTTCGACGGCTTCCAGTTGGAGAATCGTGTACCGGTCCGCGTCACCTGGGATATCGACTCGCCGATTGGTGGATCAAACAAGGCTGTTGCCGCGGTTCGTAACTCTGTGATCACTGAGCTCTACTACAAATTCTAATCGCGTTTGTTTGACTAAAACGTACCCTCACAGGAAGAGGTAACGACCATGAGATTCGACAAGAAATCAATGTCACGCTGGAGCGCGGCCCTCGCCGCGGTCCTCGCCTCCCAAGGTTGCGGCAAGGCTGTTTCCAACGAGAATATTCCGAAGGCCGCGGACGAACTGACCACCGACGACGTGACGGACGAGAGCGTCAAGGCCCGTCAGGCAAAATGGGAAGAACTCGCAGCTGCTCTCGGTATCGGCACGAACCGCGCAACTACCTCAGCGGATCTCGTGACACAGCTTGGTACTCCGTCGACCTATCTGACCACCAACGCGGCGCAACTGCCCGCGCTGATGTCGACTTTGACGACGCAGTACGCCGCCAAGGCCAATCAGGCACGTTGCGCGGCGGTAGATTCAGTGACCTTCTGGAAGAACGCCTACGATTCGACTGGTACCGCTGTGGCCGCCAAAGTTTACCTGATGAAGTACAAGCTTCAGACGGACACCGCCGGAACGGCCGAGGAAAACGTTCGTTCGGGTCTGTTTGTGGTTCCGGACGCGGGTACTGGGAACGCTCGTCTGATCGCTTACGGTCACGGTGGCGACTCGGGTTTGTCTTACACCGAGATCGCGGCCAACTTTGGCGCACTCCAAGCCAGCAATGTCATTGTTGCCCCGGCGTTCCCGTCTGAAGCGGTTTGCAATGCCAATACTGGTGACAACAAGGCCTGTGACGCGGAAGGAAACCTCGCGGACGGTGTCGGCACGTCTCTCCCTTACGACAATGACGCGGATGACCTGCTCGGCATGTATGACTGCGTAGTTCGCGCTTTCGCCGGGAGCGATGGCGGTAATTATAACTTGTCGGCTGCGGACGGTTACGCTTCCCGTTTGAAGACACACGGTGCAGGCGCCTTTTCGAGCCGTCCAATATCGGTCCTTGCAGGTGCCTCACGCGGCGGTCTGGTCTCCCTGGTCGCTGCAGGCCGCATGGGTGCACATCTCGCCGCCGGGGCAGGGACGGGTGCACTCGGAACCGCATACGGAAGTCCGTCGTTTTTCAGCTGCTCTGTGAACTTCGCAGGCCCCGTCGGGCCGACGGTTGGCAAAGCCCGCATCTATTTTGAACTTCTCGTGAAGGGTACGATTGAGAACTCTGCGTTCATCAACCTGCCTGGCATCCGGAAGCTCAAAGACCTGTTCAACGACTACATCGCCGGAGAAGTGACGGCTGATGTCGCGAAGATGCGTGCAGTGCAGCGCGACGTAACCCTTACGTCACCGTTGATCGCGGCCGCGCTGCAAAACTGGAAGACGTACGCAGGCTCGACACAGAACGCACTGCTGCAGTCACGCCGTGGCCGCATGTTGTGGCTCCATGGTGATGCCGATACTGTCGTTCCCGTTACTGACACGCAGTTGCAATACAATACGCTCGCCGGCATGACGGCAACACAAGTTGGTTACGTCAGCGGACAGCTGACTGGAACGTCAACCATGCCCGGTGTTAACGTAACGGCAAGGATTTTCTCAGGCGCCAATCACTTTGATTCCGTTTACTACACGGCGACGGGTACGTATCCGGACAGCTACGTATCATCGACGTCGATCACTGGCGCGAGTGCGTCACTGGATGCCAATTCAACGCCGGGGGTTGATGGCTTCCTGAACAGTACGGCCCAGTTGAACTCCACCGTGTCGGATACTTTGACCTCATGGCTGGCAAGTTCGACCTACGGTTGCACGTTCTAATCGAATTGCGCCACATGAAGGTGGCGTAAGGTGAACCATGGATGGTTCGAGAGAGGCGCGGTCCGATCCCGCGCCTTTTTCTTTTTGCGTCATCCTGAATCGGAGGGGGCAACGTCATCTTGACCCTGCGTCCGCAACGTCATCCTGACCCTGAGCGAAGCGAAGGGGAAGGATCCTCTCCTCACGGGAAAGAGAGGATCCTTCGCCTTCGGCTCAGGATGACGCGGAGGCTCAGGATGACGGGGGATAGGATTCTTCGGCCTCCGGCCTCAGAATGACGAGTTAAAACGGGTGGTTATGACGTCGATCAGATTTTTGGTAAACTTTACGGATAGTTCACCGACGAAGTTTTGATTGGCAGGTTCGGCATTGGTGCCGACAGTCCAAATTTGGGAGAGTTCTCAGATGAACAAGCCTTGGCTGAAGCATTACGAAGCTGGCGTCCCGGAAACGATTGATCCAAATCGTTACAGCTCGATCCTTCAGATTTTTGAGGAGTCGTTCAAAAGTTACGAGTCGCTGCCGGCCTTCACAAACATGGGCGCGACCATCTCCTACGGGGACTTGCGTGAGCAGGGACTGAAGTTCGCCGACTACTTGCAAAATGAATTGAAGTTGCAACGTGGTGATCGCGTCGCCATCATGATGCCCAATATCCTCCAGTACCCGGTGGCCCTGGTGGGCGTCTTGTACGCCGGATGCGTCGCGGTGAACTGCAATCCGTTGTACACGCCGCGCGAACTCGAGCACCAGTTGCGCGATTCCGGGGCGAAGGCGATCGTTCTCTTCGAGAACGCGATGGCTACCCTTGAGAAGGTCATCGCCAACACCTCGGTCAAACATGTCATCACGACGCAAATCGGTGACATGCTCGGATTCCCGAAGTCCCTGATCGTCAATTTTGTGGTGAAGAAAGTGAAGAAGATGGTTCCCGAGTGGAACCTCGCTGGCACGACGACCTTCAAGGCGGCCCTCTCCAAGGGCAACATGAATCGCCTGAAAGTCCCGAAACTGACGCACAAGGACCTGGCGTTCCTGCAGTACACGGGCGGTACAACGGGCGTGTCAAAGGGCGCGGAACTGACCCACGGTAACATCGTGGCCAACATGATGCAGGCCTTTGCCTGGATCAAGGGCCAGTTACGCCCGGGTGAGGAGATCATCATCACCCCGCTGCCGCTCTATCATATCTTCTCCCTGACGGCGAACTTCCTGATTTTCTCTTCCCTTGGCGGGCTCAATGTCCTGATCACGAATCCACGCGATGTCCGGGCATTTGTGAAAGAACTCAAAAGATGGAAGTTCACGGCCTTGACCGGGCTCAACACGCTGTTCAATTTGCTGCTGAACGATGAGGAATTCCGCAAGGTGGACTTCAGCGCATTGCGCCTGACCCTGGGCGGTGGCATGGCTGTCCAGCGCGCGGTCGCCGAACGATGGGCAGAAGTCACGAAATGTGCCGTGATCGAGGCATACGGGTTGACGGAAACCGCGCCAGCGGCCTGTGTGAATCCCATGACCAACCGCGAGTTCAACGGGTACATCGGCCTGCCGATTTCATCGACCGAGATCGCGATCCGCAACGACGAAAACGAGGACTGCAAGTACGGCGAAGTCGGGGAGATCTGCATCCGCGGCCCGCAAGTCATGCGCGGTTACTGGAACCGCCCGGACGAGACGGCAAAAGTCATGACCCCGGATGGTTTCTTCAAGTCCGGCGATCTTGGTTTCATGACGGCAGACGGGTACGTGAAGATTGTCGACCGCAAGAAAGACATGATCCTTGTCTCGGGGTTCAACGTTTACCCGAACGAGATCGAGGATGTGATGATCGGGAACCCGAAGATCGCCGAATGCGCGGCCATCGGCGTCGCTGACGACCATTCCGGCGAGGTTGTAAAACTCTTTATCGTGAAGAAGGATCCTTCGCTGACGATCGAGGAGCTCAAGGCTTTCGCCAAGGCGAACCTGACCGGATACAAGTGCCCCAAGCACTTTGAATTCCGCAACGAGTTGCCGAAATCAAACGTCGGCAAGATCTTGCGCAAGGAACTTCGCGCCAGTGAGCCCGCCGCCAGATCTGTTGCTGCCGCCGTGGGAAAGCGTAGCGCCGCCTGAAGGTTTGATCAGCCCCAGCGCGGCCCGTTGTGATCTTGGGTCGCGCTTACTTTCTCCGGGCGGCGAAGCTGCAATTGGCAGACGCCGGATTCGCCACGGAGACCTCATAAAATCTCTCCGTATAGTTCGACGCGCGCCTTGCCGGGGGCTTGGTGAAGACCCATACCGGAGTCTCGTGGTAGATATTCTCGTACAAGACCACGGCAAATTGGATTCTGCCGTCTTGCCACCTGGTGTTGAAGTGATGATGAACTGGTGTTGGCAACGCGACTCCATCAGGAAGGCCCGGCACGGTTGCAGATCCCGCGCGGAAAAGGCGGCATCTCAGGTTGTCCTCCGGCGGCGGCAAGTCAGTCCCGGGAAGTCGCGCCCGTACCTCAAAGAGTTCGACGGCGCGACCTATTTTTGAGGCTCCGTTGCCTGTCGCGTAATTCTCTGCCGCAATGACGCCCACTCGGGGGAACGCGCGTCGG
>Ga0214921_10000584_pt1 | contig 67128 bp, 71 predicted proteins | sample LL1505_MetaG_FD_177992 | JGI IMG/M metagenome (GOLD analysis project Ga0214921, IMG submission 177992) | Freshwater microbial communities from Lake Lanier, Atlanta, Georgia, United States - LL-1505 | ecosystem: Environmental > Aquatic > Freshwater > Lake | place: USA: Georgia | collected...
TAATACCGAGAAAATCAGACAAGAAATAAAGAGTCATGACCGTGTATTTATGGCTATTGGAAGAACTTATGGAAAAGATAAAGATGGAAATTTAATTAATAATATCGACTATCTCGAAGAACATCTTGACGAAAATTTAAATGACAACTTAGCAATGCCTTTATTAGTTGCTATTATTTGTAATGAAGAACAAGTTCATTTGACTTATGTTGGTACTGGATGTATATTCTCAAGAAATACAAGAGAAGATAATACAATGTATACTGAAGAAGATAGACCTGATTATTTTGGTTCTTCTTATTCTACAGCAAAGGCTGTAGTAGACAATTTAATGAAAGAATTTCATCATGTTGCAGTGTTAAGAATTAGAATGCCAATTACTCCTAATTTAAATCCACGTAATTTTATTGCTAAGATATTAAATTACTCAAAGATTTGTAGTTATCCAAATAGTATGTCATATCTTCCTGAGTTAATTCCAATGATGATTGATATCTGTACTCAAAAATTAACTGGAACTTTTAATATGACTAATCCTGGAGCAATTTCTCATGAAGAGATTTTACAATATTATAATAATCATCTATTAAATAAAAAAAAGCATGAATATAAATTAATCGAAGAAGATACTTTGAATTCATTATTAAAAAGTAAACGTTCAAATAATATCTTAGATACTTCAAGATTAGAGCGTCGTTACACTATAAGACATATTAGAGATTGTGTATTTGAAGCAGTAGACAAAATTTTAGAAAATAATTAAAATAAAAGTTTAAATCATATTTATATATTAATATATAAAGATGAGAGTAAAAAAGGTTCAAACAAAATCTTCAGTCTTCGATATAGAAGGAAATGAAGAAGAAAAGGTTAACGAATGGGGAATTACTATTGATTTATTTAGTCATCAAAAAAATTCGGTAAAACGTATGGAATTTATCGAAGAAAATCGTATTAGAGATTATAATACAGAATATGCTTCTTGTATAGTTGAATCAAATTTTGCAATATTAAATGATAAAGTAGGCTCTGGTAAAACGTTAACAATGTTGTCAATGATATCTAGAGAAGTAAATAAAGATGGATTTACTTTAGAACAAAGTAGACGTGATTTCGTTGATATTTATTCAGTACATGGAAGTTCAATTTGTATGATAAAAAATACAAAAGTTAGACAAATTAAATTTATACCTGTAAATATAGTAGCTGTTCCAAACAGCATCATATTTCAATGGAAAGAAGAATTATTAAAAACTAATTTGAAGTTTAAAATTGTCACAACAAACGCTCAAATAAAAGAATTAGACAAGTATTTAAATAAAGTCCATATTATAGTTGTATCAAAAACTTTATATAACGTTTTTACTGATACTTTATTTCGTATAAAAGGACAAGACGATTTTTGTGTTAAACGTTTAATATGTGATGAGTATGCATCTAAAGGGTCTTTTAAACAAATTAAAGCTGATTTTTATTGGTTGATTACAGGAACTATTCCAAAAGTTTATGAATTTAGAAGCATAGAACTTAGATTTAATTTTATTAATCAATGTTTAGCATCATCTGGTATTAACTTTGCTGGAAGATATACTTCATGTCAAAAATTTGACCATGTTACAGTTAAAAATTCAGAAGAAGAAATTAATACTTCTTTCTTAGTTGCTAAAGTTGAAAACTTAGTTTATATTGCAAAATCTAAAAACGAATTATTTCTCAATCTTGGAGTAGATATAAAAGATGAAGTAAAACGAATGATTGCTGCAGATGATATTAAAGGAGCAATTGAAGCTATAGGAGGAAACGTTGAAACAGATAGTTTATTAAAAGTAATTATAAGAAAAGAAGAAGATAAATTAAAAGAAATTGAAGCTTCAATTACTTATCATGATACTTTATCTCATCTTGATAAAAAAGAAGAATATATTCTTAAGTTAGAAGTTGCAAAAAAACGATTAAATGCAATAAAAGAAAGAATTGAACGAGACGAAAATGAAGGAGAATGTCCCTTATGTTGTTTAGAATACGTAGATAAATGTTTAGTTGAATGTTGTAAGAATATAATGTGTGGAAATTGTGTTACAAAAATTATTAAAAATAATAAGAATTGTCCATTTTGCAGAGGAACAATTGACATGAAGAAAATTATTGTTTCAACAAAAGAAGAAGCAAAGAAAAAAGAAAAACAAAAAAAGAAAATTCATAAAACAAAATCAGAGTATATCGTAGATATTATTAAGAAAAAACCAACTGGAAAGTTTATTATATTTTCTGAATTTAGTAATACATATGATAATGTAATAGAAGCATTAAAATCAACCGGATTAAAATATTCAGAAGTAAAAGGTACAACTGTTGCTAAGAATAATATTTTAGAAAAATTTAGAAATGGTGATTTGAATATTATTTTCTTAAACGGAAGAAGTGATGGTGCTGGAATTAATCTTCCTCAAACTACTGATATCATTTTATATCATAAACCTACTTCAACTGGTTTAGAAACTCAATTAATTGGAAGAGCATTACGTTTAGGAAGAACTTCAGACTTGAAAGTTCATAGATTACTGTATGAAAAAGAATATGAAATGGAAGAAGATGAAGGTGCAATTAATTATTTATATCAAAACATTGAAGAAGAAGAATCTGATGAAGAAAAAGAAAATAATCAAGAACAAATTGAAAGCGATTATCAATTAGCTTTGAGATTACAAAATGAAAGAAATTAAAAAAATGATTTAAAACATTATTTTATATATTATTATATATAAAATGGTTATAATGACTGCTAATGGAGCTATTTGTTATTTATCTCAAATATTTGGAAAGTATTTAGACGATTGGGTCCAAATGGCTCATAAATATAATTGTGAAAAAAATGGATGGAAACATATGTTATTAATTCCTGGGTCTTTTGGATATGATAATTTAGTAATAAGTTTATATCACGTTATTTCAAATAATAATTTTGATAAAAATTTAATAAAAGAAAAAACTGTAGAAGAATTAAGTTCTTTAGTTCATGATGGATGGTCTATTAATTATATTTATTGGAGAGATAATAAACCATTTATAAATAATTCTCAATATAAACCTCCATTTAAAGCTTTAGGAGACGAACAAAGAAATTTATGTGCAATCACAAAATATAATGATTTACCAGAAGAAGAAAAAGAAAAAGACAGAATTATAGCGAGATTTATTCTTGAAAATGTTAACTAAATAATTTTTAATATTAAATTAAAAATTATTTTTAAGAGGAAACAGTAAAGATAAAATTATGATAATAAAATTTTTTAGTAGGATATTGAAGAATATTTCTAATATCTTTATTACAAATTATATTTTTTAATTCATCAATAGTCTTCCAAGATACTTCAGAAACTTCTCTTGTGTCTTTAATATTAAAGATTTGATAATCATCTTCATTAACTTCTATAATAAAATAAGTGTTTTTACCAATTTTACATTTTTTCTTATCAAGTAATTCTTCTTCGCTTATTTGAATACCTGTTTCTTCCATAACTTCACGAATAGCACAAGTTTCAACTGTTTCATCTTCATTTTGTCTTCCTTTTGGAAAACTATAAATTCCACTTCCATTACCTTTTACAACTAACAATTTAACTTCTTCGTTTTTTCTAGAGATAAAGATAATTCCGCTACGTTTTGTAACTTCTTTTTCATCTTTTTTTTCTTCAATATATTTTTCTATTGAACCCATTTTAATCGTATTATTATTTTTTTGTTTATCTAATACAGGAATAATATTTGAATAAGATATTACAGGAACTTTATATTTCTCGTATTGAGCTATATTCGAATAATTACTATTAGTTGAAAATTTATTATTAGAACTATTAAAAACAAAACGATGATTTGTAGATGGTTTTCTAATTGATTTAGTATACACACTATTGGTTAAATTGAGCATAATAATATAATAAATCTGATAATATATTATTATTAAAAAAATTTTTAAATCAATTTAATTTCATTTTTCATTTTTATTTTTCTTCATATAAACCATTCTTTCTAAACCATTCTTCTATTACCGGACATAATCCTGGTGCCTTCATCTGTAATGCATTTCCTAAACGACTCACATTCACTTCTCCTAAACTTTCTAAATCTTTTTCCATCTTTTCATTTAATTCTTCTTCCTCATATCCTGTAAATGGTTTTTCTAATAACTTTTCAACTAATGTATCTCTAGTTTTTCCCATCATTCCTAATATATTTTTTAATGTATTATATGTAAATACATCTTTTGAATTTATAGTTGGAATAATCTTTTTATCTTTCTTATCTCCTTTTTCTAAAATCTTTATAAATGTATCTTTAATTTGAGCCGGATCTTCATTTATTAAACTTTCTATAATTTCATCATCTTTAATCTCTTTTATTAAATGTTCTCTTAAATATTTCTTAAAATTATCCATTCTCATCACATCTTCTACATCATAATCTGTTTTAATTTCAACCTTTGGAGCAACTGTCTTTAATTTTATTGTCTTCTTTAATATATCATAATAAAATGGAATTAATCCCTTTAATTGGTACATTCCTTCTCCGCAAGTTTGGCCTCTCATTGAACTTTCAACACTCTTATTTACTTCTCCTTTTTGAGTTAATCTAACTTCTCTAACTTCAACAATCTTTAAATTTTTATATGCATCTTTCCCTTTGTGTGAATTTCCAATTAAAGCATAATATCCATATGGATTTTCTTTTAATTTACCAATCTTTTCAATTGTCTTTTCTTTCATGTTTTCCATTTCTTCTTCTGTTAATTCTTCCCAATCATTATAAGATTCTGCTTTCTTTGAAAGTTTTTTCAAATTATTTTTATCAATATTTATAACATAAATATCAGAATAGTCAAGGATAAATTTTCCATATTTATTAATAATTTGATTTTGTAAATCTTTATTTTTTTCAGACTTTTTCATCTTCGCAAATAAAAAGATTTGAAGTAACTTCTCAATTAAATGTTGTGGTAAGTTTTCTAATATCTTTGTTATTATTTCACTTTCTGATTGATTTTCTACCAATAAATCTAACACGTCTTCAAAATTTATTAATTGTTGATATTTTATAATTTCATCAAAACTTTCAAATTTACTTTCTGGTACTGGATTTAACGCATAATAATAAGATGTATATAAAGTTGAACTTAATGGGTCATCGACTAAAAAATATAAATTTCTATCTTCACGAATAAAATTGATAAAATTATATCTATTTCTCACTGCATCATTATATAAAATCATATCATTTAACGCTCTTGCTAAAACTAACGGAGGAATATCTTTTATATCATTTTTTATTAAACTATATAATTCAAAAAAATCATATGCATTTTTTCTTCTAAACGCATCTCTCACTGCTAATTTTACTCTATCCAACTCTTCATATGCATAATATAAATTATATGTATCTGTTATTCTATCTCCTACCCACGCCTTTTCATAATACTTTGGATCAACATAATCACAAGTATATTTACAATCACTCATATAATCACATTCTTTAGAATATGGCTCATCTCGTATTGATACATTACGAGAATAATTTAATGCACAATCTATTGCCGATTCTTTTAATAATCTTTCAATACTTTTTATTTTAACATCTTTATCTTCTGAAATTTTATACATTATCAAGTCAATTGATTCTGTTGATTCATCTTCTAATCCTTCTGAAGGAATTGCTGCCATTCTATATACTCTAACAAATCTATCAGCTGGATTGTCAAAATCTACGTGAGATGTTGCTCTAACAACTCTTCCAATTGCTTGGTCAATTGTTGGAGTATTCCAAGCAGGAGTTAATACATACATATTTTTGACATGTTTAAATGATTTACCTTCACCAACAACATGACTTCCAATAATCACTCTTAAATATTCTCCTAAAATATTTTTTTTATCATTAAAAACTCCATCAATTAACATGTCAGTTTGAGTTGGAGTTAAACCTCCACCAGTTACTAAAACAAATCTATTTTTATTTTTAATAATATTATCAATATTTACTCTTGTGCTTTTTGTTGGAATTTCAATATGATTAAAATCAAAAAGTTGTAAAATAGCTGAAAAAAGATTCGCACCACCTCCTGTAACAATATTACTATAAACAAAAAACTTTTCAGTTGGTCTTTCAAGTATATCTTTAATAATTTTTGCAAACTTACAAGAAAGTTTTTTTAATTGTTTTAATTTTAATTTATTATCATTTCCTTTTTGTTTAATATATTTTTCTAACTCACTTGATACTGATATATTATTTCCTCTTATAATTAAATATTTTTTCTCACCTTCTGACCCATAACTTCCATCAGGAAATACAAACATTCCACTTTGACGACTTCTTAACCATAAAGTATTAGATTTTGATTTTTCGTCTTCTTGGTCATCTTCAACTTCTTCTAAATTTATTTTTCCAAATTGACTATTATCTTTATTAAACTGTTCACTATATACTTCATTTTGTTCATCTTCCATAGCTAATCTTACTGTTTTAATATAACTTAATCCAGCTTGTTTATCAATTGTTCCTTCATTAATTACTTTTATATTTTCAGTCATACTTCTAACATAACTAACGATACCTCGTAAATAAGTATCTTTAAAAGTTGTTGCTAATGTTCTATCAAAACCAGTTGACTTGATATATTTTGTCATAAATTCTTTTTTATCAATCTGTTTCTCTAATGGTAATAATAAATTTAATACATTAATTATTTCAGATGGTTGATCTTTCATTGGAGTTGCTGTTAATAGCAATATCTTACAACCTTGAACTACATGTAAAAAATTATGTAATGTTTTATAAACACTAATATTACCTTCTACTGTCTTTGCTTTATCTTTTATATTATGAGCTTCATCGATAATAATTACACGATTATTAAATTCTGTTTTTAACATATTATCATTCATATGTCTAATATCTTTTGCAAATTTTGAAAATGTATACACTTGATATGCATATTTAATATTCTTTTGAGTTCTTTTTCTAATTGTTCTTTCATCAACCACTCTTTTTGTAATTTTATCACGTAACTTTCCATCTTTTTCATCAACATAAATATCAGTTGGTTGATATTTATTTGTAGTACAATCTCCTGCAATCTTTGATATAACATCATTTCGAAGGGTTGGATTTCTGGTCAATACAATTGCAGGACGAAAGTTTGGATAAGTTTGTAATGCATTTTCTACTACAGCAGTAATAACACAAGTTTTACCTGTACCTATACCATGATAAACTAACATTTTATCGTATAGAGTACGAGATGATAAAAATCTTGAAATAAAAACTTGTTGTTTAAATAATTCTCCAGGCTTAATCTCATCTACTTTATCTAAACGTAAATCATCAAACTCTTTTTTAAATAAAGTTGAATAATAAAGTTGGTCTCCTTCTGGTAATGTATAGATAGAAGACGCATCATTATAATCTACGTAATAAGGAATAAATTCTTCTAATTTAAATTCTAAACTCATTTTCTAAATATATTTAATATTATATTTAGAAAATTTTAATTGTTATTTAATTAACTTTTAATTTTAACACTTTTATAATTGACTTTCATCATAATCTTCTTCCTCTTCTTCATCAAACATTTCGTCATAATCTACTTCTTCCCCTTCTTCTTCACCTTCTTCTTCATCTCCTACAAATACTTCTTGATCTTCTTCTCTTCCTTCAGAAATAATTTTTCTACGTTCTTTCAAATCAGCAATAGCTTCATCTATATTATCTTCTTCTACATTTTCAGCAGTAATTTCTTCACCAACTTCATCGACAAGATTATCAACTTCTTCATCAACTAACTCTCCAGTAGTCTTAGTCTCACTTTCAACTTCTGGTTTATATACTTCAAATGCAGTTCTTAATGCATCAACTAACATACCATTATATACTAACTTAAGAATGTATTTCTCACCTGCTTTATTTGGTGGAGAATAAATAGTTGCTCTAACTTCATTCTTTGAATCTTTCTTAGCAATCTTTCCAAATAAACTAATAAATACAGTAGAGAACATACCATAATCAATAATCTTTACTTCAGTATTTTCTGGTACTGGCTTGAATGGTTTATTATATAAATCTCCAAACATACCCTTTAATGCTTTTTCACTCTTAATGACTAATTTAACTGCTAATGGTTCAACTTCTTTCTTAACTTCAGTTGCAACTTGTTGTTCCTTGCTCATTTGTTCTCTCTTAGAAACTCTCTTAGTTTTTTCTAAAGTCTTGACTTCATCTTTCTTTACACTCTTTTCAACTTTCTTACCTTTCTTTTCTAATCTTTCAAGTTTGTCTTTCAATAACATTAATTTCTTCATCTTCTTCTCAGCCTTTTCAGTCTTACCCTTATCTTCTAATTTACGAATCTTTGCTTCTAATTCAATAAATTCTTCTGATGCTTCTTTAATTTTTCTAGTAAGGTCTCTTCCACGAGAACCTACGACTGGAACAAAATCAGCAAGTTCTTTGTTTGCTTGTAAATCACAAACCTTCTTGATAAAAGTATTAGAAAGTTTTCTAAGAATATCTTGAACAAGACCAATAGTACCAAACTTACGCTCAAATTGGTCTGAGAAAATATAAGCAGAAAAAGTTGTAGAACCAGGATCTTTAATAAATCTCTTGCTTGCAAGTTCTAAATCATTAACTGATAATGGCTTACCTTCTTTTGCTTCTAATTCTAATAATTTAGCATGAGAGACACCTAAGTTTTCAACAACATATTCTAAGTATTGTAATTCTTCTAACTCTTCTAAAGAAATTCTACCATCTGCCTTAAACTTTCTATAGTTTGCAATTTCTTCTTCCATTGCTTCTTTATTTTTATATTTCTTCAAAGTATTTTCTAATTGATCCTTCAATCCTTTCTTAATAGATGAAACACCAATTGAATCAATAACTGTTTGAATAACAATTGGAGAAGAAGCTACTCTTGGCATAATAAAATCTCTTGCTTCTTGTTCGCTTTCAAATTTAACAACCTTCTTCTTACCATCTTCAATCAAAGTTCTACCAGTAGTAGTATATTCTCTAACAATCTTATTGACAAAATTATCATTAGTTTCATCTAACAATAAATTTTGTTCGCCAGTATTTTTAATATCAGTAGTATTTTTAATAGTCTTAAGTGCTTCGCCAAAAGCATCTAAAACCTTCATTGAATTTGCAAGAGTATAATATTTCTCAATAACATCTTTGTCAAAAGATAAATTATGGGTCATCATATAAGGTTCAAATAAATCTTTAGTAAAATCAATAGTTTCAGCTTTTTCAAACCAAGTCTTAGCCTTATTAGTTGCAAATTCATCAATTATATTTTTCTTACTACTACTTGATTCAATATCATAAGAAAGAGTACCTTGTGGAGTCATAATACCATATTTACGTAATTTATCTCTATTAGACACTCTCTTGATAGAACCAGAAATCTTTTTATGTTTTTCAAGGTCTGAAATAATTTCAGACTTAGATTTTGGAGCATCAGTAGTGCCAATATTAATTCTAAATCTTTTAGCAAGTGCATAAACAGAATCATCAGATTGAGTATCCATAAATTCATTAACAAGTTTATCAAGAGAGTTATCAGTATCAGTGATATAACTATCAGCAATAACTTGATAAATTTTGTTAAACTCAGAGTTCTTTTGTAATTTTTCATAAATTTCTTGAAGAGAAGTTTTATCATCATACTTAATATTAAACTTGTCAGCTAATAACTTCAATGTAACTTTTCTTTGTTCTAAAATATTAGTAGGTAAGGTAAAGGTTGGTTTCTTTAAGATAAGACCATAGATAGTTTCATAATCATAATTTTGTTCAGAAGATGATTGTTCCATACCATCAACATCAACAATCTTAACATTATTAATCTTACTTCCATCCGCTTCAAACATAGAAATGATATCGTTATCTTTTCTAATAATTTCTCCACCAACAGAAAGACGATTTGGAATAAAAGGCCATAATAAACTTCTAACAAGACTTTCTTTAATTGCTTGACTATTATCAGTTGTAATCTTGTCATCAAGACGTTCAAAACAAGTTTTACTACAAAATAATGCTTCTTGAGTAGAATAAAAAGTTCTCCATCTTGCATTTTCAACAACAGCTTGACAAGAAAAACAATTAGTAGTCTTTTGTTGAACTTTCTTTGTAACGTGAATAGCTTCGTGTTTAGAAGCAATATACCCACCAATGTAATCAAGAACGGCATCAGAAACATCTAATTCAGTAGTATTTCTAATTGAACTAATAATAGGTGCTAATAACTCGTTTAATTGTTCTGTTAATTTAATTTTAACAGTAGTATCATCTTTAGCAGAAATAATCTTTTGTTTAATATTATAGACTTCAGCAGATAAAGATGGGTCTTTTTCAAGCGCTACAGTAATAGGAGTTTCAATGCGTTTAAAATATTCAACATTAATTTGTTCTAATAAATGCTGTAACATAAGGTCTTTTTCTTCTTCAGTAAGGGTAGGCTCAATAAATACATTAACATTTTCAATAAGTTCTTCAAATGGTTCTTTGTATTTTTGATTTTCTTTCTTAGATAAAGAGAGAACATTCTTAAAAACAGTCTTAGCATTTGCTGATGGAGCTGCAAATTTAATATCAAAATCATCAACTAAAGTTAAGAAATCATCCTTGACAAGACTATTAATAGTAGTCTTGATATCAGATAATCTAGTAGCATATTCAGAAAATTCTTTGGAAAATGATTTCTTGACTTCAGCCTTAACTTCTGATGGAATATTTAATTTATCTTTGTCGTTAATAATGTTTTGAACATCTTCATTAGAAAAACAATATAAAGAATTATTAATAGAGATAACAATATCAGGAGAAGTTACACTATCACGATTAATACAAATATTACGTAAGTTCTTAGCATCAACATCGCTGAAAATTTTCTTAGTATTAGAAATAACAGTATCAATAATAGATGATTCGTGAAATTCACTTAAAGTTGGTTTAGACTTGGATACATTAACAGCATTATAAACTTTTCTACATTCAGCATAAGTTCTATTCTCAAGATAAATATGCAAATCTGCAAAAAGTTGTGCTCTAACAGAAATATCTAACAAATAAATCTCAGGAATATAAGTCTCAGTATAAGGGTAAACGATATCTTTGTAAGCTTGGGTAGGAGTATGTAAGAATAAATTTTTATAATAATTAATATTAGAAGCAATAGGGCTATCAGGGCTTAAAAAGTAAGTAACAGTTTCAATAAGACTTAAATATTTATCAACTGTAATATCAGCTTCACTATCGTAAATCGCTTCTTCTAACTTTCTAGTGTTATAAGAAATTTCTGAATCTTTCAAATCTGGTCTTGCAGCTTTATAAAGTTTAGTCAAAGTATCTTTAATAGTAACTAAACCTTTTTCTCTAGTCTTTTCTCTAACTTGTTTAGATACATTTAAGTTAAGACGACAAAAATTATAAAAGTTAGAAGTGACAGCCATATGCTCTACAAACCAAGCCTTTTCATTCTTAAAATCTTCTTCAGTAAAAACGTTAGTAATAAATTGGTCTCTTTCTTTACCAGGATATAAAATACCTATAATAAAAGTTACAGTAGAAGTTGACATATTGCCGTTTTCATCTTTAACTGGATAAGTAAGAGATAATTTATTACCAGAATATTCTAATGGAGAAGAACAATAAACTTTCCAAAAGTAAGAAGTAGGAATATAAATAGGTGCTTTATTCCAAGATTTTCCTGCATCTTTATCTAAAGTAAGTGGTAATTCATAATGACCGAAAAACTTTTGTTGTTCTGGAGACATTTCTTCTCTTGCTAAACTACTTGGACTAGCAATAAAATAAATAAAGTTTTTAATAGCATTAAATAATGGTGCTCTATTTTCCGTATGTGGAATAGTATGAAATTCAATATTATCTGCCTTTTCATAAGAAATATTTTTCCAAGGAGCAAGATAATGTAACATAATACATTCTTTTAATGGAGGAGAAACTCTTGGCAAAGTACCAATAATTCTTTGTAAATCATCTTGTTGAGCGTGTAATCTTTGAAGTCTATAAGAACGTCTAACACCACGATATTGTAAAGGATTTAATAAAGTCTTGACTTTTACTTCAGAGTTCTTTAATAAAATATAAATATTCTCAAAATCATTATTTTTAATACCATAAAGTAACTTAGATTTAACTTCATCAGCTATATTAAGTTCATTAATAAGGTCAGTCATTCTTTGAATATTTTTAACATCTCTATTAAGCTCAACTTGTAACTTGGTAATGATACTAGTTTGTTCTTTTTGACTAGCCTTTTCCTTCTTTAATTTCATTGCAACTTTATTAGAACTTGCCATAAGAGTTTTATAAATAGCAGATTGAATGTCTCTTGGATATTGACTAAGATAGTTTAATTCTAAAGTTCTATTTTTAGTGCTAGTAGGAAGATTTTTTAATGTACCATAATAGTTAATGAAAGTATCAAAAAACTTAACATCAAGTTCATCAATTTCACCTTTTTTCTTGAGACTTTGAATTGCATCTTTTTCTTTCTTAGCATTACCTAAACCTAATTCACTCTTTTCAGTAGGACGAATCATTTCAGTAATCTTTTCTAAAATAACTAATAAACGTTTTCTATTTTGTTCATTAGTAAAATATTCTGATAAAAAAGATAACTCAGATTGTGCTTCAGCGCCTGCTGAATAATATACATAATGCATAATAGCAGGCTTACCCTTAAGATTATCATCAGCAATATACTTATACTGAAGACCTTCTAATAATTCAGGGAAACTAAAGTTATAAAGTCTTTGAATTTCATATTGTGCTTCTTCATCATCTTCGTCATAATATACAGAAAAATCACCATTTAATAATTCTTTGATAGCACTCTTTTGAGCAGCCTTAAATTTATCTTCAAGTTCTTGTTTAGAATTAACATCTTCTAATAAAATATCAACAAATTCTTTCAAATATTTATAGACTTCGTCACTTTCATCTTCATTAATAATACATTTAGTAGTAGTGTCATCTTCATTAATCTTAATCAAACGTCTTTGAAGGAGTGAGACAAGTTGGTCTAAAATTGATTTTTGTAATTTTTCTTTATCTTGAAACTCACTTTCAGTAAAATCTAAAGAGGCAACATAGTGCATAGAATTATAGTATACTTCATCTTTTACATTTTGTAATAAGTTTTCACATTTTTTCTTACTATTTTCTTTTTGAAAGTTTACAATATAAACACTAATAGGCTTATTAAATAATTCTTGTTGTTCAATCAAGTTAGCATAAACTTCTTTGAGAGATTTATTTTCAAATACTTCTTTAATGAAAGCTAATCTTTCTCTTGGAGTTAACTTAACAAATACATTCTTAAATATAGGAGAAATATTATAAAAATTCATAAAAAAATCAGTAAGGAAAGGGTCGTTTACAGGGGTATATCTATCAGCTGCATAATAACTTAATGCAGTATAGTAAGGTAAGTTAGTTTTAGCAAAATCTTCAGGCATAGAAACTACTTTAGAAATTTGTTTTGCAAGTTCAAATTTCATTGAAACTTCTTGTTGTTTTTTCTTTTCAGTTTTTTCTTTTACAATTTTTTCTTTCCTTTCTTTCTTAGGTTTTGTTTTAATTTCAACTTCTTCTTCAGAAAAGTCTTCTTGTTGAGGTTCAATATCTTCTTCTTGACTGAACTCTGGTCTATCTTGTTCAAGTTCTTCCATTACTTCACCTGCTAAACGATTAAGTTTAGCTTTCTTATCATTAAGTTCAGGATAAGCTTCTAAAAGAGTTTGTTTTACTTGATTCCAAGCAGTCATTCCAAACATATCAGACCTTTTCTTAACAACTTTAAGAAATTGTTCTCTAATGATTTCTTTAAGTTTATCATCTGAAGTTTCAACAGCCTTAACAACAACTTCTTCAGCTTGACCCTTTGGAACAATTTTAATAAATGGATATTTTTCTAAAAGCGCCTTAAAGCTGACATCAGGTGCATTGTATTCAGCAATAAGTTCTTTTACAAGTTTTTTAAATTCAGGAGTAACTTCAACTTGAACACCGATATCATTAACGGTTTTAGCAGCATTAGTAAAGTTAATTTTTTCACCAGAAGAGGTGGTAGAATGTAACCATCTAATGAGGATACCTTTAATAAGTAATTCGTTTTCCATTTTTAATAATACGTAGCGATAATTTATAAAAAATTAATTTAATTAAGTTATAATAGTTATAAAAGCGAAATATAAGAGCGAGTATAAGTATAATTCTTAGTATCAAAATATAAGATAATTTGTGTTAAAAATATAGAAAAAAATCAATTTATTTTTTTTTATATATTAGTTTATAATAAATTAATGACATCAGACTATCAACCGTTAGATAATCTTTCAACTATGATATTAACACCTACATCAGGAGTTGCCTCAAGACCTTCTTTGCTATCTAAAGATAGCTCTATGGACTTTGCAAATTCTTCATCTGTAAGAAATTTGTTTAATTCAAACTCATTTTCTCCTTACTATAACCCTGGTATTATTTCAGACTATCCTATTAGTACAAAAACCATTCCATATAATAATTACGATATAGTTACTAACGTGCCTACTCTAGTAGAAAACAAATCTTTACCTTCTGTAACTTTATACACACAAGAACAAGTAGATGAAATGATTAGAAATGCATTGAAATCTAAAGAATGTAAAGATAATGGACTTAATCTTCACACTTGTGAAGATAATAATTATTTATTATTAGATAAAAAAGTAGTAATTGTTACTGCTATTCTTGTAATTTTTTTTTATATGTTAAAAAAATAAAATGATTTAAAATTAATTTAATTTTAAATTATCAACTAAACTATTTAACTATGGGTATCTTTCGTTATTTTAGATATTTAACTCAACAACATCCTGCTTGTTATACCACTATTAAAAAAGTACATGAACTTCCTCGTAATACTTTATCTAATCCTAAGGCAAAAAACGTAGACTGTGTATTATTTGATTTAAACGCGATTATTCATCCTTGTTTTCAAAAAGTTTTTGATTATGGTGGAAAAGAAATTTCTTATCTTATGCAAGAAAAAAAATTAAAAATGACTTACGAAGAACTTGAAAAATGGGCTTTTAATCTTGTTACTAAAAAAATTGAAGAAATAGTGTACTATACTAAACCAACAAAGGCTATTTATATTGCTATAGATGGAGTAGCAGGTGCATCAAAGAGTAATCAACAACGTCAAAGAAGATTTAAAAATGCAACAAATCCAAATACTAATCCTTATAATTTTGATCCAAATAGTTTAACTTGTGGAACAGATGTTATGGATAGACTTTGTAAACATATTTTCTTTTTTATTAAAAGAAAAAAACAATATGAATGGAATAACTTAAAAATATTTTATAGCGATATGTACGTCCACGGTGAAGGTGAAAATAAATTAAAATTATGGGTCGAACAGCAGCCTTATAATTCTATTACAATAATAAGTCCAGATGGAGATGTGATAATGTTAGGTTTATTAATAAACAAAAGTGAAGTGTATATATTTAGAGAAAATATTTTTGATAATATTGATGGAGATTATTTCTTAGTTGACATTATAAAATTAAAAACAGAACTTTTTTATAAAATAGGAGGAAGTTCAATTGATTCTTTAGCTAATCCTGAAAAAGCAATAAAAGATTATGTTTTATTTCATTTTTTTATAGGTAATGATTTTTTGCCTCACATTCCAACATTAGAAATAGCAAATCAAGGTATTGAGACATTATATCATTGTTATAATCAAAATGCAAAAGAAGGTGGCTTTTTGATAGAAGAGAGACTTAGTAAAGTATATATAAATAAAAAACAGTTTGTAGGATTATTAGAACAATTAGAAAAATATGAAATAAAAATGTTATTAGAAAAACATACGAAAAAATGTTCTTGGCCTGACCGTATACTTGCTGATAATATAATTATTGGAGATGATGGTTTAATGTTAAACTTTAAAAATTATAGAAAAGAATATTATACGAAAAAATTAAAATTACAATACGACGACACTGACCCTAGAATTTTAGAAAAAGAAATTAAATGTGTTTGCGAAGAATACATAACTGGTTTAGTCTTTGTATTACGATATTATTTTAAAGGAATTCCAACTTATAGTTGGTGTTATCCTTGTCATTATGCACCATTAATAACTGATTTAGCAAAATATGCAAAAGATATAAATTTTGACGTAGATTTTAAGGTAGATAGACCGTTAAATGTGTACGAAAGTTTATTTGGTATATTACCATTTCAATCGTTTCATTTATTGCCAAATGAAATAACAGAACAATTACCTACAAAAATAAAGTTAGATGCAAATTTTGATACAGAATTTGAAATAGATTTAGATGGAAAAATGTATGAATACGAAGGGATATCTTTATTATCATTTTTAACATATGATAAAATAAAAGAATATTTTAAGAAGATAAAGTTGTCAGAAGAAAGAATAGATAAGTTAATAAGAAGAGCAAAGTTATATATATTTTAAAAAGACCTTGGGTGTTTTTTTATTAAAGAAAAGTTAAATAAATTTTATTAATTTCTTAAGAAATTAATAAAATGTTTGAAGACCTTCGTTCTCTTGACCCTTTACATAGAGTATTTATTGAAGCTTGTATTGTTGGATTATTAGTGATGTTAGTAGGAAGTGTAGCATCAAAGTTAGTAAAGCCTTATTTTGGAGTTTCATTGCCAGAAATTTGTAAATCTTGGAATAAAAAATATGTAATGGAAGTAAGTTTATTTATGACAGGATTTTTATTACATATCTTATTAGAATGGACTGGAATTAATAAACAGTATGCAATATATAAAGGGGCATTTTAAAAACTTTATAAAATGAATTTATTTATAAAGTTTAAAGATAAAACATCAATTATATAGTTTAAAGATAAAACTATGAGTACATCTAAGCGTCAAATTAAATCTCATCCTATCGGTAAAAAAGGGAGAGAAGACAAAACACAAATTCTTATAGAAGAAAAATCACAAAGTCCATTAATAAAACCATTAGCACCTAAAAAATCTATAAAAGCTTTATCTCATCCTAATAAAAAAGAACCTGAAAGAACAAAACAAGAAGAAGAAGATATGTTTAGTCTTGCTGAGTCTTTAATGAAACAAGCAAATATAGATGAATATTCTGACGAAGATGATGGAAAATGTAAACATATAAACACTATAGACAGTGATGGAAGTATTATTTGTGTTGATTGTGGTGAAAACGTTAAAGAAGATAATGTTTGCGAAGAAGCTGAATGGAGATATTATGGTTCAAATGACAATGTAGAAGCATCAGACCCAAGTCGTTGTCAATATAGAAAAATAATAGATAAAGGGATAACAAAAGATTTAACAGATCTTGGATTTTCAAATAATATAGCAGAAAAGGCAAATGAACTTTATTTAATAGTAACAAATGGAGAAATAAAAAGAAGTAATTATAGAAAAGGTATTATGTTTGCTTGTGTATTTCACGCTTTTATTGAACTTGGAAAACCACAAACAACAGAATATTTAAGAAAAGTTATAAAAATAACAAAAAGAAATATTTCAAAAGGTTTTACATATTACGGATTACAAATGCCTAAAGACAGAAGAGAAACTTATGTTTATATTACTGCTGAACATTATATTCCTAAAATATTAAAAGAACTTCGTGTAACAGACGACCACATTGAAAATGTATTAAACTTATATAAAAAATTAAAAAATAAATCTTATTTGTTAAACACAAGTAATCCTCAAAGTATTGGAAGCGGATTTGTCTATTATTATTTAAAAAAAATAAAAACTGATTTAATCACTCCTACTCAATTTGGTAATATGGATATTGTAAAACTTAGTGAAATAACTATAACAAGAATTGCAAATGAAATCGAAGATATTATAAACAATGAAGATATCTTATATTAAAAGTTAAATAATTAATTACAATATTGTAATTAATTATGTCTATTTATTTAGGTGATTATTCTTATTATGGAGGAGATGTTAGATATATTTCTCAAACTGACCTTAGTTTTGTAGTATCAATTGGAAAATTTTGTTCTATAGCTCACGGAACAAGATTCATCATTGATTTAAATCATGATTATAATCGTTTTTCCACATATCCTTTCTTAGAACGTCTAGGGTGGCAAGAATGTGAAAAAATTAATTATGGACACGGACCACCATCTGTTGGAAATGATGTATGGATTGGTACTGACTCAATTATTAATTCAGGAGTTCATATTGGAGACGGAGCAGTTATTGCAGGTCGTTCTGTAGTAACAAAGGATATAGAACCTTATACAATAGTTGGTGGAAATCCTGCAAAAGTAATTAAAAAACGATTCTCAGATGATATCATAAAACAATTATTAAAATATAAATGGTGGGATTTGCCAATTGAAATAATTAGAACCAGATTAATACCTTATTATAAAGATATGAATAAATTTACAGAAGAATTAAAATTTATCAGAGAAACATAAATTGAGTTTTTATCTTTATTTTATTTAATAATTATCTGATGACATTTATAATTAGAATGTTGATTGATTATATTAAACATAAAAACGTTGATCGTGTAAAAGATATCGTCTTAAAAAATAAAATTAAAGATTTTATTTTACCTAATGGTCTCTCTATATTATGGAGAATTGACATCGCAAATTACAACAAAGAAGACAGTCAAATTCTTCAAATATTAATTGAGAACAACATTGATATAGATTCTAAAAATTATTATGAACAAACTATGCTGCATAGGTCTATTGAAATTGAAAATACAAATTTATTCGAAGATTTACTTGCTTTAGGAGCTAACATTGACGCAATAGACCATTCTGGACAAACTCCTCTTCATTATGCTATTTATAACTGTAATCTATATATGGTTTATTCATTACTTGAACTTGGAGCTGATCCTTATATACCAGATAATACAGGTTGGACTCCTTTTATGAATCTTGCTTTACAGATCTTTTCACAAAAAGAAATATATGCTGATGTTATATCTTCTATAGAAGATATGTTAATTGATGTTTATACAAAAACAGAATTAAAAAAAGTAACTAATATTTGTAAAGAATATGGAAACGATAAACTTTATAATAAAATTTGTAACACCAATTTTAAATCTATAAATTAACAAGACCAAATGTCTTGTAAACAAGACTGCTAAATCTTGTAAAAAGTTAATTTTTATTAATAATTATTAATAAAAATTTTATTCTTCATTTTCGCTATCAACTTCATCTACTTGTTCAGATTGTTTTAATATACAAAGTCTAATTCCGTGTTTCTTTAAAATTTCTCTAACACGGTCTAATGAAACTGACTGAATTTCATATTTACAAATTACTAAAACTCTTCTTTCATTTACTAACTCTTCTTTTATCTTCTTTAAGTATGTAACTCTATCATAATACTTTTTATTTAATTCTTTAATAACATTCGGAAAATCTTCATTTAACTCTGGGACAACATCTATATATAAATGTCCTATTGATTCTTGTCCTTGTAATCTACAAACATAAGTACAATATACATCCGCGTAAGAAGAATATGGAGACATATCTAAATCTCTATACCAAAATTTATTTAATGAAGCAAATATCTGTCCTTGATAATCTTCCCTTAAAGTTATTTCATTAATTATCTTATTTCTTTCAACATTGTAACTATCAAGTATCATTTTTTATCTATATAAAAAATTATACGTTTTAACTTTTATTTACACAATATCATTTATAAATTTTACATGAATAATATTTGATTTTGATTGACCGAATATCTCCAAAAATCTCTTCTTACTAATTGATAAACATTTAAACTCTTCCAACACTAACATCACATTCGCATCAAATGTCTTTGATAAATTCTTCTTTGCTTGAATTAATCCATTATAAATTGGAACTAAATTAACATCAGTAATCTGTGGAACTGCAAACACATAAATCATAATAGAACTCTTATCTGAAGTTGTATAATCAAATGAAACATCTGCTAACATATTAATATAAGTATACGATGCAACATTATCAATTATAATATCTTTTACACCAAAATACTCATATAAATTTGTCTTTGCTTTCTTACGATGATAAATCTTTTCAATTAAATCTATACGTTCATAATCATAATGGTCTAAATTTCCATCTCTCCAAGTCATCATTTTTATATATTATATTAAATTATTCTTTAAACTATTTTTCATTATCTATTCAGTTTGATATATTTATATAATTAATTATATAAATATAATTTATTTAGTGTTAACTTTTAGTTGTATTATTCATCGCTTTCAGATTCATCACTTTCGTCATCAAAATCTTCTATTTCTATCTTTTTATTTACTTTTTTACTTACCGCTCTTTTCATCTTTGTTTTATCAATTCTTATAACATCGCCTTCTATTTCTGCTTTGAAATGTGTTTTATATCCAAACATTTCAGCAATCTTTTCACATTCTTTATTAAAATATTCTATATAATTTATTAATCCATCAAATATATCTTCTGGAATATCCTTAAGGTCTAACCTATGAAGCATAGCATTTGGTTCTAAAAATTGTTGAAATAATCGTAAAAAATCTTCAATCACATATGAAAATGTATAACATAATGACTGTATCATATTTTCATACTCTATCTCTCTATGTTCTCTTATTATATATTTTTTAAAGTTTTCTTCTGTGGTATTATGTAATATATAATCTACTCTTGCCCTCTTACAAGTCTCAAAAGTAAAGGCTTTTCTTTTTACTATACCTCCAGCATTCTCATTTTTTGTTCTTTTATTATGATTTCTCCAATTAGCACCGCCTGTCTGTTGATTTCTTACATTATAAATATGTCTAAATAAATTTTGTAAAAATCTACACAAATTACTTACTTCATACTTACCTCTTATTTTATATTTTTGTGAAAAAGAAATATCTGCATGATTTCTTCCTACCTTTATACATGCATTATACAATAATGTATCAAAGTGTCCTTGGTCTAAACATCCTGTTCTAATTCCTGCACGTCTTTCTTCTGGATTTGTTGGTATCGCTATACCTCTTTCTCTCATATATCTAAAATATTCAGGATTATGAATTGCTCCTGCTACTTTTTTACAAGTGCTCCAATTCCAAGCTGTCTTACACTCTATACACCACATCTGATCGCATCCATCGACCTTACTTGTTCTTACGCCACATCCAGGGCACGCTTTAGTTTCTTTTAATAACATTTTAAAAGTTTCTATGTCATCCTTATTACAAATATGATTTTTGACTTTTTCTTGATTACAATTTTTACATAATTCTTTTTCACATACACTACAGATATTTTTTTCATTTAAATATCCTCTACATTTATCTAAAGAACATTTTAATCCTACAAACTCTTGTTTTTCTTCTTTTTGTTCTTCTTGATATCCTCCAATTCTATGATTTATTCTTTCTTCTCTCAGTCTTCTATTTCTTTGTTTTTCTTCTTCAGTTGTTTCAAAATCTACAGCAGATGGTCTTGTCTTACCTCTTGTAATAATACTATCTTTATATTTTGTCAAAGTAGAAATTTCTTTAGCAATAACCTTTAATCTATCAGCATGTTGTTCAGAACCAACACATAACTTTGCTTGTTCTTTTCTTAATTTATATATTTTTTCATGATAAAAAGCTTCTTGTTCTAATCTTTCATAAAATAAAAAAGTTTGTTTATTATAATTATTTACTTCCTCTACTACAGACATAGTACCAGGGATATAAGAAAGTTCTCTTTGGAAAATTAATTCTTGAATTCTTTTTTTATATTCTCCATTGACCCATTGTTTTGGAAAGTTATCACGAATGAAACGTTCATCCCATTCTTTCTTACATCCCATGCACTGAGCCGAGGGGGTAGATAATAAAAATTGTTTAGAACAATCAATACAATAAGTAGTGTTACAAGCACCGCAAGTAAGATTTTCCTTGCATTCTTCCATACAAACTCCGCAATCCATAATGTTAGACATCTTTTAAGATAATTAAAATTAAAAATGTTATAAAAAATCATTTTATAAAATGATTTTCCGATCTAAACATAAAGATAATTAAATAAAATGCCAAGAAAGAAGATTATACTTGAAGACGCTTTTGAAACTCCTTTTATTAAATGGGTTGGTGGCAAATCTCAAATTATTAATGATGTAATGAATAACTTTCCTTCGTCTCTATCTAACTATCATGAGATATTCTTAGGGGGAGGAAGTGTTCTTCTTGCCTTTTTAACAAAAGTAAAAAATAACGAAATTAACTTATCTGGTAAAGTGTATGCTTATGATTTTAATAAAAAATTAATTAATTTATATAAAAATATTCAACAAAATTTACAAGAAGTAATTACTCAGCTAAATATTCTTGTATTTGACTTGAAAAATTGCAAAGAAATGAATGGAGAAAGAAATCCAGATAATTTAACTGAAGCAAAACAATCTCAAGAATCTTATTATTATTGGATTAGAAAAGAATTTAATAGTATAAATGACGGCTCTCCTACTGAATCTGCTATGTTTATATTTTTAAATAAAACTTGTTTTAGAGGTGTATATCGCATAGGTCCAAATGGATTTAATGTACCTTTTGGTAATTATAAAAATCCTACTGTTTTTAACGAAGACCATCTTAGACAAGTCTCAGAATTAATTAAAGATGTAATATTTATTCATAGTGATTTTAAAGATTCATTAGAAAAATGTAAAAGAGGAGACTTTGTATATTTAGACCCCCCTTATGCACCTGAAACATCAAAGTCTTTTGTAGGATATACAGCTGATGGATTTAAACTAGAAGTTCATGAATTATTATTTAAAAAATGTAAAGAACTTTCGTGTAAATTCTTATTGAGTAATGCAAATGTTCCTTTAGTAACAAATTCATTTCAAAACTATGAAACAATTATTATTAATTGTAAGCGTTCAATAAATTCAAAAGACCCTTCATCAAAAACAAATGAAGTTTTAATTAAAAGTTAATTTTATAGTATTAATAACTATAAAATTATTATATTAACTTATCTTTATAATTCAAGAGAACTTAATAACTCTAATGTAGCTGCCTTGAATGATATATTAAATTTTTCTCTCCACATTTTTAACATTTGTTGTTGTTCATCTGTTCCCTTCATTCCTATATTTCCATATTGATGTCTACATATTTTTTCTGCACCACCTAAGCATAATATAATTAAAGGTTTCTTAAATAATACTGGAACTGAAGCATACTTAAATGCAGAGCCTAATATTTTTTCACCAGCAGTACCTGTAGTATAAAATGTTTGAGTTTTTACTTCAACAATATAATCATCGGTTTCTAAGTCAGGTTCTAAATTATTTATTTTTTTTGGTTTTTTTACATTATTATATTTGATTAAATAAATTTCTCTTGCAACTGTTTGACCAAATAATGTAGTCCATTGTTTTTTACTTATTTCTTTTTCAGGTTGAATAATATCATTATATTTATTCCATCCCCATTCATCTTCTAATATTTTTAACTTATTTGTATCATTTGATTTATTTTTTGAAGGGGTTATTTCTGGTAAAAAATTAGTGTTACCGAATAACCATTTTATTACTTCATTGTCTCGTAATAATTTTATTTCTTTACTTTTTATTGTTGAAATTTTATCAACTATCTCTGTTAAACTTACTTTCTTAGGCATAATCAATACTTTGATAATTTTATGGTTTAAATTTATTATAAAACTCATTTTATTCTATTTTTAAACTTTTTGATGATTTTTTACAATATTTTTCTATATACATATAAACTGAATATAATAATAACATTACACCTAAACAAAAACATATAAAAGCTAAATTTTGAAATCCCAACTTACAATCCATAGTAGAACATTTTTGTTCGGTTAATAAACACTCTATAAACAAAAATACAAACAATACAAGGGTAAATATAATAGGAATATCAAACATTTTATAAATAATATTTTTAATTTAATTATTAAATCATTTTATATTTACCTTAGGGTAAATATAAAAATTAAGTTAACTTTATTTGTTTACAAGACCCAAGGTCTCGTTTATTCATCATCATCTTCTAACTCTGCTAAAACACTTTCATCGTCACTTTCTTCCAACTCTAAATCTTCTTCTTCTATCTCTACTTTTTTCTTTCTATTTGTGATAATCTTACAACTCTCTGCCCAATTTAACACTACTTCTGGTAACTCTTCTTCTTCATAAAAGTCACCATCTACTGTTAAACCTACTAAAAGCACATCATCTTTTTTAGTACTTAAGACTAATCCTGTCTTCTCATGTACCCTATCAGAAGAGCCTTTAACACCCTTTGTTGTCCAAAAGTTAGTATTTGATACTGCTACTGACTTTTCTTTTGCAAAGTCAAACTTACACTTTTTAAGTAATTTTGATTTGGCCTTATCTTCAGTTGTTACTTCTTCTTTTTTATTTTCTTTCTTTACTTCTTTTTTTACTTCTTTTTTTACTTCTTTTCTTGGCTCTGGTGACTTACTCAAGCTCTTTTCTTTATGTTTTGAACAACATTCTTGGTCATCTTTTACTGTAGTAGAACACCTAATTCCTCCTTTCTTAATATGAGAACATACTTTTACTGGCTTCTTTTCTTGCTTTGCCTTCTTATGCTCTGCACACAAGTGAACACCATTAACTGCTTCACTCTTAACCTTTTTAGTACATCCATCATGTTCACAATTAGGCAAAACTTGTTTTTCCTTTAATACAGGCTTCTTATAATCTACACCATTAGCCTTAGCTGCTTTTTTATTATATTCTTCTTTTTCTTCATCGCTAAGGGATTTCCAAGCATCACCGACAAGCTTACCTACCTCTTCAAATTTAACATCTTTATTTTCTTTAGTAATTTGTTCACGCTTTTCTAAGTTAAATAAAATAAACCCAGTTGTGCGCTTTTTCTTATTTTCTTCTTCTTCCTTTGGCTTCTTAACCTTCATCTTAAAATCAGCAAACACATCAAACGCCTTTACTAATACTTTCTCTTTGAATTCTTCAAATTCTCCTTCCTCAGTAAAAGTATCGAACTCATAATGTTCTTTAAGATTAGCTAAAACAGCATGACAAAAATTATCAATGTTATTATCCATAGCCTTAGCCATAACAGCAACATTTCCGAAAACAGTTTTAAATAAGTTAAAATTAGACATATTAATAAGATAGCAAGCAAACAATTATTATAATTATGAGGTTCAAGTAATTATATGTTTTAATTTCTAAAAAAAAATTAAAAAATCAATTTATGTTTTTTCTACTATATTTTTACATAGTCTAATTCCACTTCATTTTTTTCTTTTATATAAATTAGCCTTTATAGCTTTCTAAAATTATTTTTATCTAATCCACACGTATCTGGATCAAATAATAAGAAAAATACTATTCCACTTACCATATAAAATATAACCAACCATTCTATCCATAGCATATCATAATACATTTATACTATAATAGTATAAGTATATATTTAACTTTATTTTTGTATTACATATCTAAGAAGTTATAACAAGACACTGCTGTATTATATCCTTCTTCAATTAACTTTTCTTCACCCTTAGTTTCTTTTTCAGGAAACCCAAAAGCTACTATACAAAATCTATTTCCATATTTTATTGTTTCATTATTTAATACAAATGCCATCGTTTTTTCATATGTTTTAAAAGTAATAGCTGCATGGTTAAAATTATGTCCTTTAGAATGAATTATTTCTATGTTAATTGCATTTGGTATCAGTTTTTGCAAATCATTTATTAATGTAAAAATTGGATATGTTGGCAAATAATATAGTCTAGCTACATTAGTATACGGGTAAGGCAAAGATTGATGTCTATGCCACATATATACTTTAGTATTACGAGAACAACTTTTAATAATTTTTATATTACAATATTCTTCCTCTGTAAACTTACAATGTGTTATATAATAAAGCTCACTTAGAGTAATTCCTAAATTATATTTAAGTTCATAATAATCATATAATTCACGAATTTCTTCACTTGTTTTTTTACAATTAAACATATTATAATAATCACCAAGAATATCACGTTTAAGATTTTTAATTTTAAGCATCCAATTAGACTTAGAATAAACCATTTTTCTACTAATAATTAATAGTAAAAAAATATTATAAAATCTTTAATAAATCAATTTATATTTTCGAACCGTTACTTGGCATAGCCTATATAATATTGCAAAATATCCAAAAATTGGATATTGTTTTGCAAAAAATAAAAACAATGTAGTAGATATTATCCTAGGCACAGTAAGTATATATAATTTCCCCATAAATACTAGATTAATAAATTCATTATTTACATACCCTAATAATGCTACGTTATAAAATAATATAATTCCAAAAATACTATTAAACGCATAATAATCAATCATCTTTATAATATAAATTATTTCTTTCTTTAAGTTATTTTAAAGGCTATTTAAGCCGTTAAAATAAAATATACCGATACATAGTATAGTAGTTAACTTTAATTAATTTTTTTTAGTATTTTTTTTAACCGCTTTAGCAGTTACTGTCTTTTTTACTGGCTTTTTTGTAACTTTTTTAACTCTTTTTGGTTTTTTTTCTTCTTCGTCACTTTCATCGCTTGACTCAGTATCACTCTCTTCGTCACTTGAGTAATCACTATCGCTGTAATCACTGTCACTTTCATCATCACTTGTGTAATCGCTGTCGCTACATTCACTATCACTTTTTTCATCACTGGAGTCGTTGTCACTATAATCACTATCATCATCTGAACTAGAGTCATCAGAGCTATTATCAGAGTAATCGCTATCTGAGCTACATTCTGATTCTGAAGTATAGTCACTACTCGCCTCACTTTCTTCGTTTTCACTTTCTTCTTTTGCTTTTCTTTTCTTACTAAATGCAGATTGATAGGCTTGTACTTTCTTTTCATATTCTTCTTGTGCTTTTTTCATTTCTTCTAATAATTTATTTGCTTTTTCTTTTTTCTCTCCATCTAAAACAAACTCTTTTTCTTTCTTTGCATTTTTTTTATTTATCTTTTTTACTTCTTCATCTCCATATAATTTAGGGAAAATAGTAGGGCAACGCACACGATAAACATCGCCACCGCGTGTAGTTGCTACCATTTCTAATGCTTCAATACCTTTCTTTTTTCCAAGCTTAACTAAACGCTCATCAAGGTCTTTAGCAATTTTTTTATACTTATTAGTAGTATTTGGATTAACATCATCCATATAACAAAAATCAAATCCTTTTAAAATAGAAATGAGTTCTTCTCTCTCTTCATTATATTTCTTATTAGCATACATTTTAATAGCGTGTTTAAAAATTAAAGTAACTGTTATAAACCTAAATAATATTAGATATTTTGTGTTCAAAAATTCCGGAAAAAATCATTTTATTTTTTCCTGTTTTTAGGAAAAAATAAAAATTAGTTAACTTTAATAATAATATTCATTGTATAACTTTTGAAGAAAGTGCCCCTCGACTCCGCCTAATAACATACCATAATTATCTACTGTATTAGTATAATATATATACCCTTCTTCGCAAGTAATATACTCAGGGTCTCCTCTACAATTGCTGTCAAATAAATCTTTTAACGCATTAAATCTTTCATCTTCATCTATTTCTTCGTTATTGTAATATGATTGTTTAAGTAATTGAAACGACTCACTTAAGTGAGAACTTTCAATTTTGTCTTCAAATTTTTGGATTAATTCTTCTGAATTATCACAAGGTAAAGCTGAAATAATCTGAGAGTATGAAAATTCGATTAAATAAATCATCTTAATAATATTATATTTTATATTTATAATTTGTTATAAAAATCATTTTATATTCTTAGACTATTGTAGCCTGAAAATATATTTAGTTAACTTATAATTAATTTGTTTTTTGTTTTTTTACTTGATGTTTAAAGTTTATTTTTGTTTGATAATTTTGAAGACAAATAAATGATTTTTCAAAATCTTTAGCATAAGCATCCCAGTCTACTGTGACTATGCTACAGTTTTTACCATATATTTTTTCTGCGATTTTTGAAACGTCAGACATAGTATAAAATACGTCAATAATACGATTATATAAAATAGTTAATTGATGAGAATATTCAAATATTTTAGTACAATCTTTTTGAATTATAGTTACAATTTTTTCTATTTCATCAGCGTCGTTACGGCTATTTTCACGTATAAATTTCATTATTTCATTTCTGTTAAAATTTTCATAAGCTAAACTCTCGGTAGTATAGAGAGAATAGATATAGCTCATAAGTTCGTAAAGATTTTGAGTTTGAAGGCGAGTAATAGGCATCTTAGTATAAGATATTTATTATATATTTTATAAGAAAAAAATCAATTTATTATTGACACATGGCATACCAATATATAATATGTTCTCTATCGTTTATCTTTTCAATATCTATAAACTCGCCGTCTATATATCTGCCTAAAAGTCGGCCATTTTTCGCTAATATTAAATTAGTTTTTTGATGTAAAAATAATTCTAAGTTATCGCATATAATTCTACTAACCCGCCAAAAATCACTGTCAGACATTTTTACAGGCTCGTCAAAATTATATTGACTTGCAGTTTTATAATCATAGGGTAAAATAGCCTTATCTAAACGATAATTTTCAAAATTAGTAGATATCATCTTTAATTTCTTAATAAAATAACTAAACATTTTAGTTATTTTTTTATAATATTTTATTGTTTTAATCAATTTATCAAAATATAACTATCATAGTGATAGTCATATTTTATTTGTTTTTATAAAGCCATTTTAGCCATAGCTTCATTCATATATTGTTCTTCTTGGTGTCTTTTTATTTTTTCTAAAATTATTTCTTCTTCTTCGCTTATATATATTTCTTCAATCTCTTCTTCATATTCTTCGTCAACATTATCAAAATATATAATTAAATTATTTTCTTCATTTTTTGCTTTAGGTATTTCGATTATCTCACCTGAGTGATCGAACTGGCACATTTTATTAGTACAACTTGGGCCAAATCTACAAGGTGTTTTTCTAAGCTTACATTCACCGTGAGCATAGTGACAAGTGTTACCATAGGGACAATGACCTGTTTTCATAAATTTATCACATAGTCTTGTTCTAAATGTTGCTTGTGCCTTATTAACAGGTGCTACAGAAATAACAGCTGGCTTAACTTCTGGTAAAGGTTGAACTTCGCCATGGTCATAAGGACAAGTAGCTTTATTTTTACAAGCATCTTTAAAAACACAAGGTGCTTTTCTACGTTCTGCTTCAGAGTGAGCAAAGTGACAAGTATTACCAAATCTACATTTGCCAGTTTGAAGATAGTCATTACACATCCTAGTTTTATGTGTATTTTGGACTATAAATTTCTTATTATTGAGAGTGCTAAACACGTTAGTGCGATTCATATTAAATTGAGAAGTCATTTTTTATCTATTATTAGATAATTATACTATAAAATAAGGCCAAAAAATCATTTTATAATTACCATAAGGGTAATCATAAAAATTTTACTTAATAAATTAACTTTACATTTAAACAAAACACAAAAAAAACAATACAAATTAATTATAAATTTTATTATATAATCTTTGATACACTGGTACATCTAAGGCAACATCTTGCCTACAACAAGGGCAAGTTGCTTTCTTACTATTAACAATACAATCACTACATACATAATGACCACAAGATAAAGGATGTTCGTCGCATTCACCGCAACAAATAGGACACTCTTCTGGCTTTTCTTGTTTCCAGTCAGTCATTTTAATATTAGGACGAACAATTAAATGCTCTACGAAAGTATCAATAGATGGCTTATTAGGCACTCTTTCTAAGGCTGGTATAGTAGTGTCCATTACAATAGTATCTGACATATCACGATTAATATGTTCCATTAGCAAAGTAAATTCAGGGTCACTTTCTTGTAGTCGTCTTATGACATCATAATAATGTTCTTCAGTGATACCTCCCCGTCTCATTGCCCTAAATGCTAAATATGCAATGTTTTGATTATCAGTTCTTCTTGCTATCATACCACCACGTTCATTGTAATGAAATGGATTACTTAAAGTAGGCTGAACAGGCTGAACAATAGGCTCTCTGCGGTCACGTTGAACTTCGACGCTACTATTGTCATCGTCGTCGTTATAAACATTAATACCACGTCTTTGTAAGGCGAGTTTTAATCTATTATAATCGCCTTCAGAATTAAAAGTACGAAGAAAGCTTTTAACCATATCAATAAATGGCTGGTTTAAGGTAGTATAAGTAGTAACCATATGAAGTAATTTAGAATTAATATGTCTAACACGTTCACTGATATTACGAATTCTAGGGGTAATTCTAAGGGAAGAATTAGTGATTAATCTATTAAAATAATCACGGTTTTGAATTAACCAATCACGTTCAGGATAATCGTTCCAAGAAGACATTTTAAGCAAACAAAAGTATAAGTGAATTAAAAGCTTTATAAAAGGTTTTAATAAATCTAATAATTAGATATTATTTCTTTATAATATTTTAAAAAAATCATTTTATATTAAGACCTTTTACAGCCTTAATATAAATATATATAAATAAGTTAACTTGTTTTACAAGACCTAGGGTCTTGTTAATCATACATACAACCACCAATGTCGCAGTGTGCTAATTGATTAGGCTGATTTTCAACGCATCCTTGACAAGTAACATATTTACTTACTATTGTGATACGATTAAGAATAAAAGTTCTCCAAATCTTTTTATCATTATCGTATTTGTATGCCTTAATATACACTAAACCAGAGCCAGTTGGTTTAATAGAATCAATAAACATAAGTCTACTTTCAGTGTCTTCGCGATAAAAAAATTCGCAAGGCAAGTGACATTCCATGTATTGGGTAAGAATTTTTAAAGTTGGGATAAAATCAATACCTAATTCGTTGCATCTATAGAGAGGATAAGTTTGCATTTTAATAATATTCAGAATAACTGATATTTTATCTTTAAAATTTAATAGAAAAATCAATTTATATTAAGACCTTTTACAGCCTTAATATAAAATACAGTGTTAACTTTTTTATTTTAATAAATTAGATGAGCCAAAAGACCTAGTTCTTGAAGGACGAGAAACTATTACTGGCTTTATTTTTTTTTCAAGATAGGTTATAAATACACTTTCATCAGAGCAGGCCATAGGCTCATCTTCATAGTTATAAAATGAACAAGCATAAGCTGGAATAGCACTAAAGCCTTGAAACCCATAATTAATAAAAAACTTACGCATCGTTTTAGATACATGTTTGTCTTCACGGTCACTAAGGGCTTGCTCGAGATGTTGTTGGTGTTTATGGGCATCAAGATAACCAAGCTTAAATAATACTTTAAAAATATCTTTGCGCTCACCAGCTACAAGCCAGCTTAAAGGACTAAGCGGACTATTACCTTGTCTAGGAGTATAGGCAAATAAATCAGCACCAGATAAAAGTAAGGCAAAAAAAACTTTTTTGCTAGAATGTATTGCAGCCAATGTTAAAGGTGCATAATCTTCCGTTTGAGTTAAGTCAATTCCTAAAGTTAATATTGACATAATAATATGACGTTCGTCATCTTGAATAGCGTTAATAAGTTGAGTTTGTAAAGCAGATACCATTTTTATCTAATATTAGATGATTCTGACTTAAAATATATTAAAAAACTCATTTTATACCTAATTTTGGTTTGAACTTTGTTAAAACTTTATAAAGTCTTTAAAAAAAGTAATAAAATCTTTTATAGGCTACAATTTAGTTTTATTTGGTTTGAACTGGTTTAAACCATTTTAATCCTGATTTGGGGCCGGTTTATTTGGTTTTATTTGGTTTAAACTGGTTTAAACTGGTTTACTCTGATTTAATCCTGATTTGGGGCCAGTTTATTTGGTTTTATTTGGTTTAAACTGGTTTAAACCGGTTTGAATTGTCCTAATAAATATCATATAAGTTTTATTTGGTTTGAACCAGTTTTTGCTTATTTGCCTATAAGATTTTTACAATTTTTCTTGACTTAGAATTTTTTTCAAAGTTTTTTCAAAGTTATTTTATATATCAAATATAAATTGATTTTTTCTTTATTTTTTAGAACAAAATTATCTAATTATTAGAACTATTAAAACCTTTTACAAAGCTTTTAATTCACTCACTTATACTCTCTTATACACTCTTATACTCGTTTGCTTATACACTTACACTACTCAATTAATTCACTAAGATGTCTGCTCAAATCGCTCAAAATGTTGACTTTACTAAAGTTTTTAGATATGCCGTTCAAGGTGTAGTAGAAACTGCTAAGTATATGGACCGTCATATTGACCCTTGTTGTGACGCTATCCTCAAAATTATTGATGACCTTTTAGAACAACAAAAAGGTAAACCTATCAAGAATGATGATGATCGCGATACTGTTAAGGCTAATATCAGGTCTAGACTTGCTATTCTCTATGACAACTTGAACTTGAAGATTAGTCATGCCAAGGAACCTAAGGATGTTCATCAATCTGGCCCTTATATTGCCTTTGTAGCTGACCACAAAAAAGATTTTGCCGGTAAGGACTTTGCTGAAGTTGGTAAAGGCTTAGGTCAAAAATGGAAGTCGCTTTCTGACGAAGAAAAGGCTCCTTATCGTGTTAAGGCTGATGAAAACAACAAGCTTAAGACCGCTCAATTTTCTTATGTCAATGCTAATAAGGCAGAAGTTCAAGAAAAGTTTGGCAAAATCAATATGACTAATATCAATGATATTAGCGTCAAGGTTTGGGCTACCCTTAGTTCTAAGCTACAAAAAGAACTTCTAGCTAAAGCTGAAGTCAAACTTGCTTCTAAAAAAGCTCCTAAGGCTAAAAAAGAAACTCACACTTGTAACGAGTGCGACAAGCAAGTTCGTAGTGAGCCTGTAGATGGCGTCTACTTATGCGCTGAACACAAAAAGAAACCAGCTAAGCCTATCTTTGTTTGTAGCCATGTCAAGAGCAACGGCGTGCAATGTAGCACTCAAGTCAAAGAAGATGGCGGCTTATGCTCTGAACACAAAAAACAAGCTGAAAAGAAAGCTGAAAAGAAAGCTGAAAAGAAAGCTGAAAAGAAGATAGTAATAGAAGAAGAAAAAGAAGAAGTTGTAGAAAAGAAAGAGAAAAAAGAAAAGAAAGAAAAATCTGTTACTAAATCTAAGTATAATTTAGCATTTGACTTTGAAAATGAAGCTCCAGTATTATTTGATGAAGAAAATGCAGACTTCTGGGATAACTCTAGTAAGATTGTAGGTACTGATTACGGCTATCAGCGTGACACTAACTTAGTATTCGAGTCTATCTTAAATGAAGACGATGAAGAAACTGGTCGTAATTTTATTGGTATCTTTATAAAAGGTGCTGATGGTAAAAAAGAATTGATTGAATATTCTGAAGTCGACGACTTCCCTCAGTCTATTGTTGACTGGGCTAAGTCTAGTTGTCTTAATGTAAAAGAAAAGAAAGGAAAGAAAGAAAAGAAAGAAAAGAAACAAGAAAAGAAACAAGAAAAGAAACAAGAAAAGAAACAATTAGCCCTTGATAGTGACGACGAAGAAGAATGTGAATTATCTAATTAATATGTAAGTGTGTTTGTGTTTTGTTCTAATGTAATTATTTAAGTTAACTAAATAAAATTTATAACTACTTTTTAGTAGTCATAAATTAATTAAAAAGTAATATTTTTAACTTATCTTATTTGATATGCCTATAAATACCCTTGTTAAATTGACTTTATAAAAATATTATTAAAATATATTATCTATATAATAGATATGTGTAACGCTACTAACAAAAACGGTCTTAAGTGTAAACTTTCTAAGTCTTATGGTGAATATTGTCATAAGCATAGTTATCTTGATGATGACTTTCAGCCTGGTGCCCTTGAAAATATTAAGCATAAGAGGTTAAATAATCACGACAAGTTAAGTACTAGAATTCAATATTACGACTGGGTCAATATTATTTTCTCTAGTATTTCAATATTTTTTAAATAAAAAATAAATAAGACTATCATAACGATAGTCCTATTTTAGCCTAATAATAAAAATAAATTGATTTTTATTTTAATTTTTAAATAGAAAACATCTATTATTTAGATATTTATCAAACTCTCGTTTACTCGTTTAAAATGCCACGCCAATCTAAAAACCAAGCTACTATCCTTATGGATGAACTTAAGTCTTCTCTTAAGCACCGTTTAGAAACCATTAACAGAATATTCCAAGAAGCTGTTGCTGATAAGAATTTCGAAACTATTGCTAAGTGTGACGTTGAGTTTAAAAACATCAATGAACAAATTAACGCTTTCCCTGAGACTAAGAATTTAGTCAAAGAATGTAAGATGGAAGAAGAATTTAATATAATAACTTTATTCTTTAAAAATCTTACTGACGGATGCGTTGATCTTAAGTCTGGTAAGTGTGTTAAGCCTAAGAAAGCCTCTGCTAAAAAAGCATCTGAAAAGAAAGAAGAAGAAAAGAAAGAAGAAAAAAAGAAAGAAGAAGAAAAAGAAGAAAAAAAGAAAGTAACTAAACGCAAAGCACCTACTAAAAAAGTAGAAGAAGAAGAAGAAGAAGAAGAAGAAAAGAAAGTAACTAAACGCAAAGCACCTACTAAAGCAAAAAAACCAATTGCAAAAAAAACAAAAAAAGAAGAGAGTGATAGCGATAGTGATAGTGACAGCGATAGTGATAGTGATAGTGATAGCGATAGTGACAGTGATAGTGAAGATAGTGAAGATGAGTTAGAATTTGAATTTTATGATGATATGTCAAAAATTAGAAAATTCGAAAAACAAGCAAAAGCAGGAACTATTACAGGAAAACAGGCTGAAGACAAGTGTAAAAAGCTCATCTTAGCAATGCCAAAAAAATACAGAACACTTACTGATAGAAAGATTAAGTCTACTATTAAAGACTTACTTGCTAGCATTTAAAATAAAAGTTAACTTAATTTATGACTACCATTATGGTAGTTATAAATTTTTATTAAAACATAAATTGAAAAAAAACATAAAATTATAACTATAATTATCTAGTAATAGAATTAAAAATGGATTTAACTATGCCTACTTTACGCCGTCACAGCACTACTTTTTACGATTATACTCGTAGAAATTTAATGGAAGAATTTAACTCTGTAGAACACGAGAATATTTTTGAAGATCTCGAAGAACAAATTGAAATTATCATTGATGAAATGCTTGAAGATATGTCTGATAACGAGTCTGAAACAAGTGAAATCTATGAAGCTATGGACTATGAGTACGATACCGAAGAAGACGTGATCGTCACTGAAATCCGCCCTTGGGACGTAGACGAAGTCGATGAAATTTAAAAAAGGCCTTAGGTCTTGCAAAAATTAAAAGTTAACTAACAGGGTCCGTATCATCTTACACTTAAAGAGATCTTGGGTCTCGCTTAAGAAGTGTAAAATGATTTCTAAACGATATTTATAGACTTTTTTTATATTATTTAAGAAATTATCTTATTTATATTTATATAATGTATAAACTCACTTGGAAAACTGTCTTAAAAGACAATTCAATCGATTATATCGAGCACCCTATAAACTCATTTTTAATGCCCAAAGAACTATTTGCTATAGAATTTGAATTATTATTAGAAGAATTTGATGGCACTACTGCGTCAGATTATTTTGATTTTTATTTTAGCAGATGTCCTCTAAATAGAGCGTCATTTAAATTTAGAGACGATGACACAAAAGAAGATTTTATAAATGCTTGTATAGACCTTGGTATAATACCGCCTATGAAAGAAATTTTACAAGGTGAAAGCAAAGAAGACCAAGATTTCAGAAGAGCAAAGTCTTCAGAAGATTTAACCAATGATTTTAAGAAATTAAAGTCACAAGAGATGGCGAAAAAATATCACTCAAAGCCAGTTAGTGAAAAAGTGTATAAATCAAAGGCACAACAGATACAAGATAGTTTTAATGAACTTGTAGAAAAGTTAGATAAATGCACTGATGAAAAGAAAAAGAAAAAATATGAACAAAAGTTAACTAGAATAATGCAATTAATGGAACATACTATGTAATACAAAAAATATATCCATTTCACACTTCTTTTTAAGTGTAAAATGATTTTTTTTTACTTTTATAAGCGAAGACATCTTACGCAAAGATGAATCATACTACCAACGCACTCATTTACATTAAAACTACTGTTCAATTTTATAAAGCTATTTTTCCAAGAGATACTCGTATTAATTGGAATAATAGATGTAGAGTATTAGGCGATAGACCTAATATTATAGCCCAAAATTTTATTGAAGATCTTGACGAATATAAATTAACTGAAGAAGTTGAAAATATTACCTTAATATATTGGAACGAAATTTTATTAAATAATATTAATCATTTTTTAGATGCTATTCATCCTTCTTTAAATTTTAGAGATGTTGAAGAACTTAGAATAAGTTATGAATTAGCTAGACTATCTACTGCTAATGCCCATTCTACACGTGAAGCCTTTAGATATGCCGAGCAAATTAGACGTATCGAAGAGTTACGTCAAGAATATGAAAATAGATTATTTAATATACTAGATTATGAGGTTGACCAAATGCCTAATTTTAGAGAGGTAGAACACTTAGCTAGAATTAATATTAATATGAACGGCACTATAGCTGAATTTAGAGAACTATTAAACTATATGACAGGCGGAGATAATAAACAAATATGGATTGTAAATAAACTACAAAGAAAAATAAATAAAAAAGATTGGAAACAATCGTTACCTGAAGAATGCGCTGTTTGTTGTGAAAAAATATCTCAAGTCGATTATTTAAGCTGTGGACACTGTATTCATAAAAAATGTATAATAAAATCAAAAAAAACTACTTGTCCTTGTTGTAGAGAAGAAATAGAATTGACAAGAGAAGAATTAGAACAATATAATTAAAAGTTAACTATCAGGACCTTGGGTCCGTATTATTTTATACCTCAAGGTATAAAATGATTTTTTTATAATATTTTTAAAGATAAATATCTTAATCCAGGATGACTGCTCGCACTTATAACTTACGCTCAAGAAAAATTGATACAACTTATATTGAATCATCTAAAAATAAAGTTTTAAAAGGCATGACCTTTCGTTATAATACTTATGAAAAAACAGGTATTATAGAAACTCTTATTGACAAAGCTAATATTAGATATGGTGATAAGTCTGTTACACAAAATCTTGAAGAATTTTTAATTTTATATAAAGAATATATTTCAAACTATGAAATATTAATATGGCGCCTAAATGACAGACATGAACCAATAAATCAATATTCACTAAATCATATATGCTCTATTATTCAAGAAACACTTTCAACTAAAATAAAAGAATACCATGTTAATGATAAATTAAATGATAAAACTAATATAAATGAAAATTATTTAGTAATAAATAAGCTATTTTATGCCATGAAAGACTATATTTTATTATTAGTAAAATATAAATCAGAAAAAGGTAGTAATTATTTTCCAGATGAAAATAGAGTTTATAATTTAATGAATGAATGTATTAATAAATTTTATGAAAAATATAAAAATTTTAAACGAAGTGAATATGATAGACAAAAAGTGCCTTTATTATACTCTACAAAACTCCCAAATGATATTTCCAATTATATTATTAAAGAATTTTTATGAATGTCATATGTAACAAGTTAACTATAAGGACCTTAGGTCCGTATTTATTTTACACTTAATAAGACCCTGGGTCTTGTAAAACAAGTGTAAAATGATTTTACAAATATTTTTTATATAAGGTATTATCTTATAGTAAGATGAATACCGAAATAACTTTCATTAAGCATTCTAACAGCAAATATAAAAGATACAAAAATATAAAAAAAATACAAAAATTAAGAGAACAAAAACAAAAAAATAAACTCAAAAGTAAACAAAAAAAATACAATACAGAACAAAAAACAAACGAACAAACAGCATCAATAGGCTTTACTCACGCCGAAAAAAGATATATAGGAATAAATTATTGCGAAAAACACCATAATAACTGGTGTATGTGTTGGGATGATGATTGGTCAGATTGGACAGACTACTCAGACTACGACCGTGATTATGATTTTGATAGTTCAGATGACGAAGAAGATTTTGATAATTCAGATGACGAAGCAGAGTATCACCATAGGAAATATGACAGAAAACAAAAAATATGTGACAGACATCATCGTAAGTATAGTCGTAGTTGTTATTATTGTAATTTTTTAAATCCATTTGAGCCTATTTTAGAAACTACTTATGCATCAGGTACAGGCGACTTAGACTATTTAAAAGAGTTACATACAAGTCAAATTTCTCATAAATGGGATATATACACTACTTATTGGTCGGCTCAAAATGACCATATTGACTGTTTTAAATATGCACTAGAATATGGCTGTCCGTATAATTGGGAAAATTGTTACTGGCTTTCCATACATAATGGAAAGATAAGACAATTTTTAAAGGAACATTCACCTGAAAAAATTAAAAAAATACAAAAATTAAAAAGTTGTGAAATATTATATGAAAGATATAATATCCCTAAGGATGTAGTTAAATATATTATTTTGCCTTATTGGTAAAATGATTTTTTAAAGATTTTATAACAAAAAATTATCTTAATTAAAGATGTCTCGTTATAACTTACGCGCTAAAAAAAACTCTCCTATTTACACTGATTTACCAGCTCATCAAAAATTGAGTGGAAAAACGTCTGAATATAACCCTTATGAAAATATTGGTTTAGTAAAAGAATATGTAGAAAAGGCTAATAACAGGTATAAAAATCAAGAATTATCTGTTTCTATAATTGATTTTATACATACTCATAAAGATTTTTTTCCAAATATTAATTTTATAATAGAAAATGTCAATAAATTTGAAGTTCTTCTTAATTATACAGAAATAACATATCCTCAGAAAATGTTACTTGATGCTAGAATATTTGCTATGTTTCCTGATTATATAGAGGTAAAAAAATGTTTAGAATACGATAGTGTAACAAGCGAAAAAGATTATATTCAAAAAATAAAACATATACAGTGTGCAACTGATTATATTTTATTATATATGAAATTTAATGAAGCTTGTATAGATAAAAGAGCAAAAATTTATAATATTTTACGTCAATGCTATGATACTACAAGAACCTTAACTATAGAATTTAGAGAATATAAACAAAGAGAATACGATAGGCAAAAAGTAGCCTTATTACACTCTACAAAATTACCAACAGATGTTTGTAATTATATTATTAAAGAGTTTTTATGAATGTCTTTGGTAAAAAAGTTAACTATTAAGACTTGGGTCCATATTTATTTTACACTTTAAAACAAGTGTAAAATGATTTTTTTTTATATTTTTTAAAGAAAAAATATCAATAAAAATATGTTTGAAATTCATTATCATTTTTATCATTCTAAGCCTGTTAGTATTAACCAACAATTCAAAGAAAAGGAAAAAGTAGTAAAATTATTAAATCACCTTACTTCAGCAGGATATGAATATCCTCTCAAAGACATCAATAGATATATTCTTTATAGTATGTTTGCAATGTTAAAACAAATACCTAATTTAACATTAATCTTAGTAAATAATAATACACAAGATGCAATTACATTTTCTTGTTTTGAAAAAAATATTATAATTAGAACTGGGTCTGTGATAGACAAAATATATGGCGATAGACAAGAAGTTAAATTAAATGATATTAAAAATTTAGATATATTATCTAATAATAATAATTCTTTATTTAATTGTGGAGTAAAAAGTTCATTAACCTTATCTTATAAAGATGAGTTTAAAATTACTATTTAAACGATACTTAAATTATCGTAAGTTAACTACAAAATACATTATTTTACACTTACAGTAATTAAAAATGTAAAATGATTTTATTTCTATATATTTAACAAAAAACTATCATAAAATGACATTGCTTTCAACTAAAAAATCTTATTTAAATTGTATTAATGAATATTTTTCTAATGATGAAGCTAATAATTGGCTTCAGTACGTCCAAGAATTACCTTTGATAAAATATCCAAAAGGTAAAATATTTGGAAAAGAAATTACTTTTCATCGTAGTATTGGATTTTTTTCTGATACAAGTAGAGGCTATAAATTTAGCGGACAAATTATAAAAACAGGAAATTTTACACCTAAACTAAAGGATTTAATTAATTCTATAAATAAACAATATAACACAGACTTTAACGGGATTTTAATTAATATTTATTATACAGGTGAAGATTATATTTCAGCTCATAGCGATGATGAAAAAGAATTAGATGCAAGTAATCAAGTTATTGCAATAAGTTTAGGGCAAAGTAGAACATTTCGTATACGTCCTAAAAAAACTTTAGAGGAACCAATAAATAGTACTATAGAATGTAACAAAAAGATGAAAAATCAAGTATATGATATATGTACAGAGCACGGACAATTATTAATAATGGGAGGTAATTTCCAAAAGGAATTTACACATGAAATTCCAATCGAAAAAAATAAAAATAATATTCGAGCAAGTTTGACATTTCGTCATCATAATAAATAAATAAAAGTTAACTACAAAAAATAAAGCATATAATTTATTTAATATAGGTTTTGAAAAAGACAGAATGTGTTATTCAAAAGCATTAAAAGAAATCATTATTAAATATTTTGACCTATAAGTTAATTATAATTATTAAATTATAATTAATTTAACTTTTTAAAACAATTCATTTAATTTTTTAATTAATTCAGTTTTAGAAATAGACTTTGGACCTACTGTATTATTAAAATCATATGTTACTGTATTATTATATTTATTTATAAATTTATCAATATCTACTCCATTTAATTTAATAAAATAATGACTTTGTTCTGAATTATTTTCAATTTCATTTGACATTTGTCCTGCATATACACCTACTCTTCTAAATGAAATATCTGGATGTTCTTCTTTTTCTGCTATTTCTCTATTTGTTGACAATTTTTTCATTAATCATTTTAAATTGATTTTTTTCTCAAATTTTATCTCAAAATCATCTCATTAACTAACATTCAAATATGTCTTTCAATACTGTTTTTAATCCTGCTAATCAATCCTTTTACAATTTTATCTCTCATTTAGAGACTTATCAACGCCTTGCTATGCCTTTTAGATTTTATTATAAAAAAGGGTTAACTGAACGTGTTTATTATATTCACGAATTACACGATAATCGTTTTGTTGGATATTCTTATTCAAATGATGGCAGAAAGGTATGGGGAACATTTAAATACGACTTTATTGATGCAATTAGTCAACCTATTCAATGCCTTGGATGTATGACCGACCAAAAACACGAAGAAATGCATATGGGTGCTGGTGGATGTTTAAATATCGGCGATTTACAAGTTAATTAATTATTTAAATAATTTAAATAATTAATTTTATAAAAATATTTATTTAACCTTTTATAAACTTGTAGAGCCTTTATAACTACCTAATTTTATGGCTTGGTCGACAATCAGATTTATTTCTAATTCTTTTTTATAATGAGATAACATTTCTTTATTAGTTAATATATTTATTACTAATTTATTAATTTCAGGATAATTATTAAGGTCAAATAAATCGTTAATTTCTTCTTTTGTAAAAAGTTCGTTACTACTTTCTACAAAAGTATCAGATAAATTTTTGATATATTCATCAATATTTACTTTATAAATTAAATAATAAGCAAACCAACTATTTATATGTTTATAATGTTCTTCTGTTTTATTAGTTTTTTCAATTAAATCTTCAATATAATCAATATAATAAGAATCATACCAAGTAGAATAAGGACGTTTAACATTTCTTTTTGAAAATGAAGATAAAATACATTCAATTTGTTCTTTTGTCTCATTTAAAAAATAATCTTTAACTAATCTTGTTATTAATTCTTTTATCTTGTCTTTTGTAGAAAAAAGTCCTAAAATTTTATCATTATCTTTATAACTACAATCCTTAAGAATATACATTTTTATATATAAATAAAAATATATCTTTAAATTATTTTCTAAATATAAAGGTAAAGATGTTATTGTTTATTATTTTATTGATAATTATATTATGCTATACAAATGTTCGTGAGAATTTTAGCTGCGGTTGTTCTTCGAGTGATTCTTTGGAAAGATTTGGTTGGAGTTGTACCTTTACTCCATCAAAATATCCTAAAGTTGACATGGGAACAGTAAGAGACCAAATGGCAAACGATGCTTATATGGCTTGGGTCAACGGAGCAAGATTTTACGAATAAATAAAATTAAACTTTTCCAAGTAAGTCTTTAGTTAAATCATTATATTCTTCACGATGTTTAAGATAAGCATAAATACCTGAAAAAATACATAATGCAGTTCCAAAAGAACTAAATACAATTAATATGATAGTTTCAATGTCCATTGATAATATAAAATGAATTTTTTCTTAAATTAAAATAAATAATTATCATAATGTCTTATTACGATAGAATATTAACAGTTTTACCAGAAGATGAGCCAGTAACTTTTCCAGGATTATTAGCATTGTTAAATGTGTCAACAAGTAAATCGACGTATGTAATAGATGGATTAAAAAAAGGTATTAAAAATGAGATAATTAGAATGATACAAGTGCCTTCTGAGAAGAGATTATATATAGGACATTTATATCAAAAAACATAAATTGATTTTTTTTACAAATTTTATGATAAAATTATCAATTATATATAGATATAATAATAATGTCTGATTATACAACTATTGAAATTTGTTATGATAATTTTGAACTTCCTCCATTAGAACTTCCTCCATTAGAACTTCCTCCATTAGAACTTCCTCCTCCAAAAGAAATGTTAGATTTTAATGATATAATTCATAGTCTTATAAATAAAAGTAGAGTAGATATTAAACCATATACTATACAAGATATTTTAAGAGGAAATCATTCACAAGATATAATCATAAATATTGATTAAAGTTAATAAAATATAACTAAATTTTTTAGTTATATTTTTTTATATTATTTATAAGTAAAATGCCGTTTACCACCGAAGAAACAGGACTTTCTTCTTCAATTGTAAGAAATTTAAATGAAGAAGTTAAAAAGTCTAAATTAGATAGAGTTGTAGATTTTTGTTTGAAACAAATCATTGATGTTGCATATAAAAAATATTTTGCAATTAGTTTTTGGTTTGTCACTGGGTTTGTCTGTAATCCAAAAAGTTTAATAGATGCAGGATGGCCTCCAAGATTAGTTGCATTTATTATTTTATTACTTGTAATAAATCACACACTTACTTTTGCTTGGACTGTTAGTGGATTATATTATAATATTCCAAATCCAGTTCAAACCTTTAAAATTTTATCAACTAAACTATTAACTAACGTTAAGGTAGCTTTAGATACAAATGTAAAGTTGATGTTAAATGATATTAATTCAAAAACATTTGGTGAAAAATTAAATTTTATGTATAATACAGTAAATACAATATTAGAAAAATATACTAAAGAAGGACTCGCATTTCACGCTGAATTTATAAAAAATTATCTTTTTAAACAATTTGGAGAAGAAGTATTAACTCAAATAGAAGAGAAAGGATTAATGGTATTAGGACCTCTTGAAAAAGGAATATTAAAAATCAGAGGAGTAGATTATAAGAAAAAGATTGGACACATAACAGATAGTGTTATAAAAATAAAACAAATTCATTATAAAGATAATCCTCAAAATTTTATGAAATCTATGATAGAAACTACTTCAGTTATGCATCAAAGAAATATTAAATTATTATTAGCTCCTGGTGAAACAAGATTAGAATTACCAAGTCCAGATGGTGCAAGTTCTGTAGTTGTAATAACACCAAAAACTGATTCTCAAGATAATTTTTTTGTTGAAATATTAAAAGATACATTTCCTCAATATACAGATATGAAATTATTATATGATATTATGTCAGACCCAGAACATGGAATAAGACAATTTCCTCAATTACTTGGAAATACTTTATCAGATATAGGTAATAGTAGCCCAGAATTAAATAATTTATTATCTAAATCTAGGATTGAATCAATTATAACTACGACTACAACTTCAATTGACGATTTTGAAAGTTCAGTAAAAAGTGAGAGTAAACAAACCATTGATAGAATTAGTACTATTGTCTCTTCTTCTAACTTGTTAAGAACTAATTTAAATAAATATGCAGTTTTTGGTACATTTACAATTATGCAAAGTGATTGGTGGAATAAAATTGACATTGAGATTGGAGCATATGAATTATTAATGATATTTTTATTTTTTTACACAATCCTTTATATTCCTTTTATTAAAGTTCCATCTTGGAAGAAAAAGCAAAGAAAAAGCAGAGATGTAGAATTAGAAGTTCTTCCAGATAGAATTAGAAAACGTTCTTTAACAAATAAACTAAAAAAGCTAAGCAGAAAACGTTCACAAAGAAAGTATAAAAGTAGAAAATAAAATGATTTAACAAAATAAAATCATAAAATTATTCAGAGATGATTGAAATCTTTTTATTATATATAGTTCTTTTAAATGTTGGGTTATTAGGTTATGAAAATAACAAACTAATAGACCTCAAAATTAATTCATTTACTTTTTCAATTACATTACCTCAATATATATCTGTAATGTTATATTTATGGAGTGGAATACAATATCCATTTATAGGATATTCTGGAATTGCTGTTCGTTTATATAAATTAATCAAAAGTTAAATATTTTTATAATTATAATTATAGAAATATGACATCAAGACATTTTGCAATTATTTTAATTGAGTTATGTAAACATTTTCATTTTTATTGTTATAATGAAACTATAAAAACAAAACTTCAAGAAATTGTAAAAACCATTCAAAAAGACGAATTAACCTTTGATGATATTTGTAATGATAAACAAAGAGGAAGAGATTGGTATAATACTTTAGTTCCAATCGTTCAATATCCTAAAAAAGATGATAAGTTATCTTGTAAAATAAACTCTGTTATGTGTGAATTTGAAAAACGTTTAAATATACCTTTATTTAGTTGGAGTCCTGACGATTAATTTTTATTTAACCATTCTTCTTGTAATTTATTTAATAAAGGTTTATCTTTATTAGGATTATAATAAAATACCATACGAGTGCAATTATTTCCATTTCTTTTTACAATATGAATAAAACCTTTTTCTATCTCAATACGAGGTTTGTTTAATTCCATTATAAATAAACCATCTAAATCATGATTTTTAATTAGTTCATAAGACTCTGGAAAATATCTTTGAAAATGATTCATAAATTCTTTTTCCATAGTTTCAAATGGAGAATTAAAAAACCCCCATGGCATTTCATAATCTCTTGTAATATAAACTGCTGATTCATAATTGTTCATTTTTATTATAATATTTAAAATGATTTAAATTAACATTTTTATAAAATAAGTTATAAAAATGTCGTTCGAACAACTACTAAATGTTGCACGAAATAACATTATTAAATGTTTAAAAACTCCTCTTAAAGAATTTACAATAAAAAATCGTCATACTTGTAATCCTACAAATTTTGAACCTCATATGCTTCATCCTTGGAGCAGACCTTTTATTATACAAATATATTATTTAAATTATTATGTATTTACGACTGCTTCTACTAATGATCCGTGGAATAAAGGAGGATTACATCAAAATAACGGTATGTCCATTTTATTTTATATTAGAAATGAACATCTTAAACCTTTAGAAGAGTATTGTAATTCTAATAAATTATTAGTATCAGTTATTACATATAGTGAATTAGAACAAGTTGGAAAAAATGTTAATATTGATTTTACACCACTTTATAATGAAACTATTCATATTGAAGTTTATGATCCTAATGAAAAATGTCATACTCTTTATTTAAAATTATTAAATTTTTTTAACGAATATACAAAAGATTTATTATATTCATTAGATGGCATAGATGACGACGATTCTATGTATTTAAAAAATGACTTTTATCAAACATTAGATCAAGAAATATTAAACGATGAAACTATTAAATATAATATGGTATTGTTAGAAAAATTAAAACAATATGTAAAAGTATTTTATCATCCTATTTATATTAATTATAGCGCGTTTCGTCTCGGCGTTTCTAAAGAAATATTAGAAAAATTAAAAAAAATGACAACTCATAAAATTGAGATTCTTGATTGGAAAGCTGAAGAAAAGTGTGAATATCATATTAATTTATTACAAAATTGGGAAAAAAATAAAATTATATATTATACTTCATTAGAAGTCTTATCTAATTTATTAAAAATATTAATATAAAATGACTTTATTTAATTTTTATAACAAATTTTATCTTACAAAGATGTTTTCAACTAATATTAACTCTCTAATCCCTGAAAAAAGATTAATTCAAAATAAATTATATAATGTTCCTAATATGGATTCTCCAAATGTATCTAATATTATAACTCAATATATGTATCCGTCTATTCAAAAACGATTTTTATTTTCTATAGATTTATGTGTAGATTGGACGGAAAGAGCCCAACGACGATACAACCCTTATTCAATTGATTTTAAATTCATATTATTGGCCGTTGACAAGATAGAAGCGGCTAATATGATACAAAATATTATAGAAAAAAACTGGTATAAATGGTACGATGACCTTGGAATAACAGTAGATAATATTATTGATAATTTATCAAATATAAATCAAAAAACGTTTTATACATTTGAACCAGTATTGCTTTTTCATAGTGAATGTCAATTTACAGATGAAATTATATATAAATTTTCTAAAAAATAAACATAATTATTCTTTAAAAAGTTAACTTTTAAAGAATTTTTAATAATAACAACATCTTTTTGGAGGTTCTTCTAAAACTCTAGGAATAATATATCTTGAATTAGCTTGTAACATTTTATAAGTATCTTCAAAATCCCAAGTAAAACATAGATTAATTAATGTTTTTTTAATATCATTATCATCTTTATTTTCTTTGCTTAATAATAATTTACGCCATTCTTCTAATTGTGTTTTATATTCTGTTGTTTTAAAATATTTAATAGTTCCATTACTTGAAGTAAAAGAATTTACAAAATAAGAAAAAGTACACTGTCTTGGATTGGTAGAAACATCTAAAGAAAATTCATTTTTAGGATAAAAAACAATATTATAATGATCTCTAAATTTAACAAAAAAATGTTCTTTAAAAAAGTTAATATTATTGTTAAAAAATGTATTAAAACTAGTTGGAAAAAAATACTCAATTTCATATATAGTAAAAATTTTTATTTGTTGATATTTTGTAACAGGTAACCATTCATCTTCTTTTATAATGTTTTGTTCTACAATAACATCATTTTTTGTTATAAGAATATCAGGTTTTTTATCGATAATATCAATGTTTAATTCTTTAAAATAACCATCAAGTCCATTATTTTGAGGAGTAGATAAAGTATCGTATAAAGGATTTTTTTGAACACAATATGTTAATTTAGATTCTTGTTTGGTACAATATTCACTTAAAGATCCATTGTTTTGATTGTGATAATTCATATAGTTACCATTATTAAGTTTAACATTTTCTCCATTCCAAATTTTTTTAACAAAATCATAAATATCTTTTGTTACTAATTTTTTAACGTTGTCTATAGATAAAATATCATTCATTTAATATATTATTTATAAGTTAATTTTTAAGCTTATTTAATATTTTTATCGTTAAATTTTTAATCTTTAAACGAATAACAAATTATTTAATTAAGGTTTAAGAAAATAAACGTATCATAAAACCCGTCCCGTAAATGGCATTCCGTGAATTATTAGAAGAAGAAGTTACTAAGATAAAGCTTGCTTTATATAAATTATATTCAAGTGCTCGTATTGGAGAGTCACCTGATCAAAAGATAGATGAAACATTTGATGATATTATGGATATTTTTTATAAATCTTCTATGGATTTTTCTTTTGTTGATAAATTATGGGCTGACTTTAATCACGTTCCAAAAACAGTAGGATATCTTGTTGAATTTTTAAAACAAAATAAAGATGTAAAACGTATTGGTAATACTTTTAAAACTAAATTTCTTAAACTTTTTAAAGAAATTTTGATTGATTGTGAAAATGGAGAAGTTACATTAAGTCTATATGGTGTTGAAATGCCTAACTATAATATTAAAGAATATAATAAATATAATATACCTTATTGGAATAAAATATTAGAAGAAGCATTAGACCTTTATGATAACCATTGGTTTCTTTCATTTATTGAGCCATATGCTTCTAAATGTGAGTTTTTTATGGTTTTACCAAAACATTTAGAAAATCCAAAAATAAGTCGTGATAATAAAGCTTTACTCAAACGTATTTTAAATAACACTAAAAAAGTATTCTTTCAAACTGAAAAAGATAATATTAGACCACTTGATATAGCTCTTCATTCAGATTTTTTATATTATTGTAGTAGTGATATTGACATTTATACATATCTATATAATATTAGACGAGACCTTATTTTAGATGTATTAAGATTTAGTTTTCTTTCATTTATAACAAGAAATGAAAAATGTTTTGAAGTTTTTACATCAATTTATGAACGTTGTATAAAAGATGAAGATGACAAAAAAATTATATCACAAATATTATACTCTGCTATCAAAGAAAAATGTACTAAAGTTATAGAATATATATCAAAAGATATTACTATCGACATTAAACGTCAATTTACTAGATATTTTATTTCAGGATGTAATAATAATATTGACTATAAATTTATGTTTCAAACTTATAAAATACATTTAGATATTGAAGAAATAAACAGTTGTGAAAATCTTAGATATATGTCTAAACTAGTAACATTAAATGCAACTGTTCCTTTACGTGATATCTTTGGAATTGATATGACATTTCTTCAATATCTTGAAAAATACGAGTGGATTACAGAAGAAAATTGCAACGAAGACGTTAAACTATAATTTCAAGTTAAACTGATTTTTTAATTAATTTTAAGATTAATTAAAAAATGTCTTCATATAATATTTCAGGAAATGGATATTCAAAGCCAGAACATGGGTTTATTACTACTTGGGAAGATATTAATGCACAAGTAAAGATAGATGAAAATAGAAATTTTGATATTATTGGCTCAGGTTTCTCTTCTTTCAAAAATAAAAAATATTATTTTTTATTTAATACTATAAAAAATTTACATAATGATTATCATTTAATAAAAACGTTATATGAAATAAAAGATAACAATATTAAATATTTACTTACTCTTGAATACACCATTACAAAATATAATTTAAATGAATTAAATTTTTATTTAAAATGCGACACTGTTAAAGGAAATATAAATTTTAAGAAAAATGATAAATTTTATAAATTATAAAATGATTTATTGAAATAATTTAAAAAGTTAAATTATCTCAAGATGGAATTAACGTCATTATTAAACACTTATTTATTAATGAATTTTAGAAATGGAGAAAATACATCCATTTATACGTTTTTATTTATAGGTTTAGTAACCTATGTAATAAGTAATTTTAATGTAGTGTTTAGTTATTTATTTGATTATGTAAAACCATATTATAAAAAAGTAATAAAAAGAAAGAGAGCCTTAGTTGAACTAGAAAGTATAGACGAAGATAGTTTTAACAATCCTAATAATCTTATGTATATTATACCAATTAAATATTATTTACATATAACAAAAAAAGATGTTACAAATATAGTTCAATTAAAACGTCTATACGGTTGTTGGTTTAGATATAGAGAAGAAGATGACAAAGAAGTAGAAATACCTTGTATATATCCATTTAAACAAGAAGTTGAATTAATGGATGATTTATTTGTTTATTTAACTGATGTTACAAAACAAGATGAAGTATTTAATCGTAGCACTAATAAAACAGAAGAAAAAGTAGTAACAAAGTTAATATTTAAACTATATTGTAAAAATCATTATGTTGATTATTTACACGAATGTTTAGAAAAAATTAATAAAATGTATAGAAAGAAGATGGACGATAATCCAATTTATCATATTTATAAACCTACTTTTGACAAAGATAGTGCTTATGATTTAAATTATAGTATTGTTTTTAAATCAAACAAAACATTTGATAATTTGTTTTTTGAAGGAAAAGACAAATTATTGAATAAACTTAACTATTTTAGAGACAATAAACAAGAATATAAAAAATTAGGTATTCCATATAGCTTAGGAATTTTATTACACGGTCTTCCTGGTACTGGTAAAACAAGCACAATCAAAGCGATAGCAAATTATTTAAAAAGAAATATTATATTACTTAAACTTAGCGAAATAAATACAAATAAAAAATTTACAAATATATTATCAAGCACAAATTCTGACTGCATACTTGTATTTGAAGAAATTGATTGTACTAATGAAAAGAACCCATTTTTAGATAGAAACTTAAATGAAAAAGTTGAAACTGAAAATTCAAAGTCTGATATTAAAGATATTTTAACCTCTTTGAAAAAGACAGATGATACTTTATTACAAGATTTTAGAGAAAGACAAGATGAATTAACTCTTAGTACTATTTTAGAAGCACTTGATGGTCCCATTGAAAATGAAGGAAGAATATGTATTTTTACTACAAACTATCCTGAAAAGTTAGATAAAGCATTATTACGTCCTGGTAGAATTGATATTAACATAGAATTTAAAAAGCTTAGACGATGTGATATAAACGATATGTACTATTTATGGTTTAGCGAAAGAATACCAAAAAAAGATTTAGAACAAATTCACGATTATGAGTTTTCTCAAGCAGAGATTGGAGAGTTGTTTAGTGAATATAAAAACAATAAACAAATAATTATAAATAAGTTGAAAAAGACTTAAAAATTATTTATTAAAGTTAACTTAATAAATAATTATTTTTTAATCTTTTTAAGAGTTTTGTCTGTTGAATTTATCCATAGATATATTGGAATTCCTACTAAAGGTGCTACTGAATATAAATATGTAATTGATATCATTGGAATTGAATATAAACCTCCAATTGAAATATAATCATTAATATCTGGTTTTGCATTATGTTTATTATTAAATGTTTTAACATTTGTTTCTGTAATATATAATATTTCTCCTATTAACAAAGAATATTTGACAGTTGGTGTATAATAAGGTTTAATAAAATTAAATAAATTCATTTTCTATAATTTATGTTTATAAAGTTTGTTAAAAATCATTTTAAACTTCTTCTTTATGTTCTTCTTTATCTTCTATAATATTTGGTGTTGTCATCTCTACTTCTTTATGTAAAGAAATTGAGCGCTTTTTTGACACAGGGGAAGATGTCCTTGAACTCGGTTCATTATATACTTTAGGAGGTTCAACTATAACGACAGGACGAGGTTCACTGTAAACTGGTTGACGAGGATTATAAACAGACGATTGATATGGTGTTTGTTGATATGTTGAACTTGTTAACGCTTGAGCACTAATATCAGGCACAGTTTCAATCTTTAATTTATCAAGTAATTTGTTTAATTTTGAAGTACGTTCTTTACTTTCATTATAAGAGTAACTTGAAAATTGCATACAAACAAGAGATAAAACTCCTGTTGTTCCTGAAAAAAATGAAAGAAGTTGATAATTATATATTCCTGAAGCAAATGAAACGATACTTGAAGCTCCAATAAAAACTTTAGAAGCAGATTCAAAGTAATTTCCAGTCTTTCTCCAAAATTTTCTTTCTTGTATTAATTCTTTTACATCTGTTTTATAACAAGGTTCTACAAGCTCTGTTAAAATTTCATCTTTAACTTTTGTGGAAATTTTGTTACTCATTTATTTAAAATAATTATTATATTTTAAATAATATAAAATGAATGATATAAAAAAAATTACTATTATTGGTTTCTTATCTTATTTATACGATATATGTAAAGATGATTATTATAAAGATTGTATAACTGATATAAATATTCAAGTTTCATTATTATTACATCATATCTTTAATATTTATACTCAATTTGGATGGTTAAGTAATAATAAATATATTTTATTCTCATATTTATTAATTCCTATCGGTGTTTTAATACATTGGAGAAATAATAATAACAAATGTGTTTATACTCAAATTGTAAATAAACATTGTAATATTTCTGAAAATATTTTATTCAGAGATATTTGGTATCTTTTAGGAATTAAAGAATTAAAAAATTATGACCAAATACATGAAACATATTTAATTATTGTTTGGGTTATAACGTTAATTAAATTATTTAAATCTGTTCCATAGTAGTTACTGTCATATAATTCTTTCTTCCTAGACAAAAATTTTCCATAACTGTATCTTCTGATACTTGATCTATAGTTGGCATATCATAATATGTATTAATTTCATGTGAAAGAATCTTAAATTCATTATCTGGTGGTAATAAAATCTCAGACTCACTATCATATTGAGTTATACAATCTATAAATAAAGCCTTTGTTCCAGCTTTTAATGTAATCTTTTTTATACAACATTTTAATATTCTATTTGTAAAATTTGTAGGTCCCCATACTCCATAAGAAGTAGACATAAACGAATTATTTTTGAAAGTTTTCTTATTTGTAGTACTATAATATAACGTTTTAGAACCTCTATATACAATAGTTGACTGAGTAATTGGAGGAGAATCGTTTATAATTCTTTTTAAATCTTCTAAAAACATTTTTGCTGCTGTCAAATAAGCTTCTTCTGGAATACTTTCTTTATTTTTTTGATTTTTACAAATAGCATTATAACTTTCAAATAAATCATTTGATGTCATTTTATTTAATATACCTTTAGATATTCCGTAATCTTTAGCTAATAATGTTTTTCTTAATTGAAAAAATAAAGGTTGATATTTGTTATCAATTATTCTAGATGGGTCTAAAATATATTTTCTTATTTCTTTTTCATTATTTCTTAACAACATATTTACAATCACATCTCCGTTATGAGTGTACCCATATACAGTAAATTTATCTTCTCTTGATAAATTAATAATATAATTATTACTATCCATAATCCATTTTCTATCAAGTATAAAATCTTCAAAATTATCTTTTGAATATATACTTGGTAATCCTCCTAAATAACTTGACTGGTCAAATTGAATAAATGAATTCTGTCTAACTGGATAAGTTTCTTCAAATAATAAATCTAGAATAAAGTCTTTTGGAAGTACTTGTAAATACGGCAATACAACTGACGTTGATTTATAAACTATAGCTGGAATTATTTCATTATTATTACAAATCTTTTCTCTATTACTTTCTGACTCTTTTATCAGTTCTTTGTCTTTATATATTTGATTAAATAAATTATAAATGGTTAATTTTGTTTCTGTTTTATCATTATTATATTGTTCTTTAGAGTATTCAACTATATCTTTTTCTACTTCAAGAACATTATTGTTGTATGCATATGTTAAAGCAAATAAAGCACCTTGATTAATCATTGTATCTACATCTGAATATAATACTTCTTCTTTTGGAATAATATATAAAAAACGGATATATTCTTGAGTCTTAATATCATCCATAAGATTAAATATTTTAATATTAGGATGTTCCTCTTGTAATGTTCTTAATGCTTTAAAATAATTCTTATTAATAAGATTTTCAGCAAGAATATTTACTTCATCATTTGGAGTTTGTTTAAGTACTTTTGAAAAATCATTATCCATGTTTATTTTGTCAATGATTTCAGATTGTGAAATATTTGTATTTCTTATATTATTAATTAAATCATCGACTGTTCTTGCATTTATTTTTTTAAATTGTTTCTTTTGAATTGTAGTAGACATTTCTTTTATTTTATATAAAAGAAATATTTTAAGTTTTACAAAACATAAAGTTTTACTATATTATATATAAAATGGACCAATTACTGGAAAAATATTTCTTAGCAAAAGAAAAACTAAAAGACATTCAAGAACTAGTCGACTACTATAAAGAAGAAATCGAAGACAATCTTGATGAAAATAAAAAAGAATATTATAAAGGCCTAATGTATTCTGTTGAACGAAAGTCTATGAAAGTTAATAAAGTATCTAAAAAAGACCTTCCTGAAGACATTTGGGATGAATATGCCAAAGAACATAAAATCACTTCATTACATATTACTAAAAATGGAGAAAAATTACGTAGAAGAAGTCGGTCTCCAACAAGACGAAGAAGTCGTTAAACTAATTAATTTAAAGATAAATTAATTAGTATAAAAATGTCAGAAATTAATTCTTTAATTCCACCTTCTGATATAAGAATTGTTGGTATTAATGATACAGATTTTATAGTAACACATAATATGTGTCTTAATAGACTAAACATTAAGATAATTTCAAACCAATTTAAGAAGTTAACTGAATTATTAAAACTAACTGACCCATACGAAATTTCAAAATTATATGATAGACATAAAAATAAATTAACAGATATTATCATGGAAGAAAAAGGTTATTTTTAAATCTTATACCCATTTTCTAAATCAGTATTACTATATACTATTTCACAACTTTCTAAATCAACTATATGAAACCATGTATCTTTTATACTAAGATTTTGACTAAAAAATTCTTCCATAGCTTCTTTAAGAGTATTAAATGATTCTTTAAAATCTCCCCATCCTCCTTCAGGATTACGATCCCAAGTTCCATAAAATAAAGCAAACATTTTTATTATTATATAATAATATAAATTTTTAACTAACAAATAATACATCCAATTGGACACATCTTATCTTTCTTTCCTAATTCATTAAACTCATCTATTGTATACTGTGACCCCATACTTTTATTACATCTTGAACAAAGTGGTCTTAGATTTTCAAGGACAGTTGGACCTCCTTTACTCTCTGGGATATTATGACCTACTTCATAGTCATAAACAGTCACGTTATTTTTACACCATTTAATAAAACATTTAGCATCATAATTTCTTCCATTATATTTTAACCAAACTTGCTCTCTAAGAGCTTTTGGTATTTTAACCTTCTTGGCAACCATTATATAAATATAGTTTTCAAATATTTAACTATGATATTAAAATGAAAGTTAAATAATTATCTTACTTAATATATAATAGACAAATGTTTAAATATCTGGTTCCTTTTTTAGCAGGAATATACGTTGGCCAAGAATATACAAAAATACCACGAATTAAAGACGAAGCATCAAAGTATTTAAAAGAAATACAAAAATATATTGATAATTTGAAGTAATAATAATTATTATAAAAGTAATAATTATTTTTATTCTAGTTTATTACCACCAAGCGGCATATATGTCTATCTTTGTTCCATTAGGTAATAATACAGGTGTTCCATTATTCTTTGTTACAGCCCAAGGTATAAGATTTGGAAAAGACCAATTACTAGTAGCAGGAGGTGAACTTAATGAACCTATTCTATTATAAATACCAGATAATGCAGGTGTACTTGTTAAAGAAAAATCTGTCTGAGTAAGTGATAATTTCATAGTAGAAGTACCCATATCATTAATTGCTTGATATACAGTTCCAGTATTAAATAATAATTGATTCCTATAAAAAGCAAATGACATTTGTTCTGTAGAAGAGTTTGGTATTGTATATGAAATAAATATAGCCAACATAGGAATACTTTTATTAAGATTATTAACGGTTGCTGGTTTACCTTGTATAGCAGAATATAATAATACTTTACACCAACCACCTGTACCGCTAAGCAATGAATATAATTGTACAGGTTCTGTCATATTGGGAGTTTTATACCAAAAATATCCGTTAAAATTAATATATTTTTCTGATTTACCAGCTTGAGTTGGACTACTTGCAGGATTTGTTTTTCTTCTACCTATATTATTAGTATTATCTTGAACCGTTCGTATAATATTACATGGTTCTGTTTTTGTTGTAGTAGGATTACAATTTGGTCCTCCACTTAAATATGTTCCTTGAAATAATCTAGAAAATATTCCATTTACATCAACTTCGCAATTATCAGTATAATTATTATTATTACCTATAAAACTCCACTGGTCATATGTACATGGCATATTGCAACTATTAGAAACAGTTGAAACTATTTGTCCATCAGTAACATTGCATGTACCATTTCCTCGTTTTGGTATAGTTATTTTAATCGTTGTTTTAGTATCTCCTTTTCCAGTAGTAGGAGTTGTGCTATTTGATAAACATGTTCCAGTATAAATATATTCACAATTTCTTTTACAAAAATCAGGATATTTATCTCTAAAAGCAGGATATTCACATATATCATTAGCATACGAACATTCAGTAGCATATCCGTAATTTGATAAATTTAATTCAGGAATTTTACAAGGTTCTTTATTAGCATAAATTCTACATAAATCTCTTTGGTCAATTATAAACATTTTTTTAACATTATCAGTTAAATCTCCATTGCATATTTCATTTATTTTTGTTTTACATAATTCAGGATTTTCTGCAGAATATTGGTAATAATTATCTGGAATATCACAAGCATCATATCCAAGATTTTTACATTCAGTATAGTTATTTTTCTTATAATCGTTATTTATATAACAAGGTTCGTATTTTGATGGATCTACTTTTCTACATTCTTCTAAATTATTATTTAAAAAGTCACTATATTGGCATGCCTCTACTCCTCTTGTTCTACAAAGTACCGAATTATTTTTAACATAATCTGAATCAAGTTTACACTTATCGTATTTAGATGGATTTACTTTTAGACATTCTTCTAAATTATTATTTAAAAAGTCATTATATTCACATGCCTCTACGCCTTGTGTTCTACAAAGTATTGAATTATTTTTAATATATTTTGAACTATTTTTACAATTATCATATTTTCCTGGAAATTTTGTTATACATGAATTGTCTATCCTACTATCATGCATTATATAAGAATCGCAAGGTTCAAATCCATAAAGTTTACATTCATCTTTCCAAGTAGCTAAATAAGCTGGATCATTACAAGGATCTTCGTTTTTAAACGCTTTTCTACATTCAAAAATATGTCCTTGTTTATAAATATTATTATTACAAGGTTCAAATCCATATTTTCTACATTCTTCTGGATGAGATTGTAAATAATCTTCAAATTTACAAGGATCATTTCCAGAATCTCTACAACTTGATATATTATTAATAGCATAACTAAAATTATTACAAGGTTCAAATCCTTGGATTTTACATTTTGTAATATTTTCACTTAAATATTGAGTATTATTGCAATCTCCACAAAGTAAAGGATTTGATGACGCAAAATTAATATCTTTACATACAGTAGATTTAGCATAACTCTCGCAATACGATTTATTATTTAACATATATGTAGTGTCAGAACAAGGTTCTATGTTATATTGTCTACAAGTATCAGGATTATTAAATTTATAGTTAGTGTAAGCATTATTAGCGTTATTTAATTTATCTTTAATATCATTATATTTGTTGCTTACTGTTAAGCATTCATTTCTTGTCTTTTCATCTGGATTAGTATTCCAATTAATACATTTTGCAATAGTATTGAATATAGTATCTAATTGACTCTTTGAGCTATCTATAGTACTAGAAGTTTTACAAGCTTGTTCTGGACAGTCGTCTGGATACAATATAGAATAAAATGATAATTTATCACATGGTTTTACACCTGCATTTTTACAAAAATCTATATTTTGAATAAAAAAATCATTATCTTCAGAGCAAGCCCTTGATTTTTGACATTCTCTTATATTTTCATAATAATATCTTTGATTAAGACATAAATTAGCATCAATATCTTTACATTTTTGTATATTATCTCCGGTATATAATATGTCATTTAACAAGCATAATGATTCAGTAAGAGCAACAGGTTTTTGAATAACAGGTATACTAGTATCAGTTAAAACTAATACATAATGAGAAACAGGATATCTTGTGAAAGGATAATATCCAAATGGATAAATAGAAGAAATATTATTTACTGTGGTAAGATTTATATCTAATTGATTTGTTCTAGTAAATGCATTTGTAGAATATTGATAAATTGTAAAGTTATAACTAGAATTAGAATATAAACTATTATTAGCTAAATACGATAGATAAAGTTCATTGCTATTTTTAATATTTCCGGTACCAATATAAACAGGTTCATTTACATATAATGGAGTTAATACTCCTCCAAAATTTTCAGTAGAACCAACGACAGAAACAACTTGCTGAGATGAATAAGTTAATGAAGTACCTACTACTTGTAATTGAGTATTTGTTCTTGATATATTTATGAATACAAAACGATGTAATATTGTTGCATTTAACCAATTATTTAAATCTTGAACATTATGATTTAATGTAATAGTTTCTGATGTTCTACTTCCATCTGTAAATATAATCTGAACACCTGGTCTAACAATCATTGAGCCATAGTTACATGTAAATCCCACATTAACATTATAAGATACTCCAAATTGTATTTTATCATTAATTTTTAATAAAGTTTGAGTTCCACTGTAATTTTTATCTGAAAATAAGATAACAAATACATCTTTGACATTAGTACCTTCTTGTGATAACGTAATTTGATTAATATTATCAAAAATAGAAGGACATCCTTCATTTGAAATTTTACTTAATGGACCGCATCCTAGATTATCTGGACTTACAGTTCTAGTTAAAGTTCTAAATCCATTATTACATTCAGACGATTTCCAGTCACTAAAAGTACATTGTTTATTAATTTCATCTTGATATAATTGTTTAGCACTTTCATATTTAGGTAAAATTTGGTCTTTAATAACAGACATTGTTACGTTTGTATTTGGGTCACAATTGTCAATAAACTTCTTTGCTTTATCTAATGTTATTTGACTTCCATTTCTATCATATATACCAATACATTCTTTCATATAATCTTCAACTTTTAAGCAATTATCTCCATTTGGATTATCTGTGTTTATATTACAATCCATAGTTGGAAAATTAGGAACAGTATATCCTTTTGATTCAATGTATGTTTTAGCTCTATTATATTTATCTTTATCAGTACTTTGAAATGTCATTACACAATTTTTCATTTGTTCTACAAAATTAATTCCTCCTTCAACAAATGGTAAAGTATAATTTTCACCTGATGTAAAAACCTTACTGCATTTCACATATTCATCTGGATTAGTACAAAATAATCTATTAACATTATCCATATCACATTTTACACTAGATATATCAGGAAGAGATTTACCATTTTCTACAGCATAATCTTGTGCTAATTTATATCTATCTTTATTGGTATATCCTTGATAAATAGATGCACAATCTGCAATTTTATCTAAACTTATTAATGGACATCCTTTAATATAAGCATCTGGGTTATCACATATTGCAACCGGATCTGTCCTTGAACAATCAACATTTTCTAAATTAGAAGGTAAGAAATTATCAATCATTTCATCAGTCCATCCATCTCCAATTTTATCTTTATTTTCTTTTAACCAAATTTTTGCTTTTATATATTTATCCATATTTTCTATTACTTTTACTTTGTATGTATAATTCTTTAATAAATCGCTTACTTTGTATATAAGTTCATTTATTTTAATATTTGAAGTAATATAACACGTTTTTACAGCACGTTCTAAATCTGTTACTAAATATTCATTAACTTCACATTGTTCTGCTGTATATGGATTATTTATTTCAGGTAAATCGTTAAATAATGTTCTTCTAATTTCATTATATTGTTCCATATTTAAATTTGCAATATCTTTCAAACACATATTTATTAACTGTTGTTTATAATTTCTTTGTTGAACATCTAATGTAAAATTATTTTTAGTAGCTTGTAAAGTAGAACATTCATTAATAAAATTTAATGGATTTCTACAAAATAAACTACTTGTATCTGTATTACATATTACAGAAGGAATAGATGATGGTAATGTTTTTTTGGTATTTATTTCATCTAATGTCAATAAATAATTATATGCTTTTTCATAATCTTCTTTTGATACTTCTTGTTTAAGTTCATTTGTTATTAAACAAGTTTTTACGCTATCAATAATCTTTAATGGCTGTAAATTTAATAATGTAGAACAACTTTTTACATATGAATATAAATTTTTACAAGTATATAAAGGACTTGTTTCTGTTCTCTTACAATTTATTCCTGGATAAATTGGAATATAATATAATATGTTTAATGGATTATCTACTTCTCTAGATGCTTGTTCAGATATTTCTGTTTTTATTAATTCTATTAAATATGCTCTTGCTTTTTCATAATCATCTTTATTTATTAATTCATACATAGTTTGGTTTGAAATTATATCTCTCATCAATTTTACTTTTTCTGGTATAGTTATATAATCACATGTATTAACATAATCATATATATTCCTTGCAAAGTTTTGAGTATCTTCACATGGAACTTCTGGATACATTGGAACAAAGTAAACAGATTTTTTATTTAAAACATCTTGATTTGTACTTGAAAGGATACCTCTTGCTTTATTATATTGTATTTTATCTGTAGTTGTATACAAATTTTTTATACAATAATTTAAATCTTTTATATATTTTTCTTCTGTCTTTGAATAATCCTCATTTAAAATACCACCACAATTTTCTACTACAGTTCCCGCATTTTTACAAAAATATTGTATACTTGATGACTCTGAATTTTCCTTACAAACAATACTAGGAAAAGGAGGTAAATAAAGATTGCTTTTTGGGTCTTTAGACAATGGCTCTAACTTATTAATCTCTGCTTTAAACAATTCATACTCATTTTTATCTATAATATTTAAATTATTTTTCAAACATTTTCTCATATTTGAAATAAATGTATAAATACCATACTCAGTCATCTTTTTACATGACATTAGATATTGATATGGTGTTTTACAAAATATATTTAAATCAGTTAAATTAGAACAATCATCTACTAAAAATCTAGGAATAAATTTAACATTAGTATCATCATCATAAACAGGGTCTCTGCTTACTAATAATTCTCTTGCTTTATTATAATTCGTTTTATCTGTATTTATTCTATCTGAACCAATGCAAGTTCTTAACATTTGCGCATATTCGTCATTCTTTCTATTCATACGAGGCTGACATTCTGTTATTAAATTATATGAATCTTTACAAAATGTTTCATATTCAATTATACATTTTTCTGGTATTTGAGAAGATGTAGACTGTGTTGTTATTGGTGGCGGCGTTGTTATTGGTGGCGACGTTGTTATTGGTGGTGATGTTGTCATTGGTGGAGTTGTTATTGGTGGCGGCGTTGTTATTGGCGGCGGCGTTGTTATTGGCGGCGGCGTTGTTATTGGTGGCGTTGTTCTTTTAGGTGGAGTTGACGGTTGTTGAACTTTAACTACTTTTTTTATTTTTTTAGTAGTTTGATCAAATTCTATCACTTCTTGCTTAAATAAAACAATTAGTATAATTAATAAAAAAATAACAATTCCAGATAATATCATTGTTTTTTTGTTTATATAATTTGACATTTTTATTCTATAGTTTACAAAATAAATATTTTTATGTTTTATAATAATAAAAATGTCAACAGATATTGTTAATAATAATAATAATCAATTAGACGCTTTTCAACGTCTTCGTGTATCAAATCCTTTTACTTTATTTGATTCTTCTACTTTATATAAAGATAACGGCAATTTTGACACTTATATTAACGGCGGAGGTTCTACTGGATGCAGCACTGGAACGAGTATAGTCACTTTAAATGTAAATACTGCAGACGCTGATCAAGTTTTACGTCAATCGTTTCGTGTATTTCCTTATCAACCTGGTAAATCATTATTAGTATTATCAAGTTTTGCAATGGAAACTCCAAAAACTAATTTAACTCAACGTGTTGGTTATTTTAACAGTCAAAACGGAGTATATTTTGAATGTGCAAACACTGGTTATAATATGGTTCTTAGAAGTTGTCCAACTGGTACATCAATAATTGAAAGAAGAATCCCTCAAAATAAATGGAACGTTGACCGATTAAACGGAGAAGGAAAATCTGGAATTATATTAGACGTATCTAAATCTCAAATTTTTTTAGCTGATTTTGAATGGCTCGGTGTAGGTAATGTAAGAACTGGTTTTGTTATAAATGGTAATATAACTTACTGTCATATCTTTTATAATGCTAATTTTATAAATTCTACATACATGCAAACCGCAACTTTACCAATCTCTTATCAAATTTTTAACACTGGCATTACAACCTCTTCTTCTACATTAAAACAAATATGTAGCACAGTAATGTCTGAAGGAGGTTATCAAGCAAAAAGTAATTCTTTTTATATAGGTCCTGGATTAAATTTAACATTAAAAACAGTTGCAACAGCACCAACTATAACTCCTATTGCAAGTATAAGATTAATTAATGGAAGAACTTCTGCTATTGTTATTCCTAATGAAATTAATATTCTCGTAAATACAACTGATGTTGTATCTTATTATCTTATATTAAATCCAACTCTAACAAGTTCTAATTTTTCTTCATATTCTACTATTAGTAATGTTCAAACAGACACAAGTGCTACAGCATTAACTGGTGGACGTATTATTAGACAAGGATTTTTGTCTTCTTCTCAAATTAAAGAAAACATAAATCTAAATGACCCTGATCTATTTAATTATCAATTAGGAATGTCTATAAATGGAACAAGTGATATAATAACTCTTGCTGCAAATTCAGCAGGAAGTACTGCAAATATTTATGCTACGTTAGGTTGGACTGAGTTAAATTAAAAATAATATTTTATTTTATATTATAATTATATAAAATGAATTATATAATTATAATTTTATTAATAGTTATAATTTTATCTTTATCGATATTGTATGTTATATATGAGCCTACAGATAATAGTATTGATGATAATATATTAAAAAAGAAAATAATAAAAGTAATACAACAAAATCCAGTGTCAACAAAAAAACCAACAACTAAACAACAATCCCCAACAACTAAACAACAATCCCCAAAAACAATTTCACTATCAACTCCTTCAATACCTTTTACAACTTCATCAGGAACTTTATTAAGTCCTGCTAAAATACTTAAAGAATATCCAGACATAACAGAAGAAAAAAGATTAAAATTAAGACAAGAAATATGTCCTACTGTAGATTCGTTAAGCGAAGAAGAATTTTGCAAAGATCCTAGACTTTATATTAATGTATGTGATAAAACATCTTATTATAATACGTTTAATCAAAGGATTACAAATTATGATTTAACATTAAATCTAGTTAATAACTGCATAGCTAAGGGATTAATGAATAAAACAGAGTATCAAAAAACAAAACAATATTATAATGATAGAAATTTTGAAATAATAGATTATCCAACTTCATCTTGTACAGATATAACTCCAGGAAATCTTAAATTTTGTGATGATATGATGTTATATTTTAAAACTTGTAAAACATTAGATAATAAAGGAATGAAACCAAATCAATATGATATTGATAATGTTCTTTATTGTGCTTCAAGAAATCTTACAAGCGAAGAAAAATATAATTTAGTAAAAAATTATTTAAAAAGTAAAAATATCGAAATTCCTGATATGCCAAAAATCAATTGCGCAGATGATAAAACATTATGCAATGACCCTTTAGAATATATTACATTTTGTGATAATGATAAAATAGGAGAAGATGTTGAAGATAATCTTGAATATGGAATTATAAGCAAAGATACTTTGCGTATGCAAAAGATATATGGTTGTAAAGATACTATTCCTGAAGATAAGTTTAAACAAGCTCAAAATTATTTTAAAAATAAAGGTAAATATTTACCGACATACATGGATTGTTCTGATAAAACAAATATATGCAAAGATAGTAAAAATTTTATAAATTTATGTAATAAAATAGTAAATATTCAAGATAAAAGAATATTAGCAGATACATATTATCAATGTGGTGTAAACAAACAAGGTACTGATGAAAATTATAAAATAGCACAGCAATATTTTTCTTCAAAAGGATTAGTTTTACCAAATAGACCAACAGTAGAATGTGGTGTAAATATGTGCGATGATATTATTGCACAATCAGAAGAGTGTTTTGCTAATTCTGATAATGACAATCTTCGTCCATATTTAAATGAATCTCAAATGACTGACCAAATTAATCAATGTATGAGACAAGGTCTTATTATAAAAGATGAATATAATATTTTAAAACCAAAATATCCAAAAATTAATGATTTTGTTAGTGTAAATTGTATTACAGATTGTAATTCTACAAACGATATATGTAAAAATTTATTAGGTTGCATAAGATGTTTAAAAAGTAGCGTAAGTGCTACTAGTTCTGAAAAATTAGCATTTTATAATAGAACTTGTCCTGTTGTTCCAGATAATTCATATGAAACAGATTTTAATGAACTTAATCAAATGTATCCGTCTATTTTTACTCGATAATTTTATATAATTAAAAATATATAAAATTATTTATGCATAATTCATATAACTATTATTTTTACTCATCGTCAATGAAATTTTCATACTTGGAGGCGATGGCATATAATAGATATTTGGAGGAGGTGGAATAAATTTACCTTCTTCTATTGCTTTATCATATGCTGTTTTATATTTTTGTTCTGTAAAATATTGAGGGAATTTATCTTTCAAATATCCCCAACCTTTTGAAACTTGTTCAAAATTATTTATAACACAATCTTCTGAGCCAAATTTAAGAGAAGATTCATTAACATTTCCACTAGGTGATAATGTATCACATTTATAACATTCTGGTAAATTTTGACACATAAAACTTGGAACGCTGCATTTTCCGCAATCAATAGAGATTTGTTCTGGAACTGTTAATCCTTTACTTTCAAAATATTGCTTAACTTCGTTATATTTTTCATTTGGTAATTTATTTTTAGAAATACAATATCTTATTTGCTGTAAATCTTCTTGTTCTGTAGTTGTACGTAAATCTGGTTTACAATAGTTTATCTTTGGAATTGGGTCTTCGCAAAAATCAGTAGTTGCGCACTTTGCTCTTATTATATCGTTATCTGGAAAACTTTGTAAATTATTTTGAGAAGTATATGCCTTTAATTTATTATACATGTCATCGGAAATTCTATCATTTCTAGCACAATTCTTTATTATATCATACTCTTGCTGTGACATGTTATTTTTCTTACAATACTTAATATAAGATGCAGGATTTAGACACATATCTCCTGCAGATGGACTAATCTTACATAAAACATCTGGTTGTTCTCCTATATCTACTCCTGATTTATCTTTATAATATTTTCTAAATTTTTCATATTTATCGTTAGGAATATTTGGATGACAACTTCTTATAACATCTAACATTTCAACATCTGGAAGCGGAGCACGAACAGAAGAACATGTTTTAAACACAGCATACGGGTCACTACAAGTTTGTTCATAACTTATATTTTTACAAGGAAATGGAGGAAGTTCTTCTTGCATAGCAACATTAAAATTATCTTTAAAATATTTTCTAATATTATCATATTCTTCTTTATTTATTTCTTTATTTAACGCACATTCTGTAATAAGTTTACTATATACATTAGGGTCATAATCTCCTACTATATTACAATCTTGAAATTGAGTAAACCATTCTCCGCAAGTTTTTATTCCCATACAAGGAACTCTAGGATATGGTAATAATTTTATTTGTCCTTTTGAAAAATTATCTACTAATAATGCTGATTTATCATAATTATCTTTTGTTACTGACCCTTTATAAGCACAATTTTCTAGATAATCTTTTATTATATCTAAATCACTATATTCTATACAGTTTGTTATATATTTTGACGGATCATTACAAAAACCTTCAAAATTAGAACAAAATGAAATATCTATACCTGTACTTGACTTTTTTGGCACTGTAATAGAAGGTATTATTGTTGAAGGTGTTTTTGTTGGCGTTGTTGAAGGTGTCGTTGATGAAGTAGTTAACAGAGTAATTGAAGGTGTTTTTGTTGGAGTTGTTGAAGGTGTTTTTGTTGGAGTTGTTGAAGGTGTTTTTGTTGGCGTCGTTGATAGAGTAATTGATGATGAAGTAGTTGACGGAGATTCTTCTTCTACATATACAACTTTTTCTTCAGGTTTTGGTTTTATAACTATAGTAATATATATTCCAATTATTATAAATATAACAATTATCACAAATATTATTTTTTCATCCATTTTACTATTTACGAATAGTAAAATTAATTAATATTTTTTAAATTGATTTTTTTATCATTTTTATCAAAAAAAATTATAAAATGCCTATTATTTTTGACGATATAGTAGAAGAACCCTTTATCCCATTAAAAAAACGTATAATTATTATTCAACACGACATTAAACCTGTAAAAAAAGAAAAAGCTAATTGTATCATTGAAAATTGTAAACAAAAAGACTGCGGTCACCACGGTCTTTGCAAAAAACATGCAGGAACTTGTAAAACAGAAAAAGAAGATTGCGCTGTGTGCATGGACGGCGAATTAAAATGTCCTTTATCTTGCGGTCATTGGATACACGTCGAATGTGTTATTAAAAGTGGTAAAAAAGAATGTCCAATGTGCAAATCAGCATTAAAATTTAATCAAGAACAAGAAAAAGCTTACAAAAAACATAAGAAAGAACTTAAAATGAAACAAGAAATGGATGAATTTGCAGAAGTTGTAAGAGATGAAGTAAGACATATTCAAGAAAGAAACGAAAGAAGAAGACAACAAAATAGAAATGTATATCAATATGATACAACTCATATTATGTCAAATGATTTAATTCATTTTATAAGAGTGATATCTGATAATCAAAACATACCATTGAATCGTATAGATGTTGTAGAAATGATGTTAGATATGTTTCCTAATTAATTTAAAAAAATATTTTTATTATAATTAATATAATAAAAATGGACAAACAACAAATATTTATGATTATCTGTGTTATTTCAGTATGTTTATTAGTATTAGGTGCTATATTTGTAGCTCAAGG
>Ga0214921_10000585_pt1 | contig 67049 bp, 69 predicted proteins | sample LL1505_MetaG_FD_177992 | JGI IMG/M metagenome (GOLD analysis project Ga0214921, IMG submission 177992) | Freshwater microbial communities from Lake Lanier, Atlanta, Georgia, United States - LL-1505 | ecosystem: Environmental > Aquatic > Freshwater > Lake | place: USA: Georgia | collected...
CAGACACATGTGAAGCACAGCAATTGAAGCATAGAGCAGCTGCCGCTAAGCTGCTATAGGGATTTCACGCGCTTTTCACATTTGGTGGGCCCACCAGGACTTGAACCTGGGACCAAAGGATTATGAGTCCTCTGCTCTAACCAACTGAGCTATAGGCCCTTGGCGTCATTGTAAGGCACTCAAACAGCGCTTCTGTGCCTTGCAATACAGGCCTCAAGCACCTCAGAATGGTCTCTTTGCCACCAATTTTCTGTAGAAAAGATCTCTACCTCGCTAAAACCATTAAAGCCTTGCGCCTCAACCCAGCCCCTGATTTTTGGAATATCAATCACCCCGTCGCCCATCATGCCGCGGTCGTTTAGCAAATCGCGCGTGGGGGTGAGCCAATCGCAGACATGGAAGGCCAACAATCTTTTTTGGCCAGCGCGTTCAATTTGCCGCTGAAGGTTGGGGTCCCACCACACGTGATACACGTCTAAAGCCACCCCCAAAGCGCCGGTTTGTAAAGGATCTAGTTTGTCGCACACATCCAAGGCTTGCTCTAGCGTATTGATGCACGCACGGTCTGCGGCATACATGGGATGCAGCGGCTCAATGGCCAAGGGCATGTTGCACGACTTGGCATAGACCAATAATTTTTCAATGCCCTCAAACACTTGATCGCGTGATTGCTGGATGTTTTTATGCGCAGCTTGTCCCGCCAAAGCGCCAGGTAAGCCTCCCACCACTAACACCAAGCAAGGTGCATTGAGCTCGCACGCTTCATCTACGGCTTGGCGATTGTCGGCATCTGCTGCTTGAATGCCCGCCGCAGTGGCGGCAGGAAACATGCCGCCGCGGCAATAGCCCGAGAGTTTCAAGCCGTGTGTCTTAACCAACTTGGAAACGGTGTTCAAGCCCACAGCAGCCACCTGGTCGCGCCATGGCGAGATGGCGTTAATGCCCCGGCTCACACAAGCTTCAATGATGTCCGTCAAGGGCAGGTCTTGGCCACGGCTTTTTCTCACTGTGGCCGTGTTAATCGATATCCATTCGTGACTTTGAGTGAAATTGCGCATGCTAAATGGCTTATTCAATGCCATGCATGGCCAACATGGTTTTCATGCGGTGCAAGGCCAAGTCGGGTTGCTCCAACAAATTGGCAGCATCGGCCAATTTGAACAACTCTGCCAAATGAATCACAGAACGGGTGCTCTGCTGCCCGCCCACCATGGTGAAATGTTTTTGATGGCCATTGAGCCAAGCCATGAAGACCACACCTGTTTTGTAAAAACGTGTGGGTGCTTTGAAAATATGGCGCGACAAGGGGACAGTGGGCCCCAAGATGGCGTGAAACTTTTCTAAGTTGCCCTGGGCCAACTCAGCCAAGGCTGCGCTGGCTGCAGGCGCAATGGCATCAAAAATTCCGAGCAAGGCATCGCTTTGCCCATGAACCACGTGTTCGCCTTGGCCATCGCCGGCAATCAATTCGGCGTAATTGAAATCGTCACCGGTGTACATGCGAACGCTGGCTGGTAGACGCCGGCGCATTTGAATTTCTTTGTCTTTGTCTAGCAAAGATATTTTGATGCCATCTACTTTGTGGGCATGCGCTTGAATGATGCCCAGGGCCGTGTCCATGGCTTTGTCAGTGTCGGGGTTGCCCCAATAGCCTGCTAGTGCAGGATCGAACACGTCGCCCAGCCAGTGCAGCAACACGGGTTGTCTGGCTTGACTCAAAATTTTGTCGTAAACACGCTCGTAATCGGCAGGCGATTTGGCCACTCTGGCCAAGGCACGGCTGGCCATGATGATGAGCTTGCCGCCTAACTTTTCAATGGCTTCCATTTGAAACTCATATGCAGCAATCACTTCGTCGACAGTTGAAACGCTGTCTAAATTCAAATGGTCGGTGCCGCAGCCTGAAGCCAGAAATGCACCGGGCACATCTTTGGAAGCATCAATCGAGCGCTGTATCAGGGTGAGCGATGTCGGCCAATCTAGGCCCATGCCCCGCTGCGCTGTGTCCATGGCTTCGGCCACACCCAGACCCAACTTCCACAAATGTTGTCGGTAGGCAATGGTGGCATCCCAGTCAACGGCGCAATCTAACCAAGGCTCGTGTGGTGCCAAAGGATTGGACACCACGTGAGCGGCTGAATAAGCAATGCGGTTGAACTTCACACCCAACTTGGGTTGGACGGGGGCAGTGCCAACCAGGTCATAGCCTGCCAATTGGCCATGCGCGTTGGGCAATTGAATGCGTTGAGTCATGCTGCGCCTTAAATTTTGAGGGGCGCTACATCCACCCAGCGACGCTCTTGCCAAGACTGTAAGGCGGCCTCTACCAGCTGAACACCTTTGGCGCCTTCCGGCAAAGTCCAGCGGTACGGTTCGTTCTCCACAATGTGCCGAATAAAGTGTTCCCACTGAATTTTGAAACCGTTGTCGTAGAACTGTGTATCGGGTACCTCTTGCCACTGGTCTGTGAAGGTCATGGTTTGCTTCACATCGGGGTTCCAAACGGGTCGTGGCGTGTTCACGCGGCTTTGAGCTTTGCATGCTTGCAAGCCCGCAACGGCAGAGCCATGCGTGCCATCCACATGGAAAGTGACCAAGTCTTCGCGATTGACCCGCGTGGTCCATGAACTGTTCACTTGCGCCACCACGTGCTCGCCTTGGTGGCCTTTCAATTCAAAGGTGGCATAGGCCGCGTCATCGGCGGTGCACTCATAAGGCTTGTTGGCCTCATCCCAACGCGTTGGAATGTGTGTGGCGCCCAAGCAAGAGACCGATTGAACTTCGCCAAACAGGTTGTCCAAAACATAACGCCAGTGGCAAACCATGTCGAGAATAATGCCGCCGCCGTCTTCTTTGCGGTAGTTCCAGCTGGGTCGTTGAATAGGCTGCAAGTCACCTTCAAACACCCAATAACCAAACTCAATGCGCACGCTGAGCATCTTGCCAAAGAAGCCGGCTTTTCTAAGCATGTCGAGTTTGCGCAAACCGGGCAAGAACAACTTGTCTTGCACCGCGCCATGCTTGACGCCTGACTTTTCTGCCAGGCGCGCAATTTCAACGGCTTCGTTCAAATTGGTGGCAATGGGCTTTTCGCAATACACATGCTTACCCGCTTGAATGGCTTTGGCCAGCAAGGTGGGGCGCATTTGCGTGGTACCCGCATCAAAGAAAACAGTGTCGTCTTTGTTGGCCAGCGCTTTGTCAAGGTCTGTGCCGAAACGCGTGATGCCATTGGCTTTGGCCAAGGCCTCAATTTTTTCAGCATTGCGGCCAATCAAAATAGGATCGGGCATCACCTTGTCACCATTGGACAATGTCACACCACCTTGATTGCGAATGGCCACAATCGATCGAATCAAGTGTTGATTCATACCCATGCGCCCTGTCACGCCATGCATGATGATGCCAAGTCTCTGTACAGCCATAAAAATCTCTTTTGCGTTTGAAAGGGTGAAGGTGTTGGTTGGCAATTAAGGCGCGGGCGCGAGTCCTGCGGCCTTCACCAAGATGGCATTGCTCTTAATTTCGTCGCGAATGTAGGCGTCAAATTGCTCTGGCTTCATGGTCCAAGCATCGGCACCCAATGTCGTGAAGCGCTCTTTCACTTCTGGCGTTGCAAGTGCTTTGACCACTTCGTCATTCAAGCGATTGACAATATCGCGAGGCGTTTTGGATGGCACCATCATGCCAATCCAGAAGTTGAATTCTGAGCCTGGTACACCTGCTTCGGCTGTGGTGGGCACTTGTGGCAACGCACTGGCACGTTTTGAAGAACCTACAGCCAAGGGCACCAACTGACCATTTCGAATTTGACCAATGACCGGTGCAATGGGAGAGAAGTAGTAGTCGACTCGGCCAGCAATGATTTCTGTGATCGCTTCACTGGAGCCCTTGAAAGGAATGTTGGTGGCTTCAATCTTGGCGGCCAATTTGAATTTTTCAGCATTCAAGTGCGTGGCACTGCCCTGACCCGCTGAGGCAAAATTCATGCTGCCTGGCTTGGCACGTGCCGCTGTCAACAACTCTTGCAATGTTTTGATATTTTTAGAAGGCGACATAACCAGCACGTTGGGAGTGCTGGAAATGGGCGTCACTCCTGCAAAATCGTTCAAGGTATCGAACGGCAACTTTGCAAACGTGGATGGGCTGACCGTGTGCGAGGAAGAATGAACCATGATGGTGTAACCATCTGCAGCTGATGTGGCCACTGCCTGTTGACCAATGGTGCCACTGGCGCCGCCGCGGTTGTCAATGACCAAAGGCTGACCCATGCTTTGGCTCATCTTGTCTGCAATGGCGCGGGCAATGATGTCGGTGGTGCTGCCTGCAGGAAATGGCACTACCACCTTGATGGGTTTGCTTGGATAAGCAGCCTGTGCCAACACCGACCCCGTGGTGAAGGTCGCAACGGATGCAATGAAAGCCAGCGCAAAGCGGCGTGAACGGGTCATAAAGCCTCCTGAATTTGAGTCGATAAAGACAAGCCACAACACACGTACCCCTGAGAAGGCACCACTGCATTGAACTTGATAATTCACCAATAAGTGAATAAGTCATTTTAGAAACGACTCAAGCTCAGCGTCAACCTGCTATCAAATCTAGTTCCTCAGGACATACCCTAGGATCACTTCACACATGTGCGACAGGCGCTCGCTCTTGGCTTTGGGGCTCATCAAGTCGCGCCCGAAGATGGTCGACAGCGTGGCGTTGTTGGATAAGTAGAAATAGGAAAGAGCCGCAATAGACACATAGAGTTGCACCGGATCAATGCCGCCTCTGAACTCACCCGACAACCGACCTTTTTCCAATATTTCGCCCAATAGTTCGATCAGCGGCGAGTTAAGCGCTCGCGCATTGGGCGACTCTTGAATATGCCTGGCTTTGTGCAGATTTGCGCTGTTAAGGAGGGTTAAAAACTCTGGGTGCTCTAGGTAGTAATTCCAAGTGAATTCAACCAGCTTACGGACGGCAGTGGCTGGTTCTAGAGACTGCAGATTGAGCTTCTTTTCACTTTCTCGAATTTGCTCGTAGGCGCTTTCGAGTACCGCCTGAAAGAGTTGATCTTTGTCGGTGAAATAGTAGTAGATGAGTCTCTTGTTGAGATTAGATCGCTCGGCTATGCGGTCGATCCTTGCACCGCCTAAACCGAAGAGGGCAAACTCTTCAAGGGCGGCACTCAGGATGATTGCGCGAGACCTTTCGGCGTCTCGCGTCTTGATGACTGGTGAAGATTTTTGAGCACTCATGCCCCGAATAATTAACTATTAAGTTAATTAAGTCAAGGGCTGGTACTTTACGCTGCCACCGGCTTGAACTGATACCCATTGCCACTGACTTCCATGGTGCCAAACGCTGGGAATGGGAAATGGAAACCACCGGCCATCATTTTGTCTTTGACCAACATGTCAAAAACGCGGCGGCGTGACATGCGGGCCATGGCAGGGTTCATGTCAAACAACACAGACCAGTCGGGCGCGCGTGCAAACAAGGAAGGCACGTTGGTAATGTCGGCCACGTAAGCAAACGATTGACCTTCCGAGTCCATGCGGAACAGGGTGTGGCCAGGGGTATGGCCAAAGGCGGCAATGGATGTAATGCCTGGCGCTACAACCGCACCGGGTTCAAACTTGACCAACTGATCGCCACCCAAATTGCCCAGTGCACGGCGCACGCCCATGAAAGCGCCTTTCATGCCGGGGGGTGCAGCTTCCATGCGCGCATCGTCCATCCAGAAAGCGTGCTCGGGGGCAGGCACGTGAACACGCGCGTTGGGGTAAACCAACTGACCTGCTTTGTTGCGCAGCCCGTTGATGTGATCACCATGGAAATGGCTGAGCACCACGTTGTTGATGTCTGTGGGTTTCAGGCCAACAGCGTCCAACTGGGCGGCCAGTTTGCCGGTGGTGGGAGGGCCGTTGTCGGCAAAGCCGGTGTCAAACAAATAGCGCTGATTGCCATTGATCAGCAAGAAGGGGGTGTAGGGCACATCGATGTAATCGGTGGGCAGGTTTTGGCTGGCCAGCAAGGCTTTGACTTGCTCAAGGGGCGCATTGGTCACAAACTCTTCGCCCAAAGGACGACGCACTGCGCCATCGTTCAAGGCGATGACTTCCATGTTGCCCAACTTCATGCGCTTAAAGCCCACAGTGGGCAAAGTGGGCGGGCCAAAGTTGGGGGCTGCTTGAGACCACACGGAGGAGAAAGTGAGAGCGGATGCGCTGGCGATGCCAGCTCCTAAAAATAAGCGGCGGTCTAGCATAGTGAGGTCTCCTCAGTTTTATAAACAGCTAATATACCAATGGCACACCCAGTTATGGGTGGCTCATTGAAATGTCCCTCCTGTTAGCACGTTAAGTCATTCCGTATTGGATCGACCTTCGCTTGACCATGCGGTGATTACGCCCCACAATCACCGCATGAAACGCGGAGAAAAAATCTACATTTGGCAGCAAAAAACGTGGCCCCAATGGACTTACCACCAGCCGTCACTGGCCTCCTTGCTAGCACAAGTGTATTTGGCACAAGGCCGCCTACAGGGGCGCATGCACGACCTCGGCATGGATCTGCGCGACCAAGCTACCCTTCGCGTTCTGACAGAAGACGTACTCAAAACCAGTGAAATCGAAGGTGAATCCCTCAACCCTGCGTCTGTCAGATCATCCATTGCACGCAGGCTAGGTGTTGACATTGGCGCATTGGCGCCCTCCGATCGGCATGTCGATGGTGTGGTTGAAATGGTGCTCGATGCCATCCAACAACACAGCACAAAGCTCACGGCAAAACGCTTGTACGGTTGGCATGCCGCCATGTTCCCAACGGGCTACAGCGGTCTTTCAAAAATACGGGTGGGCCAATGGCGCAATGATGCACAAGGTCCTATGCAAGTGGTCTCGGGCGCCATGACTCGACAAAAAATTCATTACGAAGCGCCTCCTGCGCCGCAAGTGAATACCGAGATGGCAAGCTTCATCCGTTGGTTCAACGCAGACCATCAAGACGACCCCGTCATCAAGGCCGGTCTTGCACATTTGTGGTTTGTCACAATTCACCCCTTTGACGACGGCAACGGCCGCATTGCGCGTGCGGTTGGCGACATGGCGCTTGCACGCGCAGAAGGCTCGATTCAACGCTATTACAGCTTGTCTGCCCAAATACAACGTGAACGCAAAACCTATTACGAGCAACTCGAAGCAGCACAAAAGGGCAGCCTTGATGTCACGCAATGGTTAACGTGGTTTCTGGCTTGTCTACTCAGAGCACTGCAAGGCGCAGACCAAGTTTTGGCAGCGGTACTCAACAAAGCGCGTTATTGGCAAGCTTGGGCGGGCACACCCCTTAACGTACGCCAGGTCAAACTGCTGAACAAAATGCTAGATGGTTTAGTAGAAGGCAAACTGACCACCAGCAAGTGGGCCGCCATTGGCAAATGCTCGCAAGACACCGCCCTGCGTGACATTGCAGAATTGTTAGAACGCCAAGTGCTCATGCGCTCAGAAGCCAGTGGCCGGAGTACGAGTTATGAACTCATACCGCTGCGTTAAAGCGATGAGCAGGTTTAACGTCCGCCATGAATTCTTGGTAGCGGGTTAAGTCAAAAATTTCCACATCAAAAATCACATAAGCGCTCATGCGTTCTCCTTGTGTTTAATCAGCTTTATGTCTGTGTCATTTCAATGCATCCTTGATTCTGGTTGATCAAGACGTCATGAATTAAAGGCTGTTGATCCAATAAGATTTTCAAAATTGCAGATCGCGATGGATGCGTTGTTTTGATCCAAATGACGTTGGGCGGATGCCCTTTAATCAAGGACAGCTCTTCAAAATCTGCATCTTGCGTGACGATCACAAAATCGTTTGATTTGGCATATTCCCAAATTTGAACATCGCTTGCAGCTTCCAACCCCACCAACACAACTTGTGTGGATTCTGGGTAAGCCGTCAACAAAAAAGGAACTAGTCTTCTAGACAGGTTCTCATCCAGCAACAGCTTCATCAGACTGCAACTGAATAAACTTTGCGCTCGCGATCGGCTGCAAAAGAGAGTGCAGCCAAGATGTCTTCTGGTTCTAACTCGGGAAAGTCTTCGAGGATTTCTTGTTGCGAGGCACCTTGTGACAGCTGCGACAAGATGTCATAAACCGTGATGCGCAACCCACGAATACATGGCTTACCACCACGTTTGCCTGGTTCTAGAGTGATTCTGTTCATCTAGCGCCCTTTCTTCGTTGGGATTGGATGGATTGACTTTGTAAAACCTCGAGTTGCCATTGTAGGTCTGGCAACTTGCGAAGTGGTATTTTGCTGACTATACTGTATTTTTGTACAGTATATTTGCGGCATGCCTACAACTACCTTCATTGCACCTCAACCCATAGACACCACCGCCCCCAAGCTGTGGCTCAACATGTGCGCTTGGAAAGTGCCCGCTGGCTTTCCCTCGCCCGCAGCCGACCACACCCAAAAACGCATTGACCTCAACGACCACCTCATTCGCAACAAAGAGGCCACTTTCATTTTCAAAGTGAAGGGCGACTCCATGGTGGGCGCCGGCATTTACGAAGGCGACGCCCTGGTCATCGACCGTTCCATTGAAGCCAAGCACAACAACATTGTGTTGGCCGTGCTCAACAACGAGTTCACCGTGAAGCGTTTGTACAAGCGCGGTGGTGTGGTGAAGTTGGTGGCCGAAAACGCGTTGTACCCGCCCATTGTGGTCAAGAGCGGTGAGGAGCTCAGCATTTGGGGCGTGGTGACGTACAACTTGCACAAGTTGTATTGAAAGGTGCTCGATCATGGTTACGCAAGTACAGCCACCGGTGCAGCAGTTGGCCTTGGTCGATTGCAACAACTTCTACGTCAGCTGCGAACGGCTGTTTCGCCCCGACCTGCGCAACGTGCCCGTGGTGGTGCTGTCCAACAACGATGGCTGCGTGGTGTCGCGCTCCAACGAAGCCAAAGCTTTGGGCGTGCGCATGGGCCAGCCTTGGTTTGAGTGCAAAACTTTGGTAGCCGAGCACGGCGTGTTTGCGCTCAGCAGCAACTACGCCTTGTACGCCGACCTGTCCAACCGCGTGATGCAAATTTTGAGCGAATATTCGCCGCGCTCCGAGGTGTATTCCATTGACGAATGCTTTGTCGACCTCACCGGCACGCCCAACTTGCGCGAGGTGAGTTACGCCATGCGCCAGCGCGTGGTGCAGTGGACGGGCATTCCGGTGTGCGTGGGCATTGGCCCCACCAAAACGCTGGCCAAACTGGCCAACCATGTGGCCAAAAAGCATCCGCGCTCGCAAGGTGTGTTCAATTTCAACGCACTCACCGAAGTGCAAAAAGAAAAGCTGCTCACGCAATTGCCTGTGGAAGAAGTGTGGGGCGTAGGGCGTAAGCTGACCAAGCGTTTGGCCGAGTACAACATTCACACGGTGCAAGATTTAAAAACTGCACACACGCCCACACTGCGCGCAGACTTTGGCGTGGTGATCGAAAAAACACAACGCGAATTGCAAGAAATTCCCTGCGTCGATTTGCAAGAAGTCACGCCTGACAAACAGCAAATCATTTCCAGCCGATCGTTTGGCAACATGGTGACCGAACTGCCCGTTTTAAAAGATGCGCTCTCTACGTTTGTGGCCAATGCCTGCGCCAAACTGCGTGCACAAAACAGCCAAGCGGCCGTCATTCAAGCGTTCTTGCACACCAATCGTTTTAGAAAAGATTTACCGCAATACTCGCCCAGCTTGGCAGTGCCACTGCCCTACCCCACCAACGACAGCCTGGTCATTTTTAGATGGGTAGACGCGCTCTGTGAGCGCATGTACAAGCCCGAGTACCAATACAAAAAAGCCGGCATCATGCTGAGCGAAATCAGCCCTGTGTCACACCACCAAGGCGACTTGCTAGAAGAGCCTGCGCCAGCTCAAGGCACGCTCATGCAAACTTTAGACGCATTGAACAAACGCTTTGGTCGCGGCGCGGTCAAGGTGTCCACGCAAGGGGCCTACAGCGGGTGGCAGATGCGGCAAGAAAGACGATCGCCGAATTACACTACCGACTGGGCAGAAGTACCGGTGGTTTAAGCGCTTTTAATTTCTGGAGAGCTTCATGGCTGATTTGTTTGAAAACCCAATGGGTTTGTGCGGTTTCGAGTTCGTAGAGTTTGCATCCCCTGTGGCGGGAGTTATCGAGCCTTTGTTTGAAAAAATGGGCTTTTCTTTGGTCGCCAAACACCGCTCTAAAGACGTGGTTCTGTACCGCCAAGGCGACATCAATTTCATTGTCAATCGCGAGCCCAGAAGCCTAGCGGGTTACTTTGCTGCAGAGCATGGCCCCTGCGCATGCGCGCTGGCATTTCGGGTCAAAGACTCACACAAAGCCTATGCCCGTGCGCTAGACATGGGCGCGCAACCCATCGAGGTGCCGACAGGGCCGATGGAGTTAAGGCTGCCCGCCATCAAAGGCATTGGCGGTGCGCCCCTGTATTTGATCGACCGTTACGAAGACGGCAGAAGCATTTACGACATCGACTTCGAATTCATTGAAGGTGCAGACCGCCACCCAGTAGGCCATGGCTTCAAAATCATCGACCACCTTACCCACAACGTGTACAAAGGTCGCATGGCGTTTTGGGGCGCTTTTTACGAGAAGATTTTTAACTTCCGAGAAATTCGCTACTTCGACATCAAGGGCACACACACAGGCCTCACCAGCCGAGCCATGACGGCACCCGATGGCCTCATTCGCATTCCTTTGAACGAAGAATCTGGCAAAAATGGCGGGCAAATTGAAGAGTATCTGATGCAGTTCAACGGCGAAGGTATTCAGCACATTGCTTTGCGCACGGACGACCTGATGAAAAGCGTTGACGCCCTGCAAATGGCTGGCATTCCCCTCATGACAGCGCCCAACGACATTTACTACGAGATGCTGGAAGAGCGCCTGAAAGGTCATGGCGAGCCAGTGGCAGAATTGCAGGCACGCGGTATCCTGTTAGACGGCTCCACGGCCAATGGCGAAAAGCGTTTGTTGTTGCAAATCTTCTCGCAAACTTTGCTGGGCCCAGTGTTCTTCGAATTTATCCAGCGCAAAGCCGACGAGGGCTTTGGCGAAGGCAACTTCAAAGCATTGTTTGAGTCCTTGGAACGTGATCAAATAAGACGTGGCGCACTTCAAGTAGACGCCTAAAGGAAAGTCATGAAAATTAGCAGAATTCACCATGCAGCCTATCGCTGCAAAGACGCCAAAGAAACCGTCGAGTGGTACGCCAAAAACTTGAACATGGATTTTGTGCTGGCCATTGCCGAAGACTTGGTGCCCTCCACTAAGGCACCTGATCCTTACATGCACATCTTCTTAGATGCGGGCGGTGGCAACGTGCTGGCCTTCTTCGAATTGCCCAACTCTCCCGAAATGGGCCGCGACGAAAATACCCCCGCGTGGGTGCAACACATGGCCTTTGAAGTGGACAGCATGGAAACCCTGCTGGCCGCCAAAGCCAAGCTAGAGGCCAATGGCGTTGAAGTGCTGGGCCCGACCAATCACACCATTTTCAAAAGCATCTATTTCTTTGACCCCAATGGTCACCGCCTAGAACTGGCCACCAACACCGGCACGCCCGAGATGTACAAAACCTTGGACGAGGTGAAGTGGGACATGCTAAACGAGTGGAGCAAAACCAAGCGCGCACCCAAGCATGCGGCTTGGATGCATGAACCAAGTTGAATCCTTTAAAGGCGGAGTAATCTTCGACTCAAGAGAGTCTGCAGATTTCTTCGTCCGTCGAGTACTGCATTGATGGTGACAAATTTTTCATTCACCAGATAAATAATGCGATAGGGTTTGAAAAAGATTTGGCGATAGTCCCGAATGCCAATGTCTACCAAGTCGCTTGGCACGCTTCCGCGTTCGGGAAAATTTGCCAACGTCTCAATGCTGGCATTGATTTTGGCAATCAAACGATCTGCATTGGCTTCTGAATCGAATTCAACAACATAGTCATAAATTTCAAGAATGTCTTTGGCTGCAGCGGTTGATATGCGAATTTGATGTGAGTTAGCGAAACGACTCACCATCACTTGTTTTTCTTTTTAGCGCGGATCATGTCCATCACCTCATCCATGGTGTGAACACGCCCAGCATCGACATCTGCCTGACCCATGGCAAGGATTTTGAGAAGAGCCAAAGTTTCTTGTGTCTTTTCATAGGAAGCCACATCTTGAATCACAGCTTTGGCTTCGCCATTTTGAGTGATGACCATGGGCTCGCGGCACTCTGTGAGGTGCTGCAACACCTCGGCAGCATTGGCCTTGAGGTAGCTAATAGGTTTGATTTGAGCAGTGGTGAGCATGATGTGGTCCGCCTTGAAGTGAACCTAATATAGTCTTTTAAAAGACCAAGTCAACACACAATTGCTTGCAATCAAGCTTTAGTCAACTTGCAGTGCGCATGGAACCTCTGGGTACCAAAACTGCTGTTCACAGCTGTGTGAGGATCGGGTGAGTGGGTGACGATTTCTGGTACCCCAGTATGAGGAACCCACTCACCCCATCCTCACACAGCGAGCTCAGCAAGAACCCGAATTACTTCGACTGACTCAAAGCATTGCCCACCATCTTGGACGTGATATCCACAATCTGAATCATGCGCTCATAGGGCATACGCGTAGGACCAATGACACCCAATGTGCCCACGATATGACCGTCCACCTCGTAAGGCGCACTGACCACCGACAACTCTTGCATAGGCACAAACTGGCTTTCGCCGCCAATGAAAATGCGCACGCCATCAGCTTGACTAGACACATCCAGCAAGCGCATGAGCTGCGTTTTTTGCTCAAACAAATCGAAGGCCTGGCGCAGGTTACCCATGTCGCTAGAGAAGTCGCTAACAGACAACAAGTTGCGCTCACCCGCAATAACCACATCGCCTTCGTCTTCACTCAAAGCTTCTGAGCTCATTTGCACGGCAGCCTGCATCAGGCTGGCAATTTCAGATTGCAAATTGACCAGCTCTTGCTTTACCCGCAGGCGAACTTGCTCAATGGCCATGCCGGCATAATGAGCGTTCAAATAATTAGAAGCTTCTATGAGCTGGCTTTGCGAATAATCGGCCTCGGTAAAGATGACCCGGTTTTGCACATCGCCCTCTGGCGACACAATGATCAAGAGCACGCGTTTTTCGGACAAACGCAAAAACTCAATGTGCCGAAACACCGAGGCGCGTTTGGGCGCCATGACCACGCCCACGTAGTGCGACAGGCTAGACAGCATGTTGGCCGCGTTGGCAATGACCTTCTGCGGTTGGTCGGGCGCCAGGCGCTGAGTGAGCAATTCACCCTTCTGAACCGTGAGCATGGTGTCGACGAATAGGCGATAACCCCTATTGGTGGGGATCCTGCCAGCCGATGTATGCGGGCTGGCAATCAGGCCCAATTCCTCAAGGTCGGACATGACATTTCGGATGGTGGCAGGGGATAATTCAAGCCCAGAAGCCTTGGAAAGCGTGCGGGAACCCACAGGCTGGCCGTCCGCAATGTAGCGTTCAACCAGCGCTTTGAGCAATAACTTGGCACGTTCATCTAGCATTGACACATTTTAATGATGTAATTTGCGAATGAAATCAAAATTTCGTCATGTCGCCTTATTTGGCAAGTACCACACCATGGTCACGGGAGCCGCTTTGGAAAGCTCGCGACGGGTTTTGGACGATGTTGCCCAATTTGTCAGCCGCATCGGCGCTGAGGTGGTTCTGGAGGCCGGCACCTCCGAGCATTTGGGCCTGAACATCTACCCCACCCTCAAAATGGCCGACATCGGCAAGCAATGCGATTTGGGTTTGGTGGTGGGCGGTGACGGCACCATGCTGGGCATTGGCCGACAAGTGGCACCTTTTGGCCTCCCCCTCATTGGCATCAACCAGGGACGGCTGGGCTTCATTACCGACATTCCCATTGAGGAATACGCCCAAACGCTCAAGCCCATGCTCTTAGGACAGTACGAAGAAGAGCAGCGCAGCCTGCTGCATGCGCAGGTTTGGCGCGACAAGCATTGCGTGTTTGATGCGTTTGCCATGAACGATGTGGTGGTCAACCGCGGCGCTACTTCAGGCATGGTTGAGCTTCGCATTGAGGTCGATGGCCGCTTTGTGGCCAAGCAGCGCGCCGACGGCTTGATTGTGGCCACACCGACGGGTTCTACTGCTTACTCCTTGTCGGCCGGCGGTCCTTTGATGCACCCCAATTTAGGTGGCTTGGTCATTGCGCCCATTGCACCGCACACCCTTTCCAATCGGCCCATTGTGTTGCCAGACACCTCCAAAATCAGCATCGAGATTGTGTCTGGCCGCGATGCCAGCGCCAACTTTGACATGCAGTCTTTGGCCAGCCTCATGATTGGCGATCAAATTACCGTTGAGCAGTCATCGCACAAAGTGCGCTTTCTGCATCCGCAAGGCTGGAACTACTTTGACACCTTGCGCAAGAAAATGCATTGGAACGAAGGGGGCATCTAGGCCATGGCTTTGCGGCACATCAGTCTGCGTGACTTTGTCATTGTTCGCGAACTTGACTTGAATCTCTCGTCAGGTTTCAGCGTGCTCACAGGCGAGACCGGCGCCGGCAAATCCATTTTGATTGACGCTTTGCAATTGGCATTGGGCGAACGCGCCGATTCAAGTGTGGTGCGTGAAGGTGCCACGCGCTGTGAAGTGTCAGCTGAGTTTGATTGCCCCGCACCAGCGCATGCGGTGCTTGAAGAAGCAGGCTTTGAAGTATCCGACACCCTGCTCTTAAGACGCAGCGTCGATACGCAGGGCAAAAGCCGTGCTTGGGTCAATGGCAGCCAAGCCACCGCCACCCAATTGCGCGCCTTGGGCGAAATGCTTTTAGACATTCATGGCCAACACGCATGGCAAAGCCTCACACGACCAGATGCGGTGCGCGGCTTGCTCGATGCGTATGCAGGCCTGAGCACGGACGCACTCAAAACAGCTTGGCAAGCCTGGCGCCAAACACAACAAGCGGTGCAAAAAGCCCGCAATGCACAAGATTCTTTAAGCCGAGAGCAAGAGCGCTTGGCTTGGCAAATAGGCGAGCTCGACAAACTGGCCCCTGCCTTGGACGAATGGGATGATTTGAATGCGCAGCACACGCGGCTTTCGCATGCCCAAGCCCTCATTGACGCGGGTCAGTCTGCCATTGGCGCGCTTGATGGCGACGAATCTTCGCGTCTGGTTAGTGCCAAGAGTGCCACGGGTGCCTTGGGTTTGCTGTCGCAAGCCATTGCCCAGTTGCAAGACCAGGCGCATGTAGAGCCTGAGTTTCAAAGCATTGCCGAGGTGCTGCAATCTAGTCTTGCGCAAGCAGAAGATGCGGCGCACTCTTTGCAGTCCTACTTGCGAAAAACCGATCTAGACCCCGATCGCTTGAACGAGCTCGATCAGCGCATGTCGCAGTGGCTGTCTTTGGCGCGCAGGTACAAACGCCCGCCCGAAGAGTTGGCCAGCTTGTTAAGCGGCTGGAAACAAGAGCTTAACGCTCTTGAAGCTGCAAGCGATTTGGAAGGCCTTGAAGCCCAAGAAAAAGCGGCCTCTCAGGCTTACCAAACTGAAGCCAAAAAACTCTCCCAACTGCGCAAAAAAGCAGCCCCCAAACTCGCTCAAGCCGTCACCCAAGCCATGCAAAACTTAGGCATGCAAGGCGGCCGTTTTGAGGTGGCCTTGCTCAGCCTAGACCAAGCCGCTCCACATGGTTTAGAAGACATCCAATTCTTGGTGGCAGGCCATGCAGGCAGCACGCCTAGGCCTGTGGGCAAAGTGGCTTCAGGCGGTGAGCTCTCCCGCATTGCCTTGGCCATTGCGGTTACCACCAGCGAGCTTGGCGAAGCTGGCACCCTGATTTTTGACGAGGTTGACTCTGGTGTGGGTGGCGCTGTGGCCGAAACGGTCGGTAGGCTCATGAAACAACTGGGCGTTCACCGCCAAGTCTTGGCGGTGACGCACTTGCCGCAGGTGGCTTCCTGTGCAGACCATCATCTGCTGGTGAGCAAGAGCAGCAGCAAAGAAGGTGTTAGCAGCAGCGTGACCCCCATTGCAGGCGAGCAACGCGTGACCGAAATTGCGCGCATGCTCGGCGGCGAAAAATTATCAGCAACCACGCTGGCGCATGCCCGCGAGATGCTCACCAAGTAATGTTCTAAAGTTTGGAAGACATGGAAATCGTTCTCATCACTGGTATGTCGGGCTCAGGAAAATCTGTGGCCTTGCGCGCCCTGGAAGATTCCGGTTTCTATTGCGTCGACAACCTGCCCCCAGAATTACTCATTCCATTTATTGAACTTGAAAATGGGCAAAAAGAAGAACGCGTGGCCATTGCCATCGATGTTCGCAGCGCAAACTCTTTGCCCCTCATGCCCAGTCAATTGCAAGTTTTGGAAAGTCGCGGCTACAAAATTACACCTATCTTCTTGGACGCTTCCTCAGACACACTGTTGCGCAGATACTCTGAAAGTAGACGCCGTCATCCTTTATCTGGCAGCAAGGCAACAGAGGGCGAATTGGCACTGACAGAATCGATTGAATACGAGCGTGAACTTCTGTCACGTTTGCGCGAAAAATCTCACATCATTGACACCAGCTTTTTGCGAGCGCCGCAATTGCAAAGCTACGTCAAATCGTTGGTTAATTCAACAGGTGCCAAACTCACCTTGGTGTTCGAATCGTTTGGCTTTAAGCGGGGCATTCCCATCGATGCAGACTACGTGTTTGATGTGCGCATGTTGCCCAACCCGCACTACGAAAATGCGCTTCGGCCTCTAACGGGCAAAGATGAAGCGGTGCAAAAATTCTTAGACATCTATCCCGATGTCAAGCTCATGCAAACGCACATTACCAACTTCATCGAGCACTGGCTACCGGCGCTCGAAAAAGACCATCGCAATTACATCACTGTGGCCATTGGTTGCACCGGCGGCCAGCATCGATCCGTCTATTTGGTCGAGCAACTGAGTCAACATTTCAGTGCCCAGTGGCTCACACTCAAACGTCACAGAGAGTTAGACAGCAAGTGACGAATGGGCGTGGGCAAGCCCAAAGCTGTCCAATTTTTTTCTGACCACCAGGCGCCAGGATGAGGTGTGTTGGGCTTTTGTGCGAGCTTGACTTTCACCACATGGCAGTGCAAATCTTTGTGGGTGAGCACGTGCTTGAATGAAGGCAACACCGACACCTCCAATTGGCGAGGTGATGAGAACACCTCGTTCAATGAAGCCTCAGACTCAAATATGGGCAAACTGTAAAGGCTGGCCCAGATGCCCTTCGATGGCCGCTTCTCTAACCACACCTCACCCTTGGCGTTGTGCGCCAGTAGGAGCCAAAGTACCTCACTGGTGCGCTTGACTTTGCGTGTTTTGACAGGAAATTTTTCTGGCTCACCTTGGGCCAAGGCTTGGCATTCTGACTTCACAGGACAGGACTGACAATTGGGTTTGCGCGGCAAACAAATGGTGGCGCCCAAATCCATCAGCGCTTGCGAATATCGCGGCATGGCTGTTTTGAGCTGGCGCGTGGGCAACGCTTTTTCAGCCATTTGCCACAAAGCTTTTTCGTTTTGACTGACAGACAAATCGGCGTCAAAGGCCCACACACGTGTCAGTACCCGTTTGACATTGCCGTCCATGATGGCCACGCGCTCAGAAAAACAAAACGAAGCCACGGCAGCGGCAGTCGATCGGCCAATGCCAGGCAGCGTGATCAACTCGGCTGCCGTTGAAGGAAATTGGCCATCAAACCTGGCCACCACGTCCTTGGCACACTGATGCAAATTGCGCGCGCGGCTGTAGTAGCCCAAACCACTCCACAAGCCCATCACCTTGTCTTGGGGTGCAGCGGCCAAGTCGGCCACAGTGGGAAAGTGTTGCAAGAACTTCTCGTAGTAGGCCAGTACGGTGCTCACCTGTGTTTGCTGGAGCATGATTTCAGACAACCACACGCGGTAAGGGTCTTGGGTGTTTTGCCAAGGCAAATGGTGGCGGCCATGAAGCTTCTGCCAAGCCACCATGGTCTCAGCAAAGGGGCGCGCCTCTTTCAGTGCTTTTGACATACAGGGCAGAAAAATGTTGAGCGTTGGCCTTGCACAATTTGCTTGATGGGTGTGCTGCATGTTCGGCATGGCAAGCCCGCCCGACCGTAGACCGAGGCTTCCAGCTGAAAGTACCCTGTGTTGCCCTGCGCATTGACAAAATCTTTCAGGCTGCTGCCACCTTGTTCGACGGCTCTGGCCAAGACTTGCCTAATGGCGGCATGCAATTTGGCCACCCTGGGTGCACTCAGCTTATTGGCTTTAACGGTGGGCCGAATACCCGACATGAACAGCGCTTCAGAGGCATAAATATTGCCCACACCCACCACCACATCGCCTGCCAACAAGACTTGCTTGATGGGCGCTGCGCGTTTTTTCAAGCCTTGCTGTAACAGCTTGAGTTCAAAGCCCTCGGTGAGGGGCTCCATGCCCAGCTTGCCCAGCAACTTGGCGGCAGGTTCATCGGTTTCGGAATCAGACCAAACAGCCGCACCAAAACGGCGAGGATCGTGCAAACGCAAAACCCCTTGGGTGGTGACCAAATCCATGTGATCGTGCTTGCCGGCTTCAGCTTGCGATGGCGAAAAATTCAGACTGCCCGACATGCCCAAATGCAGCATCAAAATACCGCGGTCCATGTCCAACAAAAGGTACTTGCCTCGGCGCCTGACGCCCATGACGCTTTGCCCCACCAATAGGGCGGGGGGAACACCCAGGGGCCACCTCAAAGGCTTGCCCATGTGCATGGCCAGAACCCGAGCGCCAGCAATTCGGCTGGCAAAACTCAGTCGGGTGACTTCGACTTCTGGTAATTCAGGCATGGATGGGCTTCAACGACAGGGAGAAATGGGGGTGTGCCGTGACTCCGGCACAGGGTGTGGATTATGATGGCTTCATGAAGAACTGGTTTTCCTCAATTGCATTGGTCTGGGCCACAACAGGTGTTTGTGCCCAGCCGCCCGTGCAAAACTCCAATCTCAATGCGGTTTTGTTTTATCAACTGCTTTTGGGCGAACTCAATGTGCGTGCTGGCGAGCCAGGCTCGGGCTTTGCCATCATTTTGGATGCCGCCCGAAAAACCAAAGACGAAGCCTTGTTTCAGCGTGCCACTGAATTGGCACTCCAATCTCGATCGGGTGAGGCGGCTTTGCAAGCCGCTAGGAACTGGAAGGCCAGCCTGCCAGAGTCTCAAGAGGCCAGTCGCTACATCTTGCAAATTTTGTTGGCTCTCAACCGCATCGAAGAGGCAGGGCAAGCTCTGAGGGCCAGCATTCTCAGCCTGCCCATTCAAGAACAATCTGCCGCCATTGGCTCTATCCCGCGCGTGTTCAGCCGCGTCCAAGACAAAAATTTTGCAGCCAAAGTTGTCGAGCAAGCACTCTCTGCGGCCATTCAAAATCCAGAAACTGCTGCAACGGCTTGGACCACCATCGGCCGAATGAAACGAGAAGCGGGTGAAATTCAGCCTGCAGCCGAAGCAGCGCGTGCGGGTCATGCCGCCAACGGCAAAGCACCTGGCCCCATCATGTTGGCCCTGAGCCTTCTCAACGTGGTGCCCAGCGAAGTGCAACCCATGATCACCCGTTACATGGCTGGCGATGCACTGCCAGACCTGCGTCTGGGTTATGCCCGTACCTTGATTGATCTGGATCAGATGCAACTGGCATTGGTGCAACTAAATTTACTTTCTAAACAGAACCCCGATTTCGCGCCAGGCTGGTTGTTTTTAGGATTGCTGCAAACCGATTTGTCTCAATTTGCGGCAGCAGAAATGTCGCTTCAGCGGTTCATCAAATTGGTTGAAAACACCAAAGGCCCTGACGCATCTGGCGGATTGTCAGAGGCTTACTTGGCGCTGTCGCAAATTGCCCAAAAGCAAGGACAACTGGCTCAAGCCGACCAATGGCTGGCTCGAATTTCACCCGACTCAGACCCTCTCAAAATTGCAAGTCGCCGTGCTGCTTTGTTGGCCCAACAAGGGCGCAAGACAGAAGGTTTGAATTTGCTTGAGCAAGTGAGGGTGAGCAACCCGCAAGTTGCACGACAAAAGGCGTTGGCCATTTCACAATGGTTGCGCGATGACAAGCAATTCAATGCGGCACTGACCACCATTGAAGAAGCCTTGGCCAAGTTTCCAGAAGACACAGATTTGCAGTCGGAGTTGGCCATGATTTGTGAAAAGTTAGGCCGTTTTGACCAAATGGAAACTTTGTTGCGAGGCCTCATGAAAGCCAAGCCCAATGATCCCCATGCTTTCAATGCTTTGGGCTATTCGCTGGCCGACCGAAACACAAGGCTGGATGAAGCCCGTCAACTGATTCTCAAAGCGGTGCAGTTGGCACCTCGCGACCCATTTATTCAAGACAGCTTGGGTTGGCTTGAATACCGAGTAGGCAACACCCAGGAAGCTCTGCGCATCTTGGAGGCCGCGTTCAAAGCCAGACCAGATCCCGAAATTGCTGCGCATTTGGGCGAGGTGTACTGGATCTTGGGGCAGCAAGACAAAGCCGGCTCCATTTGGCGGGAAGGCCTGATGCTCAAATCAGACAACGAAACCCTGCTTGAAACACTCAAGCAATTCAAGTTCAAACCTTGATTGGCCAGTGCGAGATGTTGACAACCCGTTTCATTGCACTGTGCGGTGTGTGCATGATGCTTTTGGGGGGCTGCGCCAATCGGCCCACAGGCAAGCAAGCCTTCACACCACCTCCCAACGCTGCAAACTCGCAAGTTGTCAGCGTTGAAGTGCCTGCTTTACCAAAGCCCTTCAAAGCAGGTCGATTTGCGCTTCAAATTGACACAGAGCCGCCCCAGTCTTTCATCACCTCTTTTGACATCACGGGGGGTTGGCCAGAAGGTACGCTCAACATTTACAACCCTTTGGGCATGCAGATGGCCAGACTTGAATGGACGGCACAAAGTGCTCGCCTTTTGCAAGGCCGTCAAGTGCGTGAATCTGCCAGCCTTGAGCGATTGGTTTTTGAGCTCACCGGCACCCAATTGCCCACTGCTGCGGTCATTGATTGGCTGGCTGGCAAACCCACGCCAGCGGAGGGCTGGAACGTCGATGTCAGCGAATGGCATTTGCGCCGATTGGTGCTAGAGCGGGTTCAACCCGCGCCACGCACAGTGCTTCGAATTGCCTTTGAATCATGACGTCTTTGCACCAGGTCTTGGCGCCAGCCAAACTCAATCTGTTTTTGCATATCACTGGCCGTAGACCCGATGGGTACCACCTGCTGCAGTCGGTGTTCATGCTCATTGATTGGTATGACACCCTGCACTTTGATGTTCGCCGAGATGGCCAAATTAGCCGAGAAGACCTTACCGTCCAGCTGCCAGAAGATGACCTGATCATCCGCGCTGCAAGACTTTTGCAACAGGCCAGTGGCACGACCTTGGGGGCTCACATTGCGATTGAAAAGTCGATTCCAGCGCAAGCCGGCATGGGCGGCGGCTCGTCAGATGCGGCCACTTGCCTCTTGGCACTGAACAAGCTTTGGAAGCTCAATTACTCGGTCAATCAACTGGCCCAATTGGGACTCAAACTGGGTGCTGATGTGCCATTTTTTCTCAGAGGACACAATGCTTGGGTCGAAGGCGTGGGTGAAATCATCACACCCATTTCGCTACCACCCGCCCAATTTGTGGTGGTGAAACCGCCAGAGGGGCTTGAAACAGCCAAAATTTTTGGCTCTGAGGCCCTCAACCGAGATTCAAAGCCTGCTACAATTTCGGTCTTTGCAGCAAACCCGTTCGGCTTCGGCCACAACGACCTGCAGCCAGTGGCCCAGCGCCTCTGCCCCCAAATCAGCGACGCAATCGCCTGGCTTGAACAAGCCAGTCTAGAGCCCGCTGTTGTGAAAGGCAGAATGACGGGCTCCGGAAGTGCAGTGTTTGCTCAAGTGCCACGCGGTACGAATTTAAGTCAAATGCCTCAAGTTCCAGCAACTTGGTCTAGTTGGCAAATTCGAATGTGCGGCAATTTGGATGTTCACCCCCAAAAGGGTTGGGCCTCCAGCGACGATTGATCGGTCGACAGCTCTGGTTTTCCAAAGCTGCCAACCCGTGTAGGGGAGTCGCCAAGTTGGTTAAGGCACCGGATTTTGATTCCGGCATGCGAAGGTTCGAATCCTTCTTCCCCTGCCAAATCTTTCACAAGCCGTCAAACGCTTTGTGAATTGATGCACGTTGAATCGTGCAATGATAGAAATTTATGCGCTAACCCGCATCGGCCCATCATTTGATCGCTGAGAAGCTCATGCAGCCATCCATCACAAATTCAAACTCAGACTTCATGGTCTTTACTGGCAACGCCAACCCTGTGTTGGCCGCCGAAGTGGCCTACGAGTTGGATGTGTCACTCGGCTTGGCCGATGTTGGCCGATTCTCAGACGGCGAAGTCACTGTTGAACTCAAGCAAAACGTGCGCGCACGCGACGTGTTTGTCATTCAGTCCACTTGCGCCCCCACCAACGAAAACCTCATGGAACTGCTGATCATGGTCGACGCTCTCAAGCGCGCCTCAGCAGGTCGCATCAGCGCCATCATTCCTTACTTTGGCTATGCCCGCCAAGACCGTCGCCCCCGCTCCACACGGGTGCCCATCACGGCCAAGGTGGTTGCCAACATGTTGCAAGCTGTGGGCGTCAATCACGTCCTCACCATGGACTTGCACGCCGACCAAATTCAAGGTTTTTTCGACATTCCCGTCGACAACATTTACGCCTCGCCTGTGCTCTTGGGTGACCTGCGCCAAAAGAACTACGAAGACCTCATTGTGGTCTCCCCCGACGTGGGCGGCGTGGTTCGCGCACGTGCTTTGGCCAAACAACTCAACTGCGATTTGGCCATCATCGACAAGCGTCGTCCCAAGGCCAACGTGAGCGAAGTGATGCACGTCATTGGCGACATCGACGGCCGCAACTGCGTCATCATGGACGACATGATTGACACAGCTGGCACCTTGGTCAAAGCCGCTGAGGTTTTGAAAGAGCGCGGCGCCAAAAAAGTTTACGCGTATTGCACACACCCCATTTTCTCGGGCCCCGCCATCGACCGCATTGCCAAAGGCTCTGCCCTCGATGAAGTGGTTGTGACCAACACCATCCCCTTGTCACAAGCCGCTGCGGCTTGTCCCAAAATTCGCCAACTCACTGTGGCGCCGCTGTTGGCCAAAACCATCCAGCGCATGGCCTACGGTGAATCGGTCATGAGTTTGTTCTCCGATCAAGACTGATCGGGAACATCATTGTGGGCTGCTTGACGGCAGTCCTTTTTAAAACAGAGTCGTACTGGTCGCGGTCGGCTCAACTTGGAGTGAGTTATGAAATTTGTCGCTTTTGAGCGCTCTATGCAAGGTACGGGTGCGAGCCGCCGTCTGCGCAATTCAGGTAAGACACCTGGTATTGTTTATGGCGGTGTGGATCAACAACCCCAACTGGTCGAACTCGACCACAATGCCCTGTGGCATGCCCTGAAAAAAGAAGCTTTCCACGCAAGCATCTTGGACATGGAATTGAACGGTAAAGAAACCAAAGTTTTGCTCCGTGACTTCCAAATGCACCCCTACAAACAATTGGTTTTGCACATCGACTTCCAACGCGTTGATGCCAAAACCACTTTGAACCGTAAAGTGCCCATCCATTACACAGGTGAAGACGTTTCTCCTGCTGTGAAAGTGGATGCTTGCTTGATCAACCACATCATGAATGAGCTCGAAATCGCTTGCTTGCCAGCCGATTTGCCAGAAGCCATCAACGTTGATTTGTCTGGTTTGAAGAAAGGTGTTTCATTGCACCTGGCCGACATCACATTGCCTAAGGGCGTCAAAGCAGTGACACACGGTAAGAAAAACCCCGTGTTGGTGTCTGTGGTGGCGCCTGCTGCCGAAGAAGTTGCACCTGCAGCCGATGCAGCCGCCGCGGCCGATCCAAAAGCCAAAGCCAAGAAAAAGTAATTTTTTCGCGCTTCTAACACCTGAAGTGTTCCAAACAACCCGCCTTGTGCGGGTTGTTTTGTTTTTATACTTGCACATGATCAAACTGTTTGTTGGCTTGGGAAATCCAGGCGCCGAATACGAAGACACCCGCCACAACGCTGGCTTTTGGTGGACCGACGCCTTGGCGCGTGAACTCAATGTGAGCTTGGTTCCTGACAAAAGTTATTTCGCCAAAGTCGCGAGAACCCAAATCAAAGGTCAAACTGTTTGGCTGCTAGAGCCCCAAACTTTCATGAATTTGTCGGGGAAATCAGTGGGCGCACTTGCTAAATTTTTCAAGATAGCCCCGCAAGAGATCTTGGTGGCTCATGACGAATTGGATGTCGTGCCTGGGCAAGCCAAGCTCAAGTTTGGCGGCAGTCATGCAGGCCACAATGGTTTGCGCGATATCCATGCCCAATTGGGCACGGGCGATTATTGGCGATTGCGCTTAGGCATTGGCCATCCTGGTGTCAAAGCCGAAGTGATCAATTGGGTGCTCAAAAAACCGATGGCTGAGCAGCGCGAGCTCATTCAGGAGAGTATTGCCCGCTCGGTCAAAGCGGCCCCATTGCTGATTGAGGGTGACATGGAAAAGGCCATGGTTCAAATTCACACCAGCAAACCACCCAGGCCCAAGCCGCCTCGGCCCGAAGGCGTTTAATTGGCCTGTTGCAGACGCAGATACTTCTGATACAGGGTTTCTTTGTTTTCCACGTGTGCGGGATTGACCGGAATACACGCCACAGGACAGACTTGAACGCATTGAGGCTCGTCAAAATGCCCGACGCATTCTGTGCACTTGCTCGGGTCAATTTCATAGATTTCGGGGCCGAGGTAGATCGCCTGATTGGGACACTCAGGTTCACACACATCGCAATTGATGCATTCGTCGGTGATCATCAAAGCCATAAAAATCTCACTTAAATCTGGTGGAATTATGGTGCAGCTGCGCCAGCACGCCACACAGCACCTAAAATACCCCTGTGGAACCCCTACTCAACGCCGACTTGCATTGCCACTCCGTGGTCTCTGATGGCACGCTTACGCCAGAGGCTTTGGCTGCCCGTGCCAAAGCCAACGGCGTACAACTCTGGGCCCTCACCGACCACGACGAAATTGGCGGCCAAGAACGTGCCATGGCTGCGGCCAAGGCCGAAGGCATGAAGTACCTCACGGGTGTCGAAATCTCCATCACCTTTGCAGGCAAAACGGTTCACATCGTGGGCTTGGGTTTTGACCATACCAACGAAGCCTTGGTTCAGGGTTTGCGAAATACCCGCGGCGGCCGTGCCGAGCGCGCCCAAGAAATGTCGGATGGCTTGGCCAAGGTTGGCATTCATGGCGCTTACGACGGTGCCCTCAAATACGCCGGCAACCACGAACTCATTTCGCGCACTCACTTTGCGCGGTTTTTGGTTGAGAGTGGTGTTTGCAAAGACACCTCCGAGGTTTTTCGAAAATACCTCACTGAAAACAAACCAGGTTTTGTGCCACACCGCTGGGCCAGCTTAGAAAACGCTGTCAAATGGATCACTCGGGCCGGTGGGGTTGCGGTCATTGCCCACCCTGCGCGCTATGGTTTCACGGCCAATGAAGAGTTCGCACTTTTTACCGAATTCAAACACCATGGCGGACGGGGTGTTGAGGTTGTCACAGGAAGTCACTCCAGCGCAGATGCTTTGCAATATGCAGAAACGGCTCTCGAGTTTGAGTTGGCTGCATCGCGTGGCAGCGATTTCCACAGTCCCGACGAAAGCCATACAGACTTGGGCACATTGCCATGGTTGCCCGGACAACTCAAACCCGTGTGGGAATTGTTGTCAGACCGAATTCAGTGAAACACTCACCCGCTCAAACCTTCATGGTTTGAATATTCATGGCTCAGTACTTTTCCGTTCACCCTGCTAATCCGCAAGCACGTTTGCTCAAACAAGCCGTCACTTTGTTGAACCAAGGTGGTGTCTTGGCAGTACCTACCGACTCTAGCTATGCCCTGGTTTGCCACTTAGACGACAAAGCCGCCGCCGACCATCTGCGCAAGGTGCGCGGTGTGGACGACAAACACCATCTCACCTTGTTGTGTCGAGACCTGAGTGAATTGGCCAACTACGCCAAGGTCGATAACGCTCAGTTTCGAATGCTCAAGCAGGCCACACCCGGCGCATTCACCTTCATTTTGGAGGCCACCAAAGAAGTGCCGCGCCGCGTAAGCCACCCTCAGCGTAAAAGTATTGGCCTTCGGGTACCAGAGCACGCCGTGTTGCAAGAGTTGTTGGCCTTGCATGGCGCGCCCTTGCTTGCCACGACGCTCATTCCGATTGGGGAGTCCGAGCCGCTCAACGATCCCGAGGAAATTCGAGATCGCTATGAAAAACTCATTGCAGGTGTGATTGACGCGGGTGCTTGCACGCGGGAGCCCACCACCATCGTAGATTGCACAGGGGATGGGCTGGAGATCATTCGCCAAGGTTTGGGTGATTTGGCCTTGCTAGGACTCACTTAATTTTTTGTATGAACACCCCCACACTTTGAGACAATTCACCTGTGGACACCTCTCAACTCATTCAAACCGTTTCGGTCTATGCCATTCCTGTGATCTTTGCCATCACGATGCATGAGGCTGCGCACGGTTATGCCGCCAAATATTTTGGTGATCGCACCGCCTATCTGTTGGGGCGAGTCACACTCAACCCATTGCCGCACATCCATTGGCTGGGCACCCTGGTGTTGCCATTGCTGCTTTACTTCAGCACCAGTGGCGCCTTGTTGTTTGGTTTTGCCAAACCTGTTCCCGTTGATTTTGGCAATTTGCGCCATCCCAAACGTGACATGGTGTGGGTCGCACTGGCAGGACCTGCAGCCAACTTGCTGCAAGCCATTATTTGGGCCCTGTTGTTTGTGGTCTATACCGACTTTGGCGTTACCGAAAAATTCTTTTTGGCCATGTGCAAAGCGGGAGTGTTGAGCAATGTGGTTATGTTTGCTTTCAATCTGTTTCCACTTTTGCCCCTGGATGGAGGACGTATCTTGGTGGGACTGCTGCCCTGGAAGATGGCCTATCAGTTCTCCCGCATTGAGCCCTACGGCTTCTACATTGTGATGGCACTGGCCATCACAGGTGTGGTCAATCACTTGTGGTTAGACCCTGTGATGGGCGCCACATTTGGACTGATCGAAATTATGTTGAAATCCATTTCTTGAAATGACACAAGCCATGACGACTGACTCCACTCAACGCACGCGTGTTTTAACGGGCATTACCACCACCGGCACACCGCACTTGGGCAACTACGTGGGTGCCATTCGCCCCACTGTGCAAGCCAGCCTCAATCCAGCCACGCAAGGTTTTTACTTCTTGGCCGATTACCACGCGTTGATCAAATGCGATGAGCCCGCTCGGATTCAGCGCTCTACTTTGGAAATTGCGGCCAGTTGGATGGCCGCGGGCTTAGACCCTGAGCGCGTCATGTTTTATCGCCAATCGGATATTCCAGAAATTCCAGAGCTCACTTGGTTTTTGACTTGTGTCACAGGAAAAGGGGTTCTCAACCGTGCACACGCCTACAAAGCCTCGGTCGACAAAAACAATGCCGCAGGCAACGACCCCGATGCCGATGTGTCTGCAGGCTTGTTCATGTACCCCGTGCTCATGGGCGCCGATATTTTGATGTTCAAGGCCCACAAAGTGCCTGTGGGCCGCGATCAAATTCAACACATCGAAATGGCCCGCGACATGGCCTCTAGTTTCAATCACTTGTATGGCGAACACTTGGTGTTGCCAGAAGCTGTTGTTGAAGAATCTGTGGCGCTGCTGCCGGGTCTTGATGGTCGCAAGATGAGCAAAAGCTATGACAACACCATTCCACTTTTTTCCAGCAGTGCGCAGCTGAAGAAATTGATTGCAGGCATCGTGACCGATTCACGCGCGCCCGGTGAAGCCAAGGACACTGAGGGCTCTGCGTTGTTTCAAATTTACCAAGCCTTTGCCAGCGCCGAAGAGACGGCGGCTTTGGCCAAGGCCTATGCACAGGGCATTGGTTGGGGCGATGCCAAACAAGTTTTGTGGGAGCGTATTGACCGCGAAGTGGCGCCGATGCGAGCCAAATACGAAGAGCTCATTCACAACCCCGCCAAAGTCGATGCCTTGTTGCTCATGGGTGCGGCCAAAGCTCGCGATATTGCAACGCCCTTCATCAAAGAATTGCGTCATGCTGTTGGGCTGCGTGCCTTGGCAAGCGTTGGCACTGCCAAAGTCACAGCCAAACAAGCTCGCGCCGCCAGCCCTTCGTTCAAACAATACCGCGAACAAGACGGTCAGTTTTACTTCAAACTGGTCGACCCACAGGGCAAGGTGTTGATGCAAAGTACAGGCTTCACTTCACCCAAAGACGCAGGCACAGCCATTGCTCGCTTGCAGCAAAACACCCAACTTGCATTCAGTGAGCTGGGGGCGCAATTGGTGTTGGCTGAAGGTGTGAGCATGGACTTGGTGCTGGTCGCCATCGAAAGCCTGGTTGCTGAAAATGCAGAAATAGCACAAGCCAAGGGTTGAGCTTCAAATAACTTGGTCATTTGAAATCTGCAAGATTGCGCTCTGAAGATCATCAAATCTACAAAAAGTGTTCAAATTCAACAGAAGTTGCTTGATTTGTTCCCGAGTTTGCTGATACTCTCATACTTTAAGTTTCATTCTTGAGTACACCATGACCGTTTACGTCATTGACGACCATCCTCTGATGCGCGACGCTCTCACCATGTTGGTCCAGAGGGTTCGTCCCGGATTGAAAGTGGTTTCTGTTGCCAAATTAAACAGCTTAGAAGTCACGGTGGAACGTCAGGGCAAGCCAGAATTGATTTGTCTCGACCTCAAACTGCCCGACACTTTGGGCTTGTCGGGCGTGCATGCGGTGAAGGCCAAGTTTCCCGATGTGCCTTTGGTGGTGGTCACAGGCTCTGAGGCCAGTGAGTGCGAAGCAGCTTGTTTAGAAGCCGGTGCCAATTTGTTTTTAGAAAAAGCCAGCGCACCCAATGCCATCATTGAAGGCTTGCGCAGCTTATTGCCTTTACCCGCTGAAGAGGCGGCAGCGGATGGCTCGGTAGCGGCACCGACCAAACTGTCCAAACGTCAGAAGCAATTGATTTTGATGTTAGACCAAGGTTTGAGCAACAAAGACATTGCCGACAAACTCACCATCAGCGAGCACACCGTCAAGGTTCACTTCTGGCGTTTGTTTCGCAGACTTGGTGTCAACAGCCGTACGCAGGCTTTGCACTTTGCGCGCACCAACGGCTGGCTTGGTATTTAAATTCAGTCTTTTTTCTTCTTGTTGACGATGTCGGGGGTGACTGCGTCAATCACATTCACAACTGTTTTACCGGTGTAAATGACGGTAGAGGCCACCGCATCGGCCACCGCCACAACGGCGCATCCCTGCAAAGACAAGCAAGTGAGAAGAACGACGCAGGCATTGATGAATTTCATGGCAAAGACTTATTGAGATGCGCTGCTTTGTAGATGCAGCAAGAAAGAACGCGCCATTCTAACGGGCTTAATGCTTGACCGTTGAGTCGCCTGGGTCAGCTTCTTGAACTTGCTTGTAAATTCGTTTGGGCAAGTGTGTGGTGAGGCGCTCGATGGCCAAATCGATCATTTGAGGGTGGATTTCGTGACCGATGAAGGGCAACACATCGGCCGTGACATCGGCATCAATGGCCACCAAGCGTTCAGCGGCACTCACGGCAAAGCCGTAGTGAATGACATTGTCTGACTTGCCGTGAAAAAGATGGTAAGTGACGGTGTCTGGCACTTGCAGTGGCAAATGAACAAACCGACTGCCAAAACCCAACACGCGGCCGCAAATGGCCTTCTCTTGCAAACTGGCGGTCAGAGACATGATGCCCCCCTGCGAAAATCCGACCAACGCAGTAGCCTCATGGGTCACGCCAGAGCGCTGTTGCCACTGGCGAATGAGGTCTACGAAACTTGGCAGTGCTTCTCTCACTCGATGGGGTCTGTTTTCTTCGGTCACACCTTGCAAGGGAAACCATTGCCAGCCAAACCCCGCTTCAGCGGGCTCTGGTGCCTGTACGCAAACCACACAAGCATTGGGAAATTCTTGGGCAAACCGCCTGGCCAAGGGCTGCATGTCTTGCGCGTCTGCGCCATAGCCATGAAACAGCAAGAAAAGTTGCGCGGCTTGGGCGGGCGCTTGAAGGACGATGTCTTGAGTCATGCCGATATTTTGCCTTGGCAAAGCAAAAAAAAGCCAGCACTTTTGAAATTCAGTGCCGGCTTGGCGGGCAGTGTTGACCGCGCTTAGCTCTCCACAAAGATGCGTGCTTTGCGAGGCGTGAGCACCAAGGTCTCGCCTTCTTTGTACTGCTGCTCGGCAAACAAAAGAGCTGACAGTTGCGCTTCGATCACGGTGTCTTTGGCAAAGTCATGGTGATCGACGGGCTCAAACTCCAAGCGGGCAATAGGGCCTACCACAATGGCCCGCGTGAGCTTGGCTTTGATGCCCGCATCGCCAGGGCTGTAGCGCTTCACTTCAATGTCATGAGGCCGCACATAGGCAAAGGCTTTGCTGTCTTGCACATGTTGATGCTCAGGACTGTTTAAGCTGACGGCATTGTCGCCACCAATGAGCATTTCACCTTCATGAGCGCGGCCATGGAACAAATTGACATCACCCAAAAAGCCATACACAAAGGGGCTCGCAGGATGGTCCCACACTTGTTGCGGTGAGCCAATTTGCTCGACTCGTCCGCTGTTCATGAGCACCACACGATCGGCCACTTCCAAGGCTTCTTCTTGATCGTGCGTGACAAAAATACTGGTGACATGCAAATCATCGTGCAGGCGGCGTAACCAACGGCGCAATTCTTTGCGCACTTTGGCATCGAGGGCGCCAAAGGGTTCATCGAGCAATAAAACTTTGGGCTCTACGGCCAAAGCACGCGCCAATGCAATGCGCTGACGCTGGCCACCCGAGAGTTGTGATGGGTAGCGATCGGCCAGCCAATCGAGTTGCACCAGATTCAACAGGTCGTGTACTTTTTGTTTGATCACGCTTTCTGAGGGGCGAATGTTGCGCGGCTTCATGCGCAGACCAAAAGCCACGTTTTCGAACACAGTCATGTGGCGGAACAAGGCGTAGTGTTGAAACACAAAGCCCACTTGACGCTCGCGCACGTGCACGTGGGTGGTGTCTTCTCCGCTGAATGAAATGCTACCGGTATCGGCAGTTTCCAAGCCGGCAATGATGCGAAGCAAAGTGGTTTTACCGCAGCCGGAAGGGCCCAGCAAGGCCACCAACTCGCCAGAATCAATGTCGAGGCTGACATCACGCAACGCGTGGAAGTCGCCAAACTGTTTGTGAATGTTTCTGATTTCGATGCTCATGATGCTGCTTTCAATGACAGATCCAAAGGCGCTGCCTTGACATTTTCGGGAGACAAGTCGCCAATGGCTTTCATCTCACGTTCGTGGCGCCACTCGGCCACCGACTTGATGACCAGGGTGACCAGCGCCAGCAAGGCCAACAAAGATGCCACCGCAAAGGCGGCCACCGATTGGTACTCGTTGTACAAAATTTCAACGTGCAAGGGCATGGTGTTGGTCTGTCCGCGAATGTGACCCGACACCACCGACACTGCGCCAAACTCACCCATGGCACGCGCATTGCACAAAATAACGCCGTAGATCAAACCCCACTTGATGTTGGGCAGCGTGACGTACCAAAAGGTTTGCCAGCCTGTCGCACCCAACACAATAGCCGCCTGCTCTTCTTCATTTCCCTGTGCTTGCATGAGCGGAATAAGCTCCCGTGCAATGAAGGGGAATGTGACGAATACCGTGGCTAACACAATGCCGGGTACGGCAAAGATGATTTTGATGTCGTGCTCTTGCAACCATGGGCCGAACCAACCCTGTGCGCCAAACATCAGCACATAGACCAAACCGGCCACCACAGGCGACACTGAGAAGGGCAAGTCCACCAAAGTGGTCAGCACTGACTTACCTTTGAACTCGTACTTGGCAATGCACCAAGCAGCGGCAATGCCAAACACCAAATTGAGGGGCACTGCAATCAAGGCTGTGATGAAGGTCAAGCGAATGGCAGACCACGCATCAGGCTCTTTGAGCGCTTCCCAATAGGCATCAAACCCTTTGCGCAAGGCTTCTGCAAAAACGGCAGCCAGTGGCAATACCAAAAACAAAAACAAAAAGATGAGCGTGATACCAATGAGGGTGTAGCGCACCCAAGCGGCTTCTGTGGTGCCAGCTTCTGCGCGGCGAATCATTTGAGAGCTCATACAGGTGCTCCCGAGTGACGGCGCTGCCAGGCTTGTAAGCCATTGATGATCAAGAGCAAGATAAACGAGGCAACCAGCATGACAGTGGCCACCGCTGTGGCGCCCGCATAGTCGTACTGCTCCAACTTGCCAATGATGATGAGGGGTGTGATTTCAGAAATCATGGGCATGTTGCCCGCAATGAAAATAACCGAGCCATACTCGCCCACACCACGCGCGAAGGCCATGGCAAAGCCTGTGAGCAAGGCAGGCGCAATGGATGGGAATATGACCTTACTGAAAGTTTGCCAACGCGTTGCGCCCAAGCAAGTTGCGGCCTCTTCCAATTCTTTTTCAGCATCTTCAAGCACAGGCTGAACCGTGCGCACCACAAAGGGCAAGCCGATGAAGATCAGGGCAATGACAACGCCGTTGGGGTTGAAGGCCAGTTGAATGCCCAAAGGTTCGAGGTACTGCCCTACCCAACCGTTGCCTGCCAACAAAGCTGTCAATGAAATACCGGCGACTGCGGTGGGCAATGCAAACGGCAAGTCGACCAAGGCATCGACCACCTTCTTGCCAAAAAACTGATAGCGCACCAAGACCCAAGCCACCAACAAACCAAAAACCACATTCACCAAGGCTGCAATGAGCGAGGCACCAAATGTCAGGCGATAAGACGCCATCACACGCGGGCCTGTGACAGCGGTCCAAAACTGATCCCACGTGAGCGTGAACGTTTTGAACACCAGTGCCGACAATGGAATGAGCACAATCAAGCTGAGGTACATCAAGGTGTACCCCAAGGTGATGTTGAAGCCGGGTAAAACTCGGGCGGGCGCTCTGCGCTTGGCAGGCGCCGCCGCAGCGGAACTAGACAGCATGGATTACTTCACGGTGTACAGCTTGTCGAAATTGCCACCATCGTTGAAGTGCACTTTTTGTGCTTCAGCGAAAGAGCCAAACACTTCATTCACAGTGAACAACTGCAAAGGCTTGAAGGTTTTGCTGTATTTTTTCAAGATGGCTGGGTTGCTGGGGCGCAAGGCATGCTTGGCTGCAATCTCTTGCGCTTCATCGGAATAGAGGTAGTTCAAATAGGCTTTGGCCAAATCGCCTGTGCCCTTTTTAGCCACAGTGCGCTCTACAACGGCTACTGGGTTTTCGGCCACAATGCTGATGGAGGGGTGAATAGCATCGACTTTGCCTGCACCAAATTCGTTGTCGACAGAAATCACCTCGGACTCAAACGTGACCAGCACATCGCCAATGTTGCGTTGCAAAAAGATGGTGGTGGCATCGCGGCCACCCTTGGCCAACACAGGCACGTTTTTGTAGAGCTTGGCGACGAAGGCTGCTGCATCGGCTTCGCTGCCACCCTTTTTGCGCACATAGCCCCAAGCAGCCAAATAAGCCATGCGGCCATTGCCACCTGTTTTGGGATTGACCACAATCACCTGAATACCAGGCTTGATCAGGTCGTCCCAGTCTTTGATGTTTTTAGGATTGCCATTGCGTGTGAGAAACAACATGGTAGAACTGGTGGGCGAAGCACTGTGAGGGAATCGCTTGTTCCAATCGGCAGCCACAATGCCTTTACCGGCCAAAAAGTCGATGTCGGTGGTGGTGTTCATGGTGACCACATCGGCGTCCAAACCGTCGTTCACCGCACGAGCTTGGGCACTGGAGCCGCCATGGGCTTGGTCAATCTTCACGTCTTTGCCTGTGGTCTTTTTGTAGTTGGCCACAAACGAAGCGTTGTATTCTTTGTAAAACTCGCGGGCCACGTCGTAGGAGGCATTCAGCAGAGTTTGGGCTGAAACGTTGAGGCCAGATACGGCCAGCAAGGTGGCGGCGGCAATGGATTTGATTTTGTTCATGTTGCGGCTCAAGAGAGTAAGGACGCGATTGTCGTACCGCCTCTTCAAAACTCAAACGAATCATTTATTGTTTGTTTATGCAGTAAATCACATATAGACACTGACTCACAAGACTCACGCACTTGAAATGGCTCTTGTAAGATGTGCTTTTGCATGATCGCCCAAGGACTTGCCCAATGAACGCCTCCACACCCCATGCGGCACTGGCTGCCGCAGATACAAGCCACTTGTCGGCATTGCCCATCATCGAAAAATGGGTGAGTTTTGACACGGTGTCACGTGACAGCAACTTGGCCCTGCTCGACTGGACCGAAAGCTATCTCAACAATTTAGGCATTCAGTGCAGCCGCACCTATGACGACAGCGGCCTTAAAGCCAACCTGTGGGCTACCCTGCCAGCACACGATGGCGAAACCAAAGTCGGCGGCATTGTATTGTCAGGTCATACCGATGTTGTGCCTGTCGATGGTCAACCCTGGGATACAGATCCGTTCAAAGTTGAAATCAAGACCGACAAAGCTTTTGGCCGTGGCGTGACAGACATGAAGAGTTTTGGCGCCACTGCCTTGATGATGGTGCCAGAATTGCTTGAGCGCAAACTCAAGCGACCTGTGCATTTGGCTTTCAGTTACGACGAGGAAGTGGGTTGCATTGGCGTGCGCAGAATGATTGCACAAATGGTGGCTGAGGGCTACCGACCAGCAGGCTGCATTGTGGGTGAACCCACTGGTATGCAAGTGGTCATTGCACACAAGGGCAAGCATGCCTACAAAACCACCGTGCATGGCTTTGAAGCGCACTCTTCTCTCACTCCCCTAGGAGTTAATGCGGTAGAAATTGCTTGCGAGTTTGTGGCGCATTTAAAAAGCATGCACCGCGAGTTGGCAGACAATGGGCCTTTCGATCCCATCTACGATGTGCCACACACCACTGTGCACACAGGCGTGATTGCAGGCGGCACGGCGCTCAACATCATTCCCCGTCAATGCGAAGTGACCTGGGAAATAAGGCACCATCACTTGAACCAACCCGAAGCTTTGTTTGCTCGCGCCAAAGCTTATGCGGACAGCTTGATCCCTGCCATGCAGGCTGTGGCCAAGGACACCGGTATCTCTCATGAACTCAAGTCTGTGCTGCCTGGTTTTGCAACAGCCGCCGATAGCGAGATTGCACAACTCTGTTTTGACTGTGCAGAAGTAGATCCCGCCAGTGGCGCAGGCAAAGTTTCTTTTGGCACTGAAGCCGCACTTTTTCACCAAGCAGGCGTCCCCACCATTGTGTGCGGCCCAGGTCACATTGCGCAGGCGCATCAGCCCAACGAATGGGTGACGTTGGATCAATTGGCGTGGTGCGAACGCTTCATGCGCCGCTTGGCAGATCGCATTTGCGTGGCCTAAATTCATCGGTCATTCTTTAATTTTTTTAAAAGGTACTTCTCATGATTCAGCGTCGTCAAATTTTGATCGCCAGCGTAGGTGCTGCTTTGGTCTCGGGTCTTCAGACGGCGCATGCCCAATCTGGTAAAACTGTTCGCATCGTGGTGCCCTTTGCTGCAGGCGGCGTACAAGACATCTTGGCGCGCTCCCTATCAGCCGAACTGGGCATCGCTTTGGGTCAAACCGTCATTGTTGAAAATAAAGCGGGTGCTGGTGGCACCATTGGTACGGCAGCTGTAGCGCGTGGCGATGCCGACGGTACCAGCATGGTCATGGCGGCTGCCAGCCACAACATTGTGGGCACCCTTTACAACAAACTGCCCTATGACCCGCAGAAAGACTTTGCACCCTTGGCCCACATTGGCACGGCCAGCTATGTGTTGATGATTCATCCAGATGTGCCTGCTAAAAATGCTGCTGAGTTTATTCGCTATGCCAAAGCAAACCCAGGTAAGCTGAACTACGCAACGGCAGGCGTTGGCAGCGCCACCCACTTGTCGATGGCTTACTTCAACAGCCTGGCGGGCATCGACATTGTTCACGTGCCGCTCAAAGCAACAGGTGAGGCCATCAACGAAGTGATCTCAGGCCGTGCACATGCTGTCATTGCGGCCAACATTGGTGCACTGGCATTTGCCAAAGACAGTCGCATTAGGCTGTTGGGTGTGACGTCCCCCAAACGCAGCAAGTTCTTGCCCGACCTGCCCACCATTGCCGAGAGTGGTCTGCCTGGTTACCAATTTGACAGTTGGTTAGGCCTGCTTGGCCCAGCAGCGATTCCAGCAGCCGAAGCCAATCGCATTCAAGCCACAGTCAGCAAATTGCTCAGAGACCCTGCCATCTTGGAGCGCTTGGACAAGCAAGGCATTGAACCGCAAATCATGAGCAACGCCGACTTCGGTAAGTTGTTGGCTGTGGACTATCAAAGAATGTCAGCCGTGGTGAAAGCGTCGGGCGCAAAGGCGGATTAAATGCGCGCAAAGCCAATACTGAAGTCGTTCAGATTGGCTTACTTCTTCAGATAAATCTGATCGAAGCTACCACCGTCTGCGAAGTGTTCTTTGTCGGCTTTTTCCCAGCCGCCAAAGGCTTGCTCAATGGTGAACAAAGGAATCTTGGGCAATTGCTTTGAATACTTCGCTTGTGCTTTGGGTGAAATAGGACGGTAGAAGTTTTTGCCGGCAATGTCTTGGCCTTCATCGGTGTATAAGTACTGCAAATAGGCTTCAGCAACAGCACGTGTACCTTTGCGGCTAGCCAAGACCAATGCGGTCAAAAGGCGGCTGAAGAATCGGCGATTCGTTTTCATGGAAGTCCTCAGAAATACATCTAAAAAATAAGATGAATGAATTCTGAAAGTTCTTCCATAAAACTGAAACAACTTAGTTATCAGTTGTTAATTGCCAAAATACATATAAAGAATGTGATTCCTTTAAAAACAGCGACTTACGCCTGATTCAATGCGAAATCGAGCTTAGGCGACCAAAGCCACAGACTTTACTTGCGCCCACACTGGCTGGCCCACCTGCAGGGCTAGCTCGTCCACCGCACGCTTTGTGACGCGGGCCAGCACCTCCTCAGCGCCGCACTTCAAAACCACCATCACCTGCGACGGATGTGCATCGGGCGTGATGCTTTGAATGGTTCCAAGCAACTGGTTTTGAATACTGGTGTTTTGCGGCTCAGACGTAGCCAAACTCACGTCACGCGCCAAGATGCGAATGCGCACAGCTTTGCCAACAGGCAAACCCGCATCGCGCATCCAAACGCAACCCCCATCAAAGTCGACACGCGACAAATGCCACTGACCATCAACTTCGCCAATACGGCCTTCGATCAAGGCACCTGCATCTTCACCCACCACCACAGGGTTCACCACTTGCGTGAGAACAGCGCTCACAGGTCCTTGCGCTTTGACTTGTCCTTGAGCTAACACCACCAAGTGATCTGCCAAGCGAGTGACCTCTTCTGCCGAATGCGTGACATAAAGCATGGGCATTTTGAGTTCGTCCCGCAACTTGGACAGCCAAGGGAAAATTTCTTGTCGACGCGCTGCATCGAGTGATGCCAAGGGCTCGTCCATCAACAGCAGCTGTGGCTGCATGGCAATGGCCCTGGCAATGGCTACGCGTTGGCGTTCACCACCCGACAGTTCAGTGGGCATTCGTTGCAGCAAGCTGCCAATACCCAAGAGCTCAATAGAAGCTTGCAATGCTTTGGCGGCATCTGACTGCGCACTGCCAGCAGACTTCAATACCCGCTTCAAACCGAAATTCAGGTTATCCGTCACGCTGAGATGCGGCAACAAGCTTGATTCTTGAAACACATAACCTAGGGGCCGCTGCCACGTTGGCAGATAAACACCTTGCTGGGTGTCTTGCCAAATGTGCTCGCCAATTTGAATAAGCCCTTGTTGGTTTTTTTCAAGGCCAGCCACCGCGCGCAGCAATGTTGTTTTGCCCGATCCAGAGGGGCCAAAAATAGCGGTAATGCCCTGCCCGGGCAATTGCAGATCCAGATCCAACTTGAAGGCTGAACGGTGAATCTTGACTTGCAAATGAATAGCACTCATGCCACTTGCCTTTGCCGACGGTTCATCAAGGCCAAGGCCAACAGCACCACAAAAGAAAAGGCCAACATGCCTGCAGCCAAAACATGGGCTTGAGCATATTCCATGGCTTCAACATGGCCATAAATTTCAGTGGATACCACGCTTGTCTTGCCAGGAATATTGCCACCGATCATGAGCACCACACCAAACTCACCCACGGTGTGCGCAAAGGTCAAAATGGCCGCCGTCACCATGCCGGGCTTGGCCAAGGGCAATGCCACAGAAAAGAAGGCATCTAATGGGCTAGCACGCAAAGTAGCCGCCACTTCCATGGGCCTTGGACCCATGGCATCGAAAGCGTGTTGCAAGGGCTGCACCGCAAAGGGCAATGAAAACAAAATAGAGCCAATCAACAAGCCGGTGAATGTGAAAGACAACACCCCCCATCCCATGGCCTGCGTGAATTGACCCAGCGGACCTTGCGGCCCCATCACAATCAGCAAATAGAAACCTAAAACAGAAGGTGGCAAAACCAAAGGTAAGGTCACCAGCGCATGGATGGGTGCGCGCCAGGCCGACTGAGTTTGCGACAACCACCAGCCCAATGGCGTGGCCAAGATCAACAAGATCAGGGTGGTTGAAGTGGCCAAAGCCACGGTCAGTTGAATGGCTTGCCAAGAATCAGGCGTCAAAATCATGATTGCAAGTTTACGACGAAGTCTTCTTGTAGACTGAAGTACGGAGATTATGTATCTGATAGATATCCCTTCAATCTCGAATCACAGTGAAGATGACACATGACACCTCATACGCTTTCAGACTGCCAAGTCTTGGACCAGCAAGACCCGCTGCGTTCGCTGCGCGATCTATTCCAATTGCCCGAAGGTGTGATTTACCTCGATGGAAATTCTTTGGGTGTGTTGCCAAAGGCAACACCATCTCGCGTTGCACAAGCAGTGACCCAAGAATGGGGCACCGACTTGATAAAAAGCTGGAACACAGCAGGTTGGTTTCAAATGCCCCTCAAAGTTGGCAACAAAATTGCCCGACTCATTGGCGCCAAAGACAACGAAGTCGTGGCAGCAGACAGCACGTCCATCAACTTGTTCAAAGTGCTCAGTGCGGCCTTGTCGATTGCCAAGGCAGATCATCCTGAGAAAAAGATCATTCTGAGTGAGCGCACCAACTTTCCAACAGACCTCTATATTGCGGAGGCGTTGTGCAAAGAGCGCGGCTATCAACTTCAATTGGTAGAAGCCGAAGAACTGCATGCAGCCCTGCAAAAGGATGTGGCTGTGTTGATGTTGACGCAAGTGAACTACCGAACGGGCGCCATGCTGAACATGAAAGAGATGACAGCAGCCGCACATGGCGTAGGCGCATTAAGCGTTTGGGATTTGGCGCACAGTGCCGGCGCAGTCCCTGTTGACTTGAATGGCGCCAGTGCAGACTTCGCTGTAGGTTGCGGCTATAAATACCTCAACGGTGGCCCTGGCGCACCCGCATTTGTATGGGTCAACCCTAAACACACCAATCGCTTTTGGCAACCGCTCACGGGCTGGTGGGGCCATGCGGCACCCTTTGAATTCACGCCTGATTACCAACCCGCAGCAGGCATCACCCGCTACCAATGCGGCACACAACCCATCCTCAGCTTGACGGCTCTAGACTCTGGCTTGGATGTATTTTTGGAGGCCGAAAAGCTGGGCGGTATGACTGCTTTGCGACACAAATCGCTGGCACTGACCAGCCTCTTTATGCAGCTGGTCAGAACCCAATTGGCAGGACATGGCTTTGGCATTGCCACCCCAGAACGCGAGGAAATACGGGGCTCGCAAATGAGCCTCACCAGAACCGAAGGCGCCTACGCCATTGTTCAAGCCCTTATAGCCCGTGGCGTGATTGGCGACTTTAGAGCCGGCGATGGCAAGCAACATCCCGACATTTTGCGATTTGGCCTCACCCCCTTGTACTTAGGCTATACCGATGTTTGGCATGCCGTGCGTCATCTGAAAGAAGTGATGGACAGCCAAGAATGGCAACAAGCGCGCTTTTCGCAGAAGCAAGCAGTGACCTGAATGCGGAAAGAAGCACTTTAAAACAAGCTTTTTAACCCTTCACAAATACATTTTCATGATGTAATTCGAGTACTTTTTTCCTAGTCGGAGTTCACATGCTGCGTTCCCCTCGTTTGGGTCCTTATTCCTTCTCGCTCTCTTTGATCGCCTGCCTGTTTATTGGCAGTACCTTGGTCGCTTGTAAAAAGCCCGAGGCTGACGCTGGCAAAACGACTGAAACTGTGGCCTTGATTTTGGGCAATGAAGACATCGTCCTATTGGGCACGTCTGAACACGGAACTGGCCCGGTCATTTCGGGTTCTTTGCAGCCAGAAATTCGGGCCGACTTGCGCGCCGAAATCAGTGCCACCGTGGTCAAAGTTCACAAAGAGAATGGCGAGCCTGTCCGCAAAGGCGATTTGCTTGTCAGCCTAGACAGCAGTGTGCTGCGCGACAACCTCAGCTCGGCAGAGGAATCGATGCGGGCAGCCGCACAATCCTTAGATGGTGCAGAGCGCCAATTTCAACGCATGAAATCTCTGCAAGCCCAGGGCATGGTGTCTATGCAGGGTTTGGAAGAGTCTGAAGTCAAACGCAATGCAGCGCAAAGCGAGCATGTGGCCAGCAAGGCACGTGTGGCTGCAGCCAAGCAGCAGCTCGAGCGATCTGAAGTCCGTGCGCCCTTTAATGGTGTGGTCAGTGCACGCAAAGCTTCAGCGGGTGACACGGCGCAAATTGGCAAAGAGTTGATTCAAGTCATTGACCTCAGCAGCATTCGCTTTGAAGGCCAAGTTGCTGCCGATCAAATGAGCGTGCTGAAAATCGGTCAGCGCGTCAATTTTCGGATCAATGGTGTGGGACAAAACAACGACCAATTGAGTAGCCAAGGCACCGTCAAAAGAATCGATGGTGCTGCCAATCCTGTGACCCGACAAGTGTCAGTCATTGTGTCCATCAACGCCAAAGACAGACCACCAGTGGTGGGCTTGTTTGCAGAGGGTGTGATTGAAGCGCGCACCAAACCTGCCGTCATGATCGCTGAGAGCAGCTTGCGCCGAGAAGGTGACAAAGTTTTTGCGTGGGTTCTAGATGGCAGCAAAATCGTCAAGCGCGGCATCCAATTGGGCGATCGCGATACCCGCTTGGGTGATTGGGTGGTCAATAGCGGGCTCAGTGCAGGCGAGAAGGTTTTGCGAACTGCCAATAGCAATTTGAAAGATGGGCAAGAATTTACGGTGCGCACAGACACCTCGACCAAGGCGGGTCAATAAGCCATGTTTTTGTCCAATTTCAGCGTTAAGAAGCCGGTTGTCACGATCGTCATTTTGATGATGCTCATGGCCGTGGGGCTGTTGGCATTGACCAAGCTCAAAGTCAATCAAATTCCAGATGTCGACATGCCCTTGCTGGTCATTGACATCACCTACCCTGGCGCCTCACCCGATACCGTCGAACGAGAAGTTCTCAACCGAGTTGAAAAGGCGCTTCAATCGGTCAATGGCATTAAAGATTTGCGCGGCACAGCCAGCGAAGGCAACGCCAACATCTTGGTTTTCTTTGAATTCAAAAAGAACATGGTGGAGGCCACTGACGAAGTGCGCAATGCCATTGGCAGAGTTCGCTACAAATTACCCACCGAAATTCGCGAACCTGTTATTTTGCGCATCAATCCAACAGCGCAACCCATCATGCAGTTGGCACTTTCGTCTCGCAGCCAAAGCCATGCTGAAATTTCCCGAATTGCGGAAGATCAAATTGCCGACAAGTTCAGGGGCATTCAAGGGGTTGCGCAGGTCAATGTCAATGGCGCACTGAAACGCGAACTCAGTGTTTTATTGCACGCGCAAAAACTGCGCGAAGTCAATTTGTCTGTCACAGAGGTAGTGAATGCTCTGCGGACGCAAAATGCCGCAGCGCCTGTGGGCAAAATTCGCGGCTCACTTGAAGATCAAAGCATTCGCTTGCTTGGGCGCATTGAAACGCCTGCTGAATTCAATCAAATTGTCATCAAGCGAAGCGGCAATGACCTCATTCGACTCGGGCAAGTAGCCACTGTGACAGATGGCTTTGCCGATCTCACTTCCCTCAGCGTCCGAAACGGTCAACCCAATGTGGGATTGGCCATCACACGCTCTCGCGATGCATCGACTGTGGGTGTAGCCACACAAATTCGGGCATTGGTGGCAGACATCAATAAATCCTTGCCAGAGGGCACCCAAATTGACATCACGCAAGATGGCGGCGTTGAAGCGCAAAACAGTTTAAACAATGTGGTTCACGCTCTGGTTTTTGGCGCTGGCCTCACCATTTTTGTGGTGTATGTGTTCTTAAACTCGTGGCGCTCTACGCTCATCACCGCGCTGTCGTTGCCAACCTCGGTCATTGCTTCTTTCATTGCGGTGTGGTTGTGCGGATTCACCCTGAACTTCATGAGTTTGCTGGGCCTGTCTCTGGCCATTGGGGTGCTCATTGACGATGCCATTGTGGTTCGAGAAAACATAGTTCGGCACATGGAGCGCGGGTTTGACAGGCGCACAGCGGCTTTGAATGGCACTGCCGAAATTGGCTTGGCTGTGGCCGCAACCACTTTCTCCATTGTGGCTGTGTTCATTCCTGTGGGATTTATGCCTGGCGTATCGGGTGAATGGTTTCGCCCCTTTGGGCTGACGGTGGTTGCCTCTGTTTTGGTGAGTTTGTTGATCTCGTTCACGCTGGACCCCATGTTGTCCGCGTATTGGGGAGACCCACCCGATCATCACCTTCAACCCAAAACAGGTTTAAGCCTCAAACTCAAACAATTCAACGATTGGTTTGATCACCAAGCGGATCGGTATGGCAACGTGATTGCTTGGGCCCTGCACCACAGACGATGGATGATTGCATTTGCAATTGTCAGTTTTTTTGCGGCTATCTTTTTGCAATTCAAGTTTGGTGGCTCCAGCTTCTTACCCAAAGCAGATGGTAAAACTCTGGCCATTGATGTGCGCTCCCCAGCCAGCAGCAATCTGGAGTATTCCAGACTGAAGCTTGAAGCCGCTGCAGTCATGGCTCGCAGTTTGCCTGAAACCAAAGCCACCAACAGCTATGTCAATCCCACGGGGGGACGCATCTACGTTGACATCGGAAACAGCACAGAGCGCCGACGCTCAGCACAAGACATTGCCATTGAATTGCGCCAACGAACCTCCCAATTGGTAGGCGCTGAATACAATGTTTTAGACGATTTATCGAATGGTGCATCCAAACCTGTGCAAATCCGTTTCAGTGGCACCGATTCGCGCAAGCTGTTGGCCATCACCAGCGATTTCATGGCGCAATTAAGGCAAGTGCCAGGTGCAGTGGATGTTGGTTTGTCTCAACAAGATCCGCAAAACGAATTGCAAATTGAATTGGACCGTGGTTTGGCCAATTCATTGGGCATCTCCGTTACCGACACAGCCAATGCATTGCGCGTGGCCTTTGCGGGCATTGAAGTGGGTGACTGGGTCGACCCCACTGGGGAAGCGCGCGATGTGGCCATTCGTTTGGCCCCAGAAGACCGCATGAATGTGTCGCACATTGAGCGTCTGCCCATCACTGTGAGCGGCATGAACACCGTGGTGCCTTTGTCTCAAATTGCCAAAGTTTCAATGGGCAAAGCGCCTTCCAAAATTGAACACTTTGACGGCAAGAGAACCATCGGCGTCTCGGCCAATGTGCAGGGCAGATCTTCAGGCGAGGTTACGGCAGACGCGCTGAAATTGGCCAAGAGCATCAACTTTCCAGAGGGCTACGGCATTGAATTGGATGGTGCCTCCAAAGACCAAAAAGAAGTATTCACTGAAATGGGCATTGCGCTTGTTTCAGGCATTGGTCTGATGTACTTCATTTTGGTGATGCAATTTAGCTCTTTCACTGCGCCCTTGGCGGTGATGTTCTCCTTGCCCTTGTCGCTCATTGGCGTGGTGCTGGCCTTGCTCTTAACGGGTAGCACCTTGAACCTGATGAGCCTGATTGGCGTGATCATGTTGATGGGCTTGGTGGCCAAAAACGCCATTCTGCTGTTGGATGCTGCACGCAGCTTAGAAGAGCAAGGCATAGACCGAGAAGAAGCCCTGATGACTGCCGGCCGCAAACGCTTGCGACCCATCATCATGACAACCTTCGCCTTGATTGCGGGCATGTTGCCCGTGGCCATTGGCGTGGGTGAAGGCGGTGAGTTTTACAGGCCCATGGCTGTGGCCATTATCGGTGGCACCATCACCTCCACCATCTTGACGCTGCTGGTCATTCCTAGCTTTTACGACAGCATTGAGTTGACTCGCGAAGCATGGGGTCGTCGATTTCAAGCGCTTGGCAAACGCTTGAAGTTTTAAGCCAATTTAGACAAGTCCTGTTCAGAAGACGGGTTTGCGTTTTTCTGCAAACGCAGCCCGACCTTCCGCAAATTCATCGCTCCGACTGCTGCGCTCAACGCGCGCTTGCAAGCTTGCTTCAGTGGCAATTCCCATGGCAATTTCAGAGATCGATTGTTTGGTGGCCTCTGTAGCCGAAGGGGCCAGTGTCAGTATGTCTTGAGTCAACTCATCCAAAAGAGCTTGCCACTGATCAGCCTCTACAAAGTCTTCGAAAAGACCTAGCTTGTCGAGCTGTTTCCATGTGAAGGGACGGGCTGTGAGAAACGCGCGTTGGGTGGCAGCAAGCCCCATGCGTTGCACATACCGTCGCAAGCCACTGGGGTAGTAATGCAAACCAATGGCGGTGGCAGGCATGCGCCACTCAATGCCTTGCAAACCAATTCTCAAATCGCAGGCCAGCACCATGTCGGTTGCGCCGCCATAAACGCTGCCATTCAAGGCACAAAGTGTGACAGGGCGCAAAACCGCCAAAGCCTCTGGCACTTTTTCAAACGAGGTGGCCCCCTGCCCGTGTTCATCAAATGCCCCGATGTCATAACCCGCACAAAATACAGGCTTGGGTTGCCCCAAGGTATTGGCCGTGAGTACCAAGACACGAATGCTTTGATCTTGATGAATTTGTTCAAAGTGCTGAAGCAACGTTTTCAAGTCGTCGTTCTCAAGGCGATTGCGTTGCGCAGGCCGATTCAATGTGATGGTGGCAATGCCTTTTGCAATCTGCAGGACAGGCGCGCTGGAATGACTGAATGGGTGAGACATGTGAAATTTCAATGGTGTGAACAAATTCTAGGCTTCTTTGAGGCCTGAGCGATAATCTGGTCTTGCATCTCCGTCCTGAATGGGCGCCAACCCCCTGAGGATCTCGCGATGAAAAAAAACTTCCCCCTGCAAATTGAAGGCAAAAACCCGGACCGCGTGTTAGAGGCCGTCAAGCACGAGATCCGAAAATACTTCAAGCGCGAACGCAATCGAACTTTGCCTAAAGAGGTCGATTTTTGGGACTTTGATTGCAAAGTAGGCCTCAGCGCCGAATCTGCAGAAGTGGTCAAAGTGAGCGCCGTGGTTGAAAGCCTAGACGCTCTGGCCAAAGAAGGCGCTGCCTCGGTTTATGTCGAAATTTTGAGCAAGCATGGCATCCGCGTGATTCGCCCAGAAAACGATCCTGTGATCATTGAGCGGGTTGACGACGCTGGTTTTGCCAGCCCACAAACAGCCCCGCGCAGATAACTACCGCGCAGCCCACCAGCATGGCTGCATCTAGTTTTTCATCAAATGCAATGATGCCAATCGAAATGCCAAACAGAAGCCGTGTGTATCTGTAAGGGGTGACTGCTGCAATGGAGCCTGTGCGCATGGCGCTCATGAGGGCTGTGTAGGCAAAGACACCCGCGGCCAGGGCAGCGCTGATCATCATCATTTGAATTGATTCAAGCACCACAAAGGCTTTGCCATCCCAAATTGCATAGCATGCGCCCGCAATCACCATGGTGCTAAAGCCATAAAAGCCAAGCACTTCTTTGGTTAAAGCAGGCGGCGCGGCACGGGTCAATAAATCACGCCCCACAAAGCCCAAGGTCCCAATGACGGCCAGCAGTGAAAGCACCGAAAAGTCGTCTGCAGAGGGACGCAGAATAATGAGCACGCCCAACAAGCCCACCCAGATGGCCAACCATGTTTTGCCATCTATCTTTTCATGCAAGAAAACGCGGGCACCCAAAGCGACAAACAAGGGTGCAGCCTGCAAAATGGCCGTCGCAGAGGACATGGGTGTGAGGGCAATGGCCAAGATATAAAACAAACGGCCAAAGAACTCAAACACTGCTCTGATCAACATGTTTCGCGTGAAAACCTGAGGCTGAAAAAGCGGGGCTTTAATGCGCCTTGCCATGAATGCGAAGATGCACAAACCGCCCACACCAAACATCATGAGCACTTGGCCAACCGGAACCTGCTTGGTGACTGTTTTGAGAAAGGCATCTTCAATAGAAAAAGCTGCCATGGAGGCAATCATCCAGGCAATTCCCAATAAATTTTCTTGACGCCTGGACTCTAATTGAAGCATGTCTGACTAAGTGATAGCCCCATTTAGAGGGAACCAGTTTGTGAAAAGCCTAATGTAAGTTGCGCTTGCCGGACTCACTGCTGAGCGCGTCGAGTACAAACATGGGAATGTCGACATCAAATTTTTCACCATCTTCTGCCACACAAAAATAGCTGCCATGCATAGTGCCAGTGGGTGTTCTGAGCCGTGTGCCACTGGTGTACTGAAATTTCTCACCAGGCTGCAACAAGGGCTGATAGCCCACCACACCCAAGCCTTTGACCTTTTCATGCAAGCCATTGGCGTCGTTCACGCTCCAGTATCTTGAAATAACCTGGGCAGCAATATTGCCCTTGTTGGTGATGGTGATGCTGTAGGCAAATGTGTAGAGGTCGCCGGCAGGGTCTGACTGTTCGGGCAGATATTGAGGAACGACTTCAACTTGGAGTTTGTAATTTGGCATGTCGTGATTTTGATTGAATTTCAAATTCAAGCAAGGCTGAGGGGTTATGCCTTCAGAGGCAAAGAACGCACTCGCTGGCCCGTGAGTTTGAACATAGCGTTGGCCACAGCAGGCGCCAAAGGCGGTACAGCGGGTTCGCCCACGCCCTCTGGCGACTGCGTACTGGGCATGATCCAGGTTTCAACCACTGGCGACTGCGCCAAATTCACCAAGGGGTAGTTGGTGAAGTTGCTTTGTTGAACCACACCTTCTTGAATGTCAATCTTGCCAAACAAGGCGGCACTTAGCGCAAAGATCACAGAGCTCTCAACTTGCTGAGCCACTGTATTGGGATTGACCACCGTGCCGCAATCGATAGCGCACACCACGCGGTGCACCCGAAGCACTCCCTCTTTCATGGAAACCTCAGCCACTTGCGCCACGATAGAACCAAAGGACTCGTGCAAAGCCACGCCATGCGCGTGTCCTGAAGGCAAGGCTGCACCCCACTTGGCTTTTTCTGCGGCTAACTTTAAAACCGCGGCATAGCGTGGTACCTGAGTTAACAAAGACAAGCGAAAAGCGACAGGATCTTGTTTGGTTTCAAAGGCCAATTCATCGATGAAGCTTTCTGAGAAGAAAGCATTGTGCGAATGACCCACCGAGCGCCAAAAACCAATGGGCACACCCATGCGCGTGGACACATGCGCCATGTGCTGGTTGGCAAAACCATAGGGCAAATCAAACAGACCTTCAGCAGTTGTTTTGTCAGGCGCGTCTATGGGCCCAGACAGCGCTGGCAAAACCCGCGACATCCACCGCGGCGAAATAGCATCGCCTGCCGACTTGATGCGCAAACTTTCTACCTCACCCTTGGCATTGATGGCAGCGTTCAACTGAGCCACATGCATGGGGCGATAAAAATCGTGCGACATGTCTTCTTCACGCGTCCAAACCAATTGAACCGGCGAACCCTCGAGTGCCATGGCAATTTGGGTGGCTTGCGCCACCACATCGGCTTCTAAGCGACGGCCAAAACCGCCCCCTAATAGGGTGACATTCAACTTCACTTTGTCTTCAGACACATCGGCCACCTTGGCAGCGGCAGCACGCGCCAATCCTGGCACTTGCGTGGGCGCCCAAATTTCAAGCAAACCCCCTTTGAAATGCGCCGTGCAGTTCATGGGCTCCATAGTGGCGTGGGCCAAATAAGGCGCCTTGTATTGTGCTTGAATGGTGCGGGCCGCGCTGCTTTCAGCCTTATCAGCATCGCCTTTTTCGTAAAACGCAAAACCCTTTTCTGTTTTGAGTTTTTCGAAGAGTTGAGCCTCTATGCGTTGGGTATCAATGGCACCTTCTGCGCGCTGCGCCCATTGCGCTTTCACTTTGTTGGCGGCCTGCTTGGCATGCCAAGTGGACTTGGCAACCACCGCAAAGCCAGGCGCACAACCTGCCTTGCTGGCCAGCTGAACACACTTCACAACGCCGGGCATGGCCAATGCTTCCTTGGCATCCAAGTTGACCAGGGTGCCTCCCATTTGAGGCACTTGAACCACACTGGCAAAAAGCATGTTGGGCAAACGCACGTCCATGCCAAAAACTGCTGTGCCATTGGTTTTTGAGGGCACGTCGGCACGCTGCGAAGGCTTGCCAATGAGCGTCCAATCTTTGCGATCTTTGAGAACCACATTTTGAGGTGTTTGTCCGGCTGCGGCTTTTGCAAACTCGCCATAGTTGGCTGATTTGCCAGAGGCATGCGTGAGGACACCCTCTTTGGCCTTGATTTCGCTCAATGGCACTTTCCATTGGTTTGCTGCGGCAAGCAACAGGCTGGCCTTGGCGGTGGCTGCAGCCAAACGCAAATGGGACCACGCATCTTTTACAGAGGAAGACCCACCCGTGGCATTGACGCCCAATTCGCGCGCCACTTTGCCAACAATCCACTCGCCACTGTGTACCACAAAGGGTTTGTCGACTCCCTCAGACTGAAGCGGGTGAAACGGCAAAGTGCCGACAAACATGGCCACGTTGCCATAGATGCTGTCGTGCCCGGCTTGCTCTAAACGAATTTGACTCAAGAGCACATCGAGTTCTTCTGCCACCAACATCGAAAGCGCGTTGTGTATGCCCTGCCCCATTTCACTGCGATGCATGGCCAGAACCACCGCGCCATCTTCGGCAATTTTGATCCAACCATTAAGGGCTATATCCCCTTCGGTGAGCAACATGTTGCTTGGTTTGCCCATGCGGGAGCGTTCAGGCATCACGCCCCAGCCCACCACCAGGGCACCCGTGATACCCAGACCACTCAGGATTAGATGGCGGCGCTTCATGCTTGCGCTCCTGCTGCGCGGTGAATGGCAGCACGCACACGTTGGTAAGTGCCACATCGACACAAGTTGGTCATGGCTTCTTCAATGTCAGCATCGGTGGGTTTGGGTTTTCTTTCAAGCAGGGCTGCGGCGGCCATGAGCATGCCACTTTGGCAGTAACCGCATTGCGGTACTTGTTCGGCTATCCAAGCCAGTTGCAAGGGGTGTGGTTTTTCGGGGGTGCCCAATGATTCGATGGTTTTGATTTTGGCACCGGCCACGCTGGCCACAGGTGTGACGCATGAGCGAATTGCTTGGCCATCTTTGTGGACTGTGCAAGCACCACAGGCAGCCACACCGCAACCGAACTTGGTGCCTGTGAGGTTCAGAGAATCTCTAAGGACCCAGAGCAGGGGCATTTGGGGATCGATCTCAAGGGTGAGGTTGTTTCCGTTGACTGTGAGGTTCATAGGGGGCTTCTGGGTTGGTAGGTTTCAGTACTTGGAATACTGGAATGCTATCAGGTCATGTGGTTGTTTTCTTCATAATGGAGCGTTGAGCAGTTAGCCTATTGGGGGCTTCCTCATACTGGGGTACCAGAAATCGTCAGCCCCCAATAGGCTAACTACTCAACTTTCTAGTGCGGAAAACTTCTGACTACCAACAACATGACTTTTTTTACCCCAACTCGCGAAGAAGCACTGGCACGAATTGCCTCGGTTCGACCTGCAGAATATGCTCGTACACGCAACGCTTTGAACGGTGCAGTGACTCAGCTTTCACCCTATATCACCCATGGCTTTGTGAGTTTGCCGGAGGTGTTGCAGGGCGTACGTTCACAGCACACAGTGAATTCACAAGACAAATTTTTGTTTGAGCTGGGTTGGCGTGAATACTACCGACATGTGTGGCAACACCGAGGCGATGGCATTTTTAAGTCGCTGCATGCGGGTGTGTTGCCAGAAAGTGCCTACACGAATCAAATTCCTGAGGATATTTTGCAAGCTTGCACGGGTGTTACTGCCATCGATATGGCTGTGAAAACTTTGTATGCCACTGGCTATTTGCACAACCATGCCCGCATGTGGCTGGCCAGTTATATGGTGCACCTGCGCAAAGTTCATTGGCGTGTGGGGGCCGATTGGCTTTATGGCTATTTGTTGGATGGCGACTTAGCAAGCAATCATTTGAGTTGGCAGTGGGTGGCTGGCACGGGCAGTCACAAGCCTTATTTGTTCAATGCAGAAAATGTAGCGCGTTTTGCACCTGAAGCTTGGCACAGTGCGGGCAGCCCGATTGATAGAAGCTATGAGGACCTCGACCAGATTGCGAGGCAAAGCTTGCCAGTTGCTGCTTTGGCGAGTTCTTCTGGCAATTTAGTTGTAGAGCCCGCATTGATGTCTTCTACGCCGACATCGTTGAATATGGGGGTTCCAAATTCAGATGTGGTTAAGGATCGCGATGTGTGGCTGGTTCATCCATGGAGTTTGGGAGATTTACCAGCAGATTTGCCAAAGGACACTTTGGTGATTGGTATTTTTGTATCGGAGTTTCATCGGGCTTGGCCTTGGGATGAAAGGCGATGGTTATTTGTTCAAAGCAGAATGGCCGAATTGGTCAGTGAGTGTTGGTATGGCGATCGCTTGTCGATTGAGTTGGCGTTGCAAGGTGCTAAGCGTTTAGGTGGAATGAGTGAAGCGCATATTGCGCCTTGGTTGCCATCTGCTGGGCAATACATTCCTTCGCCTGCGCTGTTTCCAAATGTTGAGCGTCGTTGTGATTCATTTTCTAAGTGGTGGCAGCTTGTTTCTTAGTAGTTAGGGTTTGGGGGCTTTCTTTTACTGGTGCGTTGAGCAGTCAGGGTACAGGGCGCTTCCTCATACTGGAGTACCAGAAATCATCAGCCCCCTATACCCTGACTACTCAACTTTGGGCGCGCGAAAGATTTCTGGTACTCCAGTATGAGGAACCCACCCACCACACCCTTGCCCAGTGAGGTCAGCAACTCATTACTCTTATAGGATAATTAGCTGATCACTTTTTTGTGGCTTAGGCAGTCTTAGATAAGTTCTTATACTGGTCGAAGCGTTTATCATTTAATTACACAATGACTTCATCCAACAAACTTGCTTTTGCTGTTGGGTCATCGCTAGCACCAGAAAGTTCTATCTGCCCTCGCTCCATCAAATAAAATCGTTGACTTATTTTGAGAGCAAGATGGATATTTTGCTCAACCAGCAAAATAGCCTGCCCTTCTTTGGCAAGGTCTTGAATCAAAGAAACGATCTCTTGCACAATAAGCGGAGCAAGGCCTTCTGTAGGCTCGTCAATCAATAGCAGTCGTGGTTTTCCGGTGAGCACTCGGGCAATGGCCAGCATTTGCTGTTCGCCCCCTGAAAGAGTGGTTCCCATTTGTTTACGTCGTTCGACCAAGCGGGGAAATCGATGATAAATACCATCCAGTTTGATGCGCTTCTCTGCGCTGCCCATGCCTGGGGATTGTAAGAAACCCAAATTTAGGTTTTCTTCAACAGTAAGACCAGGAAAAATGCGTCGGTCTTCTGGGACCAATCCAATACCCATCCGGCTTATTTGGTCGGCAGTTTTACCAGTCAAAGACTGCCCCTCAAACAACACTTCGCCCGCAGTGGGTTTGACCCAACCCGCAACAGTTTTCATCACAGTGGTTTTGCCCACGCCATTGCGGCCAAATAATCCCACCACTTCACCTTGGTTCACCGATAAGCTCACGCCCTGCAAGATATGGCTCAGGCCGTAGTATGTGTTGATGTCTTTGAGTTCTAGCATATTGCACTCATTTAGTGTTTATCGCCAAAATAGGCTGTCTGAACATCGGGGTTGGCTCGCACTTCCTGGGGCGAACCGTCTGCAATCTTGATACCTTGCGCCATGACCACCACGTGGTCAGACACTCGCATCACGAGGTCCACATCGTGTTCAACCAGCAGAACACTCAAACCAAAATCTCTTGCAAGACTTGCTATCAGTTCTGCCGTTTCTTGAGTATCGGCATGGCTCATTCCCTGAGTGGGTTCGTCCAACAAGATCATGCTTGGTTTTGAGGCCAGTGCTACAGCGATTTCCAATCTACGCTGCTCGCCGTGAGAGAGATACCCAGCCAATTCATTGGACTTATAAGCCAATCCAAATTGCTTGAGTAACTCATCGGTTCTTGCCAATGCAGCCTGACTTCTTTGGACTGGAGCCCACCAGCCTTGACCGTGCTCCAAGTACTGCCCAGCCAGTCGCAAATTTTCATGCACAGTCAAATCAAAAAACAAGTTAGTGATCTGAAAGGAGCGAGACAAACCGGCTGAAAGCATTTTATCGGGTGAAAAACCAGTGACGACTTGTCCTTCAAACTTGACTTGACCAGTTTTGGGAACAATTGCCCCGCTGATCAAATTGAACGCCGTACTTTTGCCAGCGCCATTGGGGCCGATGATGGCTGTGACATTTCCGCGCTTTGCGTCAAAGCTCAAATCATGAACCGCTTTCAAGGCACCAAAGCTCACTCCCAGTCCTTGCACACTTAGTACGGTATCTTGATTGGATGATTGACTCATTAGTGCTCTCCAGGTTTTTTTTTGGACAAACGCGCTTCCAATACGGGTACCAAATAGCCCACAATTCCACGCGGAAAAGCTATCACCACCACAACAAAAAGCAAACCAATCACGATGTGGTGATGAACCGTGAAAGAGCCCAAAATGGATTTGAGCATTGTCAGGAGTCCTGCACCATACAGCGCACCAATTAGCGTGCCTGAACCGCCTACAATCACATTGACAATAGCGTTGCCAGAAACCTGGAAGAACATCAATTCAGGTGACACAAATCCACGCAACATGGGGTAGAGTGCGCCGCTCAAACCTGCCACCACAGCGGCTGCCACAAACGCCGTAATCTTGAAGCGCCAAGCATCAAAACCCAAAAAACAAACGCGATGTTCATTGACCCGAATGGCACCAAACAAACGGCCCATCGGCGTTTGCATGATATAGCGTAGGCCCAAGTAAATGCCTCCGATCACCAGCCAAGTGACGATAAAAAAGCCTAATGGATTATCGGTTTGAAGGCCTGGTATCACAGTGACGACAGGCACACCCGTCATACCATCTGAAGCGCCAAGTTCACGCGTGTTGTAGATGACCTTGGAGAACACTTGTGCAAGTCCAAAACTAATCAGCGCAAAGTAGACGCCTTTGGATCGGATTGCGATCAAGCCGCCTACCAAACCTGCGAAGGCACAAAATAGCATACTCACAATAATGGCAAGCCAAAACGAGGCGGCCCACTCTTTAAGAACCAGTGCCGAGACATAGGCACCAAGTCCAAAGAACAAGGCTTGACCTAATGGCAAAAGGCCCACATGCCCAAGCAACAAGTCTACCGACAAGGCCAGGCCACCAAAAATCAAGGCTTCGGTGGCCAAACGCACATAAAAGCTATCGCCCATCACTGTGCCAATAATGGCAAACATCAGCGCAGTTACAAAAAAAACAATCGCCAACAAACGCACAGCGTTGGGTTTGGAAGTACTGGAGTTGAATCGATCAAGCATGGCCAAGCTTTCCAAAGAGACCTTGCGGTCGCCACATTAGAACAATCACCATAATGCCAAATAGCAAGGTATCGTTCCAGACAGGAGATATCAATAAACTTGAGATTGACTGAATCTGAGTCAACACCAAGCCTGCGATAACAGCACCTTTGATCGAGCCCATGCCGCCAATGATCACGACACTGAATGCCATTAGCACAAAGTCACGCCCCATGGTCGGGAAAACCGAATAAATTGGCGCAAGCAACACACCTGCAATACCGGCAAGCGCTACACCAAAAGCAAAGGTCAACGCATAAACGCGAGAAACAGGAATGCCCAACGAAGCACTCATGTCTTTGTCATGAGCTGCCGCCCGAACAATTGCCCCGATCGAGGTTCGAAACACAAGTAGCCAGACCGAAACAATAATGGCACCACCCAAGAGCATGACAAACAATCGGTAGTTAGGAAAGAACGATCCAAAGAGCTCGGTAGCTCCCGTCACAGGCGCCTCGACGCTGCGTGGATTGGCTCCAAATACGATCTTGATCGCGTCTTCCATCACAGTCGCCATGCCAAAGGTTAGAAGCAGCGTCAGGGTGTGGCGATCTTTACTATGAAACACGCGCTGGATGAGTCCACGCTCCATTGCATATCCCATTACCCCCATAATTATTGGAGTGAGCACTAAAGCCCACCAAAATGAGACCCCCATACCCAGAATGATCACCACAGCGTAAGCGCCTAAGGCATAACATTCGCCATGCGCCATGTTGATGACATCAAGTAGACCAAAAATAATAGTCAAGCCTAGCGCCATCAAAACGACCGCTACGCCAATGGACAAGCCATTGATTGATTGCGGGGCCAAGACAAATTGCAGCCATTCAAGGATGGAGGTCATAATTAAAAAGCCTTGATCAATTTAGAACTTGGTACAGGTATCAGGGCCAATAGCATCAGCTGCAGAGACTTTCGACTGAATCTCAAACTTGCCATTTTTGACGATGATGGCGTACATATCTTGCATGGCCTGATGGTCGCCACCTCGCATGGTCTTGACACCTTGTGGGGTACTCCACTTCAGGTCGCGAATTGCAGTGCGCACTTTGTCGGTTTCAGTGCTCTTGGCTTTTTCTACTGCGGCCTTGTATAAAAATAGAACGCCATAACTGTCTGCACCATAGAGGTCAGGGTCCGCCTTGTTTTCAGCTTTGAATGCCTCAACAAACTTTTTATTCTCTGGCGAATCAATCAAGGTGGAGTAACCTGCACCCGTCACAAAGCCTTCAGCGGCTTTGCCAATTGCAGTCAAGTTTTGTCCAGTCACAGTGCCAGATGCTCCAACGATCTGAACGTTGCGACTGACACCAAACTCAGCCATTTGGCTGAACAAACGAACCGTATCGTTGCCTGCGACTGAGGTGTAAAGCACATTAGGTTTTCCCGAACGAATTTGACCAAAGAAAGGTGAATAGTCTTTGTTGTCGAGGGGCGCAAACAATTCACCAACCGACTTGGCACCTTTGCCTTCAGCCGCCGACTTGAAAGCGGCCACTGTGCTGCGACCCATTTCATAGTCAGGACCTAAATAAAACACTTGCGCACCAGGCTTGGTGCTGGCTACCCAAGCAGCTAACGCCGCCGACTGCATACCTGCGCGGGCATTGACTCGGAACACATTGGGGCTACACCTTTCGCCGGTGATAGAGTCTGCAAACGAAACCGTCGTCGCCATCAATTTGTTGTTACGCTCGGCCACTTGCCCTACAGCCAAGGTGGAACCACTGTTGACTGTTCCCGTCAAAAAGTCTACTTTGCTGGTTTGAAAAAGTTTCTCAGCTTTTTGTACAGCGACTGAAGGGTTAGCCTCTTCGTCTTCATACATCAACTCAATCTGACGCCCCATCACACCACCGCTGGCGTTGATTTCTTTAGCGGCTAAATTCAACCCCCATTTAACTTGCTCACCAATACCCGCATAGGTGCCGGTGAGTGGAGTCACCACACCAATGCGAATTGGGCCATTTTGTGCCAAAGCGACAGTGCTTAGACCAGCCAAGGCCATTATGGCCACGAGTTTGTTAGTTTTCATGTGTGTCTCCTCAAAAGTTGAAAAAATGAAAGCGATTCAGATACGGCATTCAATGACCTGAGAAACTTCGATGAAGGCTCAGGACATGTGGGGCCGCGTTGTGTGTCACAGTCCGACAAAAATTGGACTGCGTTTTTCATGAAAGGCTTCAACGCCTTCCTTGAAATCTTGCGAACTGCGCAGGCGGGAATAGCAATGACCTTCGAGTTCAATGGAGGCTGTGAGGCTTGCATCCTCTGTATCGTTAAGTAACTTTTTGGCCGTACGCTGTGCCAAAGGTGAAAAACCAATGAGTTCTTGAACCAAACTGTTAGTTGCTTTTTCCAAATCGGCATCCGCAACAATGGCGGTTGCCACACCCCAATCGAAAGCTTGCTGACCCGAGATACGGCGCGAGCGCATTACGATGTCTTTGGTGCGGGTGATACCCACCATTTTTTGCAAACGTGCTGAACCGCCTGAGCCAGGAATTTGTCCAAGTTTTTGTTCGGGTAGGGCATATAGCGTTGTGGTTGTGACCAATCGAAAATCACAAGCGAGCGAAATTTCAAAACCTACGCCAAAGCAATAGCCACGGTTGGCGGCAATCACTGGCTTGCTACAACGTGCTGGCGCAGCCACATTCCAAGCCAACTTAGAAACATGCTCTGGGCTGGCTTCCAAGAAGCCCTTGATTTTGCCTCCACTAGAGAAATGCTCACCCTGGCCACGCAACACAATCACTCGCACAGCGTCGTTGGCGTCTAGAGCTTCGAAGGTGATTCGCAATTGTTCGCGTTGCAACATCGTGATGACGTTGTAAGGCGGTCGCATCAACACAATATCAGCGCGCTTTTGATTGACGTCAATCTCGACAAAAAAACCGTCCAATTCTTGACGCAATGTGCTGGCGGGATGCTGAAGGTCGTTTAGGTTCATCATGAGTCCTTTATGGGTTATTGATGTTGTTCATAAGATTTAAAACGGGGGGATAACTGGCGCTTCCATTTCTCCACTTGCAGGGCTGTACTCGCCTGCCACAAGCTTTCGCCGAAGTACCTTACCCACAGGCGATTTGGGAATCTCTTGGACGAAAACGTACTCACGCGGCCGTTTGAAATTGACAAGGTCAGATGAGCGGCAGTGCGCATCCAACTGTTCACTATTGACGGTGCTTTTGCATTTGACAAATGCCACCACACGTTGACCCCAGCGTTCATCTTTGATACCCGCCACCGCCACCTCATCGACAGAGGGGTGTAGCGAAATAACGGATTCAATGTCCACAGGCGAAATATTTTCACCACCGCTGATGATCATGTCGTCCATGCGACCGGTCACAAACAAATCGCCGTCGTTATCGATATAGCCTGTATCACCCGTAAAGTACCAACCCTCATGCAGGCATTTGTCATTGGCATCGGGACGGTTGTGATAGCTTTCAAAGGCTTCTTCGGAATCAAGGTCGGCGATGATTTGTCCCTCTTCCAAAGGCTCAACCAAGTGGTTAGTGCTCTTGGTATTGAACTTGATCACACGCAATCGGGTATTGATGCCCGCTCGCCCTGCACTGCCAGGTTTGCCCACCGCATCGGGATTGAAGGAGAAGGTATAGATTTCAGAACTACCATAGTGATTGACAAACAAATCTGGTTTGAACGCATCTTGAAGCCGCAGCAAAAGTGCGTCGTGCATTGGCGCTCCGGCAAAGCCCAAGCGACGAACGCTGCTCACGTCTGTTTCAAAAAACTTTGAGTGCGCCAGTAAGTCGTGATAAAGAGTGGGTACCAGATAAAGATGGCTCACGCGTTCTCTAGCGATGTGCTCCAAGGCCTGCCTTGCATCAAATTTAGGCATACAGATGAAGCAACCGTCGACCAGTGACATCGATAAGAGAGAACGTACTCCCATGGTGTGATACAGAGGCATAACACCCAAGGTACATTCTGTTCGACCATATTGATTTTGCGCCACATGGGCTAACGCTGCCATGCGCTCTGCGCGATGGCGGCGTGGCACCCCCTTGGGAAGGCCAGTCGTGCCGGAGGTAAAAAGCATAAGCGACAAGTCATCCGCATGTGCGAGTGGTAAAGGTTCAGCCAAGTTGCAAACGCAATCGGTATAGGAGATCGAGGTCAAATTAAGCTTGGCACCTTCGATCAAGCTATCCTCTCCTGCGCAGCCGATCTCCACGGCCAAGACTTTTTGAAATTCTGCTAAAGCTTGCAACACGGCACTGCTGGAAATACTCTCGTACACCACCAGCTTGGCTGCACTGTCATGCAGTGCGAATTGGACCTCATCGGGTTTAGCGCGCCAATTTAGCGGTGTCATCACCACGCCTGCAAACTGACAAGCCCAGTGCAGCGTGGCGGCCTCTTGACGATTTTGCAGCACTGAAACCAAATGATCACCACGCTTCAAACCCAACTCAGCCAAAGAACGCTGCAACGCACCAATCCGCAGTAACCATGCTCCATACGTTAAGCGCAGATCGCCATCGACAACCGCCAACGCATTTGGAGAACGCTCAACACTTTGCAAAAATGTTTTCCCTAGATCAAGCATTGGCAACCTCCATCACAGCTTGCACAATGGGTGTGTAGCCCGTACAACGGCACAAATGCCCAGACAACATCTCTCTTACATCTCTTTCACTGGGCTTTTTACCCAACTGTTTAAACCGTTCTAACCAATCGACGCAGGACATCAATATTCCGGATGTGCAAAAACCGCATTGCAAAGCGTGATGACGTTTGAACGCTTCTTGTAAATCAGATAAGACGCCATCGTTTTGCGCTAAGCCTTCGACTGTTTGCAACTGAGCACCATCGGCTTGTACGGCCAGCATCAAACAACTGCGTTGAGCGACGCCATTGACTTGCACCGTGCAAGACCCGCAGACACCATGCTCGCAGCCCACATGTGTTCCGGTCAAACCAAGCTTGTGGCGTAGAACATCCACAAGTAGCGTACGGGTATGGGTGTAAGTGATGTGGTTTTGACCGTTAACTTGAAATGAGATGCGATGTAAATCATCTGCACGCAAGATGCCTGTGTTTTGCTTAAAACCACTCATGCTTTCTCCTCTTTCATTGCGCGTTGTGCCAGCGACTGATCCAAGGCTTGTCGACCCAAGCTTCGAACCAAATGTCGGCGTTGGGCCGCGCTTAAATGCAAATCGTCACGGGCTTGTAAGCTCCATGCCAATTCGTTCAATGCATCATCCAAATCAACCCCTTGCAACAGCGGCCAGTCTTGGGCAATTGGACAATCTGCTACACCCCCCACGGCTACACGCAATCCTTGGCTTGAAGCCATCGCAGCTACCGCGCAGAGGGCAAAGTCGCCATGTCGAATCGAAAACTCTTTGAAGCCAAAACCCTGGTCAGCACTGGCTAATGGAAAGCGAACCGCAGTCAAGAGTTCATCATTGAGTCTGGCAGTACTGAGCATTCCTGTGAAAAAATCTTGCGCCTTCAAAATTCGTTCGTGTTTAGCGCTTTGCAGCACAATGTCGCCCTTTAGCGCTAACAGACAGAGTGGCAACTCAGCGCTGGGGTCTGCATGTGCTACCGACCCACACACCGTGCCGCGGTTGCGAATCTGAAAATGCGAGATGTAAGGGAAGGTTTGGTGCAACAAGGGCAAATCAACGGCCAAACCTGTTCGCCATTCCAAACTGGCTTGGGTCACAGCCGCCCCCACTTGCAGCATTCGACCTTGAGGGGTTTGCACCTCTGAAATCATCGCAAGCGATTGACTGCGTGAAATATCGATCAACACACTGGGTTGAGCCAACCGCATATTGAGTACAGCCATCAACGATTGACCCCCAGCCAAGATACGCGCGTCTTCACCATGAACTTCCAAGAGTTCACAGACTTCTTGTATGGTTTCTGCTCTGACGTAATCAAAGGCGCGGGGCTTCATTCAGCACCTCCTTTAAACAGCCTGTGAATCTTTTCCCACACAGCTTTCCACCATGTACTTTCATGGCTGGTTTGGGCTGGTCCTTGCATATGTGCTCTGACCCCGCCTTGATTCACTTGTTTGGCCAAAGACTCAAACAATTGGCCAATGATGATGCGTGAAGCACCTTCTAACATTCGACTACCGACCATGGCCACTTTGCCACCCACTTGTGCTTGGTATTCGTAATGCAGGCGAGTGCCCGTATCTATAGCGGTCAATCGAACAACGCCTTGCCCTGCGCCCGTGCCAACTGAAGATTCCCCGCTTCCAGATAGCCGCATGCTGAGCGGAGGATTTAATTCTGAAAGTTGCAATTGCACGCGGTAACGCGCTTTAATGAAGCCCACGCCCACAGTCACCTCGGCGCGGTAAGCGTGCTGACCATCAGCTTGCAAAGCGTGGCACCCAGGGATGACCCGCGCCAACGATTCTGGGTTAAGCAAGGTGTCATAAACCTGCTGCGGTGAGGCAGCAATATCAATATCGCCTGTAGCTTTAAGGACCATTCCGTTCGTTTTGCTAGAAGCAGTTGACAACTTCGCTTGTGCTGCGTCCACTTGGGAGGGCTCCTCTTGAGGAATGGCTATGCGGGATGGCGGGTCGTCTACCTTCAAAATATCCAGCACGCGCCCAGGTGTGAGCGGCAAACGCACATCTACTTGACGGTCCAAGCAGGCAGCATGGGTTTGCAGTGCATTGGCAAAGGCATTGGCAACACATGCCGGCGTGCTCATGTTGTTTCCTTCACCCAGTCCCTTGGCTCCGAGAGGGGTGAAGGGAGACGGTGTTTCTTGATGGATGATGATGGGGTCCATCACCTCACAAGCAGTAGGCATAAGGTAATCAGCCAATGTGCCAGACAAAAATGAGCCGTCTTCGCCATAGCAAAATTCTTCGTACAAAGCTGCGCCGAGTCCTTGCGCGAAGGCGCCGCGAATTTGCCCATCTGCCAAGGCTGGATTCAAAATTTTCCCTGCATCGTGCCCAGTGATGTAGTGCTCAATGTGCACCGCTCCAGTAGCTTGATCTACTTCCAATGCACAAAGGTCGAACACAAATCCGTAAGCGCAAGAAGTATTGACGCGGTCTTGTGCATCAGGTGCCCTAAGCACCTCGGGGCTCCAATAAGCGGTGACGCGCAAACCGGGTTCCATTCCCTTTGGCAGCAAAGCTGGTGCCCAGTGAGCGAGCGCGGCCATGCGAGTGAAGGCTTGTACGTGCTTCTCATGAGTGGCTTGTCGCACTTGACCGTCTGCAAACACAATGTCGGCAACATCGCATTGCCATTGCTGCGCCACAATTGCCGCGATTTTGTCGCGCAACTGGCAAGCAGCCAAATGAACGGTACCCGCTACTGCGCCCGCAAAGCGGCTGGAGTAGTTGCCCGACGCAACCGACCACGCATCTTTGGCAGTATCCAGATCCACATTCACAGTCACGTCTTGCGGCCGCACACCCAATACATCTGCGACCACTTGCGCGCACACGGTCATATGGCCCTGCCCAGCGGGAGCGGAGGCAATCACCACATTCACACCGCCAAGTAAATCCACACCCACCGTGGCCGTCGCAACAGCGCCATTTTTCGAGCCTGCTTTGGTACGTTGCTCTGGTGTCAACACTGTGGTGATATAGCCCATGTTAGAGATTGAAGGCTCGACAATTGCCGACATGCCGATTCCATACAAGCGCCCTTGTTGCCTTGCTGCAGCTTGCTTTTCGTAAAGTCCAAGTTCACTCGCCTTTTGCATCACAGCTTGCGCCAACGAGTGATAGTCACCAGAGTCCAGCAAAGCGCCTGCTGCAGCCTGGTAAGGAAACTGATTTGCCTTCACCCAATTGCGCTCACGCAATTGGAATGGGTTGATTTGCAGTTCTTGCGCGATAACGTCTATCAAACGCTCTAAGGCGTAATAAACCTGCGGACCTCCAAACCCACGAACTAAACCTGTTGGGGTTTTATTAGTCAGCACGACACGGTTTCGGGCCGTCAGATGTGCAATGTCGTAACCGCCGCTGAGAGCACCATGCATCCGATAGAAAGTGGCAGGCTCGGGCGCGCGCAGATAAGCGCCCACATCGTCTGCTTGATCCCAATGCAGGGCCAAGATTTTGCCATCCTCTTGAACATCTGCCGACAAAGTGGTGAGCCGCGCTGTGGCCGAGGTGGCCGCACTCAAATGCTCCAATCGATCCTCCACCCACTTCACAGGTGCACTCGCTTTTCGAGAGGCCAAACACATCAGCACAACATAGGCAAAGACAGACTGCTTGACACCGAAACTGCCACCGGAGTCGGTTGGCACTTTGTGGCGTAGCTTGTTGCTGGGTACCTTAAGCGCCATGGCCATGACCGAATGCAGCGAAAACGGACCCATGAAATTAGAGAGCACTTCATAACCTTCGTCTGTGCCCAGGTACTCTGCCAAAACGACCCCGCACTCCATGGGTGCACAACTGTTGCGTGGGTAATGCACGGTGGTGCTGATACGCCGAAAATTGGCACCTTTGGGTGCATCGCCATAACTAAAGTGCCGTTCGGAAACAATATTGCTACCGACCGACTCATGTAGGAGCGGTGCATACTCTGCCAAACTCGCCTCGATGCTGGCTATCGCAGGGAGAGGCTCGTATTGAACCCGTATCAATTCCAACGCATCTTCGGCCACATAGCGATTACTCGCCACCACAACAGCGATGGGTTCACCGACGTAGCGCACTCGTTCGATGGCCAAGGGCGTATAAGCAAGTGGCTGCTTAACAGCAACCACAAAAGGCACCGACCAACGCTGTACATCTTCCCCAGTGAGCACGGCACTCACGCCTGGCAAGGCAAGTGCGGCACTTACATCGATTCCTAACAGCTTTGCATGCGCATGGGGCGAGCGCAATACACAAGCATGCAGGGTACCAGGCTTGATGGCAACGTCGTCTGCATACGCGCCTCGACCACGCAGCAAAGCTGAATCTTCCAGGCGCGGCAAGGATTGACCCACAAACCTATGGGCTTGAGGGGATCGATGATGACTTTCTATCGCAGGGGAGAAAACCGACATTCCGGACTACTTTTGCAGAGATGAAACTGCAGACAAGTATCAGGATCAAGCGAATTGTCGACAAACAGCAAGGTCTGAAAACTAACCAAATCGTCTGATTAGTTGCCAAACTGTCTGGTTAAATTATGAATCTACCCATTGATTTCTCAGCAAAGACCAACCAAGGGTTAGCTATAAGCAATTTAAAGTCGATTACCCGCTTCAAACAGGCTGACCTTCTGACGGTAGTCGCGGGGAGTGATTCCCAAATGTTCGCGAAAGAAACGTGAAAAGTGACTTGAAGCAGAAAAACCTAAATCGTGAGCGATGTCTGCAACTGTCTCTTTATTGAGTGATAAGCGTCTGACAGCGGCTTCAAAACGCAAAACGTTGGCATAGACCAAAGGCGTAACGCCCACATCTCGCAAAAACAAGCTGTAAAAGTGCGCACGCGAAAGCCCTACCTTTTCGGCAAAATCACCAGCGACAAATGATTGACATTCCTCTTGTTGCATGAGGGCCATGGCTTGACGGACGCGTGCGTCTTTGGCTACGTGAGGACGCATTCGCATCAGTTGTGGCAATTCATGCCACTGTGAATGGCTGCGGATGATGTCGATGACCAGGTCAAACAACAGTTGTTCAAGTCGTGCAGAGGAGAATTCATCACTCCACCAAAACTCCAATAAAAAACCTTCTACGTTTTTGAGAGTCTGTTCGCTCAAAGTGGCAGTCGACTGCATGAAAAAATGCGGATGCCCACTTGCGACTAAAGAACGCTGGATTTCCGCTAGCCAGCTGGGCTCAATATAGAGAGCCAAAATTTGAGTCTGTTCCGGGCTTTGGTGCTCGTAGGCATGATGTTCCCAAGCGTTAACCAATACCGCTTGCCTTTGTGTCAAAGGAGTGAGTTGACCGCGGACGCGAAAGGCACTGTCAGCACCTCCAACTTTGATGAGGAAGTGACAATGATGGTGCGCATGTCCAATCAAGGAGGTGCTCATGTTGAGCAATGCAACCCGACCGAATCGACCTTGGAAGATTTTGATGGCGTTGGACATGAGTTAATGAATTTTGGAATTCAAGACAATAGCTTACAAATAATAGTGATGGCTGTACGCCTGTCTACTGTAGCTTACCCTACTGTGCTTTGCTGTCGCACGAGTCTCTGTGAAAAGATGACTTTTCAAGATATGGAAGTTTGATTCGAAAGGATTAAGGCAGCTTTTTCGATCTAGGGCGTTGAGCAGCAAGGCTAAGGGCAGCTTCCTCATACTGGAGTACCAGAAATCGTCAGCTACCCTTAGCCTTGCTACTCAACTTTGGGCAAGCGTGAAATTTCTAACGACCAACACTTCTGTTCGCAGTCTGGGTGAGGGTGTGGTGGGTGGGTGACGATTTCTGGTACTCCAGTATGAGGAACCCACCCACCACACCCTCGCCCAGCGAGCTCAGCAAGCTCAGCAAATTCAATAGAATCCAAACCCTTACCTCAGAAGTTCTCTATGCCTTCAAATTTGATTAACAGCACCATTTCTTGGTTTGGTTTAAACGCCTCTAGTCTTTCTTCTGCATCTAAGTTTCTAATGGTCTACGGTGCACTGATGTGGCTGGCATGCGGACTCACTTACATCATCTCTCTGAACGATTTAAGAACTATTCGCGAAGTAGGTATTTGGGTCAAGCCCATGAAATTCATGGCAGCGACAGCCTTGTTTGCATGGAGCACCGTCTGGCTAACTCACTTGGCCAATGCAAGCGTATCTCACGGTGAAGCTTACAAAGGCATTTGCGCATTGCTGGTGCTCACCTCTTTGTTTGAAGTGGTTTACATCACTTACCAAGCAGCCCTAGGCGAAGCATCGCACTACAACAATACCGACAAACTTCATGCCATTCTCTACAGCTTGATGGGTATAGTGGCTGTTGGCTTGACCGCTTCTCAAGCTTGGCTTGCGTGGGAGATATGGAAAGCACAAGGTGATATTGCGTTTTCTGCAACAGGCTGGGGCGTTGTCATTGGATTGGCGCTTACATTTTTGCTTTCGACCATTAGCGGTGGCTTGTTAGGCGGCATTCAGCCACCTTCTGGTCAAGGGCTCCCCATTGTGGGCTGGCATCTCTACAAAGACATTCGGCCATCGCACTTTTTAGGTGTGCATGCCCAGCAATTCATTCCTCTTCTAGGATTATTGGCTGAGCGCTTTTTGGGAACTTATGCCACCTTAGGACTCGGTTTGGGCTCGATCTTCTATGTCATGGCTTGGGCTTTTTTGACTTGGGCCAGTTTGAGTTTTTGAGTCTACTTAGGATTGGGGGAGTGTTGATTAGTCTGGGCATAGGTCAAAGCAATGCCTTAATGTCTTTCACCAACAAAAACAAATGGTACGGATCAGTAGGGCTTTCTTCAAAGTCCCAATGGCGGTACCACCCTCTAGCTTCCTCGTCCTTGGCATGAACTAAAAGTGCCCGTATGCCAGCAATGTCTGCAGCCTGCACCGTTCGAAGCAATGCATTTTTCAGAAGTGCTTTGCCAAGACCTTGTCGCTGATATTTTTGATCGATGGCCAGTCTGGCAAGAATAATGACAGGGACTGGATGCTGCGGAATGCCTTTGATGACACGCGGCGCTGAATGTGATGGCTCTACGCTGCCAACAGTCAAGCTGTAAAACCCAGCGACCTGGCCAGCATTGCAACTCACATAAGTTTGTGAACTATTTGATCTTTGATTAACGAAAGCAAAGCGCTGTAAAAATTCGTTCAGGGCAACATGGCCACAATCAAATGACGCCACGCCATCAGTGGCGCTCAGTTTGTGGACTGGCTCGAAGGTATGAGCGCTCAACCGAGCAAACCTTTATCGGACAAGAGTTTCTTGAGCTTGGGTTTGGGTTTGGGTTTTACCGGTTGATCGAGTGCTTTTTGAAAGGCCGTCCAAGTCTCTTTACTAAGGGCAAACTTTGTGCGATCGGCGAGTGCCTGGTTTGCAGCATTGATACCTGCATCCAGTAAAAATTCACTCACGTTTTTATGTGAAACGCGCGCTGCTTCCTGCAGCAACTGTTTGACAGGGGTACTTGCACGAACATCGATGCGCTCGGATTTGGGATTGAGAGATGCAGGCATGGGCGCACTATTGGCGATTAAAAGTTGAATCATAACGTCCGGATGATGTACTGACAAGTGCCGTTTGATAGATGGTTTGTTGATCGTACATAGACTGGTAATTTTTGGGCTTGCTAAAGCTTGTTTTCTTTTAAATGGATCGTTGAGCAGTCAGGGTATAGGGGGCTTCCTCATACTGGGGTACCAGAAATCGTCAGCCCCCTATACCCTGACTACTCAACTTTGGGCGCACGGAAAATTTCCAACGGCCAACTCTACTGTTCGCAGCTGGGTGAGGGTGTGGTGGGTGGGTGACGATTTCTGGTACTCCAGTATGAGGAACCCACCCACCACACCCTCACCCAGCGAGCTCAGCAAAGCAAGCCAAATAACCTCAGCCATAATCCAATCCAACCCAACCCCCACCAGTTAAAACCCAAAGATGAAAAAGAAAGTAGCCCTACCGCTATTGGCGATCGTCTTGGTAGGCGTCATCGCTTCACACATCAGCATCAAAGCCGCCGACCACAGCTATTTGATGATGGTTGACGGCATCGAAATCGACGTTCTAGGAAAAATTCAAAACCAATGGCTAGCGCAGACTCAAAATTGCAAAGGTGTGACTGAACCCAACGAAAGCGAAGCCAACTTTCAAGCCATTCACAAGGCCATTCAAGCCTACAGTCCACCGCAATCTCAATCTGCGCAAATTGCAGGCATTTGGACACTTGGAACATGGAGCTTGGCGGAAGTTGAGTTTGAGACACTTCTGCCTGCTGTTGTCACACTTCAATTGAACGACAGTGATCCGCAAATTGTGCCCCGAG
>Ga0214921_10000586_pt1 | contig 66836 bp, 83 predicted proteins | sample LL1505_MetaG_FD_177992 | JGI IMG/M metagenome (GOLD analysis project Ga0214921, IMG submission 177992) | Freshwater microbial communities from Lake Lanier, Atlanta, Georgia, United States - LL-1505 | ecosystem: Environmental > Aquatic > Freshwater > Lake | place: USA: Georgia | collected...
GAATTCTAATATAAGTGGAACTGCAAGTGTTGGATCTTTGAGTTCTGGTTCACATACAGTAACTGGGAATTCTAATATAAGTGGAACTGTCAAAATAGGAGGCTCAACTACCGTAGTTGGATCTTTAAGTTCTGGTTCTCATACAATAACTGGAAATTCTAAAATTACAAATAGAATAGACACTGATGTAATTTATGCAAATACCTATTTAAATTTACCCAATGCAACAGAAGGCATAATAAATCTCATTTATCCAATCGGAAGTATATTTTTATCATTCACTAATACCGACCCATCTATCAGATTTACTGGAACTCAATGGACACAAGTGGCAAATGGGAGATTTATAGTTGGTGTTGGTACTGGCAATGATGGTATTCAAAATAGAACTTTTAATTCTGGTAATAATACAAATGGGGAATATGATCATAAATTAACCATCGCTGAAATGCCAAGACATAATCATAATTACTCTTTGATAAATATAATTGGTAATGGTGAGCGTGATAATAACTCACAAGCTGGTGAAAATTATAACACTACCGCAACAAGCAACACAGGTGGAGATGGATTTCATAACAATACACCTCCTGGGTTTGGTTTGTATGTTTGGCAAAGAACATCATAATAGAAATTTAATAATATGGCAAGTGTAGTAATATCAAAAATTAAAGTTAGAAGAGGAACCAACGCTCAAAGACAAAATATAGTATTGGATCAGGGGGAACTTGGGTATACAATTGATACAAATAGATTGTATATTGGAAATGGAACTTCATCTGGTGGTCTGGTGGTTGGTTCTAAAATACATCCTCCGATATTTACAATTGGAGGATTAACATCTGTAATAGCTGAAATTGGAGACATAGTTTGGGCGAATGGAATTTTTTATCAACTGATATATTCTAATTACACTGATTTAGCATCGTGGAAAGATGTAGGCGCGTTATTAAATTCATCATATTTTGAATATAATGGAAATAATGAAATAACCTTAAAAAATAACGTTGTAAAATTACAAAATTTAAATACTGAGGTTTCTGAACAATTTCAAGTACAAGTTGACAATTCATCAATCGAATATACTGGCGGAAATACATTACGACTTAAAGATTTAGGTATTGGTAAGGAAAAATTGCAATCATATTCAGTTACTAATGATAAATTAGCTCCTAATGTTGTTGGTTCTGGTTTAACTGGAGGACAAGGAACCCCAATTACATTAAATTTTGATGAAACTTATTTTTATATTACTTCAGGTGGTAAATTAGCAATTATACCAGATACCATTTTAACTTTTGGTGATAATATAACAACTGTTAAAAATTTAACAGGTGGTATTTCAATTAAAACTAACTCTATAGATCAATTATACATCAAATCATCATCATTCGGTGGTGGATTGAGTGGAGGTAGTGGTAATTTTATCTCTATAAATGCTAATACTACAACATTTGGATTTAATTCCGCTTCACAACTCAAAATAAACACAAATTCAATTGATGAAACCCTTATCAAGACGAGTATGTTTGGTAATGGATTGCAAGGTGGTAATGGAACCAAAGCAACTTTAAAAATTAATCCTAATCTTTTTACATATAATGCAACAAGTGCATTAACATTATTAAGTGCTTCAATTGATAAAGATTATATTAACTTTGGGGCGTTTGGGAATGGATTAAAAGGTGGTAGTGGTCAAGTAATAGAATTAAAAGTCAAAGAAAATCTTTTTAATTTTGAAGTTGGAAAGTTAACATTATCTGCAAATTCTGTTACAGAACAATATATAAGTTCAGATGCTTTTCAATATGGCATACAAGGAGGGAACAGTCAAAAAATTTCTATAAATGCTACAACCAATTTTACATTTACAACAGCAAGTAAATTAGATCTCTCGCAAATCACAAATGGCTCTACAAATGCAACGATAAGTTCTATAAATACTTTAGAAAATATAAGTTTAAGTAGTGGTGTGAGTTTTCCAAGAATATCATGGGATGATTTTGGAAGAATAACAAATATTAAAACTTCCATTGTTGAAGTTTTAACTGGTCGTGGGGCTGTAACTGGCACAATAGCAGCAAGTAACTCACTTTCTTCAATTTTCAATGGATTTATTACAGAAGGACCGCAAATGGGAAATATCACAACATTCTCAGCAACAGATCATAATAACAACACTTACACGTTATCAAGTGCTGGATTTTTAGCATTCGATTCTGAAAATACAAGTCTATCTGGACAAAGATTAAAAAGATTTGCAATTCCAATATTTGCTTATTAATTTCATCATATAAATAATAATACTAATATGCCTAATTCAATAGAAATTTTCGAAAATACTTTACTTCAATTAATTACAAGACAAGGTACTGATAATGATAGAACCGATGTAATTTTAAAATCTGGAGAATTAGGATATACAACTGATACAAAACGATTATTTATTGGTGATGGAAGCACATACGGTGGTAATGTTGTAGGAAATAAATTTAGAGGAAATACTACAAACCTAACAACATTGGGAAGTGGGTTGATTGGAGATATTGCATATAAAACAGATGATAAAAGTATATATTCTATTTTATCGGGGGATGGAACAAATCCAGCGGATTGGCAGAAAATAGGAGGTGTTTATACAGCCGCTGATGGAAGTATTCAAATAACGACAGATAATAAAATAAGTGTATTAAGCTTATCAGCAGGTACAATTTCCAGTGATTTGATGGGGCAATCTATCATTTTAAATTCAACAAATAGATTATCACTGTCTTCAACAATAACTACAAATTCAATTGTAACTCAACAAAATACACAATATTTAAAACTTCCAGAATATTTGTCTATAAATTCCAACGAATATACCTTTCCAATAGGTGAATTAGGAAATAATAAATATTTAAAAACTGATGCTGTTGGAAGATTATCATGGAGTGGATTGGGTTCTAATGTTAATTATTTTACATACAACAGTGGTGGTATATTGCCTGTTGGTACTATAATATCCACACTAACATCAACAAATTTAAATACAGATTGGGTGATTTGCAATGGTCAATCATTAGCTGGTGCAAATTATCGAGAATTATCAGCTGTAATAGGGAATACATATGGTGGGAATAGTGTTAATTTTAATGTTCCGAATTTAAACAATAGATTGTTATACGGTACAAGTTCAACTCCTTTCAATTCTACAAAATATACATTCACATCTGCAACAACAGCAGCTGCTTTGTCTGCACACCGATCATCATTATCAGCGGTTGGTGTTAACTTTTTCATAAAAGCAAAACCAGATAAAGTAATAAAAGGAACCTTTAGAGTTGAATCACCTTTAAATGTAACAGTAGATGGAACGAATAGAAACAGCACTAATATTCCAGCATTAACCACTCTTGATAGTGATGTTGTGGTTTCTTTACCAACCAGTAACATTAATGTAAGTTCTCCATTAGGTATTACAAAAGGTGGAACAGATTATACTGGAACAAATGTAAGTATTTTTGATGGAACTTTAAACATAACTGGTCCAACCAACACACTACAAGTTGATTCTCCTTTAAAATTAACAGTAGCAGGAGCTGATCAGACTGGAAATCCAATAAATCCATATATTAATAATCTTAAATTGCAACTGAATACAGCAAATGCAATAACATCAAATTATCCATTAACACTTACAGTGAATGGTGAGGATAAATCAGGTCAGTATGTAGCTTTAGATACACCAAATCAAAATATTAGTATTGATTTGAATTTAAACAATTTTATGAATACGATATATCCAGTTGGTAGTATCTTATTTTCTATTGATGGTACAAATCCTCAAAGTAGATTTGGGGGAACTTGGGTGCAAATAGCAAGTGGTAGATTTATAGTTGGTGTTGGAGGTGGCAGTGATGATAATAATCAGGTTAAAACATTCATAGCTAGAAATAATTCTGGAGAATATGAACATAAATTAACCATCGCTGAAATGCCAAGACATAATCACACATACGACAAAATAGAAATAATTGGTAATGGTGAGCGTGATAATAACTCACAAGCTGGGGTATCATTTACATCAACTGCGACAAATTTCGTTGGTGGAGATGCATATCATAACAATACTCCTCCTGGGTTTGGTATGTATGCTTGGGAACGAACCGCATTAGCTTAATAACCAATGCCGTTACCAACTGATATTTTATTACCAGGAAATGCTAAATTTCTTAGTTTTGTTGATCCAAAATTAAGATTAAATCCTCATTATGATATAGTGTGGAGTTTTCAAATAGCATTAACAGGAACCGAACATGCTTTTTCTACTTTTTTAATTAATGATAGTAATTTTATTTCAAACCAAGGTCATTACTTGGGGCTTCCAATAGATATCAATGCTATAACCACTGAATTGTTTATACCTATTTCAACTGAATCTGGAGAATATATAACAACACAATCAGCATTATCCACAGCATTGCTTAGTATATCTTTTGATACCACTGGATTCAATGCATTATCAACACCATTCAGAGAAGGATTACTTAAATCTCAAATTAAAAAGAATAGTATAACAATAAGAGATGATAATCAAGCAGTAATATATCACAATGCATTGTCCGCACTTGGTCTTTCTGCAACTGCAACTACTTTTGTCATGACATCTACACAAAGATATTGGCAAACTTTGAGATTTAGATTATCCAACTTGGGTTCAAAATTAGATATTGATTTGAAACGTGATGTGGAATATACAACAATACTTTCACTTCCTTTGAATATTTCAATGAGAAATGAAAGTCAAACATATGTAGGATTTTCATTCGCATCCCCAGTATCATCAAGTATATCTCAACCACTATCATCCACTTTATTTTTAAATAATTTTCATATTCAAGGAAACACATCAGAACCAACTTATGAAATTATAGATAATATTCCATTTGTGATTGATACAGATCCACAATATGAAATTTTTAATAATAATTTAATTATTGCTCCTAAAGAATAATATATTATAATGAATTATTTTAATATTGATAAACAATTAAAAAAACCTACTAAATCAGTTTGATGCTATGACAGTTTATAAAATTTACATAGCCGCTAATCGTGGCGTTTATAACGTTAATACGGATACAGATATAACAGCAACCCTAACGGCTTGTGTTGGTTCTGAAATTTATCTAGTATATGAGATGGATAGTGAGTGGATAGCTCATTATAGTTGGACTAGTGTTGACTTTACAAGTACATATGTTACCAACCCCCTAGGGATAACACAGGTACAAGAGGATGTGCCAATTGTAGCAAATTTGGGTGGTGCTATTGGAGATAGTGAAGCAATAATTCCAGGTGGTTATGGTGAAGGTTATGTTATTATTGATCCCCCACCTTCTACCATACCTCATGCTGGTAGTCGAGGAAATTTTATAGCTGATTCAGTAGGTACGTGGCGTATACCACAGGTTCGATGGAATTTTGACGGATATCCAGATCCAGAATTTCCAGGACCGCCAACCCCAGCATCTGGTGATATATATCCTAATATTGCTATCACAGTTGAAGATTGTGGTGAAGGCGGTGGTGGAGGTAACACAACAACTACTAGCACAACAACTACAACAACCACGACACCTAGCCCCAGCGCAACGACTACAACACCCAGTCCCAGTGCAACAACTACAACATGTCCTCCATGTCCTCCTTGTCCTAGCACCACGACAACTCTTTTACCAACAACTCTTCCAAATCCTCCAATAGATCCAGTAACACCAGCTATATTAAGTTCTATACCATCTACAAATTCTGTTAGAACCATAACATTAGTCGATCCAATATATCCATTATCATCTGATGTTGTTTTAACAACAACAACTACGACAACAACGACTACGACAACTACTACATCAATTCCAGTTTTGATATCATCGACGACGTTTGAACCTTGTGATACCAATTGTAATAAATTGAACTATTAACAAACAACCACAATTATATGACAATTTATGGAATTTATGTGTCCGCTCAGATCGGAGTTCGATCTCCTACGACTGATACAAATATAACACAAACCTTAACAGCTTGTGTTGATTCTGAAATTTATGCAGTATTAGATTTAAATGAGGAATATGCAATCCACCACCCTAGTCCTGGTGATGAATATACAACGTTATTTTATACAGATACTTTTGGAAATCCTCAAGTAGATGCTGATAGCGGAATTGGCGATATATCAACACTAATTGGAGTACCCTATCCTTTTTTTGGATCTACTGGAGGCTTTATTGCAAATATAGTAGGTACGTGGAATATATCTGATATATTCTGGAATTTTGACAATAGGGGATCTGGTAACATATACCCCAATATTAATATTGAAATTTCAGATTGTAATACCACTACTACCACAACACAAGCTCCAACCACTACTACAACAACTACAACAACAACTACACCTAGTCCCAGTGCAACGACTACAACACCTAGTCCCAGTGCAACCACTACTACCACTACTACTACTACTACTACTACCACTACTACTACAACTACCACATCTTCACCATACGCAGTTCACACCTCCCAACCCCCACCAATTATTGAACCTTCAATTCCAGCATCTTTAGAACCTATAATTTCTACAAATTCTCCTAGAACTATAATTTTAGTCGATCCAGTATATCCATTATCATCTGATGTTGTTTTAACAACAACTACGACAACAACTTCTACGACAACAACTTCTACGACAACAACTACTCTATCACCAATATTAAAATGCGAACCAGATTGCAATAAATTGGGGTATTAATAAATATGTCAATATGAGAAAATTGACGATTGGAATGGCAACTTATGATGATTATGATGGTGTGTATTTTACAATCCAATCAATTAGAATGTTTCATAAAGAAGTGTTAAATGACATTGAATTTGTAATAATTGATAACAATCCATCTGGTAATCATGCAAAACCAATCAGAGAATTAACTGATTGGGTAAAAGAACCAATTCAATATTTTCCATTTATTAAATTTAAATCAACAACTGTAAAAAATAAAGTTTTTGAAGTAGCTGATACACCATATGTAATGTGTATTGATAGCCATGTTATGTTAGAACCAGGATGTTTAAAAAAATTAATAGATTTTTATGATGCTGGTCTTGATGATAACAATTTATTACAAGGCCCACTTATTTATGATGATCTATTAAACATATCAACACACTTTGATTTGAAATGGAGCGGTCATATGTGGGGAACTTGGGCTACTGATGATAGAGGAAAGGACATAAACTCAATACCATTTGAAATTCCAGCCCAAGGAATGGGATTATTTTCATGTAGAAAATCCGCTTGGTTGGGTTTTAACAAAGAATTTCGTGGATTTGGGGGTGAAGAAGGCTATATCCATGAAAAATATAGAAAAAATGGTAAAAAAACACTTTGTTTACCATTTTTAAAATGGCTTCATAGATTTGGAAGACCTGCTGGGGTTCCGTATGTCAACGATTTAAAGGATCGTTTTAGAAATTATATGATTGGGTTTGCAGAGCTTGATTTAGACACTACAGAATTAAAAAATCACTTCAGTAATGCTATATCTAAAGAAGATATTGATTCTATAGAACAGGAAAGTATTGTTTTAAAGAAAGAATTAGATAAACTTACAAATCCAACCATGGTTATCATGAGTCCTGATAATACTCTTCAGGACAAAATACCCAAATTGATTTCAGTATCTACATCATGAAGCATTGCTGGATAGCGTTCTTCAATATAATGGTCAATTGCAACAGGCTTTAAAAAATTATCAACATTTAAGTTTAATTGTTCTGCTTTTTCTTGAATAAAGTTTAGTGCTTCCACTAAACAAGCCCATCTTGCAAAGGAAACGCTACTCATTTCCTCAACCACATCATTTTTTCTTTCGATTGTTATTTTGTTCATGCTATGATATTAATCTAGTTTTTTATTAATCAAATTTTCAAAAATTGTATTGTTATCTGATGGTTGTGAGACTAATATACTATCGTAACTTACAAAAATTTTGTATTTTTCTTTACAATGTTTGCATTCTGTTAAATTTTCAGAATTTGGAAGTAAAATTCCGTTAAATAATTCACCATTGCAGCTGCAAGGTATGCTTACAACCTGTTCATCTAAAAATGTTTCATATTCTTGAATAACTTCATCTTTTTCAGATATTAAATCAAACAAACGTTGATTATCTTGATCAAATTTATCATTATTTTCAATAGGTTTATTATTAGTTACAATAGCATGAATTCCTATAAGTAAAAATATCAAAGAAAATAGAATAAAAAATGAACTTTGAAATGGTATTGATGAAAAACTCAAACCATATGAAAATGCAAGCGAAAACAGTATTCCTACGACACTAGGAAACAAATAAATTTTAATATTACTCATCATCAACGTCCATTTTACCACCTATGCTTTGTTTGTCAAGAATGTTATCTACATTTCTAAAAAGATACATGACTAATTTATCCATATTTTCTTTTAATTTAGCTAATTCCTTTTTATCTTTGATATTATTAGATTCTAACAATGGCTCTATGATTTTTGAAGCTTTTATAGCATTTTCAACTATGTTTCCGAAGCATATAGGCAAATCATGCATTTCATATGGTAATGATTTTTGAGAATTGTGGTTTTCTTTCTCTTCTTTTTTAAGTTTTTTGAAATTTTCAACATTATCAAAATCAAAATTGATATTTGCTGATAAAAAACCTGTAGAATATGGAGAATCTTTGCTTCGCATATTATTATTTATCAAATAAACACTAAATATAAATATGAGCAATTTATACGCTAAAAGATTCAAGATGATGTTGGAAGCTGATGAAGATCTTTCATTGGAACGAGATGCTATGGAAGCTTCTTTGGATGATGGTACAAATCCAGCTGAATTTGATGCAAATATTGATGGTATGAAACAAGCGCAGACCGAAATAGATAACGCTTTTTCTAAGAGAAACCAAGAAATTGTTAATGAATTGCAAGGTTGGCTCAATGAAATACAAGCATTTTTGAAAATTCTTAATAGTGAAGATAGTACAAGTATGCAGTCTAGACTTGCAAATGCTGAAGCAGATACCATTTTTGATAAAATGAAGCAATCACAGCAGACAAAAATATCCAGAGTCGCTTCTGATTTGGCATCATTGGAACAAGCGTTCCTTGGATTTATGGCACAGACAAAAAATCCAAAATATAAATATGTTTGAATTTTGTTGATAATCAACGAGTTACAACTATTATTAAACCCAGTAAGAAATTACTGGGTTTTTTATTAATTTTTTCTAGTCTTGGCACTAAATAGTAATATGAAATACAAATATGGGCTAATTTGGAAAAGCAAACTACCAAAACTTCAAGGAAAAGAATTAGAGATCCTAACACTTCATTTGGAACAAAAGGTATCAGTATTAAAACTTTCCGAGATGTTTGAATGTGACCGAAAACCAATTCAAAATATCATAAAGAAAAATGGATACTCTACTAGACCATCAACTAGTCCAGAATTAGATGGTAAAGAATCCGAAATATTAAAAATGTATATTCAAGATCAATTAACCATTCAAACTATTCGTAAAAAGGTTGGTTGTTCATTCAACACGATCAGAAGATTTTTAAAAAGGAATAATGTTTCTCTTAGGTCAGCAGAAGAGAGTAGAAAGACAGAAAATGGCAGAGTAAAAGGAACCACTCGACGATTAACAGACTCTAAAGATTTGTATAATGCTATCGAAATGTATAATAATGGAGAAGTCCTAGAAAAAATTGGGATACTCTATAACATTACACCTAGAGGATTACAGCAAAAGTTTATAAAAGCTGGTGTAAAAATGAGAACGTTAACAGAATCCGCAAATCTCCCGACAACCTATGAGAGAAAGAAAGATACCAATTTAAAAAATTGGGGGGTTGAAAATCCTACTCAGAGTTCTGTTATATATGACCGAATAAAAGCAACCAATGTTAAAAAATATGGCGTTGAGTATGTTATGCAAGACACTGATATATTTCAAATGGCTACAAAGAATGCTCACCGATTTAAATTTGCAACTATTCATGGTAGACTATTCACCCACTTACAAGGATATGAACCGCAGGGTGTAATTTATTTGATTGAACAGATGGGAATTGGTGTAGATGATATCCATACTGGAAGAACAATTCCCAAAATTCAATATTCCTTTGATGGTAAATCTAAGATATACTTTCCAGATTTATATATACCATCAAAAAACCTTTTGGTTGAGATTAAATGCGATTATACTTATAATAAAGAATTGGAAAAGAACAAAGCCAAACGAAAAGCTGCTTTAGAATCCAAATATGATTACCTCACCATCATTTTCAACAATAATGGGAAAGATATCTCTAAAATATTCTAATATAAACTAAATAATAATACAACATTATGAAAAAGAAAGATCAAGAATCAATTGCTAAGTTATATATGGAGAACAATGCTGCTTCAATGTCTGTACAGGAAATTGTAAATTCTAATATAAGTTCTGCATTAGATCAACTTCAATCATCAGATTTTAATGGGCGTTCACTTTTAGCTCATATAGAAAACATATTTGACACATTAGATGAAAATAATATACAATATGATCCATATGAAGTAGAACCTCTAGTTATCGAATATATTAGATCAAATCCTTCATAAATTTTTAAACAAAACGTTAAACTTCAAAATAGCACCTTTACCACAGGTGCTATTTTTCTTTATGAAAGAATGTTTTATCTCATCAAGACCACAATGAATACATAATTCATTGAAATCTTTGAATGTCTTAAACTTCTCAGGCCAAATAAAAACACATTCTCCCATTTCTAATAAAACTTTAGTCTTTTCTTTAGCTGTTTTGTCAATCCACTGGTTATCTAATACCCATATTTTATTATAAAGCTTCAATTCTTTTAATTGTTCTACTTGGATTGACGTAAATCGATGTTGTCCTTCGTTGATACCCGCTACAGCTACTCCATTACGCACAAAACAGGCATCCAGCGGTCCTTCGAATATAAATACGTCATCTAGTGAAGGGTCTACCCTTTCTATCCCAAAAATTGATTTATCGGAGTTAATTTTTGATAAATAATTTGGTTTTTCATCCCATTTAACAAGTTTTCTGGTCTGATAATGAATAAATTTACCAGAAGTATCTAAAAATGGTATAACTAATCTATTTTTATGATTAAAATCATTTAAAGATATATAAAATGCGCTTGGTTTATTGATTGCAGTGTCTAATCTACGCAATTTTAAATAATCTAAAGCAGTTTGAACTATATTATTATCTTTATAATACTCTAATTGAATAGAATCGAATAAATTAATGCAATCATCTGGTAAAGATGGGCTTTTTTTAACTTTAACAGACTCGTTTATTGACATCACATCCAATAAATCATAAGAATCATCTGATATTTCACGACAAATTTCATCATACTTCATTCCAGATACTCTCATAATCCACTTTAAAGGATTACTACTCCAACCGCAGTTATGACAATAAATTAAATTGTTTTCTGGGATATAAAAACAACGTTTTTTCTTACCAAGGCTTTTACCTTCTTTGCAAATAGGACATGAACATTGATAGGTATCGTTATACCTATTGTGTTTTGGATAGAATCCCAATTCAAAAAACTTAGTAACTACATAATCTGTAGGTAGTTCTTCAAATTTTTTGGTTTTCTTTATGTTGAGTCCTTGCAATATTGCGGACAAATTTTGGGAGTCTTTCAACATACTCAAGTATACCTTCATTTAATGCAAAGTCAAACTTATCAAATGGCACTTTTTGATTTTCCATCAATGGAGATGCTAAAAAGTCATAGCATTCTTCATTTTTTGATATCAAGATGAACATCTGCCCAGCATAATCTCCAGTTTGTACAGCATATACACTTCCAAATTTTGGACTTTTTTTAAAAAAGTTAAACAAAAAGTTAAACATAATCAACCTTCCATTATTTTTTTATTCATGAAAATACCAAATTCTTCTATAAATGCATTATCTAATGCTGATTTATCTAACTTAGATTTACTCATGGTGATTTTAACTGGATTTCCATCTATATCATATCCTATTAATTTGAAACATGTTAAAAATTCACTCAGGGATGATGTAATAGCTTGATTTAATATTATTTTAGACGGTTTTTTTCTATCGTCTTGTAATTTCAATTTTAATGAATCTATTAAAAGTTTTTTAATCTCTTCATTTGAATAAATGTCATCTCCATCATCCATATAAGTATTTAATGTCACGCAATATTAAACTATAGATTCTTCTTTTTTAAGAAATGTATGGTCATTATATTTTTGAGGAACCATTTTTTCTAATAAAATTGTAATTATAATTTCCATTGAACTGGTTTTTAAATTATAATTTTTAGGAAAGAATGCTCCACCATCATTGATTTCAAACATTAAGTCTCCATTGAATTCTTTGTTTTGATAACATGTAATTATCAAACTTCTGCCACCAGGATCTACCATAACGCTCCACTTTCTAGGATCTTGTTGACCATAATCTCTGAATAATTTAATTGCAATAAATCCAGAATCGCGGAGTCTCTTTAAGAAGTAACTGAATGTTGATATTTTATTTTTATTGTTCATTTGACTAAGCTTGATATGATATAATTTAGATAAACTTTTTCAAAATTCAAGTTTATATTAGCGACTCCGATCTTTGTATTTATTTTAAAATTAAAATCACTATTTTCTGTAAATGTCAAAAGACGCAAGTTATCAAGATTAATAATAAAATCATCCAATTCAAAATCCACAGAGCCTGATGTGATTGATAAAACATCACTATTTGCCGATGTTTTATCTTGTAAATTCCAATACAATTCACCATCCTTTGTATATATGTACAATTTATTAGTATCAGAAAATGCTGAATTTGTTTTTAATAAATGTTTAATGAAACTTTTAGGAACATTAAAATCTATATCATAAGATATACTCTTAATTTTCTCTAAACTCATTTTTGTTTTTGCAATGAGTCCATCTTCATAAAGATGATATTTGAATTTTATTTGTTTACCTCTGTATTCTAGATTATTATTGTTTAAAGTTAAAACAATATCATCCGAACCATCACACATTTTCAAAGCACTTGATAACTTTGAAACTGAAGGGATATTCAATACTTTATCTTCATCAAAATCAATTTCGGTTCGTCCCCACAATATCAAAGATGCGTCTTCGCTATTTGATATGAAATAAATTCCACCATCCTTAATATTAAGAATGGCGGTATCATTTATTTTGGATAATGATTCTAATAGAAAAAGAAAGTTACTTTTGTTAAGCGTTATTTTCTGATTCATTTTGAATTAATTTAATTAACTTATCAAATTTTTTGTTTAAATCTTCCAATATTTTACTTTGCTTTTTCAATAAATCATTCGTCTTTTCTTGTTCAGATTTATTGAATTTTAATTCTAATTGATTTACATCCACTTCAACTGCTGGAGGTTGTGGTATATATTGGTTAGGCAATGGTAGAATCTGTGGTTCAATATGTTGAGGTTGAACTGGTGGTTGAATATATTGAGGTTGCGGCACTTGAGAGCTTCTAAAGTCTCTCTCAAGTGCCGTTTTAATTGCTCCTGATATCCCTCCATCTCTCATACCATCAGTTTTTGTCTGTTGGTCATTGAAATACATTGAATCTATTTCTTTGCCTAGTGCAAACATAGGCCCAGCGAATTCAATCAATGCTTGTTTTTCTTCAGGACTTAACATATTCAACTATCGAGTTCATTTAAGAGTGCGTCAATTTCATCATCGACATCTTCAACTGGTTGTTTTGTTTTTTTAACTTCTTTTTTTGCAGGAAAGTTAAATGGAATTTCATCTTCTTCATCTTCATCATCAAATTTTGATGTTGATGGTTTAGAAGTAACCGCTGGTGACTTTGATCTTTCAGATTCTGATGATTTTCCAAAGAAATGTGTATTTAAAATTTCATCAAGCTCATCAAAAGTTTTGATTGGATAAATTTGTTCAAGATCATGAGCCTTTGAATAAATTTCTTCAATTTCTTCGTCATCAAGATTTAAGGTTGGCTTATTATAAAAACCAGATGATTCAAATGTGGTATAATCCCCACGACCTTCTGCTTTGATTTTCAAATTAGCACCTTCTGGTCCAAGATCAAAAATACGAGCACCGAATTCATCAGCTCCATCGCCAGTTAGAGCATCATCGATGATCTTTTTGATTTGAGGTCCAATCTTTAAAACTTTAACAGTTCCGTTATTGTCTGGATTTGATGGATCATCAATAACATATATATTAACAAACCAGTTTTCTTTACGACGAATGATTTTACCAAGTTCTTTTTCAGCTGGATCTTCACTCTTGATAAGCTTCCAGAATGTTTCTGTGATTGGATCACGATCATTAAATGTTTGAAGGGATAGTGTTGAAATATAACTACCAGTTACTTTACTCTTCCAACCATGAGTATAATGATGGAAGAATGTCTTTTCTGGATCTTCCAAATTTGGAATTAACCTGATTGTGTATGTTTTCCCAGCTGGGAATTTCATTACATTTGCGAATGCACTGTTTCCAGATGATTCGTTTGTTTTATTGAGAGTATCTTTGATTTTCTCAAACATACTCGCGTTGAATTTAGTTTTGCTTGTTTTCATAGAATTATTGAATGATTTTTTTAATTATTTTAATTGTTAGTGTTAATATTGTCAGGCCAAGTATCATTAATACAAATATAGTTGCTGCTAGAAACCATATAGGGAATATTATCCAACCCCAACTTACATTTAGTATATCAACCAGTTTTAAAAAAGCAAGGAAAAAAGTCAAATATATAGAAAAATTTATTAATTTCATTGTTTTTTTAGATTATGGTTAATTTTATCGATTGCTTGTTTTCCAAATGTTTTTAATTTTTTGGATGACTGAAATTTGTTTCTGGTTATTTGAAATGTTTTCCAAAAATCACCAAACGCAAAATTCAGTATGTCTGAATCTACATCAATTTTTGAAAATGTCAATGTATGCAGTGTATAATAATTGATTTTATGATTTTTTAAATGTTCTATAAATGATGGCAATGTTCCTGTTGCGTGTGTTTTGTATTCTTCTAAAGATATATCGTTTTCTTTGCAAAAGGAAAATATAAATTTTAAAGAGTTTGAAAATCTCACAAGAGATTCTGAAGAATCTGGATCTTCAGAATTTAAAGTTTTCATATAATTAGTATAACATGTAACTGCCTTTAAAGTTATATAATATTCCAAAGTGTAGTATGTTTCATCTGGATATATTTTATAAGGTGCTATAAAAAAATAATCAATATTTACATTTTTATTAGAATTGAAAAATTTTTCAAGCTTATTAAGAATAATTATTTTTTTTTCATCTAAATTATCAAAATTTTGTTTTTGTTTGAATGGTAAATTTTTTACCTTTCTTGATATAGCCAAATGAGAATTATAAATTCGTTTTTGATTATCGTTTATTTTTGACATTCTTTTTATTTTTTTTACAACTGTTTAGATATTTCGTAACATACTTGCTTTTGACAAGGCTTGGATCGAATTCCAAAAATATCTTAACAACTTCATAGTCAGTGTCAATACATAAAATATCTTTTAGCAAAGTTTTCATTTTTTCATGTTGTAATGTATAAACAAACACATTCTGAACAGACATTTTTTTTCCTTGAATATTCATAATGAATGTACAGTAGCACATGAACAGATGCATCTGTTCAGTTTCGATAAGTGAGGCATATGGAGGTTCAGTCATAATTCTATTAATGTTGTTGTAAAATCTAAAAACTTTTGAGTAATCTTTCCACCCGATGAATTTAAACTTCCACCACCATTGCAAAGATTTTCTGCCATGAATTTAATATCAGCTGATGAATTTTTATTTTTTCTAAAGGAAACAAATTGAGTATTCATGTTCACAATAACTGCAATTTCACAATCATAATTATTCAATATTGAATTCGCTATTTCATTTGCGCTTCCCTTTGCAAAGGTAGCAATTACTGAATTTCCTTTGTATTCTCCTTGATATAAACATAAGTTTTCAAGTTCCGAATTTAAATCTCTATAAAAAGATGCTGATAATTTTAATTCTGATTCAGATAATTCTTGATATCCTGACCAAAATTTATTAACAAAATTATAGAATCTATTATTGCCACTTTTTCTAAAAAGACCATTTAATATTTTGGCTTCTTTAGTTTTTAATTGATAGCTATTGTAATCATCTATGAAAATTATTAATTTTTTAAGATTTGCTGAAAATTCAAACTTATCTTTAAATTTTTTATATAACAACTTAACACACGATGTATTATCTTCATGTATTAGTGTTGATTCATGAACAATTATATCTTCTTTTTTATCAGATACTATAATAACCTTTGAGTCATCAATTTTATTGATTACATTTTGATTTAAGGGTATTCCTATAATAAAAATTTTATCATACTCTTTTGATTTTTCATCAAACCACTCGGTATATTTTTTTTCAAAGTCTCCAAAAAATATACACTGATAATCAAAATTTGATTTGTGAAATATATTACCTAATGTAATAGTTGATCCCACTCCATCTAAATCACAATTTGTCCATAAGAATACATTCATGTATTATATGATTTAATTCAATTTGAAAATTTTTCAAGTAATGATAAATCTTCATCATTAATCATCTGATCTTCCTCTTCTGATTGTGTGATAGTTAATGTCGAATAATCAATTTTCATAGGTTGTACCATTCCTCTTGGACCGTATCTATTTTTCATCATTCCAAGTCTAATCAATCCTAATTCTTGATCTTCTTCGTTTTGAAAGATGGAAACGATAACATCCGCTGTAGCTGCCAAACCTACTGATTCTGAAATAGTAGCTAAATCTGGATTATCTATATTGAATCCAGATTTGTTTAGTTGAGTTGCACTGATGATAGGACATTTAAAAATATAACTCATTGCTCTAACCTGTTCACAAATATATTTCACTCGTTCATATGAATTAGAACCAATTGTTGAATGTAAAAGATTAACATAATCAATTACAATAGCGTCCACACGTTCTCCAGAATCTTGAAATTTTTTAACAAATGCTGTTAATTGTTTTGGAGTTATCGTGCTTGGTGGAAATTCTTTAATGAAAATTTTCCCTTCTGGTATTTTATCTTTTTCAGTTTTTAAGAAATGTTTTAAAGATTTACAAGATGATTGAAATTCCTTCAATGGTATTTTTGTTATATTTGAGCAAATTCTTTTAGCATATAACATTTCACTCATTTCCAATGAAACTAAAAGAACGGTCTTGTTCTGTTTTGCTATATTTGCAGCTATATTTCCGAGAAAAATACTTTTACCAATGTTTGTTTGACCAGCAAAAATATACAATGATTTACCATCCTCTCTAAACCCTCCATTCATCGCATCATCTAACCATTCCCACTTGGAGGGGATTACTTTTTCTACATTATTAATATCATCAATGATACGATCACTATCTGAAAAGATTTCCAAACCATTATCAGTTACTAACTTTATATTACATGACTTTTCGAATTGTTCAAGAATATTTGAGGTATCAACGACACCTTCAGACACATCATTAGCGACTTTCAACAAAGTGTGATATACGCTTTTTTCTTTTAAGAAAATTTCAGTATTTTCATATAGTTCATCAATATCTAAATTCTTATCAAGATCTTTAAAAGATGAAACTAATTGTTTGAATCCTTCTTTTAAATTATCATCAACCAAATATGATTTTATTTCAGTTACACTTGGTAGTTTCTGTCTTTTATCATAAAAGTTTCGTACTATTTCAAAATACTTTGAAATTCTTTTATCTTCGAAATATTCTGGGTTTATATAGTCTGCGATAGAATTTAAATAAGTCGCATCAATTAAACATTGTCGTGCTAATATTTTTTCAAAATGTTCTAAATTAAGATTCATATTTATTTAAAAACCACTGTTCGGCTGCTTTCCACTCATCTGTAAATTCTTGCAGTCCTGGAGATTCGTGTGTTATGCAAATGCCTCCTACCCCCACTCGATGGCCTATCTTATGACAATTTAAAGAGAAGTCAAGATCATAAAAATGAGCCTTGGCAGGATTTGAAGTATCGAATCTGACACTTTCCATTACCTTTCTGTTCATTGCCATAAAAACACCATCCAACATGACAACCCTGTGTGGGTAAGGTCCAAAACTTGTCATATTTTTATAGTTGCCAGTTCCATGAGCTACTGCACCATGTAATTTACCACCACCGAATCCACCTCCCATAATGTGCCATAACGCTGGGCTTTGTAAATTTATTTGAGATGTTCCAGCAACACCTATCAAATCATAAGTTTCAAATAATTTAATTAATTTTGGTATTGGATCATATTCCAACCAAACATCATCGTGGACTAATACCAAACCATCCCAATTTTCTTCTAAAGCTTTATCTATAGCTTTATTGTAAGCTTTTGGCAATCCTGTATTGTTGTTTAAATCAAAACTAATGTCTATATCTAAATTTAATTCTTTTATGCTTTTTAGCAAAGATGTGTCATTTGGATTAAGTTTTCTGGTAGCTGAAAAGAAAGCAATTCTCATATTTTAATGATATCACCCCTATTTAATTTGTCAATTTGCTAAATATATTCATGAATTTGTTTAATTTTGAATATTTTACTGAAAGAGCAGAAATATTGAATGAGATGGCTAGACCCTTTGTTTTATTCGGTGCTGGAACTCCCGCTAATGTAAAATATAAAGAATTAATGAACCAATTGGTGGAAGAATACCCAGGAAAACAACCCACATCTTATAGAATTACATTAGATAAGTATTTCTTAGATAAATTTAATGAAAAATATGAAATTTATAAATTTTCAAAACAACAGCTTTCAGATTATATTGAGTCTAATTTAAAAAATATAGCTTCTGTAATGTTTGATGATGAAAATGCTTTAGATTTAAGTGATGAAGATATACAAAATTTTGAATTAAATTCTGATTCTTCTTTAATTGGTGATATTTTATATCATTTTGAAAACAAATTAAATAAAAAAGATTATAAAGCATTTATTAAGAATTTTTCAACCACTGTTAAAAATAACAATAAATTAAAAATGTCTTTAAAAATGATAAAGACCTTAATTTCTGAAGATGAAGATGAATATGTTTTAAGTGGAAATGAAATTGTTAGATATGAATCAGATGGCGCAAGTGATGCAACTGCAACTAGATCTACTATAGAAAAAGTATCAGATGAATATAAAGAACAATTTAATAATAAAGATTTTATTAATTCTTTAGTTGCGGAAGATGCTATAACATATGCTGAGACAGCATCAGAAAGATCAATTAGAACAAAGGGAATGGAAAAGGCTAGAGTTGAAACTACTGGTATTCGATTTAAGGAGTTTTCACAACTTGAAAATTATTTAAAACCTACTTTGAAAGAATTAAATCGTGACATGCATAAACGAAATATAAGTTTAGGTAGAGGAGGAAAGGGAGGATCTAAACAAGAATCAGAAATTTCAGATTCACAGGAATCTGATATCGGATTACCTTTTTCAACATTATATATTGATAATATCTTAGATATATTATCCAGATTAATAGCAGAAAGAAAAAAATTACCAACAGGAACCTCAAATGATATATGGGGAAAGAGAGATCAACAATTAGAAAAATCTAATATTATAATAAAGCCTGAATATTTAAATTATGAAATTTCTGTTCCAATGCAATTAATAAAATCATTTTCTTCAAAGGAAATTGAAGATGTATATACAGCATTTGAAAATATATATGATAAATTTGAAAAAGATCAATTTGAATATACAGAAAATGATTTATCTAAATTAATAGATCGAGTTAAAGATAAGAATCCAAAATTATCTAGTCTTTTAGAATTTTTCAGAACATCATTAACTGGAGTTGAAAAACAAAAAAATAAAATCGAACAAGATCGAACATTTGTTGGATATGATGATGATTTAATTAGAAAGTATTTCCCAGATACTGAAAGTGATGAATTTAAAAACTTTACAAATTGGTACAGTGCTAAAACAAAATATGAAGAAAAATTAAAAAACGATCTTTTAGAAAGAATAATTAATTATTTGGCTAGTATGAAAGAACAAATGACATCAGTAAATGATGAAAAGGAAATGAGTAGTGGTTCTTCTGATATATTAAATAAATTACAAACTTATGAAAATAAGATTCGCAGTTTAGAAAAGACATATAAATACAGACCAACCGAACAATTAAAAAATGAAATTGATAACTTAAAGGAAATCGTAGATTCTATCAAATCTAAATATAATCCCGAACAGGATGAAGAAGAATACACCATAAATTATATGACCGAGCAGGTCAAAAAAGATAAATTAACGAATATGAGTGGTGATTTTGTAGAACGAGGATTTAAAAAACCAATAAATTATTGGCATTGGACTCAACTAAATGAATAATAAAAAGCCCCTCTTAATGAGGGGCTTTTTGTTTTAATCTTCTATTTCTTCTTCGTAATCTTCTTCTAGATCGTCTAGCGGAATTTCCCCAACTTTATTTCCATATGACCATTCTCGTTTCAAACGAGATTCAAGTTCTGGTAACAATTTATCCCAAATTTCATCTTTCTTTCTCCAAGATTTATAAAAGCCTAATTTTTCACCAGTCCAATCGCTGTATGTTGCTCCATTAGCAACAACTACACCCATTTCTTTCATGATGTCAAGTAAACCAAAATACTTGTCCAATCCTGTGGCGAATGAAAGATACATCTCACCTTCAAGATATTGTTTAATGAAACGATTCTTAACAGTAAGTGCTCTAATAATAACACCAGAGTAACTTTTCTGTCCAGCTGCTTTAGTATCTTCGATTGTTTTACCTCCATCATCTTTTACTGGCTTTCTAGCTAATTGAATGGTTACAGAAGGCAAATAAATTGATGCTTTACCTCCAGCAATATTCTTTTCAAGTGTTGGATACATCTGACTGGGATCATCATATACATGATTTGTCATCAAAATGGGAGTTTTAGTTAATGTAGACATATTTGTACATGTCTTCAATAAACTTTTAATGCTTTTGGCAAAAGTTCCCATATCTGATGATGTATTTTCTTTATCCATTCTACTAAGTTCTAGTTCACTTTGTAAGTTGGCTAATGAATCAATCGCAATGATGAATTTACCTTCTAAACCTTTTTCCTTTACGGATTTTAATAGTTTATAAATTGAGTTTCTTGTATTTTCAGCAGTTTGAACATTTACATATTTTACTTTACTGGTATCAAGACCCATTTTAGAAGCACTTTCTTCATCAATAGCACCTTCTGTATCATAAATTACAACTTGCATGCCCTTTTTTTGGGCATTTGCTAAGATTTTGAGAATGAACCCCGTTTTAAAGGTTTGACTCGGACCAGCAAATTGAGTAACTCTGCCTCTAGGAACACCACCATACAATGAACCAGAGATCAGTGCATTTAATACCATTGATCCAGTGTCAATCCAATCATCAATTCCAGTTATTTTACTGTCACTGAGATATGATGAGTATGGTGTAATATCATCGATGCTGCTTAATACATCATCAATGTCTTTTTGACTGCTGTTTTTGGCCATATCAAAGATCGTTTATAGAGATAATTTTTGGGCTGTTTTGCTGTGTTGTTTCTTGCGGTGTATTAATTTTTTGATATTGAGACACGATACGTTCATCTAATTCAACATCAGCGATTGCGATATTTGATTTGGTATATGTCCAGATATTCTTTTCACGACTTTCTTTGCTGATGAATTCAAAAAAGAAGAGTGGAAATGTTTGAACTTGAAGTTGTCCTGATGCTTCTGGTTGAACATGAATAATGACTGGATTATTGATGCTGACGGTGTTTGTATCTTCAGCTGCAAGAATACCCATGATTGTTCTTCCGATTTGGTCTTGTATTACGATATGTTTTTCTTTCATATAGATCAATTTATCATATATTATAACGAAGTCAACATCTTTCGATGTTCTTTTAAAATTTCATTAAATGCTTTGCCGACATTGTGTTTTTTTGATGCTAAAACAATAAAACGTTTCATCAAAGCTTCAAAGGTTTTAATAATCAAAGCGTGTCTTTTACTAAATTCTTTATGTTTTGTATATTTTTTACCAAAAATTATATCTTCAAATATTTCTAATGTATAGCCCATGCTATCAACAGATATAGCTTCAATTTTTCTTTCTATTATTTGTTTTTTTGGCGGTGGTCGTTTTTTAATTTTTAAAATTTGTAAACGCAACTCTTCCATTTTTGGATTCATAAATGAGCCTTCATCTAAACCCTGTAGAGCATTTGATATTTTTTGATATGCTTCATTTTCAGCAACATCCAATCCCTTATTATAAGCTTCGTTTGCACTAATCATTGTGTTTCTTCTTGTTTTGTTTTATTTCTAGGTTTTCCTAATTTAACTAATCTCATTTTTTCTATAGGTTCCCTTATTATAAGCTTCTTGCGCGGTCATATAATTAATTTTCTGAAAAGAAATCTAATAAATCAACTTTAACATTCTCGTTTGGCTTTCTTAAAATCCAACCAACAGCTTCATAAAAAAATTCAATATTTCTATACATTAAATTTTCAAACATTTTTTCATAATCAATTTCAAATTCTTTTTTAAATTCTTCGGGATAGTTACCACCATATCCAACAACGTTAATATTATATCTGTTTTGCTTTTTAACATTAATATATTTGATTTTATCACCCTGTTTTAATTTTGGATATTTTCCACTTAATTCCAACTTATCTAATAATACATTGTGATAATATGCAGCTTTCATATGTTCCTGCATTCCTTTGGAAATTTTTTCAAAACCATCACATTCATTAATATACTTATCAAAGGTATTGATACCACTTATTCTGGATATCATTTCATGAGGTAGTGTTTTAAAAGTTTCATAAGCTTGATTGAATAGATCATCAGATGTAATTTTATTTTTATCAATAATCATACTTTCTATAATCTCTTTCAAATACGGTTTTAATTTTTTTGGCATTGTTGTTTTAACGACGGAAACGCCTTTGTATTTAAATTTATCTACTTTGAATCCTTCATCATCGATCATATGAAGAACATAATATTTCTTCTTTAAGAAAATGCCAGAATCGCATATAGTTTCTCGTTTAAAAACAAAACGAGGATCTATACTTTTTAAGTCTTCTTTAGCCCAGTTTGTCATTTCTGTGTTTATATAATTTTCAATATAATCACAGAAATCTAAAAAATCTGAATTGATATTTCCGTTTTTATAAATCGGTATTCCCTTTTTATCTAAACATTTTAAAGAAACATATGCTGAATTATGTATAAGTATTTCGTTAGCAAAAAACCAAGGATTCTCCTGATCTTCCATTTCTATGTCGTATACATATTCATCTTGGAATTCTTCCAATTCTATAACTTCGAAATCTTTATATTCAATATTCATGATGTTCTATTTAAATATCGTTGTAATGATTTTATCACCTATATGATATTCTTTCGGTGAAATCCTAATCAACTTATTATTTCTCATCACCATAAGTCCATGATCTTCCGTCATTATAATTTCTCTATCTCCGCATTTAATTTTAAATTTTCTTTTCGACACGCGATGACGAAATAATCTCCTAACTTTTGAAAATTCGGGAGATTTGGTTCCGTTCTTAGAAGTTAATATTTTTAACGACTCAACATCTAATAATTCATGTCCATGTTTGGTTAGTTTAATAGTTTGTTTTGAATATTCTTCGTTCCATAATTCATCGATTCTCTTATTGCCTGATGTAGTATGTAGTAAAGTATCCCCAACAAAACTATCAGTATCATTGTATATAATACAATTATTCAATTCCATTTCTGATAAATCTGGATACTTTTCACTTAATGATTTTTTGAAAATTTCATTTGAATTCTTAATAACAGCCTGTCCAGTCAATGTTACCGAAGATGCAATATCATCATCTCCCATTGGAGCGTATGCATTTCCCATATATCCATACAATGAATTTAAGTTAATCTTATATGCATATTGAATAGAGTCATATCTATTCTGTTCAGATTGAATGAAGGATCTTTCTTTTTTAGAAAGAGTTTTATCTTCTTTTAATTTTGTTTTACAATCTTTCATGGCTTTTTGCATTTTCTGCCTCTCAGAATATAACCAATCTAGATATTCGGGAACAATTCCTTTTCGTTTCTGAGAAAATAAAAACCCAGCTTTTGTAAATGCTACTTGTTCAGCCTTGATATAATTTTCAAATTTTTCTTTATCAAATTCATATACCCTGCCTGTTACATGATAAATTTTATATGTGTTTTCAAATTCTTCATATCTCCCAATTTTGGTTTCTGGTGATAGATTCAATGAAATCATAACACTTGGGTATAGAGAGTTAGCATCAAAACTCACCAGATTTTCAGATATACCTCGTTTAGGCTCTCTAACATACGCTCCTGGATTTTTTCCAATTTTTATAGGTCTAATAAAGGTTGGAATTCTTTGATTTCTTTTTCGTGCTTGGACAGCTAATGCACCGTTCATAATAGGAACGGTATCGATGGCCTTTTCGATATTAGTAAGTCCTATGTTTGCAAGGAATCTCAATGTCTTCATATATCGCAACTCATCATCCAATTTCACGAGAAGCTCTACATCCAGAATGTTATAGTCCACAAAGGTTTTCCAATCTCTAATTGAAAGTTCCCACAACTGACCTTCGTATTCTATTTTATTTTTACCAAGTTCTACTTCCGCAATGTAATCCAATTTATATGATTCCTGCTTATCAAGCTTAAACTTTTGATATAAAACCATGTAGTCAACTGAAGACACTCCTTCAATAACAATTTGAATCGGGGGTTCTCCAAATTTAACTTTCTTTTTTACCTTCTCATATATTCTACCAATAGGAGATAATCTCTTTTGCCATTCTTCATCTAATACAACAGCTATTCGATTTACTATATAAGGTATATCGAATCCAGAACTATTCCATCCAGAAACTACATCTGGGTAATCAAGTTCCCAAAATTTAATGAAAGTTTTTAATAATAATTCTTCACTTTTACAATGAATATATTTTATTTTTTTATCTGTAATATGGGAAGTATCGAAAGGTTTTAATCCGAACGTAACATAACGCTCTTTTATAGAATCATAACAAGTTATTAGATTGATTATATCTTCTGGATTTTGAATATCTGGAAACTTTCCTTTATTACTAAAAGTTTCAATATCTATAAACATCACTTTGAGTGGATGTTTAGAAAAATTCTCATCATTATTTTGATGCCAATAATTATCAATAAGAAATTGCTGCGCTGGTGGTAAATTTTCAAATATTCTTTTTATATTTGAATCTTTTAAAAATTTATTTCTTTCAAATCCAGAATCAAATTCTCTTTTTGTAATGTTAGTTTTAAATATGCTTTCTTCTTCTCCGTTTGGTTTTTCCAAAAACAGATAAGGATTAAAATCTAAATCATATTTTACACGATTACCATCAGCATCCCATGAAAATAAATGGACACATCTTTCTTTATTATTGTAAACGCAATTTCTGTACACTAAAGTAAGTAAACCATCATTTTTCCAATTGTCAATTAAACTTTGGAATATATTTTCTAGCTAAAGAACCGTAAGGTGTTTCAAGTGCTTCCATAAAAGCTCCGATATTTTCTGGTAGTTCTAAAAATCTAGATTCTCCAATTTTACGAAGCTCTGGGATCAATTGATAATATTTTGATCTATTTTTCCAATTTAATAATTGTTCAACTTTATTTTCCAAATCTTCCCCAGTCTTAAATTTTAAGACATCGAGAGCATTTTCATATGTTGTCATGTCTTGAACAAGGCAAGGAATTCCCAAACAAGCAGCTTCAATATATTTTATATCAGATTTGCTTCTATTGAAAGAATTGTCTTGAAGTGGAGCTAAAAACAATTGAGCATTCAAGCTATTTAAAAAGTTAGGATATTCAATCAATGTTTTCCATGGATGAAATTCAATTTTTCTATTTTCAACCAAATGTTTCAATGGTGGAGGCACAGCTCCTATGAAAACAAATTGATACTTGTCAACATTTTTAGAAATAAACTCTACAACATGAGTGAAATCGTCTTGTTGATTTGTTTTATTATGAACATCGAAATGAGCACCAGAACCTGAATATACAATTCTGGGTTTCTTTTTATTTTTTTCAAAATTATCAATAACTTTACGATAATTAAATTGATGACCAATCCACCAATATGGTGGGAAGTTGGGTATGACTGAAATTTCCTGTTTTCCAGTTCTTAACTTATATAAATCTCTCATATGTTTACAGGTAACTGTGACTTCATCTGCCATGTTGATCATATCAACACAATTTTGACGAATTTCATCACTGTCAAACGCTGGTTTGTATATATTGTAATCTGGAATATCTTCTCTAAAGACAACATCATCAACCTCATATATAATTTTAAATCCAATATCTGGTTGAATGCTTTTTAAGAATTCGACAAACATTTTTTGTTCTTTACTCGCCTGTCTTTGAAGTTTGATTGTTTTTATATCTCGATACCACTCCTTTTCAAAAATCATTTTTGTCATGGATGTTGAATCTCCCATATTAGACATATTAATATGAAGTTCTGGCCATCCTATTCTCCATTGCCCACATCCCTGACGGTCTGCCATGAAGTTGAGATACCTAGATGGTCCTGTAGGTGCTGCATGAACTGGTTGTGTATTAACAACTACATTATTAGAAAATGGAGTTGTTGGGAACGGAGATGGAAATGCGTTTACAAACATATAGTGTAGTTATATTTTAAAAATTAATTGTCAATTAGTTTAATAAACTCTTTTAGTTATTCCGTTCTCTTTTTCTAAGTTTACAATTTCACCATCGATATGTTTTGTAGTTTCTTTTCTATGTGAAATTGCATATACACTCATGTTATTTTTATTAATTCTATTTTTTAAAACTTTAATTAATAAATCCAAACCGAGTTCATCAAATGCACTATCAAAAATTTCATCATAAAATTCAAGATTGGATGATATGCCGCTAATTTTTCTTCTCATGTCTGAAAAACTTAAAACACAAGCAACATCAACACTTCTTTTTTCAGCTCCAGATAAATTACTATAAGAAAATTCTTTACCTTTATTAGTTGATATATGTTCATCAAAATATTCATCAAATTTACATTTAATCGTCATTCCAAGATCACTTATATATGTTGAAATTGTAGAATTTAACATATCTAGTAATTTTTTTATAGCATAACTTTTAACACCCTCTTCTCCCAATACAAATTTACAAATTTCGTAATCAGAATCCTTCTGTTTGAAAATTTCAAGAGCGTCTTCTTGTTCTTTTTTTCTAATTTCAGTTTTTTGTATGTTTTCTTCAAATGAATCTGTGGATATAGTAGTTTTTTTAAAATCAGTATCTAAATTTTTCAAAGATTCTTCATATTCTTCAAGAATATTAGCGTAATTTATTCTTTTTTGATTATTATCTTTTTCTGTCTGAATACTTTCATTGATTATACCTATGTTTTTTTGAATTTTTGCTTTTTTAGTTAACCATTCTTCCCTTTCTTTATCATTTTCAGTCAATATCAACTTGAAATTTGATAATTTACTTTCTATCTCATCCTTTTTAGAAGTAATATATTGTATATGATCATGTGTTACGTCTTGGAAACACTTATCACATTTTGCAATACCATCTACAGAATTCAGTTTATTTAATTCTTCTTTTAAGTTACTGATATCCTTCGTTAATTCGATTTTTTTTATTTGCAAATTTCCAATTTTACCATCAATTTTATTCCATGCATCTTCTAACTTTAGATATTGCTGTTTTAATTCATCAATATTTTTATTTTTTGGTAATTCTGAAATTTTTGTTTTAGTATTTTGAATTTTATTATTAATTTCATTCTTTCTAGTATTCAAAAACTCTTCATGTTCTTCTGTTTGCTTTTGTATACTAATCAATTGATCTTTATAAACATTAATTGATGTTTTTAATTCCTCTGTACGAGCGTTTGATATATTAATATTATTCTTATTCTCACTTATATCCTTTTTAAGGTCTTTTAACATCAATCCAAACACCTCTATATTAAAAATATCTTCAATAAATTTGCGTTTTTCTGCCGCATTTTTTAACATGAATGGCGTTGTATCACTTAATGTCATTATATCGCAACTTTTATGAATTATTGAGTTAGTTCCAAGCAAATCGCATATATATTTGTTAGTATTTGCAATACTATCTCTTGTTATATCTTCATCACCTTTCCAAAGTTCAACTTTTGTCGGTTTAACCTGTCTAACTATTTTATAAGATTGTGTTTCTGTTGAAGATTCGATACCAAACTGTAATTCAACACGCCCTTTACCTTTCGTTATGTTGTTTACAATATATTCATTCTTAATTTTACCAATTGTTTCTCCAAAAAGTGCATAAAAATATGCAGACATGACAGAACTTTTACCAACTGCATTTTTTCTGTCTGGGTTATCTATGTTTTGCCCAGTTATAAGATTTAGACCTTTATTAAATTCAATTTCAATTGTATCATTACCAATACTGAGGAAATTTTGTATTATTAATTTGTTATATCTAATTTTTTTCATTAGTTTTTATTATTTTTGTATAATTCTTCGTTAATTTTTTTAACTCTTTCTAATTGATCTTCATCTAAACCTAATTGTTCATAAAATTCATCAAACATTTCTTTAATATTGATAGAATCTACACTTTCAACATCATTTAATGACTTATTAATGACATTATAGTCTATAGTTAATTGCCATGGTTTCAATTTATTGAGTAAATTTGTCACTTTTTCTAACTTAACATCATCAACTTCTTCATCAACCACTAATTTAACGATGTTATTTTTGATACTATCAACATCCAATGATTTTATTTTACTGATATACGTTTTTACAAACTGTGGAGACACTTCATTTTTAAAAAAATCAAGAGAACCACTCTCTACATCAAGAATATGATATCCTTTTATATTTGCTTCATCTGAAAAATCCAAAGGAAAGCAACTTCCAACATAGTGTATGTTACCTTCTTTGTATTTTTTACTGTTTCTGTTGTGAAAATGTCCAGAAAATATGGCATTTGTAGCATTTGAAAGCATATGCAATGGGTTTAAACCATGATTACACACTGTGTAATTGTTCATTTTGAATGTTTGTATTTCAAAATGACCAAAAATATAATCATATGAATTGTCTGGAATATTATTATTCCAAGGAACCATTAAAAATCGCTTATTAAATGCTTCAAATTCTAAATTTTTATCAATTAATGTGATATTGTCATAACCACGGACCAATCCTAGACTGTGAACATCACTTCTATTCTTGTAATAAGCATCGTGGTTCCCAATAATCATAAAAAGATTAAAATTTTTAAAATTTTCTATAATTTGTGAGGCAATGTGGATAGTTTGAACACTAATTTCTGTTCTATTATCAAAAAAATCTCCTAAAAATAATATATCCTTTATTTTCTTTTGATTTAATTCATTTATAATCCAATCCGTCCATTTTAAAGCAGTATCATGCCATTTTTCTGAATTTCCATACACTCCTAAATGTAAATCACTGAAAATTGCAACATTTGTTTTCTTTATCATAATAATGGTGTGTTATTTCAACAAATTAATTAAAATTTTCAGAAGAATTATCATCATCTAAAAATCCAGATGGTTTTGTGTATACATTTCCTTCAGATTCAATCATATTTTGCTCATATAACATCTGTTTATACTCTTGTAATCCTTCATGTTGTCTGTTTTCTTTCTTTATTCTGTTGGTAAATGCGTTCCATGCTATCTGATTAAAGTAACTAAATGGATTATATCCTGAATCCATGTTGTATTTCTTACCTTCAAGAGCTGAATACATTTTAATAACAGCATCACCGACCATTTCTTCTTTCCAAGATTTTGTATAATTGATAAATCTCCAATTATAACTCAATCCTTCTGCAATTTTAACTACATTAACAGCTAATTCATCTGTCATTTTATCACTCTCGTAATATTCTTGAATTTGTCTTTTAAAATCATTAGAATTTACGTATATACTTGCTTTTATTTCTGGATTAATTTTCATAAATTTATTTGTATTTCTTTATATGATATCTGTTCATCATTATAAATTTGTTTTCTTTCATCAGCGTGATTAGTTGAATATTTTAAATTGTCATATATGTCAAAAATTACAAGTTTTGATTTCTTTTCATGCAACCTCAACCCTCTTCCAATTCCTTGGACTATACGAACAAAACTTTTTCCACCAGAAGCAAATACAATATTGTGTAAATTTTTAATATTGATTCCTGTTGAAAAGATACTACTCATTGCAATACATACTATGTTATCACACTTTTCCATGTTCGCAACAACCCCATTTCTTTCATCTAATTCAACGTCACCTTTGATAAAAACTACATCTTTGTTTTGAATATTATTCAAACAATTCAACAACGCCTCCCCATGTTCAAGGTGATTTACTAAAATCAACGTATTGTTTTGAAGTTTAGAAACAATTTTAAAAATAATATTGTTTCTTTTTTCTGAATTGTACAAATAAGAAAGCTCTGCGAGATAGTCTTCAGTGGGTGTTTTGTTTTTATTTTTATTCTTTTTAGGAATATCTTTAGAACAATGATTGAGTGAAATCATCTTAACAACAACATCAGTTAAAACGTTATCATCCCGTAACTCTTTGCTATTCTTTTCAAATAATAAAGGACCAAAAATTCCCAATATCTTCCATACATCGTATTGATCTTTTGGAAGTGTTCCAGTAAAACCAAATCGATTTGGTGTTTTTATTTTGTTGATTATTTTTGATATCTTACTTGTACCAGAACATCTGTGACATTCATCAACTATAATCAAATCAACATCCTTTATCCATTGGTTTTCATCAAATTTAGATACTAAATTTTCAGAATTAACTATCACAACATCTGAATGTTCTAACTTATTAGTTCCTGTCCATCCCGAATATGAGAAATTAACATTATAAGATTCAAAATCTTTCTGTAATTGAGATACCAATGATATTCCAGGTACTACAACTACAACTTTGTAAGATTGTTTGGTTCTGTTTATCCAAAAATTTTCAATTAAAGACGCTATGCAGAAGCTTTTTCCAGAACCTGTAGCACTTTTAATTGTTCCTCTTCCATATTTTAAACATAATTTGACAATTTCCATTTGGAAATCTCTATGTGGAAATGTGAATCCATCAAATATAGATTCGGTTTTAATTCCACAGTTTAAAAATTGTTTAAATTCTTCAGTATATTCAATATTTGTATATTGTTCTTGAATTAAAATATTGATTATTTCTTTATAAAGACCAAAATCAAACTTCCCAGATTTATCAATTGCATATTTCCTATCTGGAATACGTCTTCCATATTTTTTAGCAAATTTGGCAGCGTCATTTTTAACACTTAATTTGTTTTTTATGCAATAAAACGTGGCCTGATCGCATATGACCAGACCCTTGTTTGTTTTTGCATCGTAATGCAATTTAATCAAAATTAATTAAAGAGTGATTAAGATCACTCGCAATCAATTCAAATTCCTGTATGTGTGGAACTTCTATCATCCTTCTTGTAATTGTATAAATTTTATTATATTTTCAAAATCTTTTGCTATGTATTTTACACAGTCATAAATTCTTTCGAGTTGTTTAAAATTTAATTTTAATTCTTCTATTTGAAGATTTATTTCTTCAACATCGTGACTTTCTTCTATTTTATCAAGTGTTGATTTGTTTATTTTTATTTCTGAATTATCTATTAATTTTTTTTGTAATGTTTTGATTATATATTTTTTTTTCTGTTCAAGTGATTTAATCTCTTGTTCAGTTTCTGATAAAATATTTGCCCAATATGATTTTTCTCCTGGAACTTGATTGAGTTTATCAGCTAAACTGAGCATATCGATATTTGTCGCAAACTCGGAATATTTTTTTGTATAAAATTTTCTTTTTTCAGAATTATTCATAATCAATTATTCTTTTATTATAAATAATAATATGAAAATGTCAAGGATAGATGATGAAAATTTAGAAAATATTTATTTAGAAATGACATCGGTTGGTGTAGTTGGTCCAGTTGCATCCGTTGTAACTGATTTAGGAACATCAAATAAGGACTCTTATGCTCAAGGAAATACTAGAATTCCAAAAGGACCAAAAAAGAAAAAAAATAAACCTCAAATAGCTAGAAGAAATCTATCATTTGACAGTACATTAGATTATCAAACTCCTGAAGTTAAGTCCATTATTAAAAATACTAGAAAATAATATAACACCACTTGACAAATGAAAAAACCATATTACATATGGGTGGTGGGTGGGATTTGATATATATATAATATTATATATAATTATTATTGTATTATTATTATTAATATATAATTATATAATATATGTTAAATTGGATAAATTTACCTGATGAAACTAATAATTTTCATGGCTTTGTATACATTATAAATAATAATTATCCAAACTCAGAAAAAAAATATTATATTGGTTGTAAAAAATTGTTAAAACGATTAAAAAGAAAACCATTAAAAGGTAAAAAAAGAAGTAGAATATCATATGTTGATAATAATGTAAATTCTTATTGGGGAAGTTCAGAAGAATTAAAAAAAGATATTGAAAAATACGGTTTAGAACATTTTGAACGAAAAGTTTTACATATGTGTGAAAATCAATGGGAAATGAAATTTTTAGAAATGTATGAACAAATGAAAAATAATGTATTATTTGACAAATCATCATACAATGGCATAATAAATGTTAGGATTAATTCAGTTCCGAAATCCTTAGAGGAAAAATACAAAAATTTTAAATTTTAAATGCATTTTATCAAAAAAACCACAAATAATTCTACAATTTCATTAATTTTTGAAAAAGAAAACAAAGAAATTGTAGATATTGACTATATTTTTAAAAAAACTAATGATAATTTCTGCATTTATTTGAATAATTTATCATTACCAGTGACATTTGATTTTAAAAACAGAGATAATAAAAAAATTTATATGAATGAGTTTATAAAAACATTTACTCATTATGTGAAATTTAGAGAAAATAATGAAAAATTGTACTTTTATAGCAATCCTTTGACAAAAGATGAATTTAGAAATAAATTAATTTTAAAATTAAAAACATTATTTGGAATAACTATTCTACAAGAATATAAAAGTCTTGAAAATATAGCAACATTATTAGAAATTGGATGTTGCGAAACCGTTACAAAACTCATAAATTTTTTAAATGAAGAGAGAAAAACAAAATCATTCAAACAAATTAAAAAATATTTAGAAAAGCACGGTTTTGTATATCTGAATGATGTTTATTTCAATGATTTTTCCAATAAGCTGTGCTTGTTTACATAAATATTATGTATGAGTAAATTTATTCAATTAATAGAAGATTTTGATCCATCAAATGATAAAAATCCAATCAATGCATCATATGAATTTATAAATTTCTTAAAAAATAATGATATAAAATATGGAAGAGTCAAACCCAACACTTTTTATATTCATGACAAAGCTGATTTGAATAAAGTTTTTGTAATCGAAGTGAAGGATGTTGTTAACACTAAACCATCCGAAGAAGATGGTGAAGTAGAAACCGTTGTGGATACATTAGCTGATACAGATCCAAAAGCGGCTAAAGCAAAACAAGACCGAATGAAAGCCGTTAAAGTTTTAGGTTCCAAGGCTTTACCGAAATATGTTCAAAAAACTACAGAATTATTAAAAGCCAGAATTTAATGAAAAGTAAAACACTACAACTTATAAACAAATATTCTAAAATTCTCAAAGAACAAGGAGAGTTAGAAGGTCAACAGGTGGATGCAACACAAGATATCGGAGCGACTGATGTCGTTGAACCTCCAGTACAACAAGAACTACCATTCACGGCAGAATCTGAAAATGATTATATAATGCAAATGTTATATGCTGCTAAATTTGAACCAACACCTGAGCAAAATACAGAACTTGATAATCTTATTGATAAGATGAAAAGTAAAGAAGTAAAAAATTCAAGATCTGAAATATTGCCAATTATTCAACAAATGATAAGTTCCGAAGTAGAATCAACTCAACTTAGAAATCTTTCTGATCAAATAGATTAAATAATATTATGAATTTTAAATTAAAGGAAAATGGATTGATTTGGGAAAATTATGCCAACATCCCAAGTATGAAAAAAAGACAATTCTCTTCTGATGAATCTGAAGAAAAAAAAGATCATGGATTTGATAGTGAAAAATCAGATCTTAATCATGATGGTGAGATTTCAGAATATGAAAGAACTAGAGGAATGGCTATAGCAAACTCCATGAGTAATGATCCAGAAGACGATGAAGATTTTTATGACGATGATGAGTCAGATGATGGTAAAAGCGTTGTAATGTCTTTTGATACAGCAGAACCAGTTGAAACAGAATATAAAGAAGAAGAACCTGATGAGGACGATCATGAAAGAAATGAAATGATCAAATCTGAAATTAAAAAACTCTGTGAATTTGCAAAAAGATTGGAAAACATGGCATGCGATGCAAATTTTGAAGAGTGGATGGTTGCTAAAATTACCAAAGCTGCTGATTATACTTCAGATGTATACTTCAGAGTAAGTGCAAAGGCGGATTATGCCAATGGTTCTCATGACTATGACGAAGACGAATATTAAAAAATGAAGAGTTTCGAATCATTTTTTTATGAAAAATTAGTTCTTGGATTGATAGAAGATATCCACATAGATGGTATTGGTACGATTTCATCTAAATTAGATACTGGCAATGGAGCACATAATGTATTGCATGGAGAAGATATTGAAATAGATACCAAGAATAAAGTAGTTAGATTTACAACAGTTCATTCAATTTCTTTAGAAAAGGAGCTATTGGATTTGATAACTATAAACATAGGAGCGAACAAACAAGAACGCCGCCCTGTTGTTAATTTTAATTTAAAAATGGGAAATAATGTATATAAAAATATTCCATTCAGCATCGGTAATAGAGCATCAAATATTCATAAAATTTTAATAGGTAAACCATTCATTGAAAATGATTTAAATGCATTAATAGATGTAAGTGTAAATAATGTAGTAGACAAAAATTTAGAAGTTAATATATGAAAAAATACTCACAAAAAGAATTATTAGAAGAAGGTTTCTGGAAGGGCGTTGGAAGTGCCATTAAAGGTGTTGCAAGAGGCGCTGATTATATTGTTGGTCAAGTTGCTCCAAAAGCTCAAAGTCTTTATAAAGACCCTTATAATGCTGCTAAGGGGTTAGTTCGTGCTGTTCAAGGAAAACCCCCAATCAATAACAAAACAAGAAGAACTGGTAATAATACATCAAATATAAGTCCTCAAGAAATGGCAAATATAAAAAGAGGATTAACAAGTAAAGGTATAACTTTACTAAATATTCCAAAATTAAGTTATACAGATCAAAATACACGAGTTAAGTACTACAATGTTGAAATTGAAAGTAATGGTAGACGAATTAGAGCTATTGTGGATGCAAATGGAAATTTTCCAACTCCGTAATTTGACATTTTTATTATTTTGACTAAAATATAATTATGAAGGTTGAAATTAAAACAAATAATGATGAATTATTTCATTTTGTAGAAACAAAAGAAAATAATAAAGTAGAATCTGAAACAGTTACTACTGAAATTCAAGAAGATACTCTAGGAATTATTTCACCAGCTCAAAGACCAGCGCCAAGATCAGCACCTATCGAAAATAACAAAGGTGCTGGTTGGTTTGCAGGAACGAGTTGGGAGTAATTAAACGCCTAATACGCTGGTAATATGCTTTAATATAGGGCTTCTGACAACATCATCAGTATCGAATTTCATACAATGTATGTTATTTTTTCTTGAATGTTCAGTATCAAACAATTGATGTATTTTTTCAAATCCTGAATCTTTAATATCACATTGTTTAGCATCTCCACAAACGATATATTTGCTGTTTCTACCAAATCTGGTTAAAATAGTTGTCAACTCTCCCCTACTCATATTTTGCGCTTCATCAATAATAACAAATGAATCATGAAATGTTAATCCTCTAACGAAATTAACAGGTATTGCTCTTATATATTTCTGACTTAACAGCATATTTGATACTGTTGGATCGACAATTTCATTTAATTTATCCATCAATGGCATGGTATAAGGACTGAATTTTTCATCAAGTTCCCCAGGTAGAGCACCCATGCTTCTAGATGAGCTTTCCACAACAGATCTAATATAAATTATTTGATCTACTTTATTTTCCTTTAGATGTTCTAAAGCTGCATATACAGACATGTATGTTTTATTTGTACCTGCAAGTCCATCTATGAACATAATATGCGTATTGGGATCATTTATGGTATAATAAGATTGAGTTTGATTTTCAGTAAATGGAAAGTGTTTTTTTAAATTAATCTTGTCAAAATCGAAATTTTTCTTATAAGATTCGATAAATTCGTTTTCAAAATCTGATGATGATTCTTTACGTTTGCGCGTAGGTTTTCTTGTGCTCATGTATTAATATTTAACTGAAAATATGACCCCCCAATTCAATATTCAATAACAATCCAAATAGCTAAATAATATAACCAAACAGCTTGACTTTTCTAAAATTTAGGTAAAATATCTGAATGAGAATAGCTATAAGCGGTGCTTCTAATTCTGGCAAAACAACATTAATTAACGCATTTCTTCGAAGATGGCCTATGTATGGAACTCCGATGAAATCTTATAGAGAATTGATAAATGAACATGAGTTAAACCACTCTTCTAAAACAAGCGAAGAAACGCAACTTTTGATTTTGGATTCTATGATGAAGATCCAAGAACAATACAAGTCGAGTGATAATGTAATTTTAGATAGATGCACATGGGACAATTTAGCATACACTTTAGTTGCAAATTCTTATGAACAAGTTTCTGATGAAGTCACAGCTGCTTCTATTTCATTTGTGAAAGAAAGCATGAAAAATATAGATATTATTTTCTGGTTGGAATATGACTCGGATATTAAAATTTTAGACAACGGAGTGAGAGATTCTAATCTTGATTATATAAAAGAAGTTAATGGTGTATTTGCTCAACTATATGAGCATTATAATGATAACTTAGAATCTGATATATTTTATCCAAAGGAAGATTGTCCTGCTATTATACCAGTAGAAGGCAAAACTGTTGATGATAGATTATTTTATATTTCTCAATTTATTGATGAAAAAGGAGAATTGATTGAACCAGATAGTGATTTATTCAGCGAAGAAAACCTTCAAATATTAGAACAGATGCTCACTGATCAAACTAAGGCAAAGTCTGATGATCAAGAGGTTATTAAATTAATGAAAGAAATTAGCAAAATTAAAAAGTAATGTCAGATAAACAAAAAATAGGCGTTGGAATTATTACTTATAATAGACCTGAAGGTTTAAAAAAACTTTTAGATAGTATTTCTTATTGCAATTTTATTGATTTAATTATCATAAATGATGGAGAACCTATAGATAACTTACCAGGATATAATTATTATTTAGAAAATAATGAAACAAATTTAGGCGTTGGTAAATCCAAAAATAAAGCATTAAAACATTTAATGGATAAAGGGTGTGATCATTTCTTTCTCATAGAAGATGACATCTACATCAAAGATGAAGCCGTTTTTCAAAAATATATCAACGCTTCAAAGGTTTCTGGAATACAGCACTTTAATTTTTCACAACACGGTATGATGAATAAGTCATGGCCTGATGGTAAAGCAAATCCTTTGCTTGTAATTGATTATGGATCTATAAAAATTCCATTATATATGGCTACAGTTGGAGCATTTTCTTATTATTCAAGACTTTGCATAGAACAAGTTGGATATATGGATGAAAGATATTATAATGCGTGTGAACATGTAGATCATACATATGAAATTATTAAAAAAGGCATGCACCCCCCGTTTTGGTATAATGCTGATATTGAAAACTCTTGGGAATATTTGGGTGATGAAACTTGGAGCGTAGAGCAATCTACAATTTCATCAAAAAATAATCATCAGCAAATTGTATCAAAGGCGGATGAGATTTTCTTTTTAAAACATGGTTATGTTCCTAGAGCAGTGCCATTCTCTAAAGAAGACGAAGTAATACAATCTATTAAAAAAATTAAAAAACAATATGGATCTGACGTTAGTAACTTGTAATTATAATACACCTGATTTAATAATAAAATTATTACAAAGTGTAAAAAATACATCATCACAATTACCAAATGTTATTGTGATGAACACATCAACAGATGAAGAATCTGATAAAATTCTTTCAGATTATGGCATACCTTATTATAATTTAAAAGGGGGAACTCACGGAGAAGCTGTTAATTTAGCTTTAAAAAAAATCAAAACTAAATATGCTATTTTAGTAGATTCAGATGTTATTTTTTTGAAGGATTTCTTACCAGCTTTTGAGAAATTTAAACTGCAAAATTTATCATTAATGGGTAAAGTTGTTGGAAATATCGGTGGTAAAAATCTCCACGAAAGAGTACAACCTTGGTATTGTTTTTTAGATTGTGCTAAATTAAAAAACCATAATATTCAATTCTTTGATAAAAAACGAGTTAAACAAAGCAGAGAAGAAAATATAAAGATTTACGATATAGGATCAACTATGTTTGAAGATATCCAAAGGGCCGATTTGTTGATTGGTGATGTTGATTTAGAAAATAAATATTTTAAACATTATGGTGGTATGTCTTGGTATTGTCAAAAATATAATCCATCAAATGATGATAATGATATTGATTTTGGTGGAACGCATCCACATGAAATTTTTTGGAATGTTGGTCAACAGATAAGAAACCAATATAATATTGAAACTGAATTTTTAAAAGATATAGATATTAAATCACTTTTTAAATGAATAATTGTTTTGTAAAAGTTTGCGGGGGTTTAGGAAATCAACTATTTCAAGTAGCTGCTGCTTATTCGTATTGTAAAAAATATAATAAGAAATTATATATAGATATATCAGATTGGAGTGCTTCCCAAGGAAATAATCCAACAAATTACAAAGATTCTATATTTAAAAATTTTGAATATCATTTTTATTCCACTCCAGAAACTACACAAATAAATGAAGATGATTTAGTTTATAAAGAACTTCCATTTTATGATGGAGATGTATCATTGCATGGTTACTTTCAATCTGAAAAATATTTTACAGAATATAAACAAGAATTTATAAATTTATTAAATTTACCAGATGTTAATAAATCATTTATAGAAGAACAGAATGTAGCCTTTCATATAAGAAGAGGTGATTATATCACTTATGCACACATATATAATGTTTGCAATACTGATTATTTTAATAATCAGTTTGATAATTTTAAAGATTATCAAATAAATGTTTTTACTGACTCTCCAGATATTGTATCTAAAGAATTTAAAAATAAAAAATTTAATTTAATCATATCAAATTCTGAATTAGAAGACTTGACTTTAATGAGTTCACATACAAATATAGTATGTAGTAATTCAACATTTTCTTGGTGGGCATCACTATTAGGTAAAGAAAAAAACAATATAATAGTTCCAGATAGATGGTTTAACAATACTCAAAATCATTATGACATATACAGATCAGACTTTACAAAAATTGAAGTATAATTTAACTGAAACTTCATTTATAATACATTTTAGAAAAGATTCGGATGATAGAATTTTTAATCTTAAATGTATTTTAAATTATTTTGATACTTATATTGATTATAAAGAATTATTTATAATTAATGATGATTCTGAATTAGATAGTGAATTGGAAAAACTTAAAGAGAAATATCCAAAAATATCAATAGGATTTTTTAAGAATGATGATATCTATCAAAGAACTTTATGTTTCAATAAAATTGCAACAATAGCAACTGGTAAAGTTTTATGTTTTTATGATACTGATGTTTTAGTAAAACCAGAATACTTGCAACATTCTCAAAAATTAATATTGAATGGTTCATTAGATCACGTTTATCCATATAATGGTCTTTTTGTAGATGTTAAAAAAGAACACAGAGAATTATTAGTAGAGTTTAATTTTTCTAAATTAGAATCGTTATTATTAGAACGACACATAGGTTATGATAATGAATACATGACAGTAGCGCATGATCATTCTGTGGGTGGTATCAACATGCTATCTAAAATAGCATTTGATAGAATCGAAGGATATAATACCAATTTTATAGGATGGGGATGTGAAGATGTTGATATATATACTAAATCAGGTTTTAAAAATAAAGTAGCTGGGATAAGTTCACCAGATGCTATATGTTGGCATATTCATCATGATAACACTATCAGAACAGAGCATAAATATTATCAAAATAATGTGAATTTATTATATAGGAATAATAAATTAATTAAAAAAAAATGAAGAAACGATTTTCAATATGTATACCTGTGTGGGAACAGCACGGATTTGGTCTTCAGTATTTGAAAGATCTAATTCATTCAATCCAAATCCAAACATTTCAGGATTGGGAGATTGTGATTTCTGATCATAGTAAAAATTTTAATATTTTTGATTTTTGTTTAGCGGAATCGGAGAAAGATTATATATTACGATATTTCAAATATGAGGAAAAATATGGTAATGGTGTTTCAAATCTCAACAATGTTTTAAAAAAAGCCGAAGGTGAAATTATCAAGATCATGTTTCAAGATGACTTCATGTTTGACCGAAGATGTTTGGAAAAATTTGATGAAGTATTCCAGTATAAAAATAATAAATGGGCTGTTTGTGGATGTAATCATACGAGAGATGGTGTGAATTTTGAGAAATTCATGGTTCCGTACTGGAATGATAAATTGTTGGAAGGTGTGAACACAATCAGTTCCCCATCCGTTCTGGCATTTAGAAATGGAAACATTGAATTGTTTGATGAAAACTTGACAATGCTCATGGATGTGGCATACTATTACCGATTGGGAGAAAAATACGGATTACCTATGGTGATTGAAGATTGTTTGGTGACGAATCGGTGTCATGAGAATCAAATTAGTAATAAGTATTCTGGAAATTTGGGAGAAGAGATAAGGTATTGTAAGGAAAAATATGATAGTAACTGAAATATATAATGGACAAGGATTAGGTAATCAACTCGCTTGTTATGTGACAACGCGAGTGGTTGCCAAAGATTTGGGATATGATTTTGGGATCATGAATCCGCACAAGTTCAAGTGTTTGGATTTCATGGATTTGGATTTTGGATTACCCGTTACGGGTGGTTCAGGGAGAGAAGGAGGGCCACCTGATACGCTTCCCGATGGTATCCAGCACTATTTCAAGGAAAGATGGTTGTATCTTCCCAATGGCTCCAATGTAACTATTGACGATCTCAATCTGGAACTGATCCAAGATAATACCAAAATTGATGGTATTTTTCAATCAGAAGATAGAATCATTCATCGCAAGAATGAGATTCGTCAATGGTTGAAGGTGAAACCAGAAAAAGATTGTTATGATTATTCTGATCCAAATATTTGCATCATTAATTATCGGGGGGGAGAATACGCCAGTGTTTCGGATTTTCATTTAAATGGAAAGTATTGGGAGTATGCGATTAAAAAGATGCAGACGATAAATATAAATTTCCGATTTGTAGTAATCACGGATGATGTTGAACGGGCAAGCGCACAATTTCCAGATTTTGAAGTGAAACATTTTGATATTGGCAAGGATTTCTCAATCATCAAAAACGCCCACTATTTGATTCTGTCGAATTCTAGCTTCCCATATTTTGCCACTCTTCTGAGTGACACCGTAAAATATATACTAGCTCCAAAATATTGGGGTAGGCACAACATCTCTGATGGTTATTGGGCATGTGGCTACAACATTTTCAGGGATCATGTCTATATTGATAGGGGAGGATCATTGTTTGGATATGATGAATGTGTTGAGGAATTTGAAAAATACAAAAAAAGAACAGGAATTTATGGGTAAAGTATTAGTCACTGGGGGGCATGGATTGGTGGGATCTATATTAGAAGCTGATGTTAAAGTCGGTAGAGAATTTGACTTGAGAATACCCGAAGAATCAAATAGGTTGATCGAAACTTATAAACCAACACATGTTATACATTGCGCGGCTAAAGTTGGCGGGATAGGTGGTAATATATCAGCTATGGGAGAATATTTCTACGATAATTTGATGATCAATACTAACATTATTGAATCGTGTAGATTAAATAATGTCGAAAAATTGGTAGTGTTTCTATCTACATGTATATTCCCAGCAGACGTTGAATATCCATTAACAGAAGATAAGATTCATTTAGGACCACCACATGAAACTAATTATGGATATGGTTATTCTAAAAGAATGGCAGAGGTGCAAATTAGATCGTATAATCAACAATATGGCACGAAATATTTTGCCGTTATACCATGTAATATGTATGGACTTAATGATAATTATAATTTAGAAAATACTCATGTCATACCAGCTTTGATACATAAGGTTTATTTAGCTAAAATAAATAATACCAATTTACATGTTTGGGGAAGTGGTAATCCTTTGAGAGAATTTATTTATGCCAAAGACGTTGCAAATATAATAAAATTATTGATGGATAAATATAATAGAACATCTCCGATTATATTATCAACTTCTAACGAAGTTTCTATTAGAGAAGTTGTAGAAATGATATGCGATATTATGGATTTTAAAAATAAAGTAATATTTGACACATCTAAACCCGATGGGCAATTCAAGAAACCATCTGATAATTCATATTTAAAATCTATAATCGGAGATTACGAATTTACGACATTACGAGTTGGTTTGGAAGAAACCATAAAGCATTTTATTAAAAACTACAATACAATTAGATTATGAAAGAATTATTCACATTAGGCGAGCTACACGTTTCAGATTTTTTAATCGATGGGGAGAAATCTAGAGGTGGAAAGGTAGAATTAAAAATGATGCTAGATGAAGAGACTGGTGCGGTTAGATTGCAAGAACAAACGCCGCTGGGTGATATGTTTGGTAAATATTGGTATCGTTCGGGTATAAATCATACAATGAAGAGAGAGTTAGAGGGAATCGTAAACTCTATACATGATGTCACAAAACTTGAAGAAAATGATATGTGGGTTGATATCGCATGTAATGATGGAACATTGCTCAGTTATCTACCTAAAAATTTAATTAGGATTGGTATCGATCCAGTAGATGATTCATATAAACAAGAATCTGAAAAACACGCGGATTTGATTATACAAGATTACTTCAATGCATCATTGCTCAAGAAAAGTAAATTCGGTCATTTGAAAGCTAAAGTTGTAACCACAATCGCAATGTTTTACGATTTGGAAAATCCAATACCATTCATTAAAGATGTTTATGATATAATAGAGGATGACGGTCTATGGGTGTTACAGATGAGTTACACCCCATTAATGATTGAGCAATTAGCTTTCGATAATATATGCCATGAACATATGTATTACTACTCACTGTTTAATATTAAGAATATTTTAGAGAAAAATGGATTTCAAGTAGTGGACTGTCAATTAAACGATGTTAATGGGGGGTCTTTTAGGGTTTACGTGATGAAGGATAATGCTAACTTAAAAACTTTTGGAACTCAACCGTATAGAGATGTCGCCAGATATAGAGTCAATTCTATATTAGCTTATGAGAAATCTTTAGAGTTAGATAAGGTTGAAATTTGGATTGAATTTTTTAAACGTATAAATGAGTTGAAAGTGAAAACCGTTTCGTTCATTTTGGAACAAAAATCCAAGGGTAAGGTTATATGGGGGTATGGTGCATCCACTAAGGGTAATACCTTACTACAATATTTTGGACTTGATAATACAATGATCGATGGAATCGCTGAAAGAAATCCTGACAAATGGGGATTACATACTGTTGGAACTAATATTCCCATATATTCTGAAGAAGAAATGAGAAAAGCGAACCCAGATTTTTTATTGGTATTACCTTGGCATTTCATAAATGAATTTGTTGAAAGAGAAAAAGAATTTCTCAACAAAGGTGGTAAATTTATCGTACCGTGTCCGAAATTTGAAATAATTTAAAATGAATAAAAAAATTAAAATCAGTGTGTTATTACCAACACGAGGTAGATTTGCGGCGTTTAAAAATTCTGTGGAATCACTATTGGATACTTGCAATAATGTGAATAATTTTGAGATATTACTTGCAATGGATAATGATGATATAGATACCGTTCGTGATACGGAAGAATACATTAAATCTAAAGATAATATACAGATGTTTTTATGTGAGAGGCATCATTATTTAAATCTCAATAATTATTATAATGAATTGTCTGAAAAATCAATTGGCGATTCTTTATTTTTGTGGAATGATGATGCTATTATGGAGAGTGGTGGGTGGGATGATATCCTAATTAAAGAACATGAGAAATTTTGTGTGATAAGTCCTAAAGTTAGTAATATGCAACATTACTGGAATACGCAGGGAGTATTATTTCCCATAATACCTCGGAAGTGGTTCGACTTAACAGGTAGATTGTCATATGTCCAAGCAGCCGATTCATGGATCGACATCTTGAGTAAAAGATTGGGATTATTGCATAATGTTGGAGAGATTAGTATATATCATGATAGACATGATATAACTGGTAATAATCATGATAATACCTACACAGAAGGAAGATCGGGGGTTGCAGTATCCAAAAAAGGATGGGCAGAAGAAATAGAAAAAGATTATGAAAAGTTAAACACATATATAGAAACATTGGATCAAGACTTCACATCAACGTGGGGAAGAAATATTAACTATGCAAAATGATTTACGATATTTTTAGCTTTAACAACGAACTCGACATGTTGGAATTGAGATTGAATATTCTCGATCCATACGTGGATAAATTTGTATTGGTGGAAGCGGACAAGACTTTCAGTGGTGTTGATAAGCCGTTGTATTACGAAGAGAATAAGGAACGCTTTGAGAAATTCCACGATAAGATTATCCATTACAAGGTTTTAGATTCTCCGACATCGTTTGATGATCCAAATTGCGATCAGGAGATTCTACAGATGGCTCTAAATAGTAGCAATGTTGATAGGGGGCATATTTGTTGGTTGGTTGAATTCTTTCAAAAGGAAAGTATAAAAAAAGCATTGGTGGATTTAAATGATAACGATATTTGTTGGGTTTCAGATGTTGATGAAATTTGGAATTATGGTTTAAAATTTGATATAAATGATGTTGATATTTATAAACCAAAAATTAATAATTGTTATATAGAATATCTTAATATTAAAACAAATGAAAACTGGACATATTTTACTGGTCCTATCGTAACTAGATGGAAAAATATCAAAAATGAATGTTTAAATCATATAAGGACACAAAACAAAATGAACCATATTTATAAATTTATTGATAATGGAGGATGGCATTTCAATGCTTTGGGTGGAGTTCAAAAAAAGATAAATGATTTTCAACATCCTGTATATCATACTCAGTATATGGAATATAGAAAAAATGGTTGGAGGGTTGATGAGGAGGGATTGCCTGAATATGTAATAAATCATCGTGATGAATTGAAAAAAAAGAATTTTATTTATGAAACCTGAATTATACGGTACTGTAACCGACAATACTCATTTAGATGAGATAGATTTTAAATGTAGAGTAGTCATAGAACCATCAACCGACTATTTTAACTACCATTTAATAAATGATAGATTGAAATATGAAAAATTAATATTGTTACATGGTCTGGAACCACCACCCATAAATTATATTAAAAATGAAATATTAAACAATTACCAATTATTTGATCATATATATTCATATGATGATGAAATTGTAGCAATCTGTAATAATGCTAAATCCTTTGCATTTGGTTCTTGTTGGGTATTAATGAACGAACAACTAGAACGAATTGAAAAAAAATCTGAATATAAAGATGTCTTTAATATAAAAGATAAAAAATTTAAAATTTCTTTTATAAAGTCTGGGAAAAATCAATTAGAAGGTCATAAATTAAGACATATAGTGGATTTATCAGGGTTTGAAGGGGAGATATTTATTCCTCATAATCATATACCATCAAAAATACCATTATTTACCGATTCAATGTTTCATGTATGTATCGAAAATTCACGATATAATAATTATTTCACTGAAAAGCTAATTGATTGTTTGATCAGCAAAACAATTCCAATATATTGGGGATGTCCAAATATATCAAAATACTTTAATACTGAAGGGATGTTTATTGTTAATAACATCGAAGAAATGAATCAAGTGATAAAGAATTTATCAGTAAAAGATTATTATGATAAATTAAATGCAGTATTAGAAAATTTCAAACTTTGCAAAGAATATGCCTTTTTTTGGGACAGGTTGAATGAATATATTTTAAAATAAATTATGAATAGAACAGAAATTATTATGAATAGAGCAGAAATTATTAATGAATTGATTAACAAATACGGATACACATCCTATTTAGAAATAGGGATCAATAATCCAAATGTTGATAGGAGTTGGGAAAAAATAAAAGTTGATATTAAACATGGTATTGATCCAAATTTTGAAACTACATATCAGATGACATCTGATGAATTTTTTTCAAATCATGTAAATCAAAATTATGATATTATTTTCGTAGATGGGTTGCACGTATTTGAACAAGTATATAAAGATATTAAGAATTCATTAAAATATTTAAATAATAGTGGTACTATTATAGTGCATGATTGTAATCCTTTAAATGAAATTGTTCAAAGACCAGAACGTGTTTCCGATGTTTGGAATGGTGATGTTTGGAAAGCAATCGTTAAGCTTCGTATGGAAGAAATTGATCTAACTATTCATACAGTTGACACGGATGAAGGATGCGCTATTATTCGTCGTGGAAGTCAAGTTCTGCTTCCTGTCTCTCCTGAAGAAAACCCATATGATTATTCATTTCTGGAAAGACGAAGGGTAGAATCTTTGAATTTAATCAGTGTTGAAGATTTTAAAAAAATATATTTATAAACAACATAATGTTCAAAGCAATAAATCATATATTATTTGAAAATTCTTCTAAAGAAATAGATTCAGAATCTTTAGAAGAGTTTGTTCCTTATATGGTAACAAGATATTTTTCTTTTTATGATGATGGAAAATATATAGATTATATTAATTCTACAATTAATAAATATCATGGAATTTTTAAATCAACGGAAGAGGAATATAAATTCTATGAAAATATAATTCCTAAATTAAAAAAGAAAAAGATCAATTATATTAAAAAAATTAAAAAAGATAAAAATAAAGAAACTCCAAAAAAAGTTATTCCTGATTTTTATTCAAAAAAAGAATGGGAAAACTTGACATCCAAAGATATATAATTAAATTTATATATGTCAGTTTCAATAGATGCCTTATTTCCACAACGATCACACATTGATCTTTCAGATAAAATGTTGCCCACTGATTTTGGGCTAGATAATTTCATGTTATCTAATTTATTTGATGATGTTATATTAATTGAGTATTGCGATATACAGGGAGGTGATGGTGGATCTGAATATATTTTAAGAGGAGGAATTGCAATTCCCGTTAACCAAATCCATAATGCTTGGAGAAAAGGAAAAGTTATCCTGAATGGACCCAGAGTTCAATACACTAAAGTTGGAGATATTGTTGTATTCCCAAATAATATGGGAATACCAATTACCAATTTAGAAATTGAAGATCATGGTAAAATTAAAAACGGATTGTTTATTAATGAACAGCGAATTTTTGGAATTTGTAAAGTTAATAGTAAAATAGACAGTAAATAATTTAGATGGATCTTCCTAAATTATCTGATATTATCAAATCAGCTGCTGAATTTTTTAGAAATATAAAAAATTCGGTTTTAGGCAATATTAATAATCGCACTAGGAGAAAAATTGGTAGATCTGAATTAAAAAGTTTATTAAATTCAAATGTTTGTGAAATTATATTTTTAAGAAGAACTCCAGAAAGAGCACCAGTTCCGCCAAGAGCACAATGGAGAAGAATGTTATGCACCAACAGTATTCAAATTTTAAACAGTACCAATGGAAAAATATCTTTAAATTTTAGATTTCCAAGAAGTCCAAGAAGAATAGATGAAGTTAAGCACAACATAGTCGTGGTTTGGGATATTATAATGCAAGATTATAGAAATGTAAGTATGGAAAATTGCTATCTAATTCAAACAATCCCAGGAAACGATTCATTTTGGAAATATTATAATCAAGTTTTATATACTATGACTCCAGCTCAAAAAATTAATTTTATGGATACTTAAAATGAACAACATTGAACAACAATTAAAAAAATGTATTTTAAAAAATGTCAATTTTGTTATTGATGATAAATCTGTGCGTTCTGGAAAAATTAAAGTTTTTAATATCAAACAATTTTTTATAAGATTTAAAATCTTAACAGGTGACATAGAAAAAGAATATGAACTTCCATATCCTTATAAATTAATAGAAACTAATAATGGATTTATATTTGATTATTGTTTGAGTGCTTTTTGCCCACCATCAAATGAAAATTATTATAAAATGTTACTTTGTGATAAAAGCAACGCATCTAAAATATACAACAATTATCTGTTTATGAAATTTTGATCAATTGACATTTGAATTTTTTGAAGTAGTCTGTTTAAAATGTCTAATTTAATTCTTAATTTCCCCGAATCTTACAATCCATCACCGTTACAAGTTAAGATTCTAAAAAAGATAGAGCAATCTATTGCAAACGGTGATAAATTTATAGTTTGCAATGCTCCAACAGGATCTGGTAAATCATTCTTCGCTCCAACATTGGCCAAGTATATAGGAGGACCAAGCGATACTTGGAAATCTAGAGTTGATGATTACAGTATATTCGGAGAAAAAGGATCTGAATATGTAGATGATGAATCATCATTTGGTATATATGCGTTGACTATTACGAAAGCATTACAAGATCAATATAAAAATTCATTTGATTCTGCTTCAGTATTAAAAGGCCAATCTAATTATCAATGTAATTATGATGATATGTTGACTGTTGATGTCGCTCCGTGTATATACATGCCAGCATTAAAGAAAGAATGTTGGAGTTGTAACAGATGCAGTTACTATAATGATAGAAACATGATGTTGAAAAGTGAATTTGCAATATTGAATTATAGTATGTATTTTTCTTTACCAGACCATTTAAAAAGAAGAAAAATATTGGTTTTGGATGAAGCTTCAGAGTTAGAAGAACAATTAGTAAATCAATTTACTTGTGAAATAGATTTATCTTTTTTGAAAAAAACATACATTAAAATATCAGCATTTCCTTCTGATGAAAAGGCTTCAAATGTTTTATCTTGGTTGGGTAAATTGTTATCTGAAATAAAAACCACAATCGATTCATATTTGGATTATTTTAAAGATAAGAAAAATAAAGATTCCGAATTTCATAAAAAGAAAGGTGAATATTCAAAACTATTGAATATTTCTAAAAAAATAGAATTATTAATAGAAACATATTATGATAGTCAATATATCATTGAACATGGAGATACAATTCTGAAATTCATTCCTTTAAAAATTGATAAATTAAGCAAATATCTGTTTGATAATGCAGATCATATTATTTTATTAAGTGCTACTATAATAGATCCAATTAATTTCTGTAATAACTTGGGTATTTCAAAATATTCATATATTGAAGTAAATTCAGAATTCGATCCTGAAAAATCTCCAATTTATATTTTAGCTAAACAAAAAATTAATTATACTAATCTTAAATCGTTACTTCCTAAAATTTGCAAACAAATTGAGGGAATTTTAGAAGAACATAAAGATCAAAAAGGTATTATACATACACACACTCAATTTATAACTGATTATATCAGAGATAATGTAAATTCTGATCGATTACTTTGCAGAGAATTAGGAACATCAAATGATGTAATTCTAGAAAAGCATTCGAAAAAAACCAAAGCTACTGTATTGGTATCTCCATCTATGACATACGGAGTTGACTTGAAAGGAGACTTGGCCGAATTTCAAATAATATTGAAAGCTCCATGGCTACCAACAAAAGATCCAAGAGTTGAAAAAATGATGAAACTTGATAACAATTGGTATTCTAATAAAATGCTTTGTAACTTGGTACAAGCTTGCGGTAGAGGTGTGAGAGCAACAACAGACGAGTGCATTACTTATATACTAGATGGTAGTATATTTGATGCAATTGCCAAAAATAAGAAAAAGTTACCCAAATACTTTTTAGATAGACTTCAATAATGAAAGAAAATCTTAAATAAGTTAAGTGATTAAATATTCGTATCATCGTGAGCAACTTGATTTATTAATGCTTTTTACATCAGCATTTGATGATGCTTTCGTATACAGATATAATTTTAATACAAAAACACCAGAATCTAAAATACAAGTTAGATACATACATGGGCCGAAGCAGCGAGTAATACATGATATAGTAACAAAGGAAAAAACTTTAACTTTACCAGTTGTAGCAATAGAGCAAACTGGATTATCCAGAGATCCAGACAGAGTTTTCCATAAACATCAAAATATATACAGACCATTATTGGGAAATGTTTCAAAGATTGGTAAAATCCCAACACCGATTCCTGTAACTATGGATGTCAAAGTATCTATAATTGCAAAATATAAAGAAGATATTGATCAAATTATTCAAAATTTTGTTACTGTTTGTAATCCTTATTTTGTTGTTTCTTGGAAGATTCCAGAAGAATTCGGATTAGATTTCACTGATGAATTAAGAGTTCAAATTGAATGGGCTGGGAATATTTCTTATACAACACCAGATTCATTGGGAGTTGATGACAAATATAGGATAAGTGCTGATACAACTTTCACTATAAAAGGTTGGCTTTTTCCATCATTGCAAAATCCAGAAGCTCCTATTTATGTTGTTAATACCAAATTTATAAATCAAAATTTAGCATCAAGAGTGACAGGATATGATGATTATCCAACATTATCAGCATCATATGTTGAGTCTGATACTATATTAATATCAGCATATCCAGAATTTACTAATTTTTACTATTCAGTTTCTGGAGACATAATTCCATTATCAGAACCCACTGCATTTAATTATAAAGTAAGAAATAATTTCTTAATATTAGGAAAGCGTTTTGGTTACAATAATACATGGTATTTAAGTTCTCCGCAAACAAAACAGTTCTCATTAAATTTTGTAGAAATTAAAACGGCTAGATTTCCGATTATATCGGCTTATAAAATTCCTGAAAACTTAATAACTACATACACAGATAATAATGTAGCAATATCATTTCCAGAAAATTTATTATCAGCTTTAAGTGCAAACTTTACTATAGTAACTGCCAATAGTGCTGGGTGGACATCTTCCAAATATCCATTTTCAAAACGATGATAAAATAATTGATATTTAATATTTATACCTAAATAAGATATATGGCAGGGTCTGACAGTTCTACAACATCAAATTCAAATAGGAATTTTGTTTCCAGAGATGGGAGAAGTGCGACTTTTAATAGATCCATGACTTCTTATTTGAATTCAAGAAGTACAAATTCTTATGATATTTTAGATTCTGACGAAAATAAAAATACAAAATATAAGTATTTCAAAAAGGTTGGAATGCGAAGAGCCGAAGCAATTTCTAAAAATTCAATTGCATTAAGCAATGATTACAATGATACGGCTTATGGAATGATGCATAAAGATTCATCTTTCGGAGATGTAATGTATGCAACAGTTTCTGAAGATAAGCCAGGTAGATTAAGAGACTATAGATCAATTGCATCATATTCAGAAGTCTCTGATGCATTAGATGAAATTTGTGATGAATGTATAAATTATGATGAAAATTCAAATATAATGAAAATTTTATTTGTTAATGATAATTTAAAATCCATCGAAAAGGAAAAAATATCTGATGAATTTGACAAATTTTTAAATCATTTTGATTTAAAAAATAAAGGATGGAGATACTTTAGACAATTTTTAATAGAAGGTGAATTGTATTTTGAAAATATAATTCATGAAAATTATACCAAACAAGGAATTTTAGCTGTACAAAATTTACCAGCTGATAACATTGATCCTGTATATGGAAATATACAAAACATGTTAATCAAAGGATTTCTATACAAAAAACCAATATTTGATCCAAAAGATCCAAAAAAAGTTGAAAAATTTGAATATATTCCATTTGAAGAAAATCAAATCATATATGTCAATAATGAAGCTTATAATGAAACAAAAGAATATGTAGTTCCATTTGTTGAAAATTGTCGTCGTGCATATCGTCAATTATCAATGATTGAAGATAGTGTAGTTATTCATAGAATGGTGCATGCGCCTCTTCGTTTCATGTTTAATGTAGACGTTGGTAGAATGCCAGTGCCGCAAGCTGAATCATATCTTCGTAAATTACAACAACAATATTGGTCTACCAAAACATTTGATTCTGATCAAAATGATATTGTCAAGAAATACAATCCACAATCAACGTTGGATAGTTATTGGTTTGCAAAGCGTCAAGGACAAGAAGCAACATCAGTTCAAACTTTTGGAGGACAACCAAGCGATGGTAATTTAGATGTGTTGGATTGGTTCCTTAAAAAACTTTATCGTTCTTTGAAAGTTCCAACCAGTAGATTGAAAGATGATAGTGGTCTTTCGGATGGTGCTCAAATTTTAAATGAAGAATTAAAATTTGCAAAAATGATTATTCGCCAACAGCAAAAATTTGCAGCTGCTATTAAAAAAGGATTTATTACTCATATCAAACTTCGTGGAATGTTTGATGAATATGATGTCGAAGAACAAAATATAGATGTTTCATTTGTTCCACCTGGGACATTTTTCGAAATGAGAGAAAATCAAAAGAAACAATTAAAAGTTGAAATGTACGGTTCTGTTATGAATACCCAAAATATTTCAGATACATTTGCAAAGAAAAAATATCTTGGTTGGGGAGATAAAGAAGTTCTTGCTGATAGAGAATTCCGTCGATCAGATGCTGCATTTACTTGGGAATTACAACAAATAACAAACGGTGGACCGAATTGGAAATCTCAATTATTAGCACAGGCTGGTGGACAATCAGCAGAAGCTGGAGAAGCACCTGATCTTGGAGGTGGTGGAATGCCACCAGACTTTGGTGGAGGGCCAGCATCAGTTGGAGCAGAACCACCACCAGCACAAGAAGAACCATTCGCTGGTGAAGCTAATACAGAGCCACCCCCTGGTGAAGGAGCACCAGCTTAACTACAGAATTTTACACAATTAAACGAAGAGGAATAATAAAATCCAGTTCCGTTGTTTGAATTGAAATTAAATCCAGGTGTGCTCGCAGCAACGCATTGATAAAAATAATATGTGGTTCCATTATTAGATGTAACATGATTATATCTAGTTGATTGTCCCCACAAAATAAAATCATTGGCTGAAAGATAATAATATCTAGAACCATTATTTGCATTTAAATCGATACCTACTTGACTAGGAACTCCGCAAGATATCGGAAAATAGAAAGTTCCATTATTATCAGTAATTGCCACAATATTATTTAATTAAAGCAATAGATTAAATACAGTTATGTCTGAATTATGTCAAATAAGTCCAATATCCGCATTCATGTCAACGAATTTAAATTCAAGGATTGAATGTTTTCAACAATTGGGTGAGCGTATTATGAGAATGTTAGGGCATCCAATTATAAATGTAGAAATTCATCCAGACCAGTTATATGATTCTATTTCAATGGCTATTGAATTTTTCACAAAGTACGCTGGATATACTCAAGAATATTTGATATTTGATAGCAATTTATATGAAACAAACAAAGGAATACGATTGGATCATCTTTTCACAGTTGCGAATACGGGGTTTACATTAAGTCAAAAATTACAACAACCAGCTAGATCAAATCCAGATTTCACTGTGGATATTCCAGAAGCATTGTATATATCATTATCTTCAATTCCACAAACTTATTTTTCAGCAAGTAGCTCATTAAGCTCCGCAGTTGCATCAGATGGAATTTATGAAATGCAAATAATCAACTCTGAAATATATAATCAATTTACATCATATAGACCGCAATTAAGTTCATATTTCAAAATGGCTCCGCAAAGAAAAATATCTTCACAGTGTCAAAATATAGAAAATGCAACACAATACAATAATATGTTTGATTATGATACGATGGATTATAGAAAAGTAATATCCGTCACAGATTTTGAAGAAGGTAGTAATCAAGGAATTAATACACTATTCACTTTAGAACAGACACTTGCTCAACAAACATATTTTAGTTATGCGATGGGTAATTACGGATTCGATTTGCTTTCATGGCACACTATGAAAGATTGGATTGATACAAGAGAAAAGCTTTTAGCGATAAGAAGAGACATACATTTTGATGCAAGAACTCAATATTTAAAATTCTATCCACAACCAAAAAATACAAGATTTTATGGTGTAATATCATGTTACGTAGAAAGACCAATAAGAGATCTAATAAAAGAAAAGTGGGTATTGGATTACAGTGTGGCTTTAGCGAAAGTGATGTGGGGAAGAATACTTACAAAAATCACAGGAGTGTCATTACTCGGTGGTGGGAATTTCAGTGGTGATACTATTCTTGCGGAAGGTCTTAAAGAAAAAGAAGCATTAGAAACAATGTTGGTAGAAGGTGGATTCGGCGATTTTGCTCCTATCTCGCTGATAGTTGGATAATATGCTTCCTTTAAAAAGAGATAAAAGATTCCGTCAAGGAATTTATAAACCAAAAAATCCTAAAAAATTTATTGGTACTCATGCCATTTATAGAAGTGGATTAGAGTGTAAATTTTTTATATTCTGTGATAATAATTCAAATGTTGTTCGTTGGGGAAGTGAAAATATAATAATTCCATATGTTTCAAAAATCGATGGAAAGTGGCATAAGTATTATGTTGATAATTATGTTGAAATTATGGAAGGATCTAAATTAGTGAAATATTTGGTAGAGATAAAACCATACAAACAAACGTTAAAACCAGAATCAAAACAAGGTAAAAAGAAAAGCAGTTTATTATACGAACAAACGCAGTGGATTATTAACCATGAAGGAAAATGGCCAGCCGCTATGCAATTTTGCAAAAATAGAGGGTGGAAATTTCTTATTTTGACTGAGAAGGAATTGAATTAAAAATTATTACAATAAATAAGATAAATGAGGCTTTTTACGGAAAATGTTGATTTTGTTGCCACATCGGGTGATAAAAATATTCTTCAAACAGAAAAATATGAAGAAGTGTTTTTTGATGTATACGAAATTATAATAAATGGTAAAAAATTTATATCTGAGAAAATAGGAGAATACGATAAACATCCTATTGTAAAAATACCCGTGGAAATCGACGGGATTAAAAAAGATTACCCATTTATATTAAACGAAGGTAAATTTCAAATAGTATTCAATGAACAAAATAATTTGATTCAAGAATCTGTAGAAGAAAATATTCCAGTAATAACTGAAGAAGTTGAAGAAATTGAAGAATATTCCAAAGAATCATTTGAAAAAGCACTTGTAGATATTCAAGAAAAGAAAAATAAAATTCTAGAATATATAGAAAATGTTAAAAAAACCGCAAACCAAGAAACTGATGAATATAATAAAAATCAGTTAAAAATATTAGAGCAGCAGAAACAACAAAACAAAAAAGAATTACAATCATTTTTGGAATCATCCAAAGAATCATGGTTGCATGAATTTGTTGATACGTCGAATAAAATTAAAAAAGAATTATTTGATAGATTGAATATTAATAATTCTGAAATATATGAATCAATTGATTTAAAATTAGAAGTTATTTCTGATGATTTTAAAAAATTAATAAATGAGGATTTCTCAAATACAGAAAAGATATTTGAAAATAAAATAAAAGAATTAATAAATGAGATTTATAATAATCAAGTTATTAAAGTTATTAATAACGGTATTGATAAAATTTCAGAACAATCTGAAATTTCATTTGAAAATATAAAAAATAATTTTAACTCAGCGCTTTCTGAAAAAGCAAATGATACTGATTTAAAAAACGTTGAAAGTAAATTAGAAAATGAAATATTATCAATACAAAAAGAATCAATTGAATTACATGATTTAATTTCAAAAACAGCATCATCAAATCAAAAATCTATAACTTTTATTGATAATAAAATTGATGAAACTCAAATAAAATTTAAAGAAAGTATTGTAAAAATAATTGATGGAAAGATTGAAGAGAATGAAGTTAACATAACAACATATTACAATGAAAAACTTGATATTGTTGAAAATAAACTTATAGATCTTTCAGATGAAAATAGAAAATATTTTATTGGATTAATAAATGAAAGTAAAGATAATCTTTTAAAAGAAATAAAATCTATAAAAGAAAATAAAGCGATTGAGTATATTATTGAAAATAAAAAAACTGGAGAGAAAAAAGAAATTGATATCGATTCAATAAAAAGTGATCTTCAAAAAGAAATTTCAAATAAAATTTCAAACGAGATAATCGCTCTTAGAAAATATACAGCATATCATGGCGGTGGTGGTGGTACTGTAGCACAACAATTTGCTAATGGTGGAACCATGAATGGATCATTGAATATCAATGGTCAAATTTTAAGTGGTGGTGTTGATATATCTACATTGTTTATTTCACAGGCAAATAGTGGAAATTATATTTTAAATGGTGGTAATACAGTCACCGCACCATTATCGGTAGGTACTAATTCAGGTCAGAATTTAGTTTTTGAAACTAATAACTTGAGTAGAATGACTATTTTATCATCAGGTAATGTTGGTATTGATACAACAATACCAACCGAAAAACTCACAGTATCAGGTAATCTAAGTGCATCTGGTAATGCATATGCAGGAGGAAATAAATTAGCAGCAGAGAATTTTGCTGTTGCAATGGCTATTGCACTTGGATAACTTTCGAATAAATAGACATAGATAATGAAGACTTTAACAACAACATATGCATTTACTGCCTCTCCTGTAGGTAAAGTACAGATCACTAATTATCCTAATATTGTATTAGATCAGATTTTATTAATTACTAATGTAACTAGTAATACTATAATTTATAATTTTGCTGATCCAACTAAAGGTGGATATCTCACAGGCAATATCTTAACACTGAGTGCTACTACAACATCAATGTTAAGTAGTGATAGACTTCAGATCTTTGTTGATGACTTAACAGCGCCAGTATATGCAAAATATTATGATGCCACTTCTTATTCTCCAGTAACATCCATATCAGCAGTTCCAGCTTTGACAGGTACTAATGCCTTTATTACTATTGATGCTCAAACAGGTGGAGCAATGGCCTTGCAAGGTGATTTAGATAAAGATATAGATAGCGTCACTACTTTTAATGTTGGTTATGGATCGGTATCAAATTACCTAACAGGAGCTACTTTAGGTACAGCTGTTACAGGTGTTGGAACTCAAGTCCTTTCTGCCAACTCAAATAGAATTACTTTATTTGGTCAAAATTATGGAACAGTCCCGTTGTATGTAAAATATGGGTTAGGATGTAGTACCAATTCGTTTAATTTTATGTTATATCCAGGAACAGCAGAATTTGACGCTAAAGGTGAAAAATTTTCTGATGATAGATATAAAGGAGATGTATCTGTAAATACAATTTCAGGTTCAACTGGACGATATATTTTCTGGGAGGGTGTTTGATGAAATACTACGGGATACAAAATGAAGTAAAAGCATATGCTAATCGCTTACAAAGTGAACAAGGCATAGCTATATCTTCCAGTGATTTAAAAGCCCTAAACGATAGAGTAGAAGCACTTAAAAAATCTGGTGTCTGGAGTCGGTTTAGTTTAGGGTTTAATGATGTTGATGGTGATGCTTATCTAAGCAGAGCGGGAGTAACAGATATACTTGGTAGGGCTGAAGTTCTTTGGTTTACTAGAGGAATGAAGGCTCTTGATTTATGGAGCAGTATGGTTTCTTGGCCGATGAGGAGTTATCAAAACAAAGGAACAGCTTCTACTGTTTATAGTCTTGGAGGATTTGGAGTTTATGATGGAACTATGACGAATAGCCCAAGTTGGAGTGTTAATGGTATAACATTTGCAGCTAATACCCAATATATACAATATTCTCCTAATTTTGCTGTAAATTTCACAAAAGGTGGATATAGCGTGTATGCTGTTTGGAGTGGAATGGGAGTTGCTATTACATCTAACGAAGGTGCTTTTGTTTTATTTGGGTCGTCGGATAACGTAATACAAAATGTATACACAACAGGTGTAGGTGGTGGTACAACATGGCAACCTCAAAGTAGAAATTATAATGGTAACAGATATTTTAATGCAGTTACTCAATCAGTTATTGGTAATATTGCATTTGGTTGGAACGCTAATCGTCTTATCTTGCAAAAAGATGGAGTTGATTTATCAATGGGATCTCAACCAAGTTCAACCCCCACCAATGGCTCTTATACTATGAGAACTATTGGAAGAAATAATACAACAGCATCAGCTACTTCAAGAGTTAGTTGTTTATTGGTATTTTCTCCAGATTTTCAAATGGATGCTGCTAAAAATTTATTGATTCATAATTTAGTAAAATCAACAATAGGGAATGGTTTAGCATTAGCATAATATGGCAAAAAGATATTACAATTTAGAAAAAGAAACCAAAGACTATCTAAAGGCTTGTAGTGATAGAAATATTACTCCTCGTATTTCTAATAAAGCAATAAATGATTATGTGTTAAAACAAAAAAATAACCAATGGATACCCACAGCTAGTCAACTTATTGAATATGCTTTATCTCCTGTTTTGTGGTTAGATTCATCTATATCTTTTAGTTATAGAGGTGCTGGAACAGTATGGGGAAATTTAATAGATAACACATTAAATGCGTCTTTACCAGCATCTGCATTATTTACAAGTTTAAAAAGATCTGGTGCTGTTTTCTTACCATTGGGAGCAGCTGGAACCACTCCTTGGACTACACTCGGTTTAACTAATATATTTACTTTAGATTTTTGGATCACTGTTTCAGAGATTACTGGGTCATTTAGTACTGGATTAATTTATAGAGAGGTATATCTTACAGATGGATTTCGTTGCGGTGTTAATAATCCTTCTAAGCGAATTAATTTTGCGAGTGGTCAAAGTGGTGGTAATGTTAGTCTTAATTCTGGCACTGATAGTATTATATTAGGTACTCCCGTAAATATAACTATAACATATAATCCCAATACATTAGTAGCTTCTATATATAAAAATGGAGTATTGGTACAGACACAGACAAGTGCTACATTAAAAGCACCATCTACCACAGCTAGTGCAACAATAAATACTACTTTAGATAGCACAAGTAGTAGTTTACAATTCCATAATTTAAAAATATATAATAGAGCTTTAACGCAAACAGAAATAACCGAAAGTTATAACACTTTAAGTTCAAGATTTTTCTCATGATACCTACCAAATCATATAGTCTTCAAAACGAGACAAGACAATACCTAAGAAGATTATATGCTTATGGTAAAGAATTGAATGGTGTTGATATTGCTGATTTAGATAACTTTATAGCAGGATTAAAACAATTAAATCTTTGGCAAAATATTATCTGTTGGCCTATGAGATCTATTCATAATATAGGAACAGGATCTACTGTTTTGAGTTTGGGGGGAGGTGGCACTTATAATGGCACAATGCTTAATAGCCCAACATGGGGTATAATTGGAATGACTTTTCCTAGAACAACCGCATCATGCGTTTCAGCAACTCGTCCTATTGGATCAACTCCAACAGCGGAATATAGTGTTTTTTCTGTTCATTGTAATTTTGTTGAAGATGCACTTTATCGTGCTGTATGGATAGGAAGAGATGCTAGTAATGATAGAATGTTCTTTAGAACTGCTGGTGGTGGTGCAGATGCTTATGCTGCTGGAACAGTTGGAGTATCAGCCCCAACTTCTATTGATGGTAATCATTCTACTGCTTTGGTGGCATCGTCTGGCTCAGTATCCAAAACAGTCACTGCATACAAAGATGGAACAGTATCCTCTTCTACTACAGGAACAAATACAGGGAATAATACAATATATAATATTGGTGGATTATCTACCGATTCTTCTAGATCTTTTGGATATGAAATATCTTTTAATGCTGCTTTTACAAAAGCATTAAATGCTAACGAAGTGATCTTATTGCATAATTTAATTAAAACAACTATTGGAAGGGACTTAGGATTACCTTAATATGTCAAATACACGAAAATATACTTTTGACATTGATACCAAGCGTTATCTCAATAGAGTTAATGTTTATAGGCAATTAAATGGTCTTGACAAGATAGCAAATATTGATGCTGTAGATATTGATAATTTTGTTATAGGATTAAAAGATTTAGGATTGTGGTCTGATTCATATATTTGGTTGTTAATGAGTCAATATAATGTAGCTACTGGTATATCTTTAATTGGTTTAAATGGCAATACTCCGAATGGGACTCTAATTAATTCACCTACATGGAGTACTAATGGGATAGTATTTTTAAACTCAGCAGCACAAAGAATAGATATACCTGTAACCTTTAGTTTTGGAGACGTATATACAATTTTTGCATCAGCTAAACTAACTAATGTGGCTTCTGCTAATTTAACTGTATTAGGCTTTGGTAATAACAGAGGTGGGGCGATTGGTGTATCATCTAATAGTTCAACTCTTTTAAGAAATGTTCAATGGGATGTTAATAGAGATTCTACAGGAGCATATACCAGCAGTGCCGTAATAACTACTAATAATTTCTCTAGTACAATAACTGGAAACTCTACTTCTTCGATTAATTATGCAAATACTACAGCATATACAACATTAAATGCTGATTATAGAATATCAAATGCAGATACTTTGGTGACAATAGGAGCATTACACATTTCTGGAACAACATATGATTCTGGATATTTCAATGGTAATATTCATATAGCATTTATGCTTAAGAGATCTATTACAGCATCAGAACAATCTAGTTTATATAATTTATACAAAGCAACAATAGGAAAAACATTAGGATTACCATAATATGCCAAGAACAAGAACATACGGGTTAGATGTAGATACCATTGCTTTTGCCGCTAGAGTAAAAGCTGGTAGTGGCAAAACTATTTTACCTGAAAACTTAAAACAAATTAATAAATTTGTTATCGGTGTTAAGAAACTAGGGCTATGGAATTCTATGGTTTGTTGGCCGATGAGAAGTATTCATAACGCTGGAACTGGTTCAATAATATATAGTTTGGGCGGATTAGGCATTTATAATGGCAGTATGGTAAATAGTCCAGAATGGAGTAAAAATGGGATCATAACAGTAAATGGTATAAATGCATATCCAACATTTACAAATTTAACATATATTCCTAATAATTTTAATGGTACAATGTGCGGTATAGGTGGATTATTTTATACATCTAATCAACGTTTTATAGGTCATAATGCTGGTGCTGGTGGTTGGATGGTCGCTACGATTTCGACTAATACTAGTTATGCTAGTTATTTTGATACAACTAAAGGTATTGCCACCTCATATACAGGTGGATCTACTGTTAGTAATAATAATCGTGACACTGTTTCATTTGCAGGTTTTTCTAGAACTTTAGCAGGAAACACAACATTCTATATTTCCAACCCAAATACTGGAGGTGTAAATTATACTATATCAACAGCAACACTTACTGGATTAAGTGTTGCAACAAGTTCTTCATATATGAGCGCTGGTATAAATTCATTTCTTATACACATTACAAATTTAAACTACAATCAAACTCAATACAAAACATTAGAAACTTTACTTAGAAATACTTTATTTAAAGATAATACATTTCAATGGCAATATTAAAATTATGAAATACGCAACAACATTCAGAACATTCGCTTTCCCAGAAAGCATAGTCAAACAACTTCCAATTCTTATAGAACAATTCGGAGAAGAAGCTACTGATGGATTATTAACAGTGCAAACAATTGCTTGCGGCTGGGACGATTCAGAACATACCAGACTCAGAGCATTAAGATTCCCAGAGACTGCTTCTTTAACTGATTTAATTGATGGGCGCAAAGCTTATACTGCGTTATGGTCACTCAGATTACTTGAAGCATATGATCAAGGATTACTTGCTGATGTTCAAGAATTAACAACTGAAGAACTACAGGCTCTATTACCAGTATATGAAGAAATATTTATAGAAGAAAATAATTAAGTGATAATATATAAAAATAATAAACATACTGATAATATTAGATTTTTTATAATAAAAAGATAAATAATTCCATGGCATTGAAACTTAGACTAATTGCAGAAAATCCAGAACTCTTAGAAAGATTTGAAATTGTTGAAGAACAAGACAATTTAAAGAAAGGTAGTTCTTTATATGTTAAAGGTCCGTTCATAGGATGCAATCAAGTTAATAAAAATCGTCGTATGTATAATTTAGAAGATACACGCGAAGAAGTAAATCGTTATATCAACGAAATGGTAACTCCTGGAAGAGCAATGGGTGAATTAAATCATCCGTCAAGTGCTGAAGTTAATCTTGAAAGAGCATGTCATTTAGTTACTGAACTTTATGAAGAAGATAATGCATTTTATGGCAAGGCCAAAGTATTATCAACTCCAATGGGACAAATTTTAAGAGCATTGATCAATGATGGTGTTAAAGTTGGAATGTCAACCAGAGCATTAGGGTCATTGCAAGAAGAGTCATCATATAATATTGTAAAAAATATGAGACTTGTTGCTGTTGACGCAGTTGCAGATCCATCATTTCCAAAAGCGTTTGTCAATGGAATTTTAGAATCAAAACAGTGGGTCGTTTCTGATAATGGAAAATATGAAGAAATTTATGAAAATTTTGAAAAATCCATAGGTAAACTTCCAAAACACGATATGGGTAATTATTTAAAAGATCAAATTTTAAAATTTATCAATTCACTTAGTTAAATAATATCATGCCGCTTAAAAAAGGATCATCAGAAAAAACAATAAGTTCTAACATCTCAAAAGAGATCAAGTCTTATAAGAAGACTGGGAAGATTGGAACATCTAAACCAAAATCAAAGAAAAAAGCACAACAGCAAGCTGTTGCGATTGCGCTTTCAAAAGCTGGTAAAGGTAAAAAGAAAAAGCCTGAACAATCCGAAGAAACAAAAACTAAATCCAAAATAAATGAAAATGCAACAATTGCATCATTTATTAATTGTATTTTTGAAAAAAATTACAACGCTGCGAATAAATATTTAACAGACATTCTTAATTCAAAATTACAAAACAGAATTCAGGATGAACTAACAACTCCATTATTTTAATTTATGAAAATTACCGATCTATTAAACGAAGATGTTATCAGTGTAATTGGTGAAAAATCACTGGTTGCAATTCAAGAAGCTTTTGAAAATAAAGTCGAGTTAACAACCGAAGCTGCGCTTATTGCACAGGATGAAGTTTATGCTGAAAAACTCAATGAACTAATCAAAGCAATTGATAAAGATCATAGTTCAAAAATGAAAAGAGTTGTTGAAGCAGTCGATGCTGACAGAACACAAAAACTTTTAAAAATTGCTAAGAAATATGAAAGAACACTGAATGAAGATTCATCAGCGTTCAAAAAGCAAATGGTTGGTGCAGTCAGTGTATATCTTGATGAATTTTTAGAAGAATCAATTTCAAAAGAAGATTTAGCATCTGCTGTTAAAAACAAAAGTGCGTATAATGTTTTAGAAAAACTTCGTGGAGTTCTTGCTGTGGATTCAGTATTAATGAAAGAATCAGTACAAGAAGCAGTTCTTGATGGTAAAACACAAATTGATAATTTAGCTATTGAAAATTCTAAATTAAAGAAGCAACTTTCTTCTTTACAAGAAAACTTTAATAATATCAGAGTCAACGCTCTTATTGAAGAAAAAATTTCAAACATGGCAAATGATAAAAAATCATTTATCAGAAAAACCCTCAAAGACAAATCATTTGACTTTGTAAATGAAAATTTTGATTATGTATCTCGTCTTTTTGATAAAAAAGAAAAAGAGAAAATCAAATCAATCACAGAAGAAGCAAAACAAAGGAAAATGGATGTAGATTTTATTCCAGAATATCAAAATATTGTTTCTGAAAGTGTAAATAACAATAACGATAATTCTCACAATGCTTATATTGATGAGTTATCAAGAGTTTTCGGTAAGAGATAATTTTCACCAAGAACCATGAGGTCGTATGACCTGAATATAGAAACAGAAAATATACGTAAAACATATGAAACCTAATTCCCCAGTTAACGAAAGCAGAACTGACACTCTTGTAAGAAAGTGGTCAAAGGTTCTGGATTATAGCAGCAATGCTATTCCAGCAATCCGCGATGAGCACACTTACAGAACTACAGCTATGCTTCTTGAAAACCAAGAACAATGGTGCATCCAAGAAGCGAATACTGGTACTGGAATCTTCGGCGCTACTGGCGCAGGTGGTCCAGGAACTATACCTAACTCCGATGGCTATGCCACTGGAGATAGTCGCCTTCCAAAGATTCTCATTCCTATGATCCGCCGTACTTTTCCTGAGTTGATTTCCAACGAAATTGTTGGTGTTCAGCCAATGGGTGGTCCAGTTGGACTTGCATTTGCCCTTCGCTATGCTTATCAGAACGAGTCTCTCGGTGCTGATGGTGTCGATGGTCGTGCATTTACAACCGCTGATCGCGCCAATGGCGGCGCGTACCTTTCAGGTGCGCAAGGCTTGAACTCCACCGAACTTGGTTATCAACTTCTTGACACACGATTCACAGGTACTTCTTCAGGTGCTCTCTCTGGTTTAACTGGAGAGTGGTTATTTGCAGATGCAGACCGTGGTGTTGCCGAACTTCTTTCAAACTACGAATTGACAGGTAAAATCCCTCAAATCGAGATGAAGTTCGAAAAGACCGCTGTTGAAGCTGGAACTCGCAGACTTGCTACTCGCTGGTCTGTTGAGCTTGAGCAAGACCTTAAGAACATGCAAGGTATCGATATAGACGGGGAACTCACTAATGCAATGTCATATGAGATCCAAGCCGAAATCGACCGTGAAGTTGTTATTCGTATGATTCAAGCCGCCATGAATGGCGGAGCAGGTGCTGGATACTCCTTCTGGAGTCCAGTAAGTTCAGACGGTCGTTGGACTGCAGAGCGTAATATCACTTTCTATCAAAAGCTACTCATCGAGGCTGGCCGTATGGCCGCTCGTAACCGTAGAGGCGCTGCTAACTTTGTTATCGCAACTCCTCGCGTTTGCACCATCCTTGAAATGCTTCCTGACTTCAAAACATATGAAATCTCTGGAAGTATCTCAACCGCTGGTGTTGGTGTATCTAAGGTAGGAACTGTAGGAAGCCGCTTCACAGTATATCGTGACACACGTACCGAAGTACAAAATCAAACTCTCTATTCACCGAACTATTATCGCAATGCTCCAAACTCTGGTGCTGGCGTTGAATATGCTCTTCTTGGATACAAGGGTTCTGAGTACTACGATACTGGTATCATATATTGTCCTTACATCCCGATCATGGTTCAAAGAACCATCGGACCAAATGATTTCGCTCCTCGCGTCGGTCTTATGACCCGCTATGGAATCGTTAATAATATCTTTGGTGCGAATCTTTATTACCACTTGATCATTGTTAAAGGTCTTGGTGCAGCATTTACTCCTGGTACAGTTTCCACATATTTATAATGTGAACTAATCGAAGTAAGTACTTCAAAAGTCTATCAAACCATGGGGGCCGAAGACCCCATGGTTTCTTTTTTATATAATTATGTCTAGAATAAAATAAAAAATTTAAAACAAATAACTAAATAATAATATGGCTAGTTATACATTTAACACTCAAGTTTTATCAGCAGCATTAGTAGGTATTGGAAATCCAATAGCTCCACCCAGCACTTTTTATCCATTAACTGCTGCTGGCGTTGGTATCATTTCACTTTCTTCTATACACGAAGGACTTGCGTTTAACTCATTACCATTGTTAGCTAGAACTGTCACAGCAACAGTCAGAGGAAGCGTATTCAACATCAACGAAGCATATGATCTCAAAACAATGGCATTGTTCGAATCTAACAATACTTACACTGTATTTACTTTCAATTCTGCTGCCCCAACTACACAAACCATTCTACTTTCTGGAAGTAGAGATGTATCAACACCAGAGCATAGAAGAAAGTGGATATTAGGATATTATTAATAAAATAACTATTTAAAATTTAATATCAAACACCAGATTAATTTCTGGTGTTTTTTTATTTTATTATATAAATAATAATAATACATGTTTATCGGAGGTTCAGGGAGTGGTGATGAATTCAATAAAAACGACCAAGGTTTTTATAGAGGGGTCGTTATTAAAAACAACGACCCTCTTCGTTTAAACAGAGTTAAAATTTATATTTCTGAATTATCCAATCAACCGTTTGAAGAATGGTTTGATTCATATGACGATATTGCAGTTAAAACACCTGGAACA